>ERZ889217.1057-NODE-1057-length-14909-cov-12.425811_pt1 | contig 14909 bp, 7 predicted proteins | sample MGYA00521098_ERZ889217 | MGnify/ENA primary metagenome ERZ889217 (study PRJEB32303, sample SAMEA104408613) | aquatic metagenome | biome: Brackish water; feature: Pelagic; material: water | place: Baltic Sea | collected 2014-06-10T22:04:00 | depth 2,362 m ...
CCTTCATTTCAGATGGATTCAATTTGGCTTTAATCTTTCCTCCCATCCACCCTCCGCCATGAATATCCAATAACACACCCAGTGGCTTGTCAGAATCGGCCTCCCAGAAGTTCATCAACTCATTGGCATGGTCCCCATATTTCACACCGGCAAATGTCGGATCTGGTGTTGCCACCCCTGCCCCCATAGAAAGCTGCACACCCATCAATAAAGCCAATCCAACCAACCTTGTTTTCTTCACAATCGTCATAACGGCGCGGTTTACATAGCAACGGACACCAGCTGTGTCCCGTCGAAATTTTTGATCATGTGGAGCACTCCCTGACAACGTGCTACCGGTTGATTTTCTCGGCTAAAAGTCTGCTGTCAGACCACCCGGCTGGAATACATCAACGAACATTTACTTTTTAGAACTGTAGAGAGCCACCAGCGCCGCGCCGATCGCTTGGGAGAGTTCCCCAAGGGATGCAGCTACAATCTTTATCGTTTGTTGCTGGACCGGGAAGAGCCATGGGATGGCTGCTTGACGGATCCCATCAAGGTAACGCTTCCGAAACTCCTCGGTCGTTGCATGCGGATCGATCAATCCCCCGCCAATCACCGCGTACTCGGCATCGAATGCGATCAGAAGGTTGGCCAGATGAACACCAAGCGCCTTGGCTTGATAATCGAAAATACGCAATGCCAGCGTATCGCCCTCCTGGGCAAGCGTCCGCAAGGAGAGCGACTTTTCCTTCGGCGAGAGAGGCGAGGTGTTGAGCGGATGGTCTGGGTACGATGGCAAGAGATGCTCCAAATACTGCGGCAACCCGGCAATCGCCGTGTAGGATTCGACACACCCCCAATCGCGTCCGCAGCCGCAAGTAAATCGGGGCAGATCGATCAACTGGAGCGGGATCGCCATATGGCCTGCCTCGACTCCATTCAACGTATCTCCATCCAATGGCAACCCTTGGGGACTGATGTACGCGCCTCCCAATCCAGACCCAGGGGCCAACATGATCACGCCGCATTCTTTGCCTGCGCGGACTTTGGCGGCCTCGGCAACTCCTCCGTAATTTCCATCGTTCCCGGTAACCACCGGAATGGCGCGCCCGGCTTTTGAAGCAAGGGCTGCCGCATAGTCGCCAAGAAAATTCCAACCTTCAAACGATGCCGGCAGATTTGGGGCCCGGCCAAGCACCCCGTAACTTTGGTACGGGCCAGGCATGGCCAGACCGACCCCGGCGACAGCCCCCCACTCCAGCGAGTTTTCCTGAAGAAACTTCTCAACACCTTCGATCCACCCCCGCACGACAGCTTCACGACCGGCTTGGGAATTCGTCGAACTCTGCGCCAGATTCAGTGTGATCGGATTGCCATCTTCAAACACCCCGCAGGTTTTTGATGTCGTCGCTCCGCTATCCGTTCCGATAAAAACTTGTTTCATGATTGAGTCTGGGTTGATGAGAAAAAGCGGACTCTAATCCTTTCAGCGTGTAAATCACTGCGAAACTTCTGCAATTTTGTACCACTAATCCTCGCTCACCCATCAGATAACCGAAACAACCTTATAAATAATGACGGTGTCAGATTCATGATATTTTAAATCATTCTTGGTATTCCCACAAACAATCGCCCCCATTTATTATAGAAACACAAATTACCCTTCCAGGATCGCCTTTTAACACACCACCCCTAAATCCATGCTCATTCCTATTCACCGCAACACCCTCGCTTCAGTCCTCGCTCTTGGACTTCTGATCTCTACTCCTGCGCGCTCGAATGACGCTCCAATTTCGCTGGAAGAGGGGTTTGCCGACCCCGCACCTGAGTTCGGCCCGCGGACCTGGTGGCATTGGCTGAATGAACGGGTCACCAAGGACGGCATCACGAAGGATCTGGAGGCCATGAAGCGCCTCGGCTACCGGGGCGCTCATGTTGTAAACTTGCCGCAAGGTGGTGCCAAGGAAACCCACGGCGACGATGTCGTCGGAACGCCCCAGTGGATGGATAAAGTCGAGTTCACGGCCAAGGAAGCCGAGCGACTTGGGCTCGAACTCAGCATGGGAAGCTGTCCAGGTTGGGTGGCGGGCGGACCGTGGATCACGCCCGAGTTATCGATGCAGGACATCGTCTGGCGCCACATCCATGTCAAGGGACCGGTCGATGGCCCGATTCAACTCCCCCAGCCTCAGAAGAGCATGGGATTCTACAAGGATGTCGCCGTGCTTGCCTTCCCCACATTGCCGGGAGATGCGGTTCCGCTGGCATCGTTCCAACCCATCGTGACTTCGAATGTTCCCGGCATCGACTGGACGGCGGCGATCGACGGAAACCAGGCCACATTTGTCACCCTCCCGCCCTGGAAAAAAGACGAGAAAAACCGTCACGTCATTTTCGAATTCACGGAACCCGTTCCGGTGCGTTCGCTCCACTTGCAGATGCAGGAGGACAGTGACCGCCATGCTGTGAAGTTGTTCGTGAGCGACGACGGCTCGAACTGGAGACCTCTCGTGAACGCAGGCCGGTGGCGCAAACATTTCATTCCTTCCCCCGAGGAAATGGTCGACGGCTTTCAGGAAAAATCCGCTCGTTTTGTGAAACTGGATTTCGAGCAACCCACTCCAGGCTACGGCATGAAACTTTTTGAGGTAAACTTCCAGTCCACGCGACTCAATAACCTGCACACAAAAGCCGCCCGCCAACGCACCCACCCGCCGGTTTCAAACCCCTCGACGCAAGTCGTTCCAGAGGATCAATGCATCAAGCTTGGACGAATTCTCGACCTAACCGACCAACTCCAACCCGACGGCAACCTCGCCTGCAACCTTCCCGAGGGGGATTGGACGATCATCCGCTTCGGCCATACCACCAATGGCAACAAAATCCACCCGGCTTCTGAACGCGCCACAGGCCTTGAGACGGACAAGATGAGCGCAGAGGCCACCAAGTTCCACCTCGACCAAGGACTTCTAGGACCAACCTTGAGAAAGCTCGGAGACTTCCCCGGCAAAGTCATGGTGGAAGCCAATATCGATAGCTGGGAAGCGGCCTGCCAGACATGGACCGCCAAATTTCCCGAGGAATTCAAAAAGCGCATCGGCTACGATATGCGGAAGTGGCTTCCCGCGCTCACTGGCCGCATCGTCGAGAATATCGACCAGACTGAGCGCTTCCTTTGGGACTACCGCCGCACGATTGGCGACCTGATCGCGGAAAATTTCTACGGCACCTTCCGCGAATACGTGAACGGATGGGGCATGAAACTTTCCGCCGAAGCGCCGGGGATCGGGATTCCGATCCACTCCGACCAACTCCAGATCCTCGGCCAACTCGACATCCCGCAAGGCGAATTTTGGCTTGGCCCGAAAAAAGATCCGCGCTTTCCGCAATGGCCTGGAGGACAGGACAACACCAAGGAAGCGGCTGTGGCTGGCCATATCTATGGAAAGGATGTGGTTTCCTGCGAGGCATTCACTTCCTTCGGGCATCACGACGGCTTCACCCAGTATCCCTCAATTCTAAAACCGGTCGGCGACAGGCAGTTCTGCAACGGGATGAACGAAATCGTTTTCCATTGCTACGCCCACCAACCGGACGATCGTGTTCCTGCGATGACCTTGGGCCAGTTCGGCCTCCACATGCAGCGATCGAATACCTGGTGGGATCAGGCGCGCGATTGGATCACCTACCTCCGCCGCTGCCAGTTCATGTTGCGCCAAGGTCGGTTCATCGCCGATGCCTGCTACTACTACGGCGAGGATGTCCCAGGCAGTGCGTACTTCTTCTCTCCGGGAGCGTTGGATCCGCGCAAGAGAATGCTGCCGGTGCTTCCGCAGGGGTATGACTATGACGTTTGCAATCGTGAGATCCTGGACCGTATGACGGTGGAAGATGGCTTGGTCACCTTGCCCAGCGGCATGCGCTATGCCTATCTGGTCCTACCGGATCACGCCCGCTACACGCCGACTGCCTTGGAAAAAGTCTACGAACTCGTGAATGCCGGCGCCACAGTCATCGGCCCCCGCCCGAATCGCTCGCCGTCGATGAATGATTTTCCGAATGCCGACCAACAAATCCGGGAGCTTGCCGCAAAAATCTGGCCGGACGGTTCAGGGGAACGCCGCGTCGGCAAGGGACGCGTCATCACAGGAAAAACATTTGAGGAAATCCTTGCTCAGGATGGCCTGAAGCCGGATTTCGAATCATTCCTGCCCGGCCAAGAAACACCCGAGGAACAGGCGAAAATTGCTGATGACTTTGCCACCTCAAAAAAGCAAATCCGCTACATCCATCGGAAATTGGATGAAGGAGACCTCTATTTCATCGCCAGCCAGTCCGATCAACCCGAAGAAGCCACATTGCGCTTCCGCGTGAGCGGCAAGGTCCCGGAAATCTGGAATCCTGTCACCGGCGAACGCACCGCCCTTGCCCACTACAACGACGATGGTGGAGTAACCACGATCCCCTTGAACATCGATCCTTACGGCTCGCGGTTTATTTTGTTCCGCTTGCCGGCCGATGAAAAGGTGGTGAATCCGATCACCAAGGTGACCAAGGACGACAAATCCATCGCCCTTGAAAGCAACGGACATGAATTCACCATCTGGGAAAACGGTCTCTATGAGGCGGATTTCAAGGATGGACACAAAGCCAAGGCCGAGGTTCGCGACATCCTTGCTCCCGAGACCGTGCCGTCGGAGTGGACTGTCACCTTCCAAAAGGATCGCGGCGCTCCAGAGGGACAGATTCCCTTCAGCGAACTGATTTCATGGACCGACCGCCCCGAAGAAGGGATCAAGTACTTCTCAGGCACGGGGACCTATGAAAAAGGGATCAATATCAGCCAAGAACGCTTGAAGGACAGCCAACGCGTCCATCTCGACTTGGGTGATGTGAAGCACGTTGCCGAGGTCTTCGTGAACGACAAACCGCTCGGCATTTTGTGGAAACCACCATTTATCGTGGACATCACCGATGTCGCCAAATCCGGCGCAAACAAGGTGACGGTCAAAGTGACCAACGTCTGGAAAAACCGCCTCATCAAGGACACCACACTGCCTGTGGAATCCCGCGTCACGTGGTCATTTTATCCATTTTACCAAAACGAACCCGAAGCCCCGCTCATGGAATCGGGACTCCTCGGCCCGGTGCGTGTGCTGAACTCCGGCACAATCACGCTGCAATGACGTCTTGGTTAATTTCTGGAGCATTTCATTTCCACAGCCTCACGATGCCTAAACCCTCGTATTCCTCTCCGCTTGTTGCCCTCCTGACCGGTCTGCTTCTTGGAAGCTCAGCGCTCCTTGCCGCCGACCAACCCACGGCCGCCGACTTCAAAGCGATGCGCGCCGAGGTCGAAGCGCTTTCCAAGCTCACCCAAGCTCCCAAATACGAAGTGGTCGACCGGCCGGATGCCACGCCGAATCTCAAACCAATCCTCTACACGGGACCTGATTTCGAGGGGAAACCCACGAAGGTTTTTGCCTGGCTCGGCACTCCGGAAAACCCAAAAGGCAAGGTTCCTGCCATTGTCTTGGTTCACGGCGGCGGCGGCACAGCCTCGAAGGACTGGGTCAAAATCTGGACCGATCAAGGGTTCGCGGCCATCAGCATGTCGCTTGAAGGCCATACCGACCAAAAAGGCGACAAAGGCCATGCACGAAACCCCGAAGGCGGCCCGGTACGCCCTGGTGTCTATGGGGACCAAACCGCTCCGATTAAAGACCAGTGGATGTATCAATGTGTGGCAAACGTGACGCTCGCCGCCGCCCTGCTCCGCGACCTGCCCGAAGTCGATCCTGACAAAGTTGGCATCATGGGAGTGTCTTGGGGTGGCATCATTACGGCCACCGTGATCGGCATTGACCCGCGCTACACGTTCGCCATTTCTGTGTACGGGTGCGGCGGCCTCGACAAGATTCCGAACCACTACGAAAAGACCTTGGCGAACAACGACGTCTACCGGGAAGTCTGGGACTCTCACCTCCGCTTGGAGAACGCCAAAATGCCAATCCTTTGGCTCTCCTGGCCTCAAGACAAACATTTCCCGATGGATGCCCTGACCCTCTCGCGCAACTTAAAATCCACCGGAGATTCCATGCTGTGCTTGATTCCAGAGATGGGACACGGCGGCAAAGGTGGAGATCGAGAGGATTCCTACACTTTTGCTAAAAACATCCTTCAAGACGGCAGACCATGGCTTTTACAAAAGTCCCAAAAAGTAGCCGGCTCGAAAATTCAAGCAACTTTCGATTCATTAAAACCAATTGATTCCGCTGTCCTTGTATCAACAACCGATTCAGGCATCACCGGCTCAAGAACATGGGTCGAATCCCCGGCCAACGTGAGCCCATTCGGATCTCAATGGACTGTCAAAGCGGATATTCCCGCTGGCACAACCGCTTATTTTCTAAATCTCAAAAGCGGTCCGCTCACGGCATCGTCCGACTATACAGAGATCAAGTAGAATCCACCGTGCCGCTGGCGCGCTAAAAAAGGAAATTATTGCGATCGAGGATTTTATCCCTTCGCTTTGCTTTATTTCATCATTCCGGACTGTGTCATATGTTGTATCTTTAAAATCATTCTAAGTATTTTCTTCAGGCATGGCTTGGGTTACCCTTAAGTTATGAAGGTATTCTCCCTCCTTTTGGGCATGACGCTGTTATTGCCTGCCTCCCTGTCCGCCGCCCCAACCCCAGACAACAAGCCGCCGAACATTGTCGTCATCATCAGCGATGACCAGGGCTACCACGACTTTGGATTTATGGGGCACCCGGTTGTTCAGACCCCCAACATCGACAAATTGGCCAGCGAGAGCCTCGTCTTTCAGCGCGGGTATGTGACCACCGCGCTTTGCTCCCCTTCCTTGGCTACGATGCTCACCGGCTTGTACCCCCACCAGCACGGGTGGACTGGCAATGATCCTTCCAAAGAAGCCGGCGGCTGGGGCAATCGCCAAGGCTGGATCGAACGCTTTTCAAGCAACCCTCAACTCCCCGCGCTGCTCGCCGAGCGCGGTTACCTTAGCCTCCACACCGGCAAATACTGGCAGGGAGACCCGCAGAAAGTTTCAGGCTTCACCGACAGCATGGGCGAAACGAAACGCCACGGATCTCCCGAATCGCTCGGCGTCGGCCGCGACACAATGCAGCCGATTTACGATTTCATCCAGAAAGCAGAAACCGAGGACAAGCCATTCATGGTTTGGTATGCCCCGTTCCTCCCCCATACCCCGCACACCCCGCCGGATCGCTTGCTGGCGAAATACAAGGGCAAAGGCCCTAACCCACAAGTCGATAAATATTACGCCATGGTCGAGTGGTTGGACGAAACCTGCGGCGACCTGATGAAGCATCTCGATGACAAGGGGCTTCGGGAAAATACGGTTGTCCTTTTCATTGTCGACAACGGGTGGGACCAAGGCGCGCAGGGGTATCGCGGGCACAAACTGACACCCTGGGAGCAAGGCGTCCGCACGCCGATCATGGTCCGCTGGCCCGGCAAGGTGACGCCGAAACAAGATACCCAGCAACTGGCTAGCAACATCGATATTCCGGTCACGGTGCTCTCAGCGGCAGGCATCAACCCACCCCGCACCATGGAAGGGATCAATCTCATGGATGCCAACGCCATTGCCGCACGCAAAAATATTTTCCTCGAGGACTTCGACCACGACATGGTCGCTCCGGATAAGCCCGAGGCATCGCTCGAGGCCCGATCGATCATTGATGGCGATTGGAAGTTGGTTGTGACTTACGGGGAGGAGAAAGATGACGCCAGGCTTGACCAATGGGCGCCGGGCGCACTGGTTGCCGGGGTTTTCCTTTTCAATCTTAGCAAAGATCCGAAGGAATCGGAAAACCTGGAGGCCAAGCACCCCGAAATCGTGGCCCGCTTGAAGCAAAAGCTCGACGACTGGTGGGATCCCTTCACCCCACCCGTCCCTGACGCTGAAAAACCCATCGTTAAAAATGCGCCCTACCGCACTGCTGATGGACACACGTTTTTCATGAAGTCGTGGTATCCACCAGGGTGGACTCCCGATGCGGAGCCCCTGCCCGCCGTGGTCATGTTTTTCGGCGGCGGATGGAAAGGCGGGGGCACCGATCAGTTCGACCAGACCGGCGACTACTTTGCGAAACGCGGCATGATCGTGCTTGCTCCAGAGTATCGCACCCGCAAAAATGGCGGCGTTGGACCCGACACCTGCCTGCGCGATGCCAAAACCGCGATGCGCTATGTCACCGCACATGCCGCCGAACTTGGCATCGACCGAAAACGCATCGCTGCTGGCGGACGCTCTGCCGGCGGTCACCTCGCCGCAGCCTGTGCCTTTGCCAACGGGTTCGATACCGAGGGGGACAACCTTTCGATCTCCACACGCCCTCAAGCACTCGTACTCTTCAACCCGGTCATCGACAATGGGCCGGGAGGGTTCGGGCATGACAGCGTCAAAGCCTACTGGGAAAACTTCTCCCCCCTACACAACATCTCCTCCAACCCGCCCCCGACGATTTTTCTCACTGGGGACAATGATCAATGCACCCCGATGGAGACAGCTCGAAAGTACCAAGCAGAAATGGAAAAACACGGCGGCCGCTGTGATCTTGTTGTCTTCGAGGGTGGCAAGCACGGATGCCCCTTCAGCCTCCCGTTTTTTCCAAAAACCCTCGCTGAAATCGACAAGTTCTTTGTACAACTCGGGTATCTGCCGCCCAGCACCTGAAGATATTTATGCTTAGAATTTCTCCCCAGCTCATCAAGCGGTTGTCATGGATGCTTTTGGCCCTCGTTCCGGTCAGCCAACTGGCTTCGTGCAAGAAACCCGATCAAGGTGCGCCGGTCACGGAAGTCGCTCCCAAGACACAGAATGAGCCTGCAGCGCCTGCATCTCCCGCCCCGACAACTCCCGGCGGCGACAAAATCTCTTTCAGCAGCTAAGTCCGCCCGATTCTGTCCAATAATTGCTTCGCCTGCCACGGCCCAGACTCCGCAAACCAGTCCAGCCCGTTTCGCCTCGATACCGCCGAACACTCGCGCGCCAATCTTGCCAAGAAAGGAGACCCCCCACGCTACGGCATCGTTCCCGGCAAGCCAGAGGAAAGCCTGCTTCTAAAACGGATTGTTGCCTCAGACCCGCATGAGGTCATGCCTCCTCCGGAGTCAAAGAAAAAGCCGCTCACCGAGGAGGAGGTGGCTATCGTCACCGAGTGGATCCGCCAAGGGGCCAACTACGAACCCCATTGGGCCTTTGTCCCTCCCGTGAAGCCGGTTGTGCCTAAGGTCACAGACAAGGCCTGGCCCCGCACCCCGATTGACAATTTCATTTTGGCAACACTCGAATCCAAGGGGATCGCCCCTTCGCCGGAGGCCGACAAGGAAACGCTCGTTCGCCGGGTACATCTTGATTTGCTCGGTCTCCCTCCCACCCCCGAAGAGATCGACGCTTTTCTGGCCGACACCTCGGACAAGGCCTACGAGCAGATGGTGGACCGCGCTCTCGCCTCTCCCCACTACGGCGAACGTATGGCGATCGATTGGCTCGATCTTGCCCGGTTTGGAGACACCAATGTCCTGCAGGCCGACAATGTTCGCACGAGTTGGCCATGGCGCGATTGGGTGATTAACGCGTTCAACAACAACATGCCCTACGACCAGTTCATCACCGAGCAACTGGCGGGAGATCTTCTTCCTAATGCAACTCTCCAGCAAAAAGTCGCCACTTCCTTCAACCGCAACCACGGCATCAACAACGAGGCGGGATCGATTCCTGAGGAATGGCTTGTCGAATATGCCGTGGACCGTGTCAGCACCTACGGCACTGCCGTCATGGGCATGACGATCGGTTGCGCTCGTTGCCACGACCATAAATTCGACCCGATCACCCAGGACGACTTCTTCAGTCTCATGGCCTATTTCAACAGCATCGATGAGCGTGGAGTGGAGATGCACCAGAACGGTGGAAATCGCGGTCGAGCCTACCCGCCCTTTATCCAACTTCCGACAGCGCAGCAAAAAGATGCCTTGGACGCTTCCAACAAGACTCTTGCCGCTCTGCAACCAATCCGCAGTAACAAAGCCCCAAATGCGGTCGCTGTCCCGGATGAACGCAAAGCCCTCGAATGGTCAGGGCTCACTGCGACATCAGCCACCTGTGCCAAACAAAAGATCGAACCCATCACAAAATCGGGGTTGGGAGGCACCGCCGCCTCGAATTTCGATATCCCGGAAAACTCCAATCGCGTGCTTCAAGAGGGCACTCTATGCCACCTGAACTTTCCGGTGGTGGGGGGAGAAATTGTCACCATCGAATTCAACCTTCCCGAAAAACCATTCAATACGGTCCGCATTGATTCGGTGAATCCGTTTGATTTCCTATGGAACCTCCAACCCGACGAAACCGATCATGTATGGGGGATGGATTTGAAAACAGTTCGCCAAGCACTGCCAGAGATCGAAATCGAACTCATCGAAGGAAAAGCGCGGCGCCCACTTCCCATTGTGATGGCAAGGTCGACGTTCCAAGACATCATTCCCGAACTCGCCGCGGCCACGGCGACTGACCCTGCCAACAGTTGGAAACTCGGCATCCCGGGCATCGATAGCACAGCTCTCCTCCAACTTAACGCCCCGATCAAGCCGGCCAAAGACGCCAAACTGGTCATCAAATTCAAGTTCAGCGGAACCGAGGTTCCCTACTTGAATGCACTGACAAATAGCCTTGGCGTTTCTGTAGCCAACAACCCGCACGGTCTCGACGACTGGTTGGCGCTCTTCAACAACAAGGACCGGAAATATTGGATGAACGACACCTATCTCGCCAGCAAAGCCCATGCCGCTGGCAGCTCTCCGATCACTGGCATCGACGTGGCCCGCGCTCATTATCTGAAGTACCATGTGGATAACTACGCCACCCGCGTCATGGTTATGGAAGAGCGCAAGGAGCCTTTAAAAACCTATGTCCTAGACCGCGGCGCGTACGACAAGCCACTCAAGAACCGCCCCCGTGAACGCACCACCCCGGTGGCCTTCCCACCCTTGCCGAAAGACGCTCCGAAGAACCGTCTGGGCCTTGCGCAGTGGTCATTGGCTTCCGAAAACCCGCTCACCGCACGCGTTCAGGTCAACCGCCTCTGGCAGCAGATTTTCCGCCATGGCATTGTCAAAACCTCTGAAGATTTAGGACTTCAAAGCTCCCTGCCCACCCACCCCGAGCTCCTGGACTACTTGGCGGTGGATTTTCGTGAGAATGGTTGGGACATCAAACGTGCGATCAAAAAGATCGTCATGAGCGCCACTTACCGGCAGTCGTCCAAGCATCGTGAGGATCTGAAGGAGATCGACCCCGAAAACAAACTTCTGGCACGTTCTCCCCGCTACCGCCTGCCGGCAGAGTTGATCCGTGATAACGCGCTTTCCGCTTCAGGCCTCCTGAACGCTAAAATCGGCGGGCCAAGCGTGAAAACCTACCAACCCGAAATCTGGAGAGAAAAATCCTCGTTCAACCGGTTGGCCAACTACGGTGTCTTCACCCGCCACACCGGTGATAAACTCTTCCGCCGGGGTCTCTACACCTTCTGGAGACAATCTGTTCCTCCCGCGCAAATGCTCATCTTCGACGCCCCGAGCCGGGAAGCCTGCGTCTCCAAACGCGAGTCGACGAATACCCCGCTCCAGGCCTTTGTCCTGATGAATGACGAAACCTACCTCGAGTTCTCACGCAAGCTCGCCGAGCGCCTCTTCACCGACATCAACGGAGCATGGGAGGAACGATTGGCCGAACGTCTGCGCCGCGGCTTCCGCCTTGCCACCGGCAGGAAGCCCAATGACAGCGAATTGGAAAAGTGGATTTCCTTTACCAACGACACGCTCGAACGCTTCACCGCAAACACGGAGAATGCCGAACAATTCCTCTCTTACGGGGAGACACCCCGCAACAAGGATCTCCCGACACCGCAACTCGCCGCGCTGTCGTTCAGCATGTCCGCCATCCTGAACTTGGATGAAACAATCACCCGCGACTGAGCAACCCTGAGAAATCCACCGATGAAACATCCCGTCGAAGAACACCTCCTCAACATCAGCCGGCGTCAGTTCTTTGGAAAAATGGCGCAAGGCATCGGTGCGGCAGCGCTCGGCTCGCTGATGAACAACAATCTTTTCGCCGCGCCCCAGACCCCCTTCGAGCGTGGCTTTCTGGGCTCGCCTCATTTTGCCCCCAAAGCAAAGCGGGTCATTTACCTGTTTCAGCATGGCGGCCCAGCCCAGATGGACATCTTCGATTACAAGCCGGGTCTCAGCGCGCAATTCGACAAGGAAATCCCCAAATCGATTCGTGGAGACCAGCGGATCACAGGCATGACCTCCGGCCAATCCCGCCTGCCGGTGGCCCCGTCGATTTTCAAATTCAAAAAATACGACAACAACGAGGACGGCCTCTGGGTCTCGGAACTCTACCCGCATACAGCCGGCATCGCGAAGGAACTCTGTGTGGTGAAATCACTCTTCACGGAGCAGATCAACCATGAGCCAGGCGTTTCATTCCTTCAAAGCGGTCACCAACTTTCTGGCCGCCCATCGATCGGGTCATGGATTAGCTATGGTCTCGGAAGCATGAACGAAAACCTTCCGGCATTTGTTGTCATGATCAGCGAGGGCAAAGGAGCCTCACAAAATGTCACCTCCCGCCTCTGGGGATCGGGATTTCTGCCGAGCGAACACCAAGGAGTCAATTTGAGGGCTGGCAACGAACCAGTTCTTTTTCTCAATGATCCGAACGGCATTGATCGCTCTGACCGGCGCAGAATGCTGGACCTGATCGCTTCGCAAAACCAACTGGAGGCCAACGCGAGCCTCGATCCCGAGGTCATCGCCCGCATTTCCCAATATGAGATGGCCTACCGCATGCAGATGGCCGTGCCGGAGCTTACCGATTTCTCACAGGAATCGGCAGAGACACTGGACATGTATGGACCCCACGTGAAAACACCAGGCACCTACGCCTACAATTGCCTCATGGCCCGCCGACTTGCGGAGCGGGGCGTTCGATTCGTGCAGCTCTACCACCGCGGCTGGGATCAACACCAAAACCTGCCTTCTACAATCAGCATGCAATGCGATGACACCGACCAACCGCAGGCAGCCTTGGTCAAGGATCTCAAACGCCTCGGCATGCTCGATGACACGCTGGTCATCTGGGGTGGCGAGTTTGGACGGACAACTTACAGCCAAGGCGTCCTCACCAAGGAAAATTATGGCCGCGACCACCATCCACGCTGTTTCACCATGTGGTTCGCCGGAGGCGGCACCAAACCGGGGATCAGTTACGGAAAGACAGACGACTACTCATACAACATCGTGGAGAACCCTGTGCACGTCCACGACCTGCACGCCACTCTCCTCCACCTTTTGGGCATCGACCACGAGCGACTCACCTACCGTTACCAAGGCCGCGACTTCCGCCTCACCGATGTCCATGGCCACATCGTCCACGACATTCTGGCTTAGTTCTTTTTTAATAAAGAGAGGACTTCAGCCAAACGCGGTGTAGTCGGTCGATTAAAACGCAACTCATTTATAGCTCGTTTTGATTGATTTTATGAGTTATAAATAGATTTCATATAACTCATGGCGGGCCTAAAGCGTTGGAATTGGCAGAAAGATGATTGGCCGGATTTTCGGTTTGATCCGGGGCGCTTGGCTGCATTGGAAGAGAGGTTTTTGCAGTGCTCGGGGATGTATTCGGGATCACTCAAGCATTTGGAAAAAGACGGGAAAGATGTGCTTGTTGTGGAATTGCTAACCGAGGAGGCAGTGAAGACGTCGGCAATCGAAGGAGAAATTTTGAATCGCGAGAGTGTGCAGTCCTCGATGCGTCGCCAATTCGGGTTGGCCACAGACCATCGACGTGTTCCTCCCGCAGAGCAGGGAATTTCGGAGTTGATGATGGAACTCTACAGGGATTCGCAGGCCCTTTTGGATCAGGATCGCCTGTTCCATTGGCATGCACTGCTTATGACTGGGCGGCGCGATCTCGCCGGTGGCGTTTATCGAACGGGAACCGATCCGCTGCAGGTGGTCTCGGGAGCCCTATACAAACCAACAATCCATTTTGAGGCACCTCCTTCTTCAGTAGTTCCAGACGAGATGCGACGCTTCCTCAAGTGGTATCAAAGCACTGGGCCGGAGGGTGCTAATCGCCTGCCGATGTTGACGCGGGCGGGCATGTGCCATTTGTATTTTGTAAGCATTCACCCGTTCGAAGATGGAAATGGGCGAATCGGCAGGGCCTTGTCGGAAAAAACGCTTTCGGAGGGCCTGGCAAGACCCGTTGTCATTGCGCTCTCCGCGATGATTCACCAAAACCGCAAGACCTACTACGAAATGCTCGAGCGGAGCAACAAGCGGAACGAGATAACGGATTGGTTGGTTTACTTCGCTGAAACAATCCTTGAAGCCCAATCGGAATCCCAGCGATGGATAGAGTTTATCATCAATAAGACACGCTTGATTGATCGCCTTCGTGGTACGTGGAACAAGCGACAAGAAAAAGTCATTCTGCGCATGGCCCACGAGGGCCCCAGAGGATTCAAGGGCGGGTTAAGCGCGGAAAACTACCTGGCAATCACCGGAACATCACGCGCCACAGCCACAAGGGATTTGCAGAATCTCGTGGATATGGGGGCACTCGTCCGCACTGGAAGATTGAAAGGCACTCGATACCGCTTGGCGTTTTAGTGGTCAGTGGTCTGCGTCCGCTTCGGCACGTCATCACCAACGGGCTGGACCGCCGCGGGTCCTTCCCCAAGGAACACCGCGGCGGCGGTTCCAGAGTTTCCTCCGGAACACATTTCCCCCAAATTGAGTTTTAAGAGTCGGTATTCGCTATCATGCCGCCTGCTTCTTGCGCCGCAGGAGGTAGA
>ERZ889217.1058-NODE-1058-length-14898-cov-12.560938_pt1 | contig 14898 bp, 6 predicted proteins | sample MGYA00521098_ERZ889217 | MGnify/ENA primary metagenome ERZ889217 (study PRJEB32303, sample SAMEA104408613) | aquatic metagenome | biome: Brackish water; feature: Pelagic; material: water | place: Baltic Sea | collected 2014-06-10T22:04:00 | depth 2,362 m ...
AAGGGGGGGTGGTGTTATGGTTCCGTATGTTCCACGTACGCCAGACAACATCGTTAACGGGGAGCTGACCGCGAGTACCCCACGTGCGACTAGTGATGTGAAGCCGACTTCGACTACAAGGACACCAAGGGTGCCTGAGGGCGACGTGAAGCCAGTGACGAGACGATCCGCCCGGCTGGCCGACCAGTCCCTCAAGACCATTGAGGATACATCAATCGAAGAGTTGATATCCTGCTACGAAGAAGAGAGATGCGAGGCCCGAAGTGCTACTTACAGGGCTCTGGTACTCTTCAGTGGGTCTGGATCTGTGGAGGAGGCTCTGCGCTATCGGTTCCCTGACATAGAGATTGTGGCGGTGGACATTGACCCGAAGAGTTCAGCTACCCGAGTGTGTGATATACGTCAGTTTGTCCAGGCGGAATTGTTCGAGTATCCGCCTGGGTATTTTGACGTTGTGTGGGCATCACCACCATGTACTGAGTACAGTCGGGCGCTTACTACCCGTGCCCGAGATTTGTCTGCCGCCGACCTTCTAGTAGCAGCGACACTGGCCTGTCTGGTGTACCTCAAGCCCCGCTACTGGTTCATCGAGAACCCCGACGGCCTGCTGCGGACTCGGCCCATCATGCTCCCGTATCAGCCGTTCCTACACCCAGTGTCCTACTGCAGATATGGGACGCTGTATCGCAAGCATACGTGTATCTGGTCGAACGCCCCTCACATACAGCCGGAGCGCTGCACCGCAAAGACTCCGTGTGCCGCCAAAGCCAAGTGGGGTTATCATCCATTTACAGCTCAAGCGGGACCCACCAATAGAGTTCCAGGCAGCGGGTTAGGAAAACGCGTATATGCTATACCTCAGCTTCTACTTAGGCACCTGTTCACTAGTTTTGTAATGTAGCTCAGGAGTGCTACAGGCTAAAAGGGGGGGCACTGTGATGAATTGGTCCCCTAAGGCGGGGATCCCTGACATTAGGATCCCTGACAGTCTATCAGAACAGTCACAGTGAGATCTAGAGCAGTTACTTTGGGTGTTAGAAGGGTTTGCAAGTCAGAACTTGAGTACCTGGTAGCTTCCTACATATTGGTGCCTTGGGTTGTAGTAGGTGATACAGAACATACATTGTCTGTAAACATCCTAAATAATATTCCCCATCTATCACATTGGTATCAGAGAGTGTGCGGTCCTGTGGCCTGTGGTGGAATTTTTTTTCCACATATAGCCGCAGCGCGTCTCGCTGTGCCTTCTTTTGCGGAAACGGGGCGTCCATACCCGTGTTCCTGCGCCGTGGCCCTTCGTCGCGCTTAGTGGCGCTTCGTTGCGCTCTCCGCTGGGCGGTTTCGGGTGGTCCCTTGGTGGCCACTGAGCCCCTTTGCTTGCTTACGGCGGGTGGTGCCTCGCGGCAACCGTTGCCCGTTTTAGAGTGAGCGTCTTGCCCGCACGGGGTATTTACCTGTGGGTTTGTCACTTGGGATAATAACCCGGTGGCATCTGCGTGTTTTGCGGGACATAATTGCCCCAATCGCGTGGAAAGACACGTTCGTTCACCCTCTTCGTGGTGGGGCCTTGGCTCGCGTGGCCTGGTCTTTCTTGCGAGCGGGTTGACACAGCGCGGAGCGTCTTGCCCGCACGGGGTGTTTACCTGTGGGTTTGTCGCTTGGGTGCGTAGCCCAGTGGCATCTGCGTGTTTTGCGGGACATAATTGCCCCAATCGCGTGGAAAGGCGCATTCGTTCACCCTCTTCGTGACGGGACCGGGACCTGCGTACCCTGGTCTTTCTTGCGAAAGGGTTGAGATAGCGCGGTGCGGTTCGCCTGGTTCGCCTGGTTCGGCGTCCTTGCGTGGCCTTGTGCGGCTGCGTGTGTTGCTCGCGCACACTCGCGGGGCATAATTGCCTGTGACCCGGTTTCCGGAAAGCCGAGTTCGTCAACTCAGTTTTCGGTGCCGCGGCCGGCTCCGTGTGCGTTATCTCCTACGCGCGGAGCGCTTGCCGGTGGCCACCGTCGGCTTGCTTGGCGCGGGCGCGCTTTGCTCAAGCTTTCTTGCTTCCCAACGACTTCGTCGCCACCCTCATTCGCGGAGCTCTGAGCTTGTGCGGGGGAGGCAGAGTGGGCAGTGAGTTTCTCTCCCTCTACTACTCTTTCCATCCGCACCAATGGCACGCCAGAGACGGAGGACCAACAAGGGCAGTAGCAGTAGCAGTGGCAGTGATTCTGGTTCAGAACGGCCACCCAGAAGAGAACGGCAGGGGAAAGCCTTGAGTGAGGGAGCCCCACAGAGCGTAGGAGACGGACAAAAGTCTCCGGCGCGCTCGGAGGAAAACTCCTTGCAAGAGGAGGAGTACCTCGACAACCTTTCCCAGCTACAAGCGGAAGCCTACGTCTCAGACGCGAGGGACTTCATGGCCCTCCGTCTGGACCACGGGAAAGAGGTGAACGCCCACCTCAGGGCGGGCACCGGGCGAGAACTCCAGAAGTCGGCGTCCTTTTTGAAGAGAGCCGATCAGCTGAAGACGCTGAAGAGAACCCTCCTCAGGGACCGGGAGGTGCTGATCGATAGCGGGGTGGAGGCCCAGCGCCTCGAGCAAGGAGGAGACCTCCATGTGGAAGGCTTGCTGGCGGCCCTTCAGTCGGCCACGCCGGGGTCCTCCACAGCACCCTCCACAGCACCCTCCACAGCACCCAGCCAGAAAGGGACAGCGACGGCGACTCCGTCCCAGTCCGCTGGCCCTTCGCCACCGCCGAGTCGGCCACGGCCCTCGCCACAACCCTCGTTGGCTGAATCGGAGTCGGCCAGTGGAAAGTCGCGGAAGCGACGGACCCCGGCGACGACGTCGAAGATGGCGGATACGGCGAAGAAGGTTGGGTCAACCAAGAAGCGTCCCTCGACGACGAGCCGGACAGTTCGGGACGGCGGAGCACCGGAGACGTTGGTGGACCCCACTCGAGCCGCCGCCCTGCTGGCAATCCACGCTTTGGCCGAAGCAACCGAGGAAGCGGAGAAAAAGATGGCCGCGGAACGGCAGGCAGACGCGCGTGTGACGCGAGAGCCGTCGCCGGACCCGGCAGGAGTCTCGGGAGAAGCTGGCCAGCCTGAAGGGTACGGCCTGGGCAACGGAAAGTGCGTCTATCTGAGCAGGGACGGCGACGCGAAGGGGGCTCTAGAGCAGGAGAGTTCGGGCTCCGCTCTCTATCCCACACCGGCAGAGCAGGACGACAAGTATTATCTTGTCTTTCGCCACTCCGGGCGATCGCTGGAGGAGGACCCCGAGGTGCCGATCCAGATGGTGTCCGAGACGAGACAGACCCCGTCAGGCCTGGTGTACCGGACGCATCGGGCGCTGCGACAGGGGGCGGTGCAGGAGGACTGGAGCGACCACACCCTGCTGGACGACGGACGGGGGCGGAGTAAGACCGCATTCGTTGTCCAGACGGACAAGGAGGAGACAGTGGTGTCGGTCGTCGCGTACCTGAACTTCGCCAAAGCAACGAACTTCGTGCACGGCGAGGGGGAGTTTGTGCACCAGGGAGCGCATGCACCTCAGATGCAGTCGGAGACGGTCAGATTCCTGGCCCGGAAGTCTGCAATTGGGAGTCGGAGGCCGACCGACCACCACCCAGGGGAGTGGATGCAGGCGCTGAACGACCTGGACGACGCTCGCACGAAGGCAAAGTCCAATATGCGCCGCACGCCACTCGAGACCAACACCCACATCTGGGCGCCTGTGGGACAGTGGGTGGACGGGAGAGGACGGCCCGTGGATATGGGGCCACCTCCTCCGCACACGACAGCCCTTGCCCTGGGCTGGGGCTGGGTGGAACTAGGGAAATCGGGCGCTCCCAAAGAGGATTGGGTCACCCGGCAGTGGCCCCAGCTCATGAGGTCCCCGAGACCGTTCGCCACCCGACAGCCTGCAGAGATATGGCATCTCAGTGGCCTCCGCCATCAGTTCCGGCAGACCGATGTGACCAACCTACAGCGGAGGTACGATGACATGTACCGCGACGGCTTGCGGAGGAAGGCCCCCACCTTCGCCCGACCGCTGGTCCAGGTCGTCATGGCTCTGGGACGACCGGGACCCCTCCCCGGTGTCATGCACTGGTACGACGAGCCAGAGAGGGAGTACGACATGCCTCTCAACCTGCTCATCATGCTGCGGTGCGAGAGACTGGCTGCTGCGGAGCCCGAAGACTGCCCGGACGACGACGACGACGACGACGACGATATGGACGTGGTCGACGAAGATCCTCATGGGGGAGGAGCGGACGGTCGCGGCGAAGGAGGACGCAGCGGAGCTGGCGGCAGCGGCATGGGAAACAGCAGCGGAGCTGGCGGCAGCGGCATGGGGAGCAGCAGCGGAGCTGGCGGCAGTGGCATGGGAAGCAGCAGCGGAGCTGGTGGCAGTGGCGCGGAGAACACCGGTGGGTGGCAGATGGTGAGGGGCAGAGGTTGGCTCAACAGATCCGGAGCTGGAGGACGAGGTGTCCAAATGCCCAGCCCGATTGGGGGCGGCTACTACTCGCCGACCGGGTTCCCGCAGACCCCGCGCGAGGGCGACAACAACGAACGAGTCGTTCGATATGGCCATGGAAGCCATGGGGGGCGTGGGGGTGGAGCGGGTCGAGGCCGGGGCGGCATGCTGTCCCGATGCGATTACACCGACCACCCGGTGGGGGCAGGAGGACAGCAGGTGGGGGGGCGAACCCCCACCCACGAGCGGCTGGAGTACCCGGAGGACGGACAGCGCTCAGTCTTTGAGAGACTGGCACCGAGGATCCCGGTGAAAGACCGCCTGGAGGACCAGACCGTCTGCAGGCCCATGACACCCGGGAGGAGTTACCGAGGGGACGACGATGACGACCTTGACGACCTTCCTCGTGGCGACGATAGGACGTCGAGTCGATCGGCCACGGATCGCACTCCGCGACTCCCCACCACTGAGAAGTCACAGCCTGCAGGAGGGAAGGTCGGGGGACAGGACCGATACCGCTGCGTCCTCACGGGTGCTGACTCCTTCACTCACGAGAGGGAGGGCCCCATCATAGAGGTGCTGGAATGGGCCCAGAACTGGCAGAGGAGGTACACGGCCTGCCCGGGAAACGACCCCCTCGCGGTCGTGTTGGAGAGAATCGGAGGAGAGACCGAGGCCCCAGGGAAGGAGCAGGAGTCTGACCCGGACGGCAGCTCAGGGTCTCCCCCCGACTCGGCTCAGGCACCCGGGGTGAAGTTTGGCGACGACGGGACGACGCCGCGTTCATGTTTGAAGAGAACAGGGGTGACTCTCGCACAACCAGCGATCGACCCTGATGCCGCACCGCCGCGAGAGGAGCAGCAGGGGACAGACCTGCGTCTTACCGTGTACGGCAACTTAGTAGCACAACGGTTGTGGCGGGAGGATGAGGCGGAGCGACATGGGCTCCGCGAGCACTGCAGCCGGGTCGTAGCCTGGCACGCTAACGACCCGGAGGGGTGGCGGACGCTGGTGTGCGAAGACAGGGTGCAGTATCTGCCGGAACAGGCGTGGGTGCGCTCCCGCTGTCTCACTCGAGCTCCGGACCTGGGCCCGCTGTCATCCACATTGGGAGACTGCTGGAGGTGCGGATTGCGACCGGCGTGTCGGGCCATGCTGTCGGGGGCTTCGCCATCCCCAGGCGGATCGCCGACACCGAGAGGCGGACTATGCGACCTGTGTGTATCGCCAGTCCGCGTGGGGCATGAGAAGGCCCTATGCCTCCACATGGAGCTTTCAGACGGCGATGGGACGACTCCAGGCACTGCGTGTTACGTGCGTCGCCCGGAAGTGGGAGGGGAGACGGGCGAAGCGGCGTGGTCAGCGCAGAAGACTCCCGCGGCGCCGCCAGTGACTCCCGGCCTGCAGGCGAGGACGGAAGGGGGGATGTACCCGCCGACCCCGATGAGGCAAGGACCGTCGTTCGGACAGGCGTATGCCGCTAGACTTCCAACAGCGGGGTCCGCTATCTCCGAGGCGTCCCACCGGTTGAAACTCAACGAGGCAGTGGAGAAGGTTGTCTCCAAGAAAATTGAACAGCTGGAGGGCAAGCGCACGGACGCGGCCGAGATGTCCCGGTTCCTTCGAAGCCTACAGGACCTGCTTAACAGCAACCAGCAGATCCGAGTCGCCCGGGAGGGGGGCATGACGGAGGCAACTATCCTCCACATTGCCGTCGGTGTCTGTATCACGCCGGACTCCGCGGTGGCGAGAGCCGTCCACGTTAAGTGGGTGGATTACTCGGTCTTCGAGGCGGAACTGGGGACGCTCCACCAGTTGTGGAACTTTTTGACGAGTGCTACATGTATGGATCAGAAGGTCATACAAGAAACTGAGCGCCGTTTCACGGAGATGGAGCTCTCCGAGTGGGCGGAACCGGAGAAGGCCATCCGACAGGCCCGAGATAAGTACGACGCAGCTTGTCTCCGACCGGGGTTCCAGGAGCGGTTCCCGTTCCATAGCCTGCCGCAGCGCATCGTGCATGCGGTCAAGGAGCCCATGCGGGACCTCCTGAAGGCGTCCCTGCGCACAGAGCAGGTTGAGTGGGAGTCCGAGGACCTCCGAAACCTGTCGGCAAGCGAGGTCACCTCCGTCCTGGCCGCAGTGGAAACCCAGTGGAGGCTGGTGCAGACTCATGTGGACGCCCAGACAGCAGCGGTACGAGCTCGCGGAGAACGTCTGTACCCAGGTGGTGGTGGGAAGCGATTCCCCGATCGTTTCCAGCGCAAGCCTGGCAGTCCTCTCGTAGTGCTGGAACAACAGGAGACGGACGATGCACCGACTGGGGAAGAGCCGACGGCTGACGAAAGTTGCCAGGCCCTGCAGGCAGGAGGAGGGCCAGCCGCGGGGCGAACAGCACCGGGGATGACTCCTCCGGTCCGACAACCCCCAGTGGGCCAGGTGGGGCCAGGCCGACAGCCAAATCGGCGAATGGTGGATGATGCCCGCCGGCGGTTCACAGCGCGCGGTCCAAAGCCGGGCGAGGCCGGCTACGCCGGCTGCTACAACTGCGGGGACAAGGACCACTTCGCCCGCCACTGCCCCAGAGGGCTGTCCGCCAAGCTCGCCGCCTTGATAGAGGCATGTCAGTCTCCGGACGACATCGCACACCAGGAAGGCTGGAGTGTGGTCCACCAGGGGCTACCCCCCTCCGTGGGGGAACACCTCAATAGCGTGGAGACGGAGCGCTTCGAGGTGTGCTGCGCGGCGGCCGTGCTGTACGGCTCCCCAGAGGAGTCTGACCCTGATCAAGCGGAGTCAGCCTGACTGACCGAACGCCCGGTAAGGCGAGCGTCTCCCCCTGGTTACACCAAGGAGCCGACCCGGGTCCCGGTGGTGTGGGGGAAGACAGCAGTGCGGCCAACAGTAGCGGGAGTGAAGCGCGAAGGCGGCTGGAGCTCCCTCAGAGCAGCGGAGGCAGTGCAGGCCGCCATCCGCACCATCCGTCAACGTCCGGAAGTGGCCATGGCTCGTCTTAAGCGTCAGCAGCAGAATCAGCTGAGGCGGAGTCGAGAAGTGGACATCCTACTGGACGACATGTTAGAGGGGGTCATCGGAGATGCGTCCACCCCCTCAACAGAAGAGAGAAAGGTTGACGACCTGGTGGATGACATGTTGGAGGAGGTCATCGGAGATGCGTCCAGCCCCTCGACAGCGAAGGAGGTCGACAACCTAATAAGCGAGATGCTGAAGAAGGCGAACGACGAGGTGTCCCAGCCTCCGACAGTGAGTCGACCGGCATCGATTGAGTGGATGGAGGAGGAGCCACTGGCTGATCCCCGTCTGCAACACCTAATGGCGATCCAGCTACTCAACAGTGCCCTGGATAAAGCCGAAGATGACCCGGATACGATGTGCGTGCTGCGCGGAGTGGACGGGAAAGGGGAACTGTTGCCTCTCTCTACCCCGACCTATGCAGGGGAGAAGCCGCGCATCCTGGCTGGAGGGCGCGAGCGGTTGCTGCTGTACTCAGCTTTGGCCACGGCATCTGTATGGGACGGGCAACAGAGCACGGACGCCCCACCATCGGGAGATACGGAGGAGGAACGCCGGCAGTGGGCGCAGGAGTATTGCGCCCTCTCCCCTCGCCAGCGCCGACGTCGACGTAAGGGAGCCACTCGCATCACCATGAGCGTCCGGTCCATGTTGGACTCCGGGGCCTCGCAGAACTTCGTCAGCCAGCACCTGGTTAAGGAGAGGCAACTGCGCACTCTAGAGGCGCCCGAACCCCTGCAGGTCACGGTGGCAGACGGCGCCAAGTTGACAGCAGATCGCGTGGTCCACCTCACCGTGAACTTCCCCGGGTACTCCTATACGGACTTGATGTATGTACTGCCGTTGGGGGTGTCAGCGACGGTCATTCTGGGAGCACCCTTCCTTGAAGAGATAAGCCCATTTATCTGTGACATGCGTAGGGAGGCGCGCACTATCAGCTTCCGGAAACACGGCCGCACCATCCGACTGGAGCCGTCCCCGGAGCCCAGGCCAGGAGTACCCGTAATCAGTCTACGACGAGCCATGCTGGATATGCGAGTGCGACGCCGGCTATTGAGTTCAGCAGGAGAGGAAGCAGCCTTGGCCTACTTGTGCGTACTGCTGCCGACTAAAGAGGGAGAGGAGCAAGTCCCAGACGACAACCCGCCGGGTGAAGCAGAGGTAACCGCCGTGGAGGAGGAGGCGCTAGACGTGGGGCCAGACCGAGGACGGCCCCAACCAGAGCCACCGCCGGAGGGGACGCAAGCCCAGGCCACAGCTCAAGCGGTGAAGAAGCTTCAACGAGGACTCCAGGGGGTGACGTGTGCCAATCTCCCGGCTCAGATTTCCCGAGAGATTCGTGATTGCCTGAGAACGCTGCACGCGTGGGACGGAAAAGGGGAGGTACCAAAGGCCGGCACGACCCTGATCCGAGAGCTGGAGCTGATGGGGGAGAACCAGAAGACGATGGGAGAATCGTTTTGGACTAGCGAGCGACGACGCCAGGTGGCTAAGCTGGTTGAAGCTGAGTTCGACGCTATCATCAAGGAGGATCTCCCCATTCGGGAAGGACCGGAGGTCGATTTCACCAAGGCGCCAGCGGCGATTCGCTTCAAGGACTCCTACGCGGGAGAGACGCCGTCACGTCCGGGGATCAAGATGTCCCCGCTGGAGCTAGCGGCCTGCAGGGAGATTTTGCTGGACCTGTTGCACAAAGGCTATATCCGCCCGTCGTCCTCGCCGTTCGGGGCTCCAATCTTGATGGTCCCTAAACCAGGACAACCAGGGAAGCTGCGAATGGTGGTGGACTATCGGGCCCTCAACCTGTTGACACAGGCAGATAGATATCCGTTGCCAACCATCGACGGGCTGCTGCAGCAGATGGCCGGAGCGCGGGTCTTCTCTACCATGGATCTGCTCAACGGGTTCTGGCAGATGCCACTGTTGGAAGAACATCGGGAAAGGACGGCCATGACCACTACGATGTTTGGCAGCTTCGAGTGGAACGTGCTTCCGATGGGGTTGAAGAATTCCCCGGCAATCTTCCAGCGTAACATGGCCGAGCTGTTTCGCGATTTAGACTTTGTGTCTGTGTACATTGACGACATCGTGGTATACAGCGCGACCATGGAGGAGCACACTCAGCACCTACGGACGGTACTGCGGAGGCTGCAAGAGGGGCAGGTGTGTGTGAAGCAGAGCAAGTCCAAGCTGTTCCGCACCTCAGTCCACTTCCTGGGACACTTGCTGAGCGGAGAAGGGGTGGCCCCGCAAGCTCAGAAAGTGGAGGCGATTGCTCAGTGGCCAACACCGAAGAATTTGTCAGAGGTGCGAAGCTTCCTGGGACTTGCCTCCTTCTATCGGAAGTATGTCCACCACTTCGCCTCCATCGCAGCCCCACTTCACCAACTGTCCAAGCAAGGAGCGGCCTTCCAGTGGAGAGAGGACCACGAGGACAAGGCCTTCCGGATGCTGAAGCAGGCGCTGACGTCAGCCCCGCTGCTCGTCCTTCCGGACGTGGAACGAGCCCTGTCGGGGGAAGCGCCGTACCTAGTCCAGTGTGATGCCTCGCTGTCGGCCTGGGGAGCGGTGTTAATGCAAGATCAAGGCAAGGGATACCAACCCATAGCCTTCGTCTCCAAGTCCTTCAATGCCGCGCAAATGAACTACAGTGCTACAGAGCGAGAACTCCAAGCCCTCGTCTCCTGCACGTGTGAAGAGTGGCGACACTACCTGTTCGGCATGGAGTATCTACTACAAGGAGATCATCGACCGCTGGCGTGGCTGATGGACCCTAGACGAGAGCTGTCCCGACGACAAGCAAGGTGGATTACCCAGCTGATGGAGAACAACGTTCCGACCATGACGTGGGTCCCAGGCAAACAGCTGGTGGTCCCGGATGCGCTTTCCAGACGACCTGACCTCATGACAGTCGCTCCTCCCCGAGCAGGAATTCGCATGGAAGTCGGGGACCGTATCACCCATGCCGACCACGTCGATGACCCCGAGGACAGTCTGCTACCCGTCAACCCTCTGCGCGATGGCTATATGGTGCCGGCTAACATGGCAAAGGCCCCGAGAGCGGTGGAGCTGCAGGTGGATGAAGGGAGCGAGCGAGCCGTCTCCACAGCGGCAACCCTCGATATGCTCAGGGAAGCCGAAGGCCTGCGTCAAGATGGAGCGGGCTACCGAGAAATCCTAGAGGTATGCCTGATGGATGGTCAGCCGACTGAGTCAGAGGAGACACCAACGACGTGGATACCTATCCGAGCCCAACACGGTCTATGCTTGTGTCTACCTGCCCAGGGAGCCGGGTCCCCAGAGCACGCGTTCGAGACTCTGTGCTGGTTAGCGACGGGACAGGGGCCCCTTTCCGAGGCCCACTGGGACGGCGGAACCTCGGAAGTGTCCACGTTGATAGAGCAGCCGAAGACGGCACCACTGTGGGAGGCGATGTGCGCTATGGAGGAGGCACTGGTAGCAGACAATGTGCGACAGTGGACGCCAGAAGCACAGCCCAGTGAACACCTCTTACGGCGTGACCAAGCTGACTGGTCCCTGACCACCTCAGAGTTTAACCGCTGGCACAGACGATTGGGTCCCTACGACGTGGACGCCTGCACCGACCCCCAGGGCCGTAATAGACAGCCGGTTCAGGGAGACGACTACTGGCACGACTGTCTGTCACAGCGGTGGGACGGCCGTAAGGTCTGGGTGCACCCCCCTTTTGAGGCGGGATTCTGTAGGGCCGCGCTGACTCACTACCAGAAAAGTAGAGATCGAGACTCGACTACGATGGCCACCTTCGTGTTACCCTCCTATTTGACGCAGGGCGAGCTCAAGGAGACTCTACAGCACACCGACCTGGTTAAGGTACACACATACGACACGGGGACGCGACTCTTCCGCGCAGCAGACGGCACTCCTCTCCCAGCCCGGTGGAAGACGGAGGTCTGGCACGGCGCCGCTATTCCTAAAGAGGTAGACGAATGCCACCCGCTGGAGATCACCCCAATGCCCCCTCGTTGCAACTATTGCCATGGAGCTGCGTCCAAGAGACAAGGGACGGTACAACAATGTCTGCAATGCGAGACCCAATTCCACCGTGGGTGCCGCCCAAAGGGATCCAAGGAACCCCAGCTCTGTGACTCGTGCGAACAATCACGGAGCCAAGCGATAGTGGTTCCCCGCTCTGATACTCCTGGTCTCCGCGATGTCGATAACATGCCGCTCCCGCGTCAGATGTCCCTGCTGGATCAGGTTCGAGATCGAGCAGGACGAGACAGTCAGTACCAGGAGTGGACCCTGGCGGAGAGCCCGTCTGTGTTCCGAACAGTGGGCGATCTCCTCTGGAGAGTTGAGGGTGGAGGCATGCAGCTGGTGATCCCCAATGATCGTGACCTCAAGGACGTCATCCTACAGGAGTGCCATTCCTCGGCGGCGGCGGGACATCTTGGGACCGCCAAGACGTTTGAACGCGTGACACGGCGGTTTTGGTGGGCGGGAGTGCGACAGGACGTTCTCGACTTCGTGTTGCACTGTGACCCCTGCCAACGAAACAAACACCGACGACGAGCAGCGCCCCAAGGTCTTCTTCGGCCAGTGACCCTGCCCTCTCGTCGCTTTGAGGTGGTCTCCCTGGACTTCGTCACCGGGCTCCCGATGTCGGAAGAAGGGCACAACACTATCCTGACTATAACCGACAAGTTCTCCCGCCTGGTACGCCTTATCGCAATGCGAAGTGGAGAATCGGAAAGCTCCGCCGAAGAAGTGGCCCGCATCTTTGTGGACAGCTGGTGGAGATGTTATGGAATGCCCGCTAAGGTGATTAGCGACAGAGATGTCCGTTTCACCTCCCGATTCTGGACAGAATTCCTGAGGCTGACCGGGTCGAAGGCAGCTATGACCACTAGTTACCATCCTCAGGGGAACGGACAAGCGGAGAACACGAACCAGTTGATGGAGACCGTGCTTCGCGCCTTCGTGGAGCCCCGGCAGACGGACTGGTCCCGCCATCTGTCGGCTGTCGAATTCGCAATCAACGACTCCGTCCACAGCGCGACAGGATATTCCCCTTTTCAGCTAGTGTATGGCGAGTCACCACTGTCCCACCTGGATCTCTTTCTGCTGGGTGCGCGCCGAGAGGAACAACGAGCCGCAGCCCTTCCCCAGCAGGTTCAGCTTCAGGCCGCGGAGCGGTTCATGGACAACTGGCGACGAAATCTGGCCGACGCTCGCACGAAGATGGAGAAGGCTCAGCTGCTGCAGAAACACTACTACGATGCGAAGCGTAAGCAGGTGGAGTTTCAGTTGAATGATCGTCTGTTGGTCTCCAAAAAGCACTTGACCCTGCCGGCGGACCGGGACCTGCCGTGGAAGTTGCGATCGCTGTGGGAAGGTCCTTATCGCGTGATAAAAGTGCTAAAGGGTGAGGACGGTCAGGCCTTCGCATACAAACTCGAGCTGCCAGTGCACATCGCTAGGACAGGCTTGCACGATGTGTTCACCGCCGATAGAGTCATCAAGTATCGTGGCGACTCTCAGTGGCCCTCACAACAGACAGTAGTGCCCACCCCGGAGGTAGTGGAGGGTCAAAGGGAACACTATGTGGAAAAGATCCTCAGACACCGCGACGTGCTTCCCCGAGGACGAGCCAAAGCAGGTCAACCCAAACAGCTGCAGCGTGAATATCTGGTGAAGTGGGAGGGGCTTCCGCTGGGAGAGGCGCAGTGGCGAACGACGGCGAAGCTGAACCGAGGCGGGGTGCTGCAACACTGGCGAGACTACGAGAAGGCCCTGATGAGTCAAGACCCGCAACTGGCAAGTGAAGAGGCGAAACGATTCTTCCTGGAGGAGGACGCTGAAAGGGGGGGTGGTGTTATGGTTCCGTATGTTCCACGTACGCCAGACAACATCGTTGACGGGGAGCTGACCGCGAGTACCCCACGTGCGACTAGTGATGTGAAGCCGACCCCTACAAATTAAGCCCTTATTATAGGCGATTATAGCCGCCTATAACCGGCGGAAACGGCCTATAATCAAAAGTAATCAGCCGGTAATCAACCTATAATCGCCATATAACTGAACAAAATAATCGCCGATAATCGGCGGTAATCGGGCCATGGAAACAGCCGACAATGGGCGATAATCGGACCATGGAAACAGCCGATAATGGGCGGTAATCGGACCATGGAAACAGCCGATAATGGGCGGTAATCGGTCCATGGAAACAGCCGATAATGAACGATAATATACAATCATTACCGGCTGTTATCAAATATTACCGCTGACAGGTATCCGTCTATAATGGTATATAACCGCCAATAACAAAGGGAAAGTGAAATACAAGCGCTTGTCGCCGCAGTACAGAAACGGGCTGTAATGGTCTGTAATATGCATGCGTATATTATACTTTATTACAAGCAATTACGGGTGGTTTGCATTGCGAAGGGTGCATCTATCTACTCAGCGGCCTACTCCTCCTCCATGTCCTCCTCGTCCTTCAATTCCAACAGCTTGTACTTGATCCCGCCCCGCGCAGTGACCCCGTCTTCCTCATAGGTCCAGATTTCCTTGGCCCTCCTCTTCCCTTCCTTGTCGTACACATTCACGGCGATATGCCCGGCCCAATCGCCCGTCCTAAGGGGCTTGCCGGGGATGCGCTTGCGGAAGCCCACGGGCTTTTCCTTTACGGTCTTGTTGCGCCATCGCCTGTGACAAAAGCGATGCAATCTCACGTCAGTCACTCAGCTTTTTCTATTTCAAAACACATCAAACCAATTCAAATCAAGACAGGAGGTAGGTTGGGTGTCCAACTTACAGGCCGTCGAAGTGGGTTTTCATCTTCTTGTCGACTATCGCGGGCATCACTCCGCAGTACTCGGCTAACCTCCGGATCTCCTTGTCCACCTCTTTCCTCTTCACGACCTCTGCAGACCACAACTCATCAAGCGCGACAATCTTTTCCGCGATGAACATCTTTACGGCGTCGATGCAATATCTCTTCAGCTGCAGCGCGTCGACTGTGAGGTCGATCGGCTCGCGCTTGCTCTTGCCCTTGGACGTGGAGACCATCATTTGCTCCAACTTCACGCGTTTCGCGGGGGGAGCAGGCTTGGCGGAAGTGTCCTCTTCTGTCTCCTCCTCCGAACCCGAGTCATCACCCGGCTGCTCCTGCCCAACTTCCCCCACATATTCTTCCTCCTCGTCGTCCTCCGTCCCATCCCCATCCCCATCCTGGATGTCGTCCTCCTCCACGTCCTCCTGTTCCGAAGCGACTTGGGCTGCGGACTCTTGTCCTTCCTTACCAGGTCTTTGCACTAACCGTTTGAAGGCAGAGCTTGAGGGGCGCTTTGAGGGGGGACGCCGTGCCGCTTCGACCTGGGGGTCACCGTTGCGCCTCCCCGAATCCTTC
>ERZ889217.1060-NODE-1060-length-14872-cov-20.160626_pt1 | contig 14872 bp, 14 predicted proteins | sample MGYA00521098_ERZ889217 | MGnify/ENA primary metagenome ERZ889217 (study PRJEB32303, sample SAMEA104408613) | aquatic metagenome | biome: Brackish water; feature: Pelagic; material: water | place: Baltic Sea | collected 2014-06-10T22:04:00 | depth 2,362 m ...
CCGGCTGGCGCCGGCTGGGTCCCTGGCTCCGCCTGGGTTGGATCCCTGCCATCGCTGGGGCCCTGGCCTGGGAGCCCTGCCTGCCTGCCTGGTCAGGCAAGGTCCTGTCCCGTCTTGGCAAGGGCAGCGAGGGCACAAACCAGCGGGTCCCAATGGCAGGGGCATCCCCTTCAGGCTTGACTGGACTGCCCTCAAGGGGATGGAGTCTTGACACGGATCGATGCACGGGCCCTGCGGCTGCCCTTAGCGGCCCTGGTGACCTGCAGCCTGCTGCTCGCGGCCTGCCAACGGGATCCCTCGCCGGAAAGTCAGCGGCTCGACCAACTGCAGCTGCGGGTTGACCAACTGGAAAAGCGCCTCAACCTCACCCAGGCCAGCGATCCCGGTGATCGCGACGGCAAGCCCCCTGCCGGCGTGGTGAAGTCGCTCACCTTCCGCATGGGATCCCAGGACGACCGGCTGCGCATCTACTGGGCCGATGGCAGCACGAGCGACCTGCCCTGCACCAAGGAGCAGGGCACCTGGGCCTGCGGCTAAACCGCGGCGGGCCACTCGCAGAACTTGTTGGGTCGCTGGCATCGCTCAGGAGGGGGGCGTTGACCAACCCTGCTGGCGCCTCATAACGTTGGTTGTTGCCGTTGCGCGCCCGTGTCCCGCCGCCTCCTAGCCCTGGCCACCGGTTGGGCCCTCCTCGCTAGCCCCCTGGCACCGAGCCCCGGGCCCGCCCTGGCCCAGACAGGCCCGGCTGGGGTTAATGCCGAGGTCAGTTTTGCCCGGGTACGGGCCGTCAACCTGGCCCGCGAAACGGCGGTGAAGCTCAATGGCGGCCTAAGGCTCTACCGCCCGGCCAAGTGCATGTTTGACACCAGCCTGGCCGGGGGAAACTGCCTCATCCGCCGGGACAAGCGGGGCTTCCTGTTCCGCTTCCTGGGCGGCGCCCCGGGCTGGCAGCAGCTGGGCCTGCAGCCGAATTGGGAGACCAAGATCCTGGTCTCGCCCAATGGTCGCCAGGTGGTGCAGGTGCTGTTCAACCGCCCCCCCCGCAACCGTTGAGCAGCCGAGGGCCCAACTGGCTTGAACCTGGCCCTAGGCGAGCAGGTCTGCCAAGGCCTGGGCCCAGGCCGGATCACAGGCCAGCCGTTGACGCTCGGTGAGGCTGAAGGCGATGCCCTTTTCGCCGTAGGCGGCCTCATTAATGAACACGGGCCATTGGCTCTCCCCGGGTCCGGCGGCCCGGTCCGCCAGCAGATCGCCCAGGCGCAAGTTGCCGCCATCGGCCAGGCAGAAGATTGGCGCAGTTGCGCCTAGGGGCTGCCAATCACGGCCCTGGAGGCTGGGATGGAGCATGGCGAGCGGATCGCCGTTGCCATCGCGGGGCCCATCGATGCTGCCGCAGTGGCGATGCACGACGAGGGCGGCCGGCAGCCGCAGCTGGCCTGACCTCGCCTCGGCCAGGCTGGCTAGGGCCGCCTCCAGGGCCAACTGGCTCTGGCGACAGATTGCGGCCGTGACCAGGCCCTGGGCGACGGGGCCCACCTCGATCACCAGGCCGCAGGGCCACTGCTCCACCAGGTAGCCCACCTGGGAGGTGTCGCCCTCATGCAGGTAGATCGGCAGGCCGAGGCGGTGCTGGAGCGCGGCCGCCAGGGCCAGATCGGCCGGGCGGCGCCCATAGACCACCAGGGAATTGCCCATGGCGGCGGTGGTGCTGTGCAAATCGAGGGCCACCTGGCAGGCGGCCGGGCCCCCGGGGCCGAAGCGCTCGAGCAGCTGCCGGGCCCGTTGCGCCTCCACCCCCTGCTGGCTGGGGTCCGCCAGCAGCTCGGGCACAAAGGTGCGGTTGAGGTCGCGCTCGATGTAGCGGCGCTGGGCGGCGACGGCGGCGGGATTGCCGATCTCCAGCTCCACCTCCAATCCATGGCGCTGCAGCAGCTCGGGCCGCTGGCGCCACTGCTGAATCAGCCAGGGGGCATTGCGCTCATTGCCGTGGGTGCCGGCCACCACCAGCACCCGCGGCGCCGCCATCGGGTTCCGTGTCCGCACCAATGCCGCAGTCGCCGCCGCTTGGCTTGCCCCTGATCCGGCCATCGCTTGCGCCCAACTGCCACCTGTGCGCCAGCCTGACAGCAGTTCCCGGATGGGCAAACCCGATGGCAATCCCTGCTTGCGTGGTGGCCACGGCCCGGGCGACCTGGCACTGGCAGTGGCTGCGGCTGATGGCTGGCCTGGGTCCAGCCGATGCCGAGGGCAACTACCGGCGGCCGGCCGGAGCCTTCACCGCCTGCCCGCCCCTACCGGCCACGGCCGGTGACCGGGGCAGCCATGTGTTGATCGTGGGGCGCAGCTGCCCCTGGGCCCACCGGGCCTGGTTGGTGTGGAGCCTGCGCCAGCTGCAGGACAGCATCGAGCTGCTGGTGGTGGAGCCCGACCCCCAGGCGGGCCGCTGGCGCTTCGAGGCCCCCTTCCAGGGCTGCAGCACCCTGCTGGAGCTCTACCGGCTGGCCGGCGCCGATCCCCGCCAGCGGGCCACGGTGCCGGTGCTGTTCAGCCGCAGCGAGCAGCGGATCGTGGTGGGCGAAAGCGCCCGGCTGATCGAGCTGCTCAACGACTGGCCCGCCCCAGCTGGCGCCCCAAACCTCCAGAGCCAAGCCGCAAAAACCGCCTGCGACCAGTGGCGCCAGTTGTTTCAAGGGGCCGTCAACGATGGGGTGTATCGCTGCGGTTTTGCCCGCAGCCAGGCGGCCTACGACCGGGCCGAGACCGAGCTGTTTGCCGCCCTGGCCGAGGCCGAGACGGCCCTGACGGCGGGCGGCCCCTGGCTCTGCGGGGCGGAACTCACCCTGGCCGATCTGCAGTTGTTTGCCACCTTGATCCGCTGGGAACTGGTCTATGCGCCCCTATTTGGCTGCAGCCGCCAGCCCCTTTGGCAGCTCGGCCAGCTCTGGGCCTGGCGGGCCCGCCTCTTCGCCCTGCCCGGCGTGGCCGCCAGCTGCGACGGCGAGACCTGGCGCCGGGACTACTTCGGCGCCCTGTTCCCCTTGAATCCTTCCGGCATCGTCCCGGCCGGCCCCGATCTGGCCAGACTGGTGCAAGCGATCCCCTAGCGATGAGCACAACCTCTGCGATGGGCCCTGCGCCTGGGATGGGAGACCCGGTCTTTGAGGGGGTTTACGGCCCCTTCAGCATCACCGGGCAGGACCGGCGCGAGGTGCTCGGCTACCGGCTGGCCCTGCTCACCACCGCCATCGCCCAGGCCGCCCTGCTGGCCCAGTGGCACTGGGTTGGACCTGGTGCCCTCTGGCCCTGGCTGCTGCCCATGGCCGCCGGGCTGGGCCTGGCCTTGCGCTGGATTCACATCTACCTGCGCCCCCTACACCGGGCCCTGCAGCTGTTCTGGCTAGCGGGTTGCTTGGGCTTCGCAGCCCTGGCCTGGGCCAGCGGACCGGGAGCCATGGCCACCAGCCTGGCGGCCAATGGACGCTGGATCTGGGCGATCGGACCCTTCTTTGCCGCCCTGGTGGGCATCGGTTTTAAGGAGTTTTTCTGCTTCCGCCGGCCCGAAGCGATCGGCGTGACCCTGCTGCTGCCCTTGGCCCTCCTCGGCCACCTCAGCGGCCTGCTCGACGCCTCGGCCTGCGGCAGCCTGCTGGCCCTCGAGGCCGCTTTACTAGTGGTGCTCACCTTGCGCAAATTCCCGATGGAGGCCGCGGCCGATGTGGGCGATAAAAGCGTGTTTGCTTATCTAGAGGGCCAACGCCAACCCTCCAACGCGTGAGCTTGATCAGCCTGGTGGGGGTGCGCAAAGACTTCGGCATCCGCACCCTTTTTGACGACCTGACCCTGCATGTGGGGGAAAAAGAACGCCTGGGGCTGATTGGCCCCAACGGTGCCGGCAAATCCACCCTGATGCGCCTGCTGGCGGGCCTGGAACCGCCTGGATCTGGCGAACGGCGCACCCTGCCCCAGGCCCGGATCGTGCTGGTGAACCAGGAACCGGAGATGGATCCGGAGCGCACCGTGCTTGAGCAGGTGTTTGCCGAAAGCGGCGAAAAAATGCAGCTGCTGCAGCGCTACACCGCCGTGAGCGAGGCCCTGGCCCACGCCAGCGACAACGACACCTGCACCGAGGCCCTGCTCGCCGAATTGGGCAGCCTCAACCTGCGCATGGACCAGAGCCAGGCCTGGGGCCTGGAGCAGCAGATCCACGAGGTGCTCGATCGCCTCGGCATCCAGGACACCCAGCGCCGGGTGGGCGACCTCTCGGGCGGATACCGCAAACGGCTCGCCCTGGCCTCGGCCCTGGTGGCCGATCCCGATGTGCTGCTGCTCGATGAGCCCACCAACCACCTTGATGCCGATTGCATCCAGTGGCTGCAGGGCTACCTGGGGCGCTTCAACGGCGCCCTGGTGTTGATCACCCACGACCGCTACGTGCTCGACCAGGTGACCCAGCGGATCGTCGAGGTGGACCGGGGCGAGGCCAAGAGCTACGCCGGCAACTACGCCTATTACCTGGCTCGCAAAGCCGAACAGGAGTCTTCAGCCATCGCCACCGAGGCCAAATTCAAGGGCGCCCTGCGGCGCGAACTGGAATGGCTGAGCAAGGGACCCAAGGCCCGCAGCACCAAGCAGAAGGCCCGCATCCAGCGGATCGAGGCCATGCAGGAGGCGCCGCGGCGCCAGGTCAAGGGCCAGGTCAGCCTGGCCAGCAACCAGCGGCGCCTGGGCAAACGGGCGATCGAAGCCGAAGATCTGGCCGTGTGGGCCACCGATGGGGCCCACCAAGCCGGTGGCCAGCCGCTGCTGCGCAACTTCAGCTACGACTTCAGCCCCGAAGATCGCATCGGCATCATTGGCCCCAACGGCTCGGGCAAATCCACCCTGCTGGACCTGATCGCCGGGCGTCGGCTGCCCCATGGCGGCCGGATCGAGCTGGGCGCCACGGTGAAACTGGCCTACTTCGACCAGCACAGCGAAAGCCTGCTGGGCGAGGCCGGCGGCGCCAACGGCAAGCTGCTGGAGAAAAAGGTGATTGATGTGGTCAAGGAGGCCGCCAGCACCGTGGAGGTGGAGGGCAGCCAGCTGAGCGCCTCCCAGCTGCTCGAACGCTTCCTCTTCCCGCCAGCCCAGCAACACCAACCCGTCAGCAAGCTTTCCGGTGGCGAGCGGCGGCGCCTCTACCTCTGCCGGCTGCTGATCGAAGCCCCGAACGTGTTGCTGCTGGATGAACCCACCAACGACCTGGACGTCCAGACCCTGACGGTGCTCGAGGATTTCCTCGAAGATTTCCGCGGCTGCGTGGTGGTGGTGTCCCACGACCGCTACTTCCTCGACCGCACCGTGGATCGGCTGTTCAGCTTCGAAAACAGCGAACTGCACCGCTTTGAGGGCAACTACAGCGCCTATCTGGAGCGCCAGGCCACCCTGGCCAGCCCGAAAGGCTCGGCGGCCCCTGCTGCCCATGCCCCTAACCCTGGCCCGGCGGCCCCGGCCCCAGCTGGGGCTGGCTCCAGCCCCAGCCCCCAATCGACCCCGGCGGCAATCCCCAGCGCCGCCAAGCCAACCGCCGGGACCACCAGCCCAACGGCAGCCGTCAAGCCGGCGCGCAAACGCAGCTTTAAAGAAAGCCGCGAACTGGGCGACCTGGAGCGCCAGTTGCCGGCCTGGGACGAGGAGCGCAGCCGCCTAGAGAGCCTGCTAGCAGCAGGAGGGGCCAGTTACACGGCCCTCGAAGGCCTGACCGAGCAGCTCTCGGAGCTGCTGAAGCGCATTCACCAGGGCGAGGAACGCTGGTTGGAACTGAGCGAGCTAGCCGGCTGATCCAGGGCCTGGGACGGCCAATCAGGAGCTGACCATAAAGCTCGCCAGGGCAGGCAGGGCCCCCGTAAGGTGTGCACGACGATGAGCGGCCGGACTTTTCCGGCCTCTTCCATGAACACGATCGACGAGCACATTCTTAAGGATCAGAGCGAGATCGAGGCCGCCAAAGCCATCGGTAACGATGGCAAGGTGCGGCACCTCGAAGAGGAGCTCAAGGGACTGGAGGAATACAAGGCCCACCACCCGGAAGACGCCCACGACCCCAGCCCGCTCGAGGTGTATTGCGACCTCAACCCCGAAGCGGCCGAATGCCGCATCTATGACGACTGATCCAGGGGGCCTTGAACCCGGCCAAAACCAGGTGGCCTAACCCGAATTAGGGCCGCTGGCTTGACTCTGCCAATCCAAACCCCAAGGGCTCCCTGGCTTGATCAGGGGGCCCTTTTTTTGAGATGAAAGGCTGGCGCCGCCGGGCTGGCCGGGTTTGGCCTAAATCCCCAGCTCTTGCCAGACCCGGGCCAGGAGCTTGTCCAGGCCCTGGGAGGTGGCAGCTGAGATCAACAAAACCGGCGTGCCGCAGTGCGCCTGCACCCGGCTAGCCAGCTCCTCGAGCTCTTCGCCCAGGAGCAGCTCGATCTTGTTGATCGCCACCACCCGGGGCCGCTCCGGCAGGCCATGGCCATAGGCGGCCAGTTCGTCCTCCACCACCTCCAGGTCGGCGAGCGGATCCTCGCCACCCGCATCCACCAGGTGGACGAGCAGGCGGGTGCGCTCGATGTGGCGCAGGAAGTCGTGGCCGAGGCCCGCCCCCTGGGCAGCGCCGGCGATCAGGCCCGGAATATCGGCAAACACGGTGCCATCGCCACTGGGGCGCCGCACCACCCCCAGGTTGGGCACCAGGGTGGTGAAGGGATAATCGGCGATCTTGGGCCGGGCCGCCGACAGCACCGAGATCAGGGTGCTCTTGCCCGCATTAGGCAGGCCGATGATGCCCACCTCGGCTAGCAGCTTGAGCTCCAGCTGCAAAAACCATTCCTCGCCGTCCTTGCCCTCGGTGAATTTCTCCGGGGCCCGGTTGCGGTTGCTCAGGTAGTGGGCATTGCCGAGGCCACCGCGGCCACCGGCCGCCGCCAGCAGGCGCTGGCCCTTCTCCGTGAGATCGCCCAGGAGGATGTTGGTGCGTCGATCGCGCACCTCCGTGCCCAGGGGCACCTTGATGACCAGGGAATCACCGCCGGCCCCACTGCAGCGGTTAGGGCCGCCGCGGCGGCCCTCCTGGGCGTCAAACGAACGCCGGTATTTGAAATCGAGCAGGGTCTGCAGGTTGGGGTCGCCCTCAAACCAGACATCACCGCCCCGGCCGCCGTCGCCCCCGGAGGGGCCCCCGGCGGGCACATATTTTTCCCGCCGAAAGGCCACGATGCCGTCGCCGCCGCGGCCGGCTTGCACGGCAATGCGGGCTTGGTCAATGAACTGCAATAGGGAAAGTCGAGGGATGGGCACTCCGAGGTCCAACCCTAGGATCGGGCCGTCGCAGGGCTGGTTTTGGCAGAGGTTCGCTTCCAGCGCGTGGGCAAGACCTACCCGCCCCGGCGGGGGGCCGCTCCAGTTGAGGTGCTGCAGGACCTGGATCTCACCATCGGCGATGGCGAATTTCTGGTGCTGGTGGGGCCCTCCGGCTGTGGCAAGAGCACCCTGCTGCGCCTGCTCGCCGGCCTGGAAAGCCCCAGCAGCGGCGACCTGTTCGTGGGGGATCGCCGCGTGACCCAGTTGCGGCCCTCCCAGCGGGATGTGGCGATGGTGTTCCAGAGCTACGCCCTCTACCCCCACCTGAGCGTGGCCGACAACATTGGCTTCGGCCTGCGGCGCCAACGCCAGCGCAGCCCCCTGCAGGAACTGGCCGATGGCCTGCACCGGGCCAGCCGCAACCTGCCGGGCCCGCTGCGCTTTCGCTCCCGGCGCGAACACCGGATTGAAGCCGTGATCGAGCAGGTGGCCGAGACCCTGGAACTGGGGGCCCTGCTCGATCGCCTGCCCAAGGAACTCTCCGGCGGCCAGAAGCAGCGGGTGGCCCTGGGCCGGGCGATCGCCCGCCAGCCAGCCGTGTTCCTGATGGATGAACCGCTCAGCAACCTCGATGCCAAGTTGCGCGGCGGCACCCGCAGCCAGATCGTCGAGCTACAGCGCCGGCTCGGCACCACAACGATCTACGTGACCCACGACCAGGTGGAGGCCATGACCATGGGCCACCGCATTGCCGTGCTCAACCGGGGCCAGCTGCAGCAGCTCGGCACGCCCCTGGAGCTCTACCGCTGGCCCGCCAACACCTTCGTGGCCCAGTTCATCGGCAGCCCGGCCATGAACCTGCTGCCCGTCACCGCCGTGGGCGGTGCCCAGCTGCAGCTGGAGGGCCGCCGCTTCCTGGTGGAAGGCCCCATGGGCGCGGCCCTGGCCCAGTGGCAGGAGCGGGGCAACCCGGAGGGCCTCAGCGCCGGCCTGCGGCCCGAACACCTGCGGCTCGGCCCCGCCACCAACCGCAACCTTGTGGCCGAAGTAACCCACTGCGAGGCCCTCGGCAATGAACAGCTGGTGAGCTGCCGCCTGCTGGAGGGCAGCCACCTGGTGCAGGTGCGGGCCGAACCCGACCAGGCCCTGGTGCCCGGCCAAACCGTGCACCTGGAGGTGCAGCCCGAGGGTTGGCGCCTGTTTGACGGATCCGGGCTGGCCCTGCCCCAGGTGAAAGCACCGGCGACGGCGACGGCGGGGCCGGAACCGGTGCTGCCCAAGCTGGGCTGAAGGGGGCCAAGGGTTGATGGAGCCTGGACGCTTAGCCGAGCCTTATTTCACCCAGACCACGCTGCAACCCTGGCCGCCATCGCCCTGGTCGGCGTCGCTGACCCGCTCCACGTAGGGCACGGTGGCCAGCCAGTCGCGCAGGCCCCGCTTGAGCTTGCCGGTGCCGATGCCATGGATCACCCAGAGGGGGCCATTGGCGTTGCGCAGCCGTTCCTCTAGGGCCGCTTCGGCCTCATGCACCCGCAGGCCGCGCACATCGACGGTGTTGGCCTCGGTGCGCACCTCCGGGCCGCGGCTGGCCAGATTGCGGCGGCTGCGCACCTGCACCACGGGCTGGGGCGGCTCGGGCGGCGCCGGTTTTTCACCCTGGAGCCCCTCGATCGCCGCCAGTTCCACCGTGAGGCGCAAGACGCCACAGCGGACCGTGAGCTCGAGGCCATCGGCGCTGATCGCCAGCACCTGGGCCGCCTTGCCCAGGGCCAGCAGCCGGATGCGCTCGCCCACCACGGGCCGCCAACCGCGGTGGTCGCGGCGCTCGGGCTTGGGGCGGTGGTCCTGCTCGAGCTGCTTGAGTTTCTGGCCCGCCTGGCGGGCCGTTTCACCGGAGGCCTGCCCCTGGCGCAGGCGGCGAATGATCCGGCGCACCTCCTGTTGGCCAGCGCGGATCGAGTGCTCCAGGGCCTGGCGCCGTTGCTCCTGCAGCTCGGCCGACTGGTCGCTCTGCTGCTGCCAGCGCTCCAATAACTCCTCATGCAGGAGCTCGGTGCGGGCCAGCAGGGCCGCCGCCTCCTCGGCCGCCTCCTGCTGGCGCTGGCGCTGGGCCTCCAGACCAGCAATCACCTGGTTGAGCTCCCCCTCGCCCCGGGGCGCCAACAGCAGCTGGGCCTGGTCGAGCACGGCGCCATCAAGGCCGAGGCGGTTGGCGATCGCCAGGGCATTGCTGCGGCCCGGGATGCCCCAGAGCAGGTGGTAGGTGGGCGAGAGGGTGGCGACATCGAAGGCCACCGAGGCATTTTCAAAGCGGGAATCGTGGTATTTGAGCGCCTTGAGCTCGCCGAAGTGGGTGGTGGCGATCGTGAGCCGGGCCCGCTCGGCCAGGTGGCGCAACAGGGCGATCGCCAGGGCCGTGCCCTCGGTGGGATCGGTGCCAGCACCCACCTCATCGAGCAACACCAGGCAGGCGCCGGCGCTGGCTTCACTCGGCAGGGCGGCCAGGATCCGGGCGATGCGGCGCACGTGGCCGCTGAAGGTGGAGAGGTTTTGCTGCAACGACTGCTCATCGCCGATATCGGCAAGAACCAGCTCACACCAGGGCAGCGAGGGAGTGCCGCTGCAGGGCAAAAACAGGCCGGCGCGGGCCATCAGGGCCGCCAGGCCCACGCTTTTGAGCGTGACGGTTTTGCCGCCGGTGTTGGGGCCGGTGATCGCCACCACCCGCAGCTCGGCGCCCACCTGCACGCTCACCGGCACCACCCCGTGGCCGCCCTGGCGGCGCTCCTGCCAGAGCAGCAGGGGATGGCGCAGGCCCTCGAGCCGGATCGGGGTACCGGGATCCGCCTCGAGCTCGGGGCGCACGGCGTTTAAGGCCTGGCCGTAGCGGGCCCGGGCCAGGGCGAAATCCAGCTGCACCAGCACCGCCTGGAGGTGGCTGAGGGCCGGCTGCTCGGCGCCCACCAGGCCGCTGAGCTCCAGCAACACCTGCTGCTCCAGCTCCCGTTCCTTGCCGGCCAGCACACCGATGCGGTTGCCCAGGGCGATCACGGCCTGGGGCTCGATAAACACCGTGCTGCCGGAGGCGGAGCTGTCGTGGACCAGGCCCACCAGCTGGGAGGCGGCCCCGGCCTTGACCGCCAGCACCGGCCGGCCGTTGCGCTCGGACACGACCGTGTCTTGGAGCAGGGAGTTGTGGCGACGGATCAGCTCCTGCAGGCGTTCGCGCCGGTCGGAGCGGGCGGCGGCCAGCTGGCGGCGCAGCTCGGCCAGGGGGGCGCTAGCCCGATCGGCCACCCGGCCCCCCTCCTCCAGGCAGAAGCGCAGCCGTTGCTCCAACTCGGGCAGGGTGCGCAGGTCCGCCACCAGGGCCGTGGTTACGGGCCGGATCGTGGCGTCTTCGATCTGGCGGCGCAGGCGCCGGGCCGCCGCCAGGGTGGTGGCCACGGCCAGCAGGGCCAGGGCCGAGGCGGTGCCGCCCTTGGCGCAGAAGAGCAGGGTGTCGCCCAGGTCGGCCACGCCCTGGAAGGAGAGGCCCCCCTCGCTGAGGCCATCGAGGCCGAGCAACTCGGTGGTTTCGGCCAGGCGGCGGCGGCTGTCCTCCAGGTTGGCGCCCAGGGGCAGGCGGGCGCAGAGGGCACCGCCGGCGCTGGTGCTGGCAAACGTGGCCAGGTGCTCCCCCAGCCTGGGCCATTCCAGGAGCTCCAGGGCCTCCTGGCCGATGGGCTGGTCCATCCCGGCCGGCTGCGAAGCCCTGGTGTCAGGGGCCAAGTCAGTCGCCCCGGAGGGGAGCTCGGAGAGCAGCAGGGAAGGAACCAGGGGAAGCACTAGGGAAGCGGCCTGAGGAGGCGGAAAACAGGGGAACCGGTGGCTGGGGCTTAGCTTCTGCAGGGGATCAGGACCGGTTCGAGCCCATGCCAGCCGCGGGCTCGTAGAGCAGCTCCAACCAGTTGCCCTCGGGATCCTGGAGATAGAACGAGGCCGTGCCGTCGCGGTGGTCGTGGAGCTCCCCCACTGGCACCCCGGCAGCCTGGAGCCGGGTGTGCTCGGCCTGCACCTGCTCGCGGCTAGCGAAATGGAAGGCGAAATGGGGGCCGGCCGCCTTGTACTCGGGGCTGAGCAGGGCGATGCCATCGCCGCCGCCGGGGCGCTGCAGGTAGGCCCAATCGCTGGCATCCCAGGTGAGCTCCAGGCCCATGGCGCCATAGAACCGCTTGGCCCGCTCCATGTCCTGCACCCGCAGGGCCACATGCCCCAGCCAGGATTGCCGGCCCGGGGGGCCGCTCTTCTGCTGGCTGCCGGCCGGTTGAATGCCGTCGACTGCCTGCTCCCCTACCGCCATGGTGCCCCTGCCGTTGCGCTAGGGCCATTCTTGACCGCGACAGGCCCTGGCGTGGCTGCCGGCCAGGGCCCAGGAGGTCTTGCGGAGCCAGCCAGCCGAAAACCAGCTGGCAGCACTGGACCATCCTGGGGGTTTGGGCTCACCCCTCGGCCAGCCAGGTGGCCGCATCGCAGGCGTGGTACGTGAGGATCAAATTGGCGCCGGCCCGCTTGAAACAAACCAGGGTTTCCAGCACGATCGAGCGCTCATCAATCCAGCCCCGTTCAGCTGCCGCCTTCACCATCGAATATTCGCCGCTCACGTTGTAGGCCGCGATCGGCAATTCGGTTTCGCCGCGCAGGCGATGGATGATATCGAGATAGGCCAGGCCGGGCTTCACCATTAAAATATCGGCCCCTTCCTGCTCATCGAGCAGGGCTTCGGTGAGGCATTCGCGGCCATTGGCCGGATCCATTTGATAGGTGGATTTATCCTTAGGGATCGGCTTGCCCGCCACGGCCCGGGGGGCCGAATCGAGGGCTTCGCGGAAAGGACCGTAGTAGGCCGAAGCGTATTTAGCGGTGTAACTGATGATGCCCACATGCTCGAAACCCTCCTCATCGAGGGCTTCGCGAATCGCCCCAACCCGGCCATCCATCATGTCGCTGGGGCCGATCAGGTCGGCGCCGGCCTTGGCCTGGGCCACGGCCTGGCGGCAGAGGATGTCCACGGTTTCATCGTTGAGCACGATCCCTTCAGGGCTAACGATGCCGTCATGGCCATCGCAGGAATAGGGATCGAGGGCCACATCGGTCATGATCATCATGCCGGGGTAGGCCGCCTTAAGGCGCCGGATCGCCCTGGGAATCAGGCCGCCTTCGTTGAAAGATTCGGCGCCATCTTCGGTTTTGAGCCCATCGGCCACCTTGGGGAAGAGCACCACGCAGCGGATGCCCAGGCCCCAGGCACGACCCACCTCCTGCACCAGCCCTTCCAGGCTCCAGCGCTGGGCGCCGGGCATGGCACTGATCGGCTCGTTGGTCGCGCCCTCGTGCACAAACAGGGGGTAGATGAAATCGGCGGCCCGGAGCTGGTGCTCCCGAACCATGGCCCGCAGGGCTGGCGTGCGCCGCATCCGGCGGGGGCGGTAGGTGAGCTCCATGGCGAACTTCAAGCTGGGCGGATCCTACGGAGCCAGCCTGGCTGCAGGGGTCGCCCCCATTAGAGGCGCGCCTGCTCGATCCAGTCGCCGCGGGGATCGACCCGGCGCTCGGCCCGCAGTTGCTCGAGCAGTTGGCGCTCCGCCTCGCTGAAGCTGGGGGGCAGGCGCAGGATGAGGCTGAGCAGCAGGTCACCGCGGCCATCCTTGATCGGCCAGCCCTTGCCCTTGAGCCGCAGGCTGCGGCCCGGCTCCATGCCGGCCGGCACCTGCACGGTGGCTTCGCCATCGGGGGTGGCCACCCGCACTTCACCACCGAGGGCCAGTTCATCGAGGCTCAAGGGCAGTTCGGCCCGCAGCAGGTCGCCATCCAGGCTCCAAACGGGATGGTCGAGCAGCTTGAGGTTGAGGTAGAGGTCGCCGCGGCGGCCGGTGCCGGGCTGGAGGTTGCCCTTGCCCTTGAGCCGCAGGCGGCTGCCGGTTTTCACCCCAGGCGGAATCCGCACCTGCACCCGCTCCTCATTAACGGCCAGGGTGCGCTCGCAGCCCCGAAAGGCATCGGCAAAACTGAGGCTGATGCTGGCCTCGGCATCGAGGTTGAGGGGCGCCCGGCCAGCGCCAGCCGCACCGCCGGGGAAGCCCCCGGGAAAGCCGCCGCCGGGGAAGCCGGAGGAGAAGCCAAACCCTCCCGGGGCGCCACTAAAACCACCGCTAGCGGGCCCGCCTCCACCGCCAAAACGGCCCAGCAGGTCATTGATGAAGTCGTCGAAGTTGCCGTAGCGACCGAAATCAACATCGCCGCCGCCGCTGGCCCCGCCAGCCTGGTTCCAGTACTGGCCGAATTGTTCGTAGCGGCGGCGCTTATCGGGATCGGAGAGCACCTCGTAGGCCTCGCTGATCTCCTTGAACTTCGCCTCCGCCTCCTTGTTATTGGGATTGACATCCGGGTGGTATTCGCGGGCCAGCTTGCGGAAGGCCCGCTTCACCGCATCGGCGTCGGCGCCCCGCTCCAGGCCCAGCACCTTGAAATAATCGCGATATCCACTGGCTCCCATCGCGGCGTCGGGGGTGAGAGGTCAATGGCACCCCCACTCTCCCAGTTGAAACGCCCGCGCTGGGGCGCCGCCATGGGCGGAAGGCCGAACGCCCTAGCTTTAGGGGAGCATCCCCAGCCGCCATGGCCCTTGTAGCCCGACCTGCCCTTAAAGCCCCCCCCTCCCAGAGCAAAGGCCGTCACCGCGGATGGGGCCCGGCCCTGTTAGTGGCCATTAGCGCCGGGCTGATGGGCACCGCCACCGGCGCCATGACCCCCGCCCGCAGCGCCGCTCTCCCCAGCCAGGCCCTGGCCAAAGCCGGTGGCACGGAGCTCAGCGCCTCCAGCCCAAGCCAGCTGGCCTTAGTCGAGATCCTGCGCAGCAAGGGGGTGCTGTTCTACGGCGCCTGGTGGTGTGGCCATTGCAATCACCAAAAAACCCTTTTCGGCGCTGAGGCGGCCAGCAAGCTGCCCTACGTGGAATGCGACAAGGACGATCCCGGCCGCCTGCGCTGCCAAACGGCCAAGATTCGGGCCTTCCCCACCTGGGATTACCGGGGGGAGCGGCGCGAAGGGGTGCTGGAGCTCGAGGAACTCCGGATCTGGGTGGCCGCACCCAAGGGGTCAAGCCGCCCTGGCGCCAAAGGCTCCCAAACTTGAGAGGCCGCTGAGCTCCAGCAGCAGGACCTTCAGGGAAGAGACCTGAAACGACGGCGCCGCAGCCAAGGCCTGGCCGGCGGTGGCGAGGGCGGGCCAGGAGCCCCAACGGGCTCATAAAGGCAGACAAACACACAAGGCATTCCTGTTGCTGCCGACGCAACGATTCAACCGTTGCAGGCCCGTGACTTAGCGTTGATTAAGGCGGGGCAGTGACCCACTGCTGGCAGTCAATACCCAGGATTGCTGCCATCGGATGGGACCCTATTGATCGACAGATTCAGCCAAAAGTTCAAGCCAACTCTTCCATTTGGCCAGCCATTAAAAAGGGCCCTTCCAGGCCCCATGGATCATTTGGGTGATAAGGCTGATCTCA
>ERZ889217.1062-NODE-1062-length-14814-cov-9.073582_pt1 | contig 14814 bp, 9 predicted proteins | sample MGYA00521098_ERZ889217 | MGnify/ENA primary metagenome ERZ889217 (study PRJEB32303, sample SAMEA104408613) | aquatic metagenome | biome: Brackish water; feature: Pelagic; material: water | place: Baltic Sea | collected 2014-06-10T22:04:00 | depth 2,362 m ...
AAGAATATACAAAATGTGCATCAATATACTCAATATACTGTCTAGAGGAACTCTCTGATGCGCAGTATATATAGGCTTTGACACCTATTCATCCTCATCATTCGCCTTGAAGGTAGAAGACCCAAGGTGGAAGGCCCTTAGTGCTGACCATCATACGGCCCGTTGTAGGTAAATCGGGCTTCGCATCGTACTTGATCTACAGAGCAGTCGCCTTGCCTGGGTCCAGCGGACCTGGGAGCTTGGAAGCAAGGGAAAAGTTGGCGTTGTCGAATGCCACGAGGAACTCGCACTTCTCGTTGAGAGGGTTCTTGAAGTCCACTGCGGCAGGCTTTGCGCCAGCTGGGCATTTGATAGGGCCCTGAGGCTGAGGAGCTGTCGACTTTCCGAAGAGCAGGCAGGTGTAGTCCATTCCCTCTGGGCTCGAAAGCTTGAGCACTCCCCTGCTGTCACCGATGGTGAAAGGCTCGTAGCGGATGCTGCACTGGACCTCGACTCCCTTGTGGCCCTCTGCCGCTGGAGCAGAGACCTGGGCTACCTCCGCCTTAAAGTCGCAAGGGGCGGCAGGGTTGTCGATGCGCTCAACCTTGACGGCGTAGTTGGTCGGCTTCTTCAAGTAGTGGGTGAACTTGAACACCTGGACGAGGTCTCCTCCGAGGGCGCACTTGAAGGCCATCGAGCGCTGAGAGCTGGGCTGGAGCCCCTTGAGCAGAAGCTTGTACTTGAAGGCCCCAAGCACGGCGTTCTAGAGGACTAGGTCGCAGGCCTCGTCCTCACTGGCGACGAGAGGGCGGTAGTGGACCTCGAAGCCTCTCTCGGATCCAGGCGGCACGGTGAGGGTCTCGGGCGTGATCTCGATGTACTCATTGTCGCAGGTGAATTCACTCGCGGCGATAGGCACTTCCACAGCGGTTGGGTTCTCGATACTTATGATAGCGCTGACTGCCTCCCGGACTTAGCTTGCGAGCTCGATTGTGGCGACCAGGCCGGCCTCCTCCACCGTGACGTCCACGTTGTAGAGAGCGTATTCGCCGGTCTTTTCGGCCCGGAAGGTGACCTCGAAGCGGTAGCTGCCGCTCCTGAGGCTGAGGAAGTTGAGCTTGTACTCCTTCACGGAGCCACCACCAACATCGAATGCGCGAGCTCCACGGATGAAGAGGGCTGGATCATTCTCGCCCTCGACTTTCCACGAGGCGTTGAAGCGCTGGGAGACCTTCGACCAGTTCTTGACCGGGATGATGATCGACTTGGCCTTCTTTGCAGTCACAGTCTCCTGGAGGTCTGCTTCGGCATCAGGGGCGTTAGCCGTACCGACGAGCCTGTAGAGGAGGGCCGTACCGTTCGGCAGAGGGAAGAAGAGGCCGCCTTTGTGAGTGTCGACTTCCTCAACTTCGACCTCTTGATCGCCTTCCTGCTTCTTGACTTTCCGAGTCTTCGTCATGGTCTGCGGGGTGTAGGCAACCTCGTACTGCGCGGAGCCGCGTGCTGGGACAACCAGCGTCGAATTTCCTGAGAAGAAGCCCTTCGCGTCGTCGCCCTCTGTGCTGATGGTCGGGTTGATGGCCCACTCCTTGTCCTCGGTGTTCTGGACAGTGACGCTCTGGGTCGTCGTCTGCCTCACCTTGGTCGCAAAGGCGAGCTCCTCGGTGGTCGAGGTATCCAGTTCGACACTCTTTCCCATCAGCGTGAGCTCAAGCTTGTCTCCACCCTTGATGACGCACGGCACCTTGCTGTATCGGATGTCCGGGTCCGCCTTGCTTGGGTGGAAGGTGACTTCGAGGTCGAGGTTGGAGTTGGGGTTGATGTAGCCGCTCTCCGGGCTGATCGTGAAGTTTTTGCTGTACTGCTTCGACTCCCACTTGTAGTAGGCCTTCACGTCGCCAAAGTTGGAGAGCTGGAGGCTCTTTGTGAGCCTGCTGCCCTTGACTACGCTGCCGAAGGCGACCACCTCATCCATGAGTTTCAGCTCGATGCCGTGGGAGACACCGTGGAGCGAAATTAGCTTCCTTGGCTCGTTCGGCTCCACCACGAGCTGAATGTCGAGGTTAAAGTTGGGCAGACGCGCCTTGGGGTTGAACCGTACCTCCACTGGCATGACCTCCCTCGGCTTGAGGGTGACCTCGCCGTCGGGGGCGAGGGAGACGTTGCACTTCTGGAACTGTGCTACGTCGCTCGGGCTCAGCTTGAAGGTGACTGGCTTCTTGCTCCTGTTGATGAGGGGCACTGTCTTCGTGACGTCGCCGCCGACAGAGACGATTCCGAAATCCAGGAAGGCCTGGTCGGGGTCCTTCAGCTCGAGCTGCAGAGGAATACCCTCGCCTTTCACGAGGACGTCTACCTTGTAGAGGTTGTTGAAGTCGAAGGTCACTATCTCCGAGAAGGGCCCGAGGGCTCTTGGAGTGAAGAGAATTGGGACCTGGAGCTTCCAAGGCTCGGCGTCGGCCTCGTCTGGTGGGCCCGTGGCTGATTCAGGCATCAGGACTTGACCAGGAGTGAGGTGGACGTCGAGGTGGGGCTTCTTCTCGAAGTCCGTCTCGATAGAGATGGCGCTGGTGTCGACGTTGTTCACGACGAGCATCTTCTTGATTGGCACTGGCTGGCGGGTGACGAAGCAGGGGCCAAAGTCCACCGTGGTGGAGCTGAGCTTGACGCCTGGCTTCCGGGCGCGCCCGGTGAGCTAGAAGTCGTACTTTGGACCGCTCACAATCTGCAACTGGAGCTTGTAGTTCTTGAGATGGTGCTCTCCGATTGGCAAGTAAGTGATTTCAAACGCTACCTCCTCTCCCTTAGGCACGCTACCCGTCTCTGGAGTGATGGTGATGTACTTGTTGATCTACCTCTTCCAGACGAAGTCGAAATTGAACTCTCCGCTGTTGCTGAGAACGACTGCCTTCGTCTTCCTCTCGTTGATGAAGAATTCCCCGAAGTCGAATGGGTGTGGCTCACCGGCCTGCATTTCAACGCGACCGGAGCCGGCGAGGACGCTGTGGTGGATCTTGTAGCCCTCTCCTTTCACGTTCAGCACCAGTGGTCGGGCCTTACGCTTCACGTTGCAGATCAAGTTGTAATTGTAGTTGAGCTCGTACTTTGGTTGGAAGAGCACCTCTACGGGGAGCTGGGACTGGGCAGGCACGACGCCAGATACTGGGTTGACCCTCAGCGAGTCCCCGAAGTCTGGGCTTCCCTTCACACTCTCCTTGGCGAAGCTGAAACTGAAGGGGATGTGCTCCTGGTTGATGAGCGAGACGACCTCGCGGTTCTTGCCTTGCAGCAAGAGCGGCCCGAACTTGATCTTGCCCGTCTCGAAGAGGACGTTGGGCTCGTTGACGCGGCCGACGACGAGGAAGTGCTGGACGATGTTCTCAGCAGGGATCCTGAAGATCCACTGGGACTCGTGCTCGCCCACGTTGTCGGGAGTGTACTCGAAGACCATCTCGGCTTTCTTGCCACTGAGAATGAGACCGCGCTGGGTCAGGCACTTGAAGACAGGCTTGTTCTTGCGGGTCTCGTCGGGAACTTCCGCCCATTCAAATTCGTAGCCCTGGCCGGTCGGGTTCACGGCCATGAACCTCCGCGTGTTCTTGATGGCGGTGCCCAGGCTCTCAAACTCGATGATTTTGAACTTGGAGTCGACGGGTGTCATGTCCTTCTCCTTGCGATCCCTGTAGCTGCTAGGTGGGAGCTCGAAGTGGATCACCGGCCTCTCTGCCACACCGTTCGCGGTGATGTCGAGCGGTGGCAGCGATGGGTCGAGGTTTAGGAGATTGGCAGAGATGGTGCGGGCGAAGTCGGCCTCGATCTCCATCGGGGCGAACTTGACCAGGAAGTTGTCGTCGCAGCCCGGGGCGATGGAGCCCTTCTTAGGGAAGATGCTGTAGGCACCTGCATCGAGCATACCCGTCTTGGGGTTGGTGATCTTGAAATTGAAGTGGAGGTTGATCAGTGAAGTGTTCTTAATGGTGAACTTGTGGGTGCGCTGGGCGTACATGAGCGTTGGCTTGAAGTCCATCTCAGCCGTGGCGCACTCGTAGCGGGCGTAGTCGCAGACCAGAGTGGTCTTGAGGGCCAGACTGCGTTCGCTGCCCTCGACCTTCTCGTGCTCGGGCTCAGGCACCGTGTCGACGAGCTCTGCGGTGGCTTCCTCGGACTCGTCGATCTAGATCTCCTCCTCCGCCGGTGCGTCCTCCTTCTTGGCAGGAGCCTTGCCCGCCTTGGCCCCCTTCTTCGCGGCGGCAGCTGCCGCGGCCTCTGCCTCTTCCTTTCGGCGACGCTCCTCAACCTCGCGCGCCTGCATGATCTTTCGGAGCTCTGATGGTCTCACCATCCTCACCGTTTTCATGGTGTCATCCCAGTCTTTGAAACCGTCTGGAGCTACTCCCTCCTCGGCTGGCTTCTGCTCGATCACGACAGTCTCGCACATCAGCTCGGCCTGGTCGTATTGGATCTGCTCTCCGGACCTGAAGACCACTTTCACCTGCTTCGAGGAGTGGGCCTTAAGATGGCCCTCGCTTGGGTAGAGCCTGAACTCCTCTTTGTCCCCGAGGTTCCAGTTGAAGCGCACGGGCTTGTCCCCATTGTTCGCAAGCTGGAACGTCATGGTCTTTGGCTTGCCGACGATGCAGTCACCGACAGCGAGCTCGTCATCAGGGAGGCCCTCGAAGGTCACGCTCTCAGAGTAGCCCTCTCCGGTGATCAAGACTTTGTGCTGCTCGTAAGGGTTGCCCAAGGTGCTGAAGGTGAGCAAAAAGCTCTCGCTCTGGGCCTGCTTCGGGGAGAACCTTATGTCGAAAGCATGGTAGGATTTTGGCGTGATGGTGTGGCTCAGATTGCCCAGGAAAGAGAAGCACTCGTGGTGCAGGGCGTCGAAGCGGGCTGTCGCGGGGACCTGACCCTCGTTCTTCAGCACGATTGAGAGCACCGCCTCTCTGCCCATCCTTGTCTTTCTGAATCGGAGCACAGGAGCGCCCTCGGCGTCCACTTCCTCCGGCTTCTCGACAAGGAGGGTCGGCAAGGTGCCCTCTCCTCGCAGCTCGAAGACGAGCTTTCCGCTCTTGCTCTCCGGATCCCCGTTCTCCACGAGGGCCTCGAAGAGTCCCCCGTAGGTCATCATGGCGGTGGGGTTGAACCCGACCGTCACGTACTTGTGCTTGTGGGGGTCGATTGTGAGCGTGTCTGGACTGACTTCGAAGGCGAAGCCCTCGCTCTTGCTCTGGGCACGTGGCTTGACCGCGAACTTGACCGTGCACGGAATCTTGTTCGGGTTCATGATCTTGAACCTCTCTTTAGCGCCCTCGGGGTTCTTCGAGGCGACCAGGGTACCGAACCAGAAGACGCGCTCCTGAGTCGAGTAGAGGCTCGAGCTGATGATCGTCTGGGTGTTGAGGGAGGGGTCCAGTGAGGGAATCACCGTCTGCTCCTCGAAGACCTGGTCCAGGTCGTCAGTGTTGATGCCGGGTATGGAGCTCTCGGCACACAGCTCAAACGGCAGGCCGTCTGGGTGATCCTGCGGATCTCTGTCAGCGATATCGACGGCAAGGGTGCTCTCGTAGAACTTAGCACCCTCGGCGCGGAAGGTCACACTCACGACGGCGGCGTTGCCCGGAGGGATCGCCCCGGTCGACGGAGTGACGTCGTACTGGCCGACGGTGAGCAGGGTGCCCTCGGGCGCGCCCTCCTTTCCTGCTGGGGCCTTGCCCTTGGCTTTGGCATCTGGCTTCTTCCCCTTGGCTGCCTTTGGATCCTCGGCGGCCTCGGCAGTTCCGCTGATCCTCTCCTCCACCTCCTTCTGGCGCTCCTCCTTGATCCTGGCTTTGGCCGCCAGGTCTTGATCGCCGCAGATGTCGTACTTGAATTCGAAGAGACCCTCGTTCCGGACCTCGAAGCTCCTCGTGACCTGCTCGTCATATTGCATCGGACCGAAGTTGATCGTCTTGAGCGGGGTGATCGAGTACTTGCTGAATACAGCGTTGACATTGACGTTGATGGGAATGGGCTGGTGGACGTCCTGACTCTCGCCCTCGAGGATGTTGAGGACGATGTCGGAGGTCTGGGTCGTTGTCTTGAGCTTGATCTCCCTCTGGCTCAGGAACCGGACGGTGACTGTCTTCTCCTCCAGGGGCTTGAGCTCGTCCTGCTCTGGCTCCACGGTGAAGATCTCTCTGGTCAGCTTCTTCTTCCTCGTGAAGCTGTACTTGATCGGGTACTTGCCCTCATTCTTGATTGTGATGACGTTCTCTTTTGGCTCACCGACTCGGACGGCCCCGAAGTCGAGGGCTTGGCTATCGTCCTTGCCGATTGTGACCGTCGGCGAGATCTTGAAAGCCTCCGCCTGAATCTTGATCACCTTGACCTCTTGCTGGATGCCTCGGCCTTCGGTGTCCTCCACCTCAAGCTTGATCTCTGGCTCGAACCTGTCCTCCTCTTTGGCCTCGAAGATGATCTCGATGACTTGCTCCTGGCAAGGCTTCAGCGTCCCACTCGTGTGGGACACGCTGAACTCCTCGCGCAACGCATCAACTCCCGTGAGCTTCCAGTTGGCCGGGATCGGGCAGACGTTCTTCAGGGTCAGGGTCTTTGTGAGCTTCTTGCCGAGCAACAGTCGGTCGAACTCGACGACGCCTTGGTCCACCTCGACTACGGGCTCAGCACCGAGGGCCTGGATGCTGAAAATGGTTGGATTTGGATTGTCCTTCAACAGGCACACGATCTCGTCCTTGAAAAGCCTGGCTTGGTCGGGGAATGACCACACCGTCAGGTGCTTGGTCTCGTCGATCTCCAGCTCCATGGTCTCCGGCTCTAGGATGAACGGTGACTTCTCCCCGCTGCCTCCCTCGTCCACCGGAAGGGTAGACGCGAGCGTGAAAGCAGCCTCGACCTTGTATTTGCCGTTGTTGGTGATCTGGAGTACGCTTGAGTTGACAGGCCTGAGGGTCTCATCGGTGGCCCTTTGCTCTGGGTCCTTCTTGATGAGGAGTGGCCCGAAGTCGAAGGCGTTCTCACTCACGACGAATGTCTTCGAGAGGAGGCTCTCCGGCTGCTGCGCTGGCCTCGTCTTCTTGTGCGTCATGAAGACGTTCCTGTAGAAGGAGTTCACGGTGGGGAACTCGCAGACGGCTTGCAGGCTCAAATCGAAGGCCCTGAGGGAGCCAACGATCTCGAATTTGAGGACCTGGGAGAAAGAGCCGACACGCTGCGAGAAGAACTTGATGAAGACCTTTTTCGCCTCCTTCGGTCCGAGAATCCATCTCGTTTGGTCTTTCGTCATGGGTGGGAGAGAGTCATCGGCGTCCGGGGCAGGCTCTTCCTCCGCTGGCTGGCCCTCCTCGGGAGTCGGAGGACGAGGTGCCTCTGGAAGAGGCGTCCAGATCGAGAACATGGTGATCTCCTTTCTCTCTGGCCTTGCTGGGGGCCTTTTGACGATCTGATGGATGACGGGCGGAGGCAGTGGCTCCTTGTCAGCGTCCGGCCAAAGCGGCTCTGGAACGGTTCTCTTTGCGCTATCGCAGAGGAACTTGAAGTCATACTCGACAAACTGGGGCGTGAGGATTCGTCGACCCAGGCGAGCCTCAGCTGGCTTTGCCTCTCCCTCGGCGGGAGGCTCCTCTGCTGGGGGCTCCTCATTCTAACCCTCGGCCGGTGCCTCCTCGGGGGCGCCGCCATCGGCTGGCGCCTCCACCTCTTTCACGGCGGCTCCGCCCGCGAGTCTGACGGTGAGCTCGGCGAAGAATCTCTCGAGCTCGTCGGCGTATCGCTGGTACTCTTCGACCTCAGCCACAGTGTACTCCTTTGGTCGTTGCTGCTCTCTGGCCTCCTCCTCCTGCCTTTTCTTGTCCTCCTCCTCTTGCAGCTTCTTCTCCGCCTCTACCTCCTCGGCGGGCTTCTCCTCGTCTTCTTTCGGAGCTGGCGCCCCCTTAGCGCCACGCTTGCCCGCTTTAGCCGCCGGAGCCGGCTTCTTGACCTTTTTGTTCTTGGCCTCGGTGGCGTCCGCTTCTGGCTGCCTGTCCTCCTTTCTACCTTGACCCTTTGGCTGCTCCTTCCTTCGGGCGTACCTGTAGTTGGTGCAAACCTCCTCGCGAGGTCCGTCCTCCTTGTCAGTTTCGGAGGCCTCCATCTGGAAGCGCAGCAGCAAGACCTGCAAGTTCTGCTGGGGCGCGGCCTGTGCGACCAACTCCAAGGCGAACTTGGCATCAGGCCAGAGAGGGCTCTCAAGGCAGTCGAAGATGGCACCGGCGTTGCAATCCTCTTGAGCGAGGCGCTCTTTGAGCATCCTGGTGAGGATGTCTCTGGAGAGGTGCTTGAACTCCTCCGGGTCTAGGTCGGGCTCCTGGTCGGCGGCCTTCTTCTTGGCCTTCTTGCGCTTCTCCTGCTCGGCGAATTTCACCTCGAACTCGGCCTGGCGGTCCTCGAGGTACTTCGATGCTTCCTCAGCCAGTGGCGATCCTCGCTTCAAGCACCAGTCGCTGAGCTGATCGAGCCTCACCACACCTCGCTGGTGCTCTTGGGCAAGGTAATTCGCGAGAGTAGTCTTTCCACACCCTTTTGGGCCTACGATGACGAGATTGAGCTTGTCCTCTTCCTTGACAGGGGCTGGGTACTTTACCTCTAGGCGGTCCTCCTGCTGCTCGGCAAGGGCTGCCTCTCGCTTTCTCTACTCCTCCGAGAGCTCGTTTCTGCGCAGCGAGATCTCTTCCTGAGTCCTCGGGGCTCGCTTCTCGGGGTCCGCCTCGCCTTCTTCCTCGCCCTCCTTAGGTGGCTCCTGCAAGGCTTGCTCCTCCTTCACGAGCTGGGCGAGCTCGTTCTCGATCTGAGTGAGCTGCTCCTTGATCTCTTCAGTCCTCCTCTTCTTCTCGTCCTGCTCACGGAGCGATGACCAGAATTCCCCGCCTGGGGCTCTTAGGGGGAGGAACAGAGGCTCCGGCTGGGCGGCCAGGAAGTGATCCATACGCTTCAGGATCTCCTCCTCCTCCAGGTATCGTTTGTCAAAGTCCTGGGAGAGAACCTCGATTGCCTGGTCCATGGGGTTTCTCAGCTCGATGCAGACCACAGCGCTGGTGTCGTAAGGCAGCACTGGCCCGAGATGCACGGTCTCTGGCACTGGGTCGACCTGGTAGTGAATACCCTGGCCCCTGACATTGAGGATGAACGGCTTCTGGTTGTCCCTGCATCTGAAAGTCAGCTTCTGTTGGAATTGCTTGTCGCCGTTCGGAGTGAACATCACATCGACCGTCTGCCTCTATCCGGGGAGTAGGGTTCCGCTCTGGGGGAGCACCTGGAACCTCTCTCCCTCCTTCGCGGCGGTGGCCGCCGAAGAGATGTCTGGCTTGTAGAAGTAGTGCCAGTCGCAGGGCACCTCCTTCGCATTCTCGAAACGGATCTTCACGGTCTTTCTGGTCTGCACGCAAACCTTGCCGAAGTCGAGGTGCTCCGAGCTCATTGCAAGCTCTGGGATAGTCAGGTTGGCACAGAACTCGATCGCGTAGGAGGGGCCGCCCTTGACATCGACAGGGACAACGTGTCTCTGCTTACCAAAGCGGGCGTTCTTGCGGGTCGCGTAGACCACACCGAAGGCGGCGGAGGAGTTCGGCATCAGCTTCTGGACTTTGTCTGGCTCGATAGTGATGCCGGCCTGAGAGAGCAGCTTCTTGTCGAGGTTGAAACTCACAGGAAGACGACCAACGTTGGTCAGCCTGAAGGACTTGCGCTTCGTTGAGCCAACGACGACGTTGCCGAAGTCGCATACGTAAGTGGCGATGGAGATGCTCTCCAGGTTGACGCCACCGGCGGCTCCGAAGGTGCTCGCCCCCGCGCCTCGCGCCTCATCAGGAGAGCCTGCTCCTCGACCTGGCCCAGGTGACCCCTTCTTGCCGGGCGCTGGTCCTTTGGACGTATTTCTCTTTGCTGCCCCTGCAAGGGCGGTGCTGCCTGCCTGGCCCCCTGATGCCGCAGCGCCAAAGCCAGATCCGTGGGTCTGCATCATTGCCTGTGCTTGCTGAGCCTGCTCGAGCTTTGCCACGATCTTGGCGCAGAGGAGCTCTCTGTCGGCCTCTGCCTCGACCTCCATGCCCTGGGGATCCTTGATCATGGCCTTCTCCTTCTCGGCCATCTTGGCCGGGAGGGTAGGCATCAGTCGGAGGGCCTCCGAGCCGCTGAAAGGGGCGGCGTAGCTCGTCTCTCCATGCTCCTGGCGCAGCCTTGTCCTTTCGAGTCGCTCGGTGTACTCCTCATCGCCAGCTCTCGGGAAGGAGAGGAGGCAGCCTGGGTAGATACCGACAGCCTTGACCTTGAACCTGACGGCAGGGAAATGGCCGCACTCCACTAGGAGCATCTCGTCGATATTGTCAGGAACACCTGGGAAGAATTTGACTACAACTCTGAACCTCTCCCCGGCAATCACCTTGCCGGACATGTGGCTGCACTCGATGATCCCCGACCTCGAGACGGTGGACAAATTGATGGCAAACTCGAAGGGAACCTTGCCGATGTTCTCGATAAAGAACTCCTTTGAGGAGGACTCGTTGTAAGGGATCTCTCCGTAGTCCAGCTCCTGGGTGGAGAGCTTGAAGTCCACGAAGCTGGACTCACCGATGATAGGCACCTCGTAATCGGGGCCGCCGTCCACACTGCAGACTGCGATACCGTTGTATAGCAATCCGTGCCCGGCCTGGAAGGTGAATTCCACGTTCTCGGTCTGGCCTGGCTCGAGTCGCCCGCTGACGGGCAGGATGTCGAAGACCTCGTTGATGGGGAGGGACTTTGGCCTCTTCTTTCGCTTCTTCGTCTCGTCCTCCTCCTGGACGGCGTTGAGGCTCGTGGTCTCCTCCTCGAGGAAACTCCACTCGTAGCTCACGGGCATCTCCGAGATGTTCGTGAGGACCAAGTACTTCCTCTTGGAGGTGTCGTTGAGGATGCAACCGAAGTCGATGTTGGGAGGCACGATCTGCAAGTTAGGGAAGCAGACCTCTCCTTGCAGTGGGACGACGTCACGGTGGGGGTGGTTGGCGTGAGAAATCGTGAGCTTGCCGGAAATGTTATCGGAGAGCCTATCCTGCTTCATGCCTGGGTCAAAGTCGATGCTGATGGTCTCTGGCTGGCCATCAGCGAGAGTCAGGCGCTCGGTTGGGCAGCTGAAGGGTGGATCGATTCGAAGGGTGACGGTCGTGGGCAAAGGCCCAGCGTTCTGGAGCTGCAGCGTCTTATTGATGGGCATTGAGGCCACTCCTTTCTCCCAGAGGTACTTGAAGTAGAGTCTCGGCTCGCTGAAGCTGAGGCTCGGCGTGATGAACTCACCAGTGACGTTGGTGTTGAAAGGGATCTTGGGCTTCCTGTCGCCTCCGATCGTGGCCTGGCACTGCCAGTTCTCGAGGACCGTGCCCGTATTGAAGGAGTTTGCGCGGAACTGGACCTTGTAGCCCATCTTGGGGTTGAGGACCATGGTGTCCGGGACGACCATGAAGACGAATTTCACCTCCTCGTCCTCCTTCGCGTCCGTGCCCAGCGATTCGTTGGCACCCGCCCCCTTCTTGCCGGCATCTCCGGCCTTCGCGTCTCCAGGCCGCTTGGCGCCCTTAGCGAGTTTGGTGGTCCTCACCCACTGGATCTTCATCTGCTTGCGGCCTCGGTTCTCCAAGAAGAACTCCTTGGTCACGTTCTGGTGAGTGTACTCGGTACCAAAGGCCACGGTACAAACTGAGGAGTTGGCGGGAGATGAGAGGTCTTTGCAGTATAGCGTGTGGCCGGTACCCTTTGCCCTCAGGGCCACCTCCAGGTCGACACCATTATTGATGATGATGTGAAGAGTATCCTGGAACTTCTGAACCTCGTCGGCGTTGCAGACGACCTCGATCTGCCTCTCGTCGTCCGGCTGGAGCACGCCGTGTCTCTGGATCACCTTCCAGATGCTCTCCTTCTGCTTTGTGAAGGCTGTGTACTCCGCGGGGATCTTGGACTTGTTCTTGATGGTAAGCTTCTTGGTGCAATCGGTGAGGACCTCTACTGGCCCGTAATCTAGCTCATCAGTGTCGGCTTCCACCAGCGGCCCGGTGGAGGTGGCGAGCACGGTAAGCATGAAGGGCAGGTGGTGGCCCTCCACCTTGATGTAGAGAGGGATCCTGACGGTGCTGAGAATCTCGGTTCTGAGGGCAATGTTCACGATCTGGGAGCTCTTCGGCTCAATGATGCCGCTCTCCTTGTCAGCAGTATAGACGGCTATCCTCTTGGATTAGTCGTCCTAAGGGACGATCTCGTACTTTGCCTTGAGCGAGTCTTCGTTGATGATCTCGATCTGGTTGTGCTTCGCGTGCCTCAAGAAGCAGGTCTCGTACTCAAGGAAGTCGGAGGGCTGCACCTTCACTCTCGGCACAAGACACTCAGCTTTGATGGGCACAGCGAGCATGTCCTGCCCTACTCCTTCCAGGTCGACCACGAGCACCATGTCGTAGAGCTGAGGAGAGCTGGGCACGAACTCAATATCAATCTTTGCCTCCTTGCTCCTCTCGAGCCTCCCACGGTGGTTGCTGATGTTGAACTCCGTTTGCAAGCTTCTGCCATCCCCTGGGACCCTCACAACGTAGTTGATGTCAACCTCAGAGGTGTTCGTGAGGTAGACCGTCTTCTGGATTGGGAACTTGTATGAGACGCGGCCAAAGTCGATGATCTCTTCAGAAAATTTGAAGGTAGGAGCGACCACGTGGCCCTTGAACGTGAGAGTGAGCATCTCGGAGCTTCCTTCCAGGGCAAACCGAAATGTCTCGGAGAATTCTCCGAGGATGTCACTCTTGAAGGTGACCTTGATGAGGTCTCTGATGTTCTGGTTGACGCCAAGGATGCCCTCCGTCTTGCTGAAATGGAACTTCGATCCGAAGGGAGTCTCGTAAGGGATCAGCTTCCAATGGCAGTCGATCTCCCCAGTGTTCTCAATACCGACAGCAAACTCCTTCTGGAAGTTGACAAAGATGTCTCCAATGTCCTGCTCGGGAAGGGAGAGCTGGGCCTGCGGGCCTTTGCCTTGTCCCGTCATATTGAGGGCAAGTCGCTCCTCGGAGCAAGTCGTGTTGCAGAAGGCTGTGCAAGAGTAGTGATAAGGACCTTGGGGTTTGAAAGTCACGCAGCAAGTGATCTCGGTGTTCGGCCAGATCTTTCCCTGGAGGGGCTCGATTGTGAAAATCTCATCTTGGAAGAGCATTGGGTCGTCCTCAACGGCCTTACGGATGCCCTGATACTTGCGTTGGAGTGTGGCGATGGCCTTCTCTTGTGCTCGCTCTCTCTTGAGCCCAAGCTCAGCCTCGTCGTACGAGTCGTCGCTGTCCAGGCTCTCTTCGCCACTCTCGTTCTGGTCCTGGTTCTCGAGCATGGCCCTCTCTTCGGCCTCCTCTTGACTCAGCTGCATGTTGAGGCGCGTCTTTTTCTCGTTCTCCTCTTTCTCGGTGGCAAAAGCCCTCCAGGAGAACTCGATCGGCACCTGACTCTTGTTGACGATGGTGTAGTATTGGTGCGAGTAGAGCGTGATGCTGGTGGGATCCATGTGGATGTGAGACTTCGAGAGGTAGACGTTGTCGTTGTGAGACTCTCCACGGATCGGGATCACCGCTTCAAGATGATCGTAGCTCAGGATGACCTCGTCTTTGTAAGCTCGGGACTCCTGGGGAATGAACTGGAATACCAGCTGCTCACTCTAGCCCACTTCAAGGATGCCCTCTTGCTTGCTGAGTTGGAAGCCCGGTGGAACTCTGATCTTCCACTTTGTTGTCTTCTCTCCCACGTTCCGGATCATGACTGGCTTCTCGGTGACGTGCTTCACAGGCACCTGAGCGAAGTCAAGTACGTCGGGGAAGTCGAGCATGGCTCTGCAGCCGACAGCTCTGATCGGGACGATGAACTTCTCCCTCTCGGTGAGTACCATGAGGTCGTAAGAATAGTCCGACTTGGCCTCTGGAGAGAACTTAATGAGGAAAGAGATCTCCATGCCTGGGGCCACTCTGCAAGACATGTTGTCGATGTCGGAGGCGTCGGTAAAGCCTGCGGTAGTGGATTTCTTCGTGCCTTTTGGCTGCTGGGATGACTTCTTGCAAGCCGATACTTGGAAAAGCTTTGAGTCTGGTGGCACAATTTTAACCGATCTGGCTACTTTATCCTTGTTCCTAAAAGTATAATTCAAATGTTTAGATATATTTTGAAAACCTGGGGTGCAAATTAAGCTAGACACTCCAATTTTTTTCAAACTCGCTACTTACCTGAGTTTCAGGATCTGCTCTTTGACCTGGAGCGGCTCATAATTCGTGAACTGTATCACGTGCGGCTCCGGCTGGAAAAGTGGCTCATCAACGTCCACCTGTGAGTCGCTGTAGATGCTGTTATCGGTGATGTTGAAGTGTTGGATGATCCTCGGTTTGGGGAACTGGTCGACGATGCTTCGCCCCGACTCTTGGTCTTTGATTAATTGGCTCGGCACCTGCAGAAAACGATGAGGCACAAGAAAAGGTCTACTTACTTTCTTCGTTGACTTAAGTAACGGAGGTGCTACTTTTTGTACCTGCTAGAAGTTGGTTGACATGTGGTAACTTTCTGAGGTTTATAGTTAATTTCAATTATTTATTACAAATGAATGTTTTATTGGTATTAAATAGTGAATCACTAAGAGATTATACTAATTTCCCACCTTTTTAAATCGATAACCTTTTAATTTTGAATTTAAATTATTTGAATTTTTGTAACTTACACACAAATAACAACAAAAACAACCTCAATCGCTATAATATTATCAAAAAATAAGAATAATGATAATTTGAATTCTCATATTTCCGGGGTTTTGGGGTTTTGGGG
>ERZ889217.1063-NODE-1063-length-14809-cov-7.409109_pt1 | contig 14809 bp, 11 predicted proteins | sample MGYA00521098_ERZ889217 | MGnify/ENA primary metagenome ERZ889217 (study PRJEB32303, sample SAMEA104408613) | aquatic metagenome | biome: Brackish water; feature: Pelagic; material: water | place: Baltic Sea | collected 2014-06-10T22:04:00 | depth 2,362 m ...
TGCGGCATCAGCCCAAACACCCGGCCCGAGGGATCGCAGGCTCCGGCAACATCGGCGACAGAGCCATTGGGATTCGTGGTCGTGCCAGTGGCGTCGGCTGCATACCGCAGGGGCAACTGGCCGGCTGCAGAGAGCGTTTCCAAATCGACTGGCCCGCGGGTCACAAACCGCCCTTCGGCGTGGGCCACCGGCAGTTCGAGTCTGCTGAGCCCTTGGAGAAAGACGCAGTTGCCGGGCTGGCAATGGAGTCGTACCCAGCGATCGACATACCGGCCCGACCGATTGTGGGCGAGCGTGGCCAGCCGCTGGCCGGCGTCGTCGGTGAGCAGCAGGCCGGTCTGGAGGAGCACCTGAAACCCATTGCAGATGCCGAGCACAAGCCCACCCCGATCGCGAAACCGTGCCAGCATGTCGGCCAAGCGGGTCTTGAGTTCCACTGCCAGGATCCGGCCGCTGGCCACGTCATCGCCGTAGGAGAAGCCTCCGGGGATGCAGAGAATCTGGCAGTCGTTGGCGATCGCAGGCCGTTCGGTCAGCGCGCGGACATGGACACGGCGGGCGATGCCGCCGGCGCGTTCAAAGGCATGGGCCGTCTCGTGGTCGCAGTTGGTGCCGGGAGCACGCAGAACCAGGGCGCGGGGGGCGAGCATCTCAAACGGTCTCCTGGGCGGCATTCAGGCCCCGCCAGGCGGCGGCAAGGTCGGCAACGGTGACCCGGACACTCCCGCCATTGCCGGTGTTGATCTCGAGCACGGGCTCGTCGCAAACCTCACCGACAAACGCCCAGGGCACGTCACCCAGCGCTGCGGCGAAGGCCTGCTCGCGGTCGGTGGGCACTTCGCAGACAAACCGGCCAGGTGATTCCGTAAACGCGATCGCCAGATCACGGTGGGCCCCCTCCTGCGGCGGCAGACCTGTTCCACCGTCTGCGAGGCCGGCCGCCGGTTCGAAGGGCACGTCGGCCAGCGTGAGTATTCCGCCGAGCTGCCCGCCGATCGCCATCTCGGCCACGGCCGTGGCCACGCCACCATCGGAGATGTCATGGCAGGCCAGCACGCTTCCGGCGGCCAACGCCCGGGCCACGGCGTGGATCGTCGACCGGCAGGCGACGGCATCTACCCGCGGGATCGCTCCACCCCGAACGCGGCCGGTGAGTTCCAACTGGCTACCGGCCAGTTCGGGCCGCGCCAGGCCCACCACGGCCAGCCGGCTACCGGGTCGCTTGAGATCGGGCGAGACACACCGCCGCACGTCAGGCACCTGCCCCAGAGCCGTGGCCAGGAGCGTGGGTGGAATCGAGATTTCCTGCGGGTGGCCCGTGGCATCGGTGTAGGCAAAGACGTTATTGAGACTGTCTTTGCCGCTCACAAACGGCGCGGCGAAGGTGATCGCGAGATCGCGGCAGGCCTGGCAGGCCTCCACGAGCGTCCCCAGCGAATCGGGCCGCCGGGTGTCGCCCCAGCAGAAGTTGTCGAGCAGCGCGATCCGGTTGGGATCGGCGCCGGCGGCCACGACGTTGGCGATCGCCTCCACGATCCCGCCTGCCGCCATCTGGTAGGGGTCGATGCGGCCCAGCCGATGCCGCAGCCCCACACCGAGCGCGATCCCCCGGTCGCGGCCGAGCACTCCGCGGACCACCGTTCCGTCGGCGGGCCCGGCACCCGGTCCCAGAAGCGGCTTGGTCACGCTCGCTCCCTGCACCTCGTGGTCGTATTGGCGGATGATCCATTCCTTGCTGGCTACGTCGGGCAGGCCGAGCACGTCCAAGACCGCCGCAGCCAGGCCGTCGTCAGCCTCCCAGGCCAGAGGCAGTTCCGCCGCCGGCACGAACCGTGACGGAAGCGTGTGCCGGGGCCGGCCTTCGTGCAGGAAGTGGCAGTCGAGTTCGCCGACGAGATCGCCCTTCCATCGAAGCAGGATTCGGCCGTCGCCGGTAAACGTGCCGATCGCTGAAGCCTCAACTCCCTCGGCAGTGGCGACGGCGGCCAGCCGATCCCACTCGCCCGGTGGCACGGCGAGCACCATCCGCTCCTGCGCTTCCGAGATCCAGACCTCCGTCGCCGAGAGCCCGGCGTATTTCAAGGGCACGCGGTCGAGGTGAACCTCGGCCCCGAGCGTGGCCCCCATCTCACCGACGGCGCTCGAGAGCCCGCCGGCTCCACAGTCGGTGATGCCGCGGAAGAGCCGCTGCCGCGAGGCCTCCAGCACGAAGTCAGTGAGCGTCTTCTCGTGGATCGCGTGGCCGATCTGCACCGCACCCCCCGACTCGCTCTCACTCTCGCTCGAGAGTTCGATACTGGAGAAGGTGGCACCATGGATGCCGTCGCGGCCGGTGCGGCCGCCCGCCACCACGATCAGGTCACCCGGTTCGATGGATCCCTCGGCGTTGCCTCGTGGCATGATGCCGACGGTGCCACAGAAGACGAGTGGGTTGCCGATATAGCCGGGATCGAAGGCCACGGCTCCGGCGATCGTGGGAATGCCCATCCGGTTGCCGTAGTCACGCACCCCCGCCACCACACCGGCCAGCAGCCGCTGGGGCGGGATCACGCCCGGGGGCAGGTCAGCCGCCGGCGTGTCCGAGGGGGCCACGCAGAAGACGTCGAGGTTGGCCACGGGCTTGGCGGCCAGTCCCGTGCCGAGCACGTCGCGGATCACGCCGCCAAGGCCGGTTGCGGCTCCGCCGTAGGGCTCGATGGCCGAGGGATGGTTGTGGGTCTCCACCTTGACGCAGATGTCGTGGTCTCCGTCAAATCGAACCACCCCTGAGTTGTCGCGGAACACGCTCACGCACCAGTCGCTGGCCCCGAGCGAGCGGCGGACTTCCTGCGTGGCGGCGAAGACTGTCTCCTTGAGGAGGTTGCCATAGCGGATGCGGCCCGCGGGCCCCTCGTGGTCGACCGGACTTGTGAGTGTCTTGTGGCAGCAGTGCTCGCTCCAGGTCTGGGCGATCGTCTCCAGTTCGATCTCCAGGGGATCGCGACCGAGTGTGCGGAAGTGGTCACCGACGGCGTGGAGTTCGGCCACGGTGAGGGCAAGGCACCGGTCCCGAGAGAGCTTTTCGAGCGCTGCATCGTCGAGCCCGGCCAGCGGCACGGCCTGGCTCGTGCAGCTCCACTGCCCGCCGCCGACGAGCGACTGGATGGCCAGCGGGCCGACAACCACATCGTGGATCGCCTCGTTGGCCAGGAGCCGCTTGGCCAGCGTGGCCGCAGCAGCGGCAGCCATCGGCGGCAGCCAATACTTTCGCAGGCTGCGGATGGCCACGTCGGGATGGCCGAGGGTGGCGAGGGTCTCCGACACGGTCAGCCCTGCCGGATCGGTGACGCCCGGCCGTGGCAGCACGTGCACGATCGTGGGCAGGTCGCTCCAGGCGGCGGAGAGCCGGGGGGCGTGTGGCTCATCCACGATGAATGTTTCGCTCACCGGATCGGCGAGCAGCTGGCTGGCAATCTGTTCCACGTCGGACCGCTCGAGATTTCCCTCGATCAGCCAGCCGGCCGCCGTGCGGGCAGCGGTGCACTCGGTGAGGCCGAGGGCAGCAGCTCCGGCCACGAGTTCGCGGGCAGCATGATCGCCAGTAGCATCGGTGAGCGAGACATCAACTTCCCAGAGCATCGCGGGCGTCCTTGGCGCGGGAGAGGAGCGTGACGAGGCGACGGCGGTCGCCCGCCTCGATGGCGGCCATCAGGCGTTCGGAGGCGGTCGCAATCTGCCGCATGGCCGCGGCGAGCGGTGCGGCGTTGTCGAGCAGGATGTCGGCCCAGAGTTCGGCGTCGCCTGCGGCAATCCGCGTTGTGTCCCGCCAGCCGCCAGCCGTGAAAGGCAGCGAGGCCGCCGGTGTGGCGGTTGCGATCGCGGCGGCCATCACATGCGGCGCGTGGCTGGTGGCCGCCACAATCCGATCGTGCTCCCGCGGTGGCATGAGATACACGGTGGCCCCGAGTGCCGACCAGAAATCACCCACGGCCTCAACATCTTCAGGAGGCGTGGCCTTGGCGGGTGTGACCACCACCACGCGGCCTGTGAACAGGTCTTCATCAGCCGCCTGCGGCCCGCGGCGGTGGCTCCCGGCCAACGGATGGGAGCCTACGAAGCGTCCCCGGCGGCGGCTTCGCTTCCGCTCCCAGCCCGACACGATCGAAGCCTTGGTGCTGCCGGCATCGGTGAGGAGCGTGCCGGGTTTGACCTCGGCATCCACCGCATCGAGCAGCCCAGGGATCGAGGAGACTCCAGCGGCCACGAGCACGAGGTCTGCCTCGGCGACTGCCGAGGGATCGAGGGAGGTTTCGGTGACGGCCCGGGTTCGCCGGGCCTCGTCGAGCGAGGCCTGCGAGCGGCCGATGCCGATCACTCGCTTCGCGAGGCCGCGGCCCAACAGAGCCCGGCCCGCCGAACCACCGATCAGTCCCACCCCGACAATCGCGACGGAAGGCCAGTGAGCGTTCATGAGCGGTGGGGTGGGGGAGGAAAGCTGATGGGGTTCTACCAAATGGAAACGCGACGAGTGAGCGGTGGCCGGGTTTTGGCGGGGCAGGCCCAGTTCCCGCGACCGGGAAGTCACGCGGTATCATCAGAAACGGTGTCAGGAGACGCTCTTCACATGGCCGGTCCACCGGTCGTGGTGGAGCCGCTGCCGAGAGGATGCCGACATGAAGTCCATGCCGACGTTCAGCTCCAGCCGGGGAATCACACGGTGCCCATGGCACTGGGTGGCCGTTGGCAGCGTTCTGGCCTGTGGGCTGCTCACCGCCGGCGGGGGACGTGCCGCGGATCCTGCCAGTGAGCCGCCGGTGAGCCATGCCGAACGGATGGCAGCCCAGGGCTTCATCCGGTACCGCGGCGCCTGGCGGACCGCTCAAGAGATCGAACTCATCGAGCGGAACGAGGCAGCGAACGTGGCCGAGAAGCAATGGGTTGGCAGGCTGGGCCGCCTCCGCAGGCAGCTCGATCAGCCCACCACCGCCGATCAGGCGGCCGAGGAGATTCGAGAAATCTCCGACCCGCTCGCCGTGCCGGCACTCGCCGCGGCAATTGGAACGGAGCGGGTGTTTCGGGTTCGCGCTTGGTATGTGGAGTCGCTCGCGAGGATTCGCAGTTCTGGCGGAGTGGCAACGCTTGTGGCCGTGGCGCTTGACCATCCCGATCCCGAGACCAGAATCGTCGCCGTCGAGCGGCTCGCGGCCCTTGGCTCCCAGACGGCTGTGCCGACGCTCGTGGCGGCACTGGCGAGTGCCGACAACCCGCAGGTCAACCGGGCGGCTCAGGCCCTTGGCCGGCTCGGTGCGTCGACGGCGATTCCGCCTTTGATCGCGGCGCTCGAGACGCGTCATGTGGTGGTTGCGGGGGGCCCACCCGCGGGCTCCACGAGTGCCACCTTCACGCCGACCGGTGGCGGTCTGTCGATGGGAGGTGGACCGCAGCAGCAGATCGTGGTGGTGCGGAACGACCGCGTGCTCGAAGCGCTCGTGACCCTCAGCGGCGTCAACTTCGAGTGGGATGCGGCAGCCTGGCGGGCCTGGCTGACGAGCGAACACAGCCTGCCGCCCGACTACGACCCCCGACGGGGCTGACTGTCCGGGGAAAAAGCCCTGCATGGACCTGTTTCAGAGTCTGCGAACCGCTTCGGTCAGGCGGCGCGGCCCGTAGGGGGTGCCGCGTGGCGGCGTCGGGGAAACCACTCAGCGTCGAGCACGAGCAGGGCCACCCGGTTCTCGAGGTTTGGCCGGAAGACCACCAGCAGCAGCACCGGCAGCCACCAGGCCATGAATAGGCCACCGTTTTGGGCCTTCCAGAACTGCGTGCCCAGGAGCACCGCGGCGGTGCAACTCATAAGCGTTCCGAGGTTCTTCGGTGCTGGCCAGATCGCGAGCGTGGCCATCATGGCGACGAATGCAGCAAGCACCGGCAGCCGGAAGACGCCGTCGCTCGAAGGCAGGGCCCAGAACCCTTCCAGCGAGACATCGTTGGGGAAGATCCACCCAAACATCTGCCGCAGTTGGCCGAGAAAGACCGTGGCGTCGGGGGACGTGAACCAGAGGGCCACCACCAGCACAGCCAGGGCCGCCGTCACGCCCAGGGCAAATCGCCGCACCCCACGTTCCCAGTAGAAGCTGCACCACAGCGGCAGGAGAAAGACGGGATAATAGATGGTTCCGATCGCCAGGCCGACCAGACTCCCGGCAATGAACGGATTACGGTAGGCGGCCACGGCCCAGATCACCAGGGCTCCGGGGAGGACGTGATCCACGCTGGAATTCATCCAGGCCGTGTAGGGCATCAGCAGGTAGAGAACGGCCGCCGCGATCCCGAGCCGGGTATTGTCGAAGTGCCGCCAGCCAATCAGAACCATGCCGGCGACAATCGCCAGCTGCGAAAGGATCGCCATCACCCGCGCGGTGGTCTCGTGGAGTTGGCGGCGGGAGGTATCGGCTGACTGCGGCTCCGTGCCCTCATCTGGGGCGAGAAACTGACGCGTAGAGATCTGTGGCAAGAGAAAGAGCAGCGGATAGCCCGGTCCGTGCTTGGCAAGCTGGTCGACATTGACCTCCGCGGCCTGGGCGCCGAGCTGCTCGGCGGCGGCGGCGCTTTCGACATCTTCCCGCTGTGGCTTGGAGTTGATCACGTTGGCTAGCAGGAAGACGAGCAGCGAGCAGCCCAGAAACACCAGCCCCCCGGGAGTGAGATTCGGCTCCAGCATCGGCCGGCGAACCATCATCGAATCGAACAGCATCCGCAGGAGAAATACTCCCGAGATCCCGAAGATCCAGACGAATCCGAGTGTGCGGGCGGCAATCTTGGCCGACTCCGACTCACCGACAAATTCCAACGCCAGGAGGCCGGGGGCCAGAAGGACGAGCCCCAGGAGGTCGAGGTTCCGAATGCTCCAGACGCGGTTGAATTTGAAGAACAACGCGATCGAGAGGAGCGACGCCAGATAAAACCAGGTCGTCAGCCGCACCGGGTAGTATTGGAAGAGAATCTCGCTCATGCCGCGTCCGGGAGGGGAATTCGATCTCGCGAGGTGATCGCTCTGCCACGATCAGCGTACGCACCCGGCCCAAACCATGCAAAACTCAGCGGCCGAGCGGCCAGATGAGTGGGGCCAGGGCGATCGTAATCGCCATCACCACCAGGTTGAGCGGACCGCCAAACCGGAGGTAGTCGGTGAATTTGTAGCCACCGGGGCCATAGATCATGAGGTTTGTCTGGTAGCCCAAGGGGGTGGCGAAGCCGCAGCTGGCCGCCACTGTGATCGCCATCACAAATGGCAGCGGGTGGACGCCGAGTTGCTCGGCCGTCTGCCAGGCGATCGGGAAGTTGAGCACTGCCGCGGCGTTATTGCTCATCAGTTCCGTGGTGAGCATCGTCACGAGATAGATGGCTGCCAGCACGATCCGGGGATCGTTGCCAGCGGCCGCCACGGCCGTCTCGGCAATGGAACTCGCCAGGCCTGTGGTCTGCATCGCGCGGGCGATCCCGAAGCTCGCCGCAATCAGGAGCAGAGCCTCCCACTCGATCGCCCGCCGGGCTTCGTTGGAGGCGAGGCAGCGGGTGGCGATCATCAGCCCGGCGGCCGCCAGGGCTGCGGCCACCATCGGCAGCAGGCCAATCGCCACAGCCAGCACCATGCCGGCGAGGATGGTGCAGGCGATCCAGGCCCGGTCGTGGCGGGGGGCCACCGAGCCGCGGACCTCGCTGACGAGGTAGAAGTGGCGGCTGGTTCGCTGGCGGTGGATGAAGGCCGGGCCGGCCTCGAGCAGCAGTGTGTCGCCGGGCTGGAGCGTGATGTCGCCGATCTTCATTCGCAGCCGTTCGCCGTCGCGGGCCACCGCGATCACGACTGCGCCGTAGGTAGAGCGGAAGCTGCCCTCGCGGATTGTGCGGCCCACCAGCGGACAGGTGCTCGAGACAACGGCCTCGACGAGTACCCGCTCGCTTCGCGGGTCATCAAGCTTGAAGACCTGATCGGTGGCGGGCCTGAGCCCACGGACCTTCTGGAGTTCCACGACCGAGTCGATCACCCCCACGAACACGAGCCGGTCTCCCGCTTCGAGGCGTTCGGTGGGGGAGACTGCCGCGATCACGTGGCCCTCGCGGTCGATCTCCATCAGAAACAGCCCGTCGAGCCGCCGCAGGCCGGCCTGCTCGATCGTCCGGCCCACGAGCGGGCTCCCCGGCTCAACCACCATCTCGAGCGAATACTGCCGGGGGTCGTCGCTCGTGCTCATCGGGGGGCGACGATCCTTGAGCAGGAACCGGCTGGCCGTCACGCCATAGACGATTCCAGTGAGAAACAGCGGGAGTCCGAGCCAGGTGATGTCGAACATGCCGAGCGGTCCATGGAACTCCCTGCGACCGCCCCAGGCCGCGGGGATGCCCGCCCAGGTGACGTCGAGCACGCCCCAGGATCGGTCGAGCCCTGCTTCGATCCGGTCCTCGACGAGTCCGCTGACGATCACATTCGTACTCGTGCCGATGAGCGTGCACAGGCCCCCCAGCACGACAGCGGCGTTCATCGGCATCAGGATTTTGGAGACGGCCAGCTTGTTCTTCCGCGCCCACTCGCGGATCGCGGGCACGAGCAGGGCGACCACCGGCGTGTTGTTCATGAAGGCCGAGAGGATGCCAGGGCCGACCATCGTGCGGAGCTGGGCCTGGGTGAGAGACCGCGGCCGGCCCAGGACCCGCTCGACGAGCACGGCCAACGCGCCGGTTCGCTCCACGCCGGCGGCCACGACAAACAGCGCGGCCACGGCGATCATGCCCTCGTTGGCCATGCCCTTGAGCGCCTCGGCCGGCGCGAGCACACCGGCGAGCATCAGCACCACCACGCCCCCGAGCATGATCATGTCGGGGGCCCGCTGGATGAATAGCAGGCAGCAGAGGGTTGCCACCACGACCGCCGCCGTGAGCGCTGCCTGCCAGTGCGACAGGAGGAGGTCGAATGTCATGGTGCCACTCCCAGACGGGGCGATCATCGCCCCGAATAACCGAGCACTTTGCTCGTGGCCGACAGGTCATGCAAGGGCAATGCCGCCGGGCTGACAGGGAGGCAATCCCTGGGGTAGCCTGTCAGGCCCACAACCACGCGAGGAATACCGATGGCAGCCGAATCAGCCGAGGACCGATTTTCCGACTACTACTCGGCCCATCCGCGGCCGCCCTGGGACATCGGCCGGCCGCAGGCGGCCTTTGTGGCGGCGGCTGGCCGGATCGGGCCGCGGGTGCTCGACATCGGCTGCGGCACGGGAGACCTCGCGATCTGGCTGGCCGGCCAGGGGCGAACTGTCACGGGAGCAGATTTTCTCGCTCAGCCCATTGAGCGTGCCCGGGAGAAGGCTGCGGCGGCCGGGGTGGAGGCCACCTTCCTCCAGCTCGATGCGCTGGCCGTGGGCGAGCTTCCCGAGCGGTTCGATGCCGTCACCGACTGCGGCCTGTTTCACACCTTCGACGATGCTGGCCGGGCGGCCTACGTGGCGGCCCTCCGGAAGCTGCTCGAGCCGGGCGCCCGAGCTTTCATCCTTTGTTTCTCGACAGCCGAGCCGGGCACGGACGGCCCGCGGCGGGTGAGCGAGGCAGAACTCCGGACCACCTTTGCCGCTGGCTGGGCGATCGAGTCGATCGAGCCGGCCCGGTTTGAGGTGGTGCCGGGCATCCCAGGTGCTGAGTTCACACCGGGAGGTGCCCAGGCCTGGTTCACGCAGGTCAGGCGGGTGTGAACGCCCGGGGCTCAGGCAGCCCGCCGCCGGAGGTAGATCAGGCTGGCGACGCCAACCATGCCCACCAGCGTGACCGCCGCAGGTTCGGGCACGATCGTGGCAATCCAGGTGGCGTTGGCGGGCACAGACGAAGAGTAGCTCAAGGCGGGTTTGTCGGCGCCGGTGGGGGAGGTGTAGGCCCAGGGACCGGCGGTGCTGCCGCTCGTGCTGTAGTAGAGTCCCCCCTTGTCGAAAATGGCCGCGTTGAAGCCCGTGCCGGTATTGGTCGTGTTAAAGGCCGATTCGACGGCCCAGTTGATTCCCGCGAGTTTCCAGACCCCCGCCTCCTGCATGAAGACGGGGCCGCCGGAGTCGCCAATCGACAGCACGCCCTCGTTGGCTGGCGTCGAGTCGAAGTCGTAGGCGATCTGCGGGCCAGCGGCGCCGCCATCGGCGATCGTGTTGAAGTTATTCGTGCCCCAACTCCGCGTGCTGGTTCCAGAGCCCCAGGTCCAGCCCTTATTTTCCGTGCCGCCACCGGAGGCGTTGCCGACCACGTCCGTGGTCGTTCGGGGCACGCCTCGGCCGAAGATATACATGGACTGACTCGCAGAGAACGAGCCTGCGTACATCGGCACGATCTTATCGCCCGGAAACGTGCCGCTGATCTGGTAGATGGCCAAGTCGCTGCTCGGATCTACAAACCGAGCGACTGTCGGGTAACTCGTCGAATCGGGAAACGTGATCGACTGGCCGGTGAGATCACCGAGGTGCTTGGCAGACAGGAAGAACTGGGAGGAGATCGGCGTTCCCATGTAGGCGCTAAAATTCCCCACCTGTCCCCACCGGGTGGCAAGGGCGGGGTCAGTCGGTGCGGATGTGTTCCCAGTCGCGCTGCCGTTGATGATCACAGCCCGGGCCGGCGACGCCCCGATCAGACACGCTACAAGCGCCGCTGCCAGGCTGGCGTTCACGACGGGCAGCGCAGGGCTGCGGCGGAAAGCAGGGCAGGGAAAGACCATGGGAGGAATTCCAGGGAGACGCGGAGCGACAGCAACCCCTGCCGACTCTCCGTATCGTACGATTCCCGACACGAGTCGCAAAACCCTCGGCGATGATGGATTTGTCAGGACGCTGAAAACCGACAAAACAGCCGCTGGCCACGGGATACCTGATGCGACTCTTTCCCTCTGACCGCTATCCCCTTCCGCTTCCGGTAGGGCACCGGTTTCCCGTCATGAAATACGCGGCCCTGCGGCGGCGGCTGGAGGGGCATGCAGCCGACGGGGTGGGATTCGAATTTGTCGAGCCCCATGCGGCCACCGACGACGAACTCCTCCGAGTGCACGACCAGGCCTATCTTGGCCGGGTGTTCTCAGGCACGCTTGCGCCGGCCGAGGTCCGTCGGATCGGATTTCCTTGGAGCATGGCCCTGGTCGAGCGGTCGCTGCGGAGCACCGGGGCCGCGGTGGATGCCGCGGCCGCCGCCCTCGCTGACGGCATCGCGGCAAGCCTTGCCGGCGGCACCCACCACGCGGGCACGAACTGGGGCGAGGGCTTCTGCGTGTTCAACGACACGGCAGTGGCCGCCCGTGAGATGCAGGCCCGAGGGCTCGTCCGCCGTGTCGCTATCCTCGACTGTGATGTGCATCAGGGGAATGGCACAGCCGAAATCTTCGCCGCCGACGAGAGTGTGTTCACCATGTCGATTCACGGGGCGAAGAACTTTCCGCTCCGCAAACACCCGGGGTCACTCGACGTGCCACTCGAGGATGGCACGGGCGATGACGAGTATCTTGCGGTGCTCGGGCCGGCCGTGGCGGAGGCGTTGGACCGCGGCCGGCCGGATCTCGTGCTCTACATCGCGGGAGCCGATCCCTACGAGGGAGATCGGCTGGGCCGCTTGAGGCTCACGAAGCGGGGGCTTCTGGAGCGGGATCGGCTGGTGCTCGATGCGGCCCGCCGGGCAGGAGTGCCGGTGGCGATCGTGTGTGGGGGTGGATACTGCGACGACATCGCATCGATCGTCGACATCCACGCGGCCACGATGCTCCTGGCGGCGGGCAGCTTGAACTAAAGCGCCCGGCGGTGTTTCCGCTGGCGGGGCTTGGCCGCTGGTGCCGGTCCACTGGCACTGGCCGCTGGCGCCGGCATCACGGCAGGACGATCAGGCTTCGCAGCCCGCGGCCGCTCGGATCGGCTTCCCGAACCGCCGCCTGCCGCTGGCTTGCCACCACGCCCCCGTCGACGGCGGCCACCACCACCACTCTGCTCGCTGCGGGCTGAGCTGCGGCCCGACCGTCCCGACCGGGGGCGATCCTCCGCCGGCTGTTCGGTGAAAGCGGGCTGCTCGTTACGGGCCGGGATCTCGCGGCGCAGGAGCCGCTCGATGGCCGCCAGCCGCGACCGCTCCTCGGCATCGCAGAAACTCACCGCCGCCCCCTCCTGGCCGGCCCGGCCGGTGCGGCCGATGCGGTGCACGTAGGTCTCGGGCTCATGCGGCAGTTCGTAGTTGATGACATGGGCCACGTTATCAACGTCGATCCCGCGGGCGGCGATGTCGGTGGCAATCAGAACCGGCGGCCGGGGTGACTTGAACGCCGCCAGGGCCCGCTCCCGCTGGGCCTGCGACTTGTTCCCATGGATCGCGGCTGCCTTGATGCCAGCCCGGTCGAGATCGCGGTGGAGTTTGTCGGCGCCGTGCTTCGTCCGTGCAAAGACGATCACCCGGCCCGTAGCTTCCTCCCGCAGGAGTTGCACGAGCAGGGCCTTCTTATCTTTCTTGGGCACGAAGAAGACCGACTGGCTCACCGTCTCGGCAGGCGTGGCCTGGCGGGCGGTTTTCACTTCGAGCGGGTCGCGGAGCATCGTGGCTGCGAGAGTCCGCACCTCTTCCGGCAGCGTGGCCGAGAAGAAGAGCGTCTGTCGGTCGGTCGGCAGCATGGCCACGATCTTCCGCATGTCATGAATGAAGCCCATGTCGAGCATCCGATCGGCTTCATCGAGCACGAGGAACTCGACTGAGCGGATATCCACGAGCCGTTGGCCGATGAGATCGAGCAGCCGGCCCGGTGTGGCCACGAGCACATCCACTCCATTCATCATTGCCCGGGCCTGGTTGTGCTGGCCGACGCCGCCGTAGATCACCGCCGCTCGGATACCGGCATGGCGGCCGTAGGCCAGGAAACTCTCATGGATCTGGGCGGCGAGTTCCCGGGTGGGGGCGAGCACGAGCGTGCGGCACCGCCGGGGTGTTGGCCGGCCACCCTCAGCCTGCATCCGTTGGATGAGTGGCAGAGCGAAGGCGGCGGTCTTGCCGGTGCCAGTCTGGGCGCAGCCAAACAGGTCGCGGCCGTTGAGGACGTGGGGGATAGCCTTGGTCTGGATCGGCGTCGGGGTGTGGTAGCCCTCCTCAGCGAGGGCCTGGAGCAGCGTGGCGGCGAGGCCGAGCTCAGCAAAGCTGGAAGCGGAAGCGGTTTCGGCGGGTGTCGTCTGATCGGAAGCGTTCAAAGTGGTCTGTCTTTCATGGAGCCTGGGCCGGCGATGGGCTGGAGAGTCCCTGAACATCGCGGCACGGGCAGGTCGTGCGGAAACCGAATTCGGTGGTGCCGTCAGGCTGACGGAGACACACCACGATCCCGGTGATGGATCACTGCCTGCCCGGCCAGAGTGTCGTCGCGACTGCCTGGAGAGGCGGTTCTGCGAGCGACAGCCAATTCGAGAGATGGCGATCGCGGCGGTGGCATTCTCCTGGTGAGGAGACCACGGATGAAACCACCCGTGGGGACCGCCTTCATCGATTCCGTATTTTCTTACTATAGCACGCTGCCAGAGGCAACGATAGAGAAGGGTTTTTGGGATTACCCATCTGGGGACCCGTTCTTACCTGCGCCAGAGCAGTTGGAGCGACAGCCCGGGACCAGGATCAAACTCCACCACGTCGATCCGGCCTGAGGTGAAGTTTGTGCCCTGGAAGAGTTCCCGATCAAACAGCCATGAGGCCATCGCCTCGATCGTAAACCCGCTGCCGAGCGTTCGCTCGAGGCCCACCGCGGCTCGCTGGTCGAAGACATAGAAGCGTTCGTCGTTGAGGAGCCGGTCGGCCAGGAAATAGATCTGTGTGTCGGTCCGGTAGAAGGCCACCAGCGACCAGTCTTCGCCCAGCCGACGGCGGGCCTCGACGTTGCCGTTGACGAGTGGGAAGTAGGCGGCCGAGAGCGTCCAGTTCTCGTCGGGCCGCCACTCGAATGACGCGGGCACGCCCAGCTTTGCCTCGAAGGAATCGGTCGGCCGCCAAGCGTAGGCGGCACCGGGCAGCGGATAAGGGAGTTGCGACGTAGGCGAATAGAAGATGCTGAAGTTCCATTCGTCGCGTTCGTTCTTCGCCGGCCTGTTCCAGAAGGCAATTGCCATCAGTGTGAGGTCGCGGCCCGCGGCGAAGGGGCGGTCGCTGGCAGACCCAAACAGAAACGTGCCGCCGAGCGTGCCGCCTTTGGCCAGCGGGCGGATGTGGGTGAAGCCCGTCTCGACGAGCCAGAGCTGATCGGGCACCGGCTGGCGGGAGTCGGGGAGGATCGCGTCGGTCGCCAACTCCAGCCGGCCGAAGCGGCCGATGCCGATCCAGAGTGGACTGCCTTCGCTGGGTGGCACGAGCGGCGCGGCGACGCGGGCAAACTGGGAGTTCATCCCGAGTGTGGCTGGCTGGCCCACGACATCGGTGGGCGGGGCCCAGAAGCCGCCGATCGAGACGGGAGCCGCTGAGCCAAAGGGGCCACCTCCCCGTCGCCGCTCACGGAGGGCTGGCACTGGTTCGGGGTCAGCGTCGGCAATCGGTTCGCTGGCGAAGAATCCTTCTTCAAGGTTGAACTCGACCGGTGGCAGGAGAGCGATGCGGTCGGGCTGGGGTGGCATGGCTGCTGGCTCGGCGCCGCAGGCCGCGATCGCCGCGAGCCAGGCCAAAATGGGCGAGAACTCATACTACTACTCGGTTGGCAAGAACAGGGGAACACCCGCGCCTGCTGTGGCGCCGGCGAAGCCCGTGGCGGTGGTGAGCGTGGCACCGGACGCAAAACAACTCCCCGAGGCCACCATCACCAGCTACTCGATGC
>ERZ889217.1064-NODE-1064-length-14805-cov-6.658034_pt1 | contig 14805 bp, 10 predicted proteins | sample MGYA00521098_ERZ889217 | MGnify/ENA primary metagenome ERZ889217 (study PRJEB32303, sample SAMEA104408613) | aquatic metagenome | biome: Brackish water; feature: Pelagic; material: water | place: Baltic Sea | collected 2014-06-10T22:04:00 | depth 2,362 m ...
ACTCTCCTCATGCCGGGCCGTCGGCCCGCTCGCTGAAGTTCCTTGAGTTGGTCCCGCTTCGCCACCGGCTCATCTCTTCGGCTTTGATGAGCACCGCCTCGTAAATGATCCGCGCCGACTTGTAGCCCCGGTTCGTGCAGCCCTTGATGCCGCTGTTGGCATTGTGGCAGCAGAAGCTCTGGTGCTTGCCGACCGACCGGCCGGGACTCGTCGGAGGAAAAACCCCTGAAAAAAGCTAGGGACCGGTTTTTTCACAGGCCATGAGAGGATCATAGCCCGGCGATATCCTCAGGAATACCGTCGCCGCGGTGCCGCGGTTCGGGCAGTCCAACCGCAACGATCCCGCCTGCCGCGATCACCGCCGCTCCAACCAGGAACACGGGACGGAAACCGAGGGCGTCAACGGAATAGCCGACCAACGGAGAAAGCACGAACGGTACCCCCAGCGCCGCCCCGACGATGCTCACATACAGCGGGTGGTCGGCCGCACGGGGGGCGAGTTCGAGTGCATAAGCCACGAAGAACTTGAGCGAGATCGGGTTGAGCCCCAGCGGCGCGTACACGAGCCAGAACCACCGGCCTGCCAACGCTGGTGGCACGAGTGACAGCCCGGTCACGACCAGAGGCGTGAGCGATGAGAGCGCCATGAGCCAGATGAGCACGATCCGCGTGCCCCGCCGGTCGGCGAGTGGTCCCGCCACGAGGCTCGCCACACCCGTCGCTACGTTCTGCACCACCACCCACACAAGTAGGCTTCGGGTCGGCGTACCAAGCACATCCCGGGCGTAGGCCTGGTAGTGAGGAAAGAGCATGATGACCGCAGCAAAGCAGGCAGCCACCGCGGCCAACCGCACCAGGGCGGCATCTCCGGCCAGCGTCCGCCGCCAGACTTCGATGCCGGCCACCATCGCCTCCCAGTGGCTGCGGGCAGGATGAACCCGTGGCGGCACGTCGTCGGCAGGCTCGTCGAGCAGCGGGGGTATGAACGCCGCCAGAGCAAAGAACACGGCAGTCGCCGCAAAGATCTTCGGGAAGCCATCGGCTTGGCTCAGCCATGGCCCCAGCAACCAGAATGAAGCGGTGATCGCAGCCACGCTCCCAATCGTGACGCTCAGGACCATCGCCCGCCCCCGGTTACCCGCGGCAATCAGCTTGCCCTGAAGCGTGGCCAGCACCAGTTGGTTGAGCCCGTTCACCGCCGCAAACAATCCATAGAGAACGAGGAACACCACCACCAACAGGTCAGGCCGCGTGGCGTCGAGCGGGCCCCAGAGAACAGCCAACAGGCCAAAGCAGGCTGCGAGGACGGCAGTCGTGACCACCGCAGCCGGCCATTTCCGGCGCATCCTGGCCAGGGGCCCAGCGAACAGGAGTGGAGGGAGGCTCTGCCCACCGCGATTGAGAACGGGCAAAAGTCCCCGGAGTGTGCCGGAGTCGATGACGGCATCAAGCACGGCCGGGATGATGACCGTCTCGGTCTTGAAGACCCAGCCGATACGAACGAGCACTTGATAGACGATGATCCAGAGCGTGTTGCGGCCCTCACGGGCTGCGGTGGAGCGGGGGTCGGAAGGAGCCACAGGGGGCGAGGCTGCCATGGAAACCGGAAACAGGGGCAGGGAAGGTTGCCCCCGCATCATAGAACCCCGGAGCCTCGCCGACGGAGCAGCAGGTTCCTGGCCGGGTTTACCCAGAATCCTCACCGACTACAACGACCGCGCCGCTGCCAGAACAAGTTCCAAATAGCTCCGCCGCTCGGCCTGTCCGCAGCCCAGTTCCCGCGCGAGCGACTCGATGCACGCGGTGGCCTGAGGCAGTTCCCCCGGGGAGGCCTGGAGTTCGAGTTCCAGGAAGTCCCCCAAGGCCGCCACCGTATCAACCGCCACTTCGACCTCAGCCCCCTGCCAGAGGACGCGGGCCGGATGCCGCCGTTTCGCCACTTCCTGGACGGGCCGAAACCCCAGCGCCTCGAGCAGTTCGGTCCAGCGGTCGAGTGTGGCCTGGCTGCCCCTCGGCCCGCCCGGCAGGGGCTGCACCTGGGCCAGGCCGAGTTCGAGTTCCTGGCGGGTCTTCATCACGGAATCGATCCGCGGACCTTTCCAGGTAACTGCCACGTCGTCTCCCACCTTCCGCAGTCGCAGCGCCTCGTCGGTGCGGACGAAATCCCGGCAGGGATGGGCAAAGTAGCGATCCACCTGCGTGATTGGTTCCCGAAACCTGGCCGCGAGGGTAACGAGCTGCTTTTCGATCGCACTGGGATCGGTAACGCGGTATTTCTGCTCCACTTCGTACACTGTGTGGTCTCTCCCAGGCAGGTCAGCCATCTGGAACCCACCCCGATGATACCCTCACCAGTCCACCCGTTCCGGTGGAGTCTGCTCGCCGCGATCATGGCCAGTCTTACGGCGGCCGGCTGCGGTGAACCCCCTGCCCACCCTGCCGTCGGCGTGCGGCTTCGCGGACTCCCCATCACCTCAGTGGACGAGCCGTCCGCGAAGCCTCCTCCCCTCGAAGGCAGCGTGACCTTGCTCAACTTCTGGGGCACGTGGTGCCCGCCCTGCCGCCGCGAACTCCCTGGCCTGGTTCGGATTGCCAGTCGTCTGGCCAATGATGACCGGTTTCAGTTCGTCGCCGTCTCAATCGGCGCCGGTGGCGACGACAGCGGATTGGCCACCGAGACTTCGCGATTCCTCACTGACCAGCGGCTCCCGGTCGCTGCCTGGATGTTCTCCGATCCGCTGGCTGGCATGATGTTCAGCGAATCGGTTGGCCTGGAGGCGCTGCCGATGAGTTATCTCATCGGCCCTGACAGCCGGATTCGGCGAGTCTGGGCCGGTTACCGTCCCCGCGACGAGGCTGACATTGCCGCCGCGATCGTGTCCCTGCTCAAGGAAGTATCGGTGCAGGCGAACACGCCATAAACAATGGCAGAGGGCGCCGATACCAACCAGAAACGCCCCCCCGAAGCCGCCCTGCCAACCACCGGCGGCGGCCCGCCCCAGCCGCGTTGAGCCGTGAATTACACTCAGTGGACTCTGCCCCGCGTGAGCCAATAGCCCATGACTCTCCTGCCCCTTCGCGCCTCCGAGCATCTCCACGAGGTCAAGTACGAGATTCGCGGTGCGCTCGCCCGCCGTGCTGAGCAGCTGGAGCGGGAAGGCCACGATGTCGTCAAGCTCAACATCGGTAATCCGGGGGCCTTCGGTTTTCGGATGCCATCGTCGATGCGGGTGGCGATCGTGGAGAATCTCCATCAGGCCGATCCCTACTCGCATCAGAAGGGCATCTTCCCGGCCCGTGAGGCGGTCGTGATGCAGCAGCAGAACCGGGGCGTGATGGATGTCACCGCCGATGATGTCTTCATCGGCAATGGTGTCTCGGAACTGATCATGCTGGCGATGCGGGCACTGCTCAATCCGGGCGACGAGGTACTCGTGCCCAGTCCCGACTATCCGCTCTGGACCGCGAGCGTGGTCATCCACGGAGCAAAGGCTATCCATTACCCGTGCCGCCCAGAGCGAGGTTTTGTGCCCTCGCCTGAAGAAGTGGAGAGCCTGGTGACCGATCGCACCCGAGCGATCGTCGTGATCAATCCCAACAACCCATCCGGGGCGGTCTATCCGCGGGAGGTGCTCGCAGCGCTGGCAGACATCGCGGAGCGGAAGCATCTCGTACTCTGCGCCGACGAGATCTACGACGAGATGCTCTACGATACCGCCGAATTCGTACCCCTGGCCACACTCGCGAAGCAGTCCTTGTGCCTCACCTTCTCGGGACTCAGCAAGGTCTACCGGGCCTGTGGCCTGCGGGTGGGCTGGCTTGTCTTCTCCGGTGAGCGGGAGCACGCCCGCGACTACATCCACGCAATCGACCTGCTGGCGTCGCTGCGGCTCTGTTCGAACGTGCCGGGACAGTTTGCGGTCCAGACGGCGCTCGGCGGCCACCAGTCGATCTTTGAACTCACACGGCCTGGCGGCAGACTACACGCAACCCGAGCAACGCTCCTCGACGCCATGGCCCGCAGTCGCTGGCTGTCACTCCAGACGCCAATGGGGGCGATGTATGGATTCGTCAGGGTCCACGCCGAGCGACTGCCCGGTGGCTTAGCCGGCTTCGACGACCAGGCCTTCGCACTCGATCTGCTCGAGCGGAAGCATGTGCTCGTGGCCCCTGGGTCGAGCTTCAATGTCCCCTACCGCGACCACTTCCGGGTCACGCTCCTGCCAGACGCGGAGCAGATGGTCGATGTCTGCGGCCGGATCGAGTCGCTGCTGGACGAATACGCCCTGCCGCCGGCGTAGCCCTGGGGGCCTGAAAAACAGGTCTCCCGCCGGCGGATGGGAGCGGCCTGCCACCTCGCCACGGGTTTCCTATGATGAATGGCCGCGGGACCCCAGTCGCCGCCCCAAAGCCCCTTTGAGCCTGCGGTCGATGCGTCCAACTCCTAATAACCCATCCCTGACCGATACCGATCCCTTGCGGCCTCTCTCGGTCTGGCTTGCCGGCCGAATCGACTGGACTGGGTATGCAGCGCTTGCCGAGCGACTGGCAGGCGAAGTGGCCCGCGGAGACCGCAATCCCACGCTCGTGATTCATGAACTCGAGCCCTGCATCACGATTGGCCGCACCGGCTCCCGGGCCGATGTGCGGCTCGACGACGACGAACTGCGGTCACGTCAGTTGGCGATTCGGTTCACAGGCCGTGGGGGCGGAGCGGCCTTGCACGGTCCCGGCCAGGTCTGCCTGGCATTCTTCGCATCTCTTGCCGACCTCGGCCTCGGGAGCTTCGACGCGGGCGGATATATCGCCCGGCTGGAAGGGGCCGTGGCCTGCGGGATCCAGAGCCTGCGGTGTGGTCCGCATCGGATTCCGGGTACGCATGGCGTCTTTGGCCGGACAGGGCTTCTAGCACTAATCGGGGTCGCAATCCGTCGGGGCTGTGTGGCTCACGGGGCGTTCATCAATATTTCGCCTGCGCTCGATCTCCACCACCGAATCACGAGCCTGCGGCGGCCCCGGGTGGAGGGAGGCTCTGAGCGGATTTCGATGAGCTCGGTCGAAGCCGATGTGCAGCGTCGCGTACGGCTTCAAGACGCCCGCACGGCTCTCGTGCAGTCGGTTGGCGATGCCTTTGGATTCTCACAGCCGCTCATCCAGGCCGGCTTCCCTGTCAATCCCCTCACCCTCGGTCCCAACCGCCCGGAGTTTGCCAGCCGTGTCGGATAGCCCCACGATGCCCAGCCTGCCGATCGTCACCCTAGGGGATCCTCCAGCCCCACCGCCGGTCCGCCGGCTGCCTCCGTGGCTGCGACAAAACCTCGCGCCTGGTGGTGGCCACGGAGAGACAGCCGCGCTGATCGCGGAACTCGGCCTCGAGACCGTCTGCTCGTCGGCGAAATGCCCCAACCGGCTCGAATGCTGGTCGCAGCGGACAGCCACATTCATGATTCTCGGCAATGTCTGCACCCGTCCCTGCGGATTCTGCTCGGTGCCCCGGGGCAAGACGGAAGACCTTGAAGCTGACGAACCGGAGCGGGTGGCCGAGGCGGCCCGCCGGCTGGGACTCAAGCATGTCGTGATCACGAGCGTCACCCGAGACGATCTCCCCGACGGCGGCGCGGACCACTTCTGCAAAACCGTGGCTGCGGTGCGGGCAGCCACTGGTGCCACGATCGAGGTGCTGGTGCCCGACTTTATCGGCAAGGCTGGGGCGGTCGAACGACTGCTGGAGGCCAGGCCGGAGGTCTTCAATCACAACACCGAAACCGTACCTCGTCTCTACCGCACCGTTCGCGGCCGCAAGAGCGTCTATGCCTGGACACTCGAATTGCTTGCTCGTGCCAAGCAGATCATGCCCGAGGTGAAGACCAAGAGCGGACTGATGCTTGGCCTCGGTGAGACACGCGAGGAACTCCTTGACGTGTTGGCCGATCTCGTTGACCACAGCGTCGACTACCTCACGCTCGGGCAGTATCTCCAGCCCACAGCTGACTCGCTGCCGGTGGAGCGGTATGTGCCGCCGGAAGAGTTCGACGAACTCGCCGCAGTGGCCCGTGCTCTCGGATTCAAGCGGGTTGCCAGTGGCCCGCTCGTGCGCTCGAGCTACCACGCCCGCGAGATGGCGGAAGACGTCTGATCCAGGTCGCTCCGGGAACTTGGTGGATGCCGGTTTCCTTCGGTGTTCCGGCCCAAGGGTTCAGCGAGGGGTTGCCCCTGCCATGGAGCCAGCCTTGCTGGCAAGCGGAGCCAGGGCTGGCGGAGCGTGGCCAGCCTGGAGTGAGCGGTGGCTCTTGTCCACAACTAGCCCTTGTCCGCAACTATCCCTGATCCGCTTCTTCCAGGCCGTGCTCGAGGAGTTTCTTGCGGAGGGTGTTGCGGTTGATGCCCAGCCGGGCGGCCGCCTTGAGTTGCACGCCCCCGCAGGCTGCGAGCATCTGGGCAATCAGTTCCCGCTCCACCCGGCTGACCACGCGATCGAACAGGGTGTCGTCGTCGGCCGCAGACGTGGCCAACCCTTGCTCGACGAGTTCCCGAGCCAGGCTGTCGAGATCGCCACCCCGACCAGGCATCGTCGACACCGAACGGCCACCCCGGATGGCCACCGGCAGCAGATCCAGCGAGATCTCATCACCCGGCGCCATCACCACGCACCGCTCCACCACGTTCTGTAATTCGCGGACGTTGCCCGGCCAGTGATACCGCACGAGCGTCTCGAGGGCCTCGGCCTGGATATGAACGACATACCGGTCGTTCTGCTCGTTGTAGACCTCCAGAAAGTGGCTGACCAACAGCGGGATATCTTCCCGGCGTGAACGCAGCGGTGGCAAGACGATCGGCACGACATTGAGCCGGTAGTAGAGATCTTCACGAAAACCCTCCTTCGCCACCTCATCGAGCAGGTCGCGGTTGCTCGCCGCGATCACCCGCGTGTCGACCCGGATCGTCTCGGTGTCTCCCACCCGTTCGAACTCCCGCTCCTGCAGCACGCGGAGGAGCTTGACCTGGAGGTGGAGCGTCGTCGAATTGATCTCGTCGAGAAAGATCGTGCCGGTGTGGGCCGCCTCGAACCGGCCGGTGCGATTCGCGACGGCACCGGTGAACGCGCCCCGGACATGACCGAAGAGTTCACTCTCGAGGAGGCTCTCGGAAAGGGCGCCACAGTTGACGCGGACGAACGGCCCGCTCCCCCGGGGCGAGAGGGCGTGGATCGCCTTGGCAATGAGTTCCTTCCCGGTGCCGGTTTCGCCGAGAAGGAGCACCGAAGCATTGGAGGCCGCCACCCTCCTGGTCGTGGCATAGACCTCGAGCATCGCCGGGCTCCCGCCGATCAGCCCGGCGATTGGGCCGGTCCGTGGCGAGTCACTGTCGGGAAGGGACGGGCGGAGCATCGGAGGAGGGAGTCTGAACGTGGCTGCCCGCCGCCTCGAGCACATCCAGGATGCCACCGGCCACACCGCGGGACGTGTCGTCGGCGGCTGGATTGTACCTTGCGTAGGCATTGAGTATCTGCCCGCTCTTCATCAGGATGCCAAAACGCTCCACGCTCGCCGCGAAGGCGGCCCGAGCGGTGTTGGCGTCAGCGGCTGGCAGATCGTGCCGCAGGGCCTCCTGTTCGAGGGCCAACTGGGCCTGGGGACTCCCGAGACCTGCCAGAAGCGATATGGCCGGGGCGTGAAGTTCGGCCCGCAGGAGAGCCCGCTGGGCTGTTTCTTCGGCCGGAGCCACGTCCCATCCCCGCCGGGCGAGGTCGGCCAGAATGGCCAGGGATTCGCTGGCCCGACCGAGCCGTGCGGCTGCAGCGGCGTTGCGGCTCGCGGGATTAACTGCCGCCGGCCCAGCAGTCTGCGCAAGGACGTCCGGAAACCGGGCCGGCTGCTCCGCAGAATTGCCGGGCGCGGGCCAGAGCAGACTGTCGAGCCGATCGGTGATGCCAACCTGCTCCAATTGCCGGAACGAAAGGAGCAGCCGGGTCAGATACTTGCCGCGGCCGTCATCATCGAGTGGATCGATGATCACGAGCACCGGCGGGATGTCATCGAGCGGTTGCTGCTGGAGGAACTGCGTTGTCTCGAGTGCTGTGGGCCTGGTGATTCGAGAGCCGAGCAGGACAAGCACCGTGTCGGCACTCTCGCGGGCAGCGAACACGGCATGCCGACCGGTTGAGACGACGACCGGCTCGTAGCCGAAGTGCGACACGCCCGCGGCAAGTTCATGGGCTACTGCCGCCACCGGATGCGCGATCACCACGCGATCCGTCCCGGTGCTCGTGGCCGCATGGAGCAGCACCTCGCGGACCCGGCTACTGCCCCGATACGGCGGATCGCCGGCGGTGAGGGCAAGCGCGCGGGCGGCGGCAAACTGGACCGCCGCATCTGGTACGGCGATCCCGCGGACGAGTACGTCCCGCACGTTCGGCGGCAATGTTCCCTCGCTCCCAGCCGGTCCGGTCGCGGCCGCGCTATCTGGTCCGATCCCGCGGGCCGTCGCCGCAGCGGCGGGCCACATGTCCCGCAGAATCGCCTGCTCAAACACCCGGCCAGCAGTTTCCACCGTGAAGCCCTCTGGGCCCGCGAGCGGCTGACGCACCGCCTCGGCGGGCATCCGCTCGAGTTCCGGGAGCGTCTTGCCGCTCGTGACGAGTGCGGTCTCGAGCTGAGCGAGCAGCACGAGGTCAATCACCTGCTCATCGTAGGCGTCGAGCGCCTGCAGATCCCGCGCCAAATGCATGGCCTCTCGGGCCCGCGCCACGCGGGGCGGCACATCAACGCGATCAAACACCCTAGCCTGTGGGTTCCAGAACCACCGCGCCACCGTTCCGTCCACGTTACCGCCCAGCGCTGTCGCTATTGCCGCTGGGTCAACGATCGGTTCGAGTGCCAGGCAGTCAACAGCGGGAAGACCGGCCGGAGAGAGGAGGCGGTCAAGCCGAGCAGCCAGCCGGGCGATGGCTGCGTCGGAAGCCGGGAGGACGCTCGTCTGGTCTGCCCCACGGCGTGCTGCCCGCCACTCGAGCACCTGCCGAGCCGCGGCCCGGGCTGCGGGAGGCGTATCCGGGACGAGCGCCGGCGCTAGGAGGAAGGTTTCGATCTCGGACGCTCCGCTCACATCGATCGCCTCGATGACAGCAGCCCAATCGGCCGGGTCCCCGGTGGCGAGCCAGTCGAGCAGGGGCTGGCGGGCGTCGCTGCCCAGCCGGGCAATGAGTTCGCGTGCAAGTCTCCCCGCGTGGTCGGTTCCCTTGTCGGCCGCACCGAGGAACGGCACGATCACCGGCAAGGCATCGACTCCCGCGCGGGCTAGTTGCTCCGCAGCCTCCTGGCGGACAGACCGGTCGGCGCTGGCCAGTGCGGCGGCCGACTGTGCCAGCCAGTCCGGGTCGCGCCGCCGCATGCGTCCCACGCGGAGGATAGCCCGAACAAGGCGGCTGGCCGCAGATTCGCGGCTGTCCATGGCGGAGGCCAGCCGCGTGAGGGCCACATTGTCAACCGCATCTGCGAGGTTGGCGAAGAGGGCTGGGCCATCTTCGCCGGCCTTGTCTGCGAGCACGGCCAGCTGTCCGAGATAACCCGCCGCAGCGGCGAACGCCTCGACATCAGCCGCTCGGATAGCCGCCTCCAGGAGTGCAGGCGGAGTGCCGCCACCAGGTAGCGCCAGCGAGGAGTCGAGCGATTCAACCACAGCCCGCTGAATAGGATCCAGCACCTGTTCGCCGGTCGGCTGGGCGACTGCCACCGCGGCCCCAAGGCCGAGGAGAATGGTGCCGTAGGCCGCGAAGGCCAGCTCGTGCTTCCAATGAATCCGGGGCGTGACATCTTGAAAAGAGTCCCTCCGGGTCTTGAGCCTCCTGTCAGCTACGCTCATCGCCGCTTCCGTCCCGGGGGTGCCGTCGCCGTCAGGCCGTGGCGACACCCAGCCGTCGCCGCCAGCCTGCAATCTGGTCGGCCACGGCGGCCGGTGCGGTCGAGCCGAAGCTCTGCATCCGTTCAACTGCCCGGGAAGGCCCCAAGGCCCCGCGGAGACCGGCGTTCCAGCCAACATAATCCGCGGTGATTTCCTGATCAGTAAGGTCGGCCAAGGCCACCCCGCGGGTCATCGCTTGGCGGACGAGCCGTCCCACGATCTCATGGGCTGTCCGCTGTGGCACTCCCTGGCCGATGAGCCCTTCCATCAGGCTCGTGGCATCGAGATGGCCGCCGGCGATGGAGGCAGCGAGCCGCTCCCGGTCAAACCGGGTGCCGGCTACGAGCGGCGCCGCCACTCCGAGCACGGCCTCAAGGGTGTCGATGGAGTCGAAGATCTGCTCCTTGTCCTCCTGCAAATCGCGGTTGTAAGCGGTGGGCAACCCCTTGAGCAGCACGAGCAACGCCTGAAGGTTGCCGATCATCCGGGCCGACTTGCCCCGGACCAGTTCCAGCACGTCGGGATTGATCTTCTGCGGCATGATCGAACTGCCGGTGCAGAAGCCTTCGGGTAGGAGTAGGAAGCCGAATTCGTAGGTGCTGTAGATGATCCACTCTTCAGCCCACTGCGAGAGGTGCACCCCAGCCAGCGCCGTCACGAAAGCCAGTTCGCACACGAAGTCGCGATCGCTGGCCGCATCGAGGCTGTTGGCAGCCACGGCCTCAAAGCCCAGGGACTCCCGTACATGCTCACGGTCGATGGGCAGGCTGGTGCCCGCAAGGGCCCCGGAGCCGAGGGGCAGGACGTTCGTCCGCCGCCGGCAGTCGACCAGCCGGTCACGGTCTCGCTGAAACTTCTCACACCAGGCCAGCAGTTGGTGGGCGGCCAGCACCGGCTGGGCCCGGCGGAGGTGGGTGTAGCCAGGGATCACGAGATCCTGCTCCCGCTCGGCAAAGCCGAGAAACGACCGCTGCACCTCGGCCAGCCCCGCATCGAGTCGGTCGATCGCCCGGCGGCAGTGGAGCCTGAGATCGGTGGCCACCTGGTCGTTGCGGCTTCGGGCCGTGTGTAGTTTGCGGCCCGTGTCGCCCAGCCGGGCCGTGAGGGCCGACTCGATGTGGAGGTGGATGTCTTCCTTGGCAGCGGTGAACTCGAATCGGCCCGCACGGATCTCGCCGCGGATCTCCTCGAGCGTCTGCGCAACCTGATCAGCCTCCTGCACCGTCATCAGGCCACTCGTCGCCAGCATCCGGGCGTGGGCGATCGAACCGTCGATATCGTCATCGGCGAGCCGGCGGTCGAACGACACGCTCTCGGAGAAGGCCTCGACCCGGGCGTCGGTTGGTTCGCGAAATACGCCCCCCCAGGCTTTCTGCGGGCCGGCGGCATTGGACATGGTCGGTTCCTCACGGAGACGGGGATGTGTGTCGCAAGACTACTTCGGATCGCAGCCCTGCGAAATCCACCCCAGCCGGCTCCGTTACACTCGCTCCATGAGCACAGCCGCCGATCAGCCGCAGGCCGACGACCTTCTGGGGCCCAATGGACGACTGGCGGCCCGGCTAGCCGGCTGGGAGTCACGGCCCCAACAGCTCGAAATGGCCCGGCTCGTCACCGAGGCGATCCGCCTCCGCCGCCACGCGGTGGTCGAGGCCGGCACCGGTACCGGCAAGAGCCTCGCCTATCTCGTGCCTGCCGTGCTTGCTGCAACGGCCGACCAGATCGTGGCAGCACCGATCGGCAGCAGCCCTGATGCCGACGACGACGAGGATGAGGAAGACAACACAACCGCTGCCCCGACGCCGCCAAAGCGGCCCCGGCGGGTCGTCATTTCGACCCACACCATCGCGCTGCAGGAACAACTCATCACCAAGGATATCCCGCTCGTCGCATCGGTCATGCCGCGGGAGTTCTCGGCGGTGCTGGTCAAGGGACGGGGCAACTACGTCAGCCTGCGGCGGCTCCAGTTGGCACTCGAACGCTCCGGGAGTCTGTTCGACGGCGAGACCGAGCGGAACGAACTGATGGAGATCGGCTCCTGGGCGAAACACTCGGCGGACGGCACGTTGTCCGATCTACCAGCCCTGCCCTCGGACGCCATCTGGGATGAGGTGAAAAGTGACTCTGGCAACTGCATGGGCCGCAGCTGCCCGACCTACCGTGACTGCTTCTACTACGCTGCTCGCCGGCGGATGCAGCATGCCCAGGTGCTCGTGGTCAACCACGCGCTCTACTTTGCTGACCTGGCGATGCGTCGGGCGGGCGCAAGCCTCCTCCCCGCCCACGACATCGTGATCTTCGACGAAGCCCACACCGTCGAGAGTGTGGCCAGCGAGCACCTTGGGGTGGGCGTGTCATCCGGCGGCATCGAACGGGTGCTCTCGCGGCTGGCCAGCGAACGGACCGGCCGCGGGCTGCTCGCCCACTATTCGATGCTCGACCTCGAGCCCGACGTGCGCCGCTGCCGCCGGGCAGCCGAGGCCTTCTTTGCGGGAGTGCGGGAGGCCTGCGCCGACCGCAGCGAGCCTCCCTGGCGGGTCCGCTCGGTAGGGCTCGTACCCGACACCCTTGGGGAGCCGCTCGCCGGGCTCGCCCGGAAGCTGCGGGTGGCGGCCGATGGCCTCTCAACCGCAGCTGAGCGGCATGACCTGCTCTCGCTCGCTGACCGGCTCCAAGTCCACGCCGCCGCGATCGACGCTTGGCTCGGGCAGAAGCTGCCCGGCTGCGTCTGGTGGGTGGAGAGCCAGCGTGGTCGCCGGGGCCGCGAACGGGTCACGCTTTCAAGTGCGCCAGTAGACGTCGGGCAGGTGCTCCGCCGAGAACTTTTCGACCGTGTCGGGACCGTTGTGCTGGCCAGCGCCACGCTCGCCGTGCAGGCGACCCCTCGTCCACGAGCCGATGACGAGGATGCCTTCGACGGCGAGCGAGCGCCGCTGGCGGAGTTTGCCTTTGTCCGCGACCGGCTCGGCGTGCCAGAGACAGCCCTCGCAATCCGGCTCGGTAGTCCGTTCGACTACGGCTCCCAGGCCCGGCTCGTCCTCGTCGACAAGCTCCCCGATCCCACCCAACGAGAGGCCTACGAGGCGGCAGTCGTGCGGATGGTGCGCCGGTACGTCGCTCGGAGCAAGGGACGGGCGATGGTGCTCTTCACGAGCCACCAGTCGCTGGCCCGCGCCTCGACGGATCTGGCCGGCTGGTGCGTGCGGCAAAACTACCGGCTCATCAGCCAGGCCGACGGCCTGCCCCGCTCCAAGATGCTCGAGGAGTTTCGGGCCGGCCCGGCAAGCGTGCTGTTGGGCACGGACGGCTTCTGGCAGGGCATCGATTTGCCCGGTGACCAGCTCGTGACGGTGATCATCACGCGGCTGCCCTTTGCGGTGCCCGACCGCCCACTCGTGGCGGCCCGGATCGAGTCGATCAACGCCGCGGGTGGCAACGCCTTCGTGGAGTATCAGCTCCCCGAGGCGGTCCTCAAGCTCAAGCAGGGCTTCGGCCGCCTGATCCGCACCGCCGAAGACCGCGGCACCGTCGTGATCCTCGACCCACGGATGCTCACCAAGCCCTACGGCAGGGTTTTTCTCCAGAGCCTGCCCCCGGCGACCGTTGAGGTCGAGCCCTTCGCCTCAAACGACTGACAGGGGCCTTTCGATCCAGGAAACCCTCGGCGTTTTCTGCGGTCGATCAAGTGGGAAAAGGCCGTGGATGATGCTCGCGATCGTCCCTCGACTCAGCGGGCAGACCTCGACCCTCGTAAAGCCGCCGTTGCATGAGGACAGGTTTCAGGCCCGCACGTCGCCAAGCAGCCCGGTCGAATCGCCGAACCGTTCCTGAGGTGCCCCGAGCAGGTCGAGCATGGTGAGAAACAGATCGCTCATCGGCCGCTCTCCCGGCAGCCGCAGATGACGGCCGGTTGCCAACCGCCCGCCAGCCCCCCCCGCGAGCACGACTGGCAGGTCATCGTGGTTGTGGCGATTGCCATCGCTGATACCCGAGGCGTAGAGCAGCATCGAATGGTCTAACAGCGAACGGCCGTCGGCCTCCGGCACGGCAGCCAGGCGGCCAAGCACATAGGCCAGACGTTCGGCGTAAAACCGATCAATGCGGGCGATCAGCTCTAGCCTGTCAGGTCGACCCTGGTGGTGAGAGATTTCGTGATGGGCTTCGCTGATCCCGATTTCCGGAAAGGTGCGGTTACTGCCGTCATGGGAGAGGATGAAGGTGGCAACCCGCGTGGAGTCGGTGCGGAAGGCGAGCACGAGCATGTCGGTCAGGAGTTCGAAGTGCTCGCGGTAGCTTTGGGGCGGCCGGTCGGGGAGGTCATGATCGGGCACATCAGGCACCGGCAGTTCGGAACTGGTCACCCGCCGTTCGATCTCCCGCACGCCCGAGAGATACTCGTCGAGCTTGCGGCGATCTGCTGCGTCCAGCCGCCGTTGGAGGTCGGATGCATCAGAGGAAACGAAGTCGAGGATTGATCGCTGCCGCGCCCGCCGGGCAGCGAGGTTCGCAGCCCGCTCTGCAGCCGACCCAGAGCCGAAGAGCCGCTCGAAGACCGCTCGCGGATTCGCCTCGGGTGTCGCCGGCTGCGTCGGACTCCGCCACGACATATTGAACTGGTAGGCGCAGGAATAGCCAGAATCGCAGTTGCCACTCTTCCGCGACTCGTCGCAGGTGAGTTCCAAGGATGGGAAACGCGTCTGGTGTCCAATGGATTGGGCTGCCAATTGGTCAACTGAAATACCGGCACGGATGTCAGCCCCGGCGGTCTTGCGGGCCCGCGCGCCAGTCAGGATCGTGGCCATGGCCCGGGCATGGTCACCGGGCCCGTCAGGCCCGGCATTGGCATTGCGATGGGACAGGCCGGTGATTACCTGGAGGCGGTCGCGGAACGGGGTGACCGGCTCG
>ERZ889217.1066-NODE-1066-length-14789-cov-116.147889_pt1 | contig 14789 bp, 15 predicted proteins | sample MGYA00521098_ERZ889217 | MGnify/ENA primary metagenome ERZ889217 (study PRJEB32303, sample SAMEA104408613) | aquatic metagenome | biome: Brackish water; feature: Pelagic; material: water | place: Baltic Sea | collected 2014-06-10T22:04:00 | depth 2,362 m ...
AGCAGGGGAAGTCTCTCCCCAGAGGGTCGTCAGGTAACACCACTTACTGGTTTAGTTACTATCGAATCTGATCTCCAAAAGGCGGATAATAGCACTGGTGTAGTCACTGCCACCGGCAACGTACGCATTCTCTACCCTGATCGGGGAGTTGTTGCTACGGCCAGGCAAGCACAATATTTTAGTAAGGAGGGCAGAGTTGTGCTCAGCGGCGATGTTGATATTATCCAGGATAACGGCAATAGTCTGCGGGCCGAACGCATTGTTTACCTAGTAGAGCGCGAAAGAATCATCGCCGATCCGGCAGAGGGCCAGCAGGTGATTATCCGCTACTATCTGAATTCACCGGTGGGAGCTGGGATGGGAGTTCTTGATGGACCAAAGCCCCCACGCCCATGAGTTTAGAGTTACTTGATGTGGTGCTAGCCATTGGTAAGCGTTGCCTTGTCAACCATGTTTCGCTGAACTTTGAGCAGGGAGAGGTGGTTGGCCTGCTTGGTCCAAATGGAGCTGGTAAAACCACCACCTTCGGGCTAGTTACGGGTTTGCTGCGTCCTGATAGTGGCAAGGTGTTGATGAATGGCAAGTCGATCGCCCATCTACCAATGCCTAGGCGCGCCCAGCTGGGGATTGGTTACCTCCCTCAAGAACCGAGCGTTTTCAGGCAGTTAACCGTTCGAGAAAATTTAAATCTAGCCCTGCAGGAAAGTGGAGCTCCACGCCGCCTGAGAAGGGATCGAATCGACTCACTGATCGACGATTTTCATCTTACCGAATTTCAAAATCGACTCGGCTATCAATTGTCAGGTGGCGAGCGCCGACGCTGTGAGGTTGCCCGAGCTCTGGCAGTCGGGGAGGAGGGTCCGCGCTACCTGCTGTTGGATGAACCCTTCGCTGGGGTCGATCCGATTGCTGTTGGAGACCTGCAAAGTTTAATTCAGCAGTTGCGCTCTCGTGGCATGGGATTGCTGATTACCGATCATAATGTCAGAGAAACCCTGGCGATCACTGATCGCGCCTATATTCTATCTGAGGGTCGTATATTAGCTTCTGGCACATCCCACTCCATTGCGGCTGATCCCCTCGTACGCCGCCACTACCTAGGTGAGGATTTTAAAATTTGAACATTCCCTCAATCCCAAAAATATTTAGCCGTCAATGGGCAAGGTTCCCCCTATTGGATCGGTGGATTCTTTCCGAACTTATCCCTCCCCTATTGTTTGGTATCGGCGCGTTCACTGCCGTAAGTTTTTCGGTGGGAGCTGTTTTCGAGATTCTACGTCGTATTTCGGAAACCTCAGTTCCGCTTGGTGATGTTGTAAAGATACTTTTGCTCCAGCTTCCGTCTTTTATGGTTATATCCTTTCCGATGGCCACATTAATGGCCGCCCTGCTTAGCTATGGCAAACTAGCCTCAACTAGTGAGCTCACCGCTTTGCGAAGTGTTGGGGTATCGGAATGGCGGATGGTGGTGCCTGGGGTTTCGTTGGCATTAGTAATGATGTTTTTGACGTTGACATTTAATGAGTGGGTTGTTCCCAATACTATGTACCAGTCCAAGGCCCTGCTGGACCGCTCCCTGGGTAGGGCCATCATTGGTCAGTCTGCTGAAAATATAACTTACTCTAAGTTTGGAGAGATTAAAAATGGTGAGGCTCCGGTCTCTAGGGGGCTTACAACTTTTTTTGCTGCCCGGGAGTACAAGGACGGAAATATGTTCGGGATTACCGTTCTTGATTTCGCTGATACCAATCGTCAGATTTTACTGCAGGCCCAATCGGGAAGTTGGCTTGAGAGCCAAGGTAGCTGGGAATTCAGGGATGGAGTTATATCAGTATTGCCATCGGGTAAGGATAAGCAGTTAACAACAGGAGCATTTGAGAAATATGTTTTTAAGCTCGGCATGGAGCCTATCCAGGCTGCGAAGCTACCTAAGGATTTTGATGTTTTCTCCAATACCCTTACCGTCGGTCAAGCAATGACTGCAGAGCGCCTGCTCAGGGAGTCTGGACAGACAAAGCGGGCTCGCAAATTTCAGGTGCGAATCCAGGAGAAATTTTCTTTTCCCGCCGTCTGCCTCGTTTTTGGCTTGCTGGGCTCCACCCTTGGCAGCCGGCCAACTTCTCGGCAGAGCAGCAGCAAGGGCTTTGGCATGACGGTGATTTTCCTTTTCGTCTATTACCTTGGCGCCTATATCTTTAGTATGATCGGCGTTAATGGCTTTTTGCCCCCATTTGTTGCTGCTTGGTCCCCGGTTTTATTGGGACTGGGTACGGGATCATTTATTTTATATCGCTCCAGCCGATAGGCTTTAAAGTCTCTACTTACTCTCTGCAAGTTCTTTGCCCCTACCCACTGGTTAACACCTAATGGCCTCGCAATGGCTCCCATAGGCGGCGTGTAACATGGCATCTTTTTTTAATTATTTTATGAGTTAAAAGCCTCTGGCTGGTCCTGGTTTCGATTAAGCTCTTATTACGCTGGTTTTCTCTAATGTTGCCGGATCCTGTCATTGCCCTGGGCCTTACAGCCTTTGCCCTGTTGCTGTTGGTGTTGCCCCTGGCCTTCTGGGCCTTGAGTGGTGGCCACTCCAGCAAGGCAGTCCGCCTGCTCGTGGCTGCCGCCAACCTCTGCTTGACGGCCCAGCTGGTGCTGCGTTGGTGGGATTCGGGCCATTTCCCGATCAGCAACCTCTATGAGTCCCTCTGTTTTCTGGCCTGGGCCTGCACCCTGACCCAGCTGCTTGTCGAGCGGAACTGGCCTTCCCCTTTGGTGCCTGCCGCAGCGACGCCAATGGCCCTTGGCTGTGTGGCTTTTGCCAGTTTTGCCCTGCCGGATCGGCTGCAGGAGGCCTCTCCCTTGGTGCCGGCGCTGCGCTCCAGCTGGTTGGTGATGCACGTCAGCGTGATCATGGTCAGCTACGCGGCTTTGCTGGTGGGATCCCTGTTGTCGCTGGCGGTGCTCTTCACAGATCGTGGCAACAGTCTCGAGCTGCGCAGCAGTTCCATTGGCAGCGGCGGCTATCGCCAGGCCACGCTGGTCACAGCAGCCGACGGCAGTGGTTCTGGGGTGGCCCCACTCCAGCTGAGCAGTGTGGCCATGCCGGTAGTAGAGCAACTTGATTCCCTCAGTTACCGCACTATCACCGTGGGGTTCCTGTTGCTTTCAGTTGGGCTGGTAAGTGGGGCGGTGTGGGCAAATGAGGCATGGGGTAGCTGGTGGAGCTGGGATCCCAAGGAAACCTGGGCCCTTATTTGCTGGCTCGTCTACGCGGCCTACCTCCACACCCGCCTGATTCGCGGCTGGCAGGGCCGCAAGCCTGCGCTTGTTGCAGCGGCAGGCTTGGTGGTGATTGCGGTTTGCTATATCGGCGTCAACCTATTAGGTATCGGTCTGCACAGCTACGGATGGTTTTTTGACAGCTAAGAGCCGCTAGCTACGAGCTCTTAGCTAGCAGCCATGCCTCCTATGCCACTACGGCGCTGGGGCGCTTGCTGTTGCGAATGCCGGTGATAGCGGCCCCATAGTCCGGCTGGTTGAAGATCCCCGAACCGCTCACGATCGCGTTGGCTCCGGCCTCGATCACCTTCCAGGCATTTTCCGCCTTGATGCCCCCATCCACCTCGATCCAGGGGTCCAGACCCCGTTCATCGCACATCCGGCGTAGGGAGCGGATTTTCTGAACCTGGTTATCGATGAAGCTCTGACCGCCAAAACCCGGGTTGACGCTCATGATCAACACCAGATCGCAGAGCTCCAGGCAATACTCGAGGCTGTCCAGGGGTGTGCTGGGGTTGAGCACGGCCCCGGCCAGTTTGCCGAGATCCTTGATCTGGGCCAGGTTGCGGTGGAGGTGGGGACAGGCTTCGACCTGCACCGAAATGATGTCGGCGCCGGCATTGGCGAAGTCGGCGACGTAGTTCTCCGGCTCCACGATCATCAGGTGCACGTCGAGGGTCTTGCTGGTAACCGGTCGCAGGGCCTTCACGATCAGGGGACCGATCGTGATGTTGGGCACGAAGCGGCCGTCCATTACGTCAACGTGAATCCAGTCAGCGCCTGCCTCGTCGACGGCACGCACGTCTTCGCCAAGACGGGAGAAATCGGCGGAGAGGATCGATGGAGAGATCACCAGGGGCTTGGTGCTCATGCTGGAGTGACTGGAAGGCGGGTTTGATTGTAGGTAGTTGCTGGGAGGGCCATCGGCACTGATACAGTTGCGGCCGCTTCAAGACTGAAAGGCCCGGCAGCAGCAGGACTCTGCTCCCCTCTCCTGCCTGGCCCTAGCCACTCCCTGAAGCCCATTCCCCTGCCGGATCACCGTGGATCGCACCCTCATCCAGGAAATTCTCGAGGTCGTTGAGCAAGCCGCCATCGCCTCAGCCGAACTGACCGGCTTGGGCAAGAAAGATGAAGCCGATGCTGCTGCTGTGGAGGCCATGCGCACGCGCATGGGCCAGATCCAAATGCAGGGCCGCATCGTCATCGGCGAGGGAGAGCGCGATGAGGCCCCCATGCTCTACATCGGTGAGGAGGTCGGCAGCGGCACCGGCCCTGGGGTCGACTTTGCGGTGGATCCCTGCGAGGGCACCAATCTCTGCGCCAACAGCCAGCGGGGATCGATGGCTGTGCTGGCGGCCTCCGATCGGGGTGGGCTTTTCAATGCCCCTGACTTTTACATGAAGAAATTGGCAGCTCCGCCGGCAGCCAAGGGCAAAGTTGATATCCGCAAGTCTGCTACTGAGAACATCGCCATCCTCAGCCAGTGCCTCGGTCTGGCCGCCAGCGAGCTCACGATCGTGGTGATGGAAAGGGCCCGCCACAAGGACCTGATTGCCGAGATCAGGTCCACCGGTGCCCGGGTGCAGCCGATCTCCGATGGGGACGTGCAGGCCGCCATTGCCTGTGGCTTCGCCGGCACCGGTACCCACTGCCTGATGGGCATTGGGGCAGCTCCCGAAGGCGTAATTTCTGCGGCGGCCATGCGTGCCCTCGGTGGCCACTTCCAGGGCCAGCTGGTCTATGACCCCGCCATCGCCCAAACCTCTGAATGGGCCGATTACACCAAGGAGGGCAATATCGCCCGCCTCAATGAAATGGGGATCACGGATGTCGATAAAATCTATGAAGCCGAGGAACTGGCTTCCGGGGAAAACGTCGTGTTTGCCGGAAGTGGCATCACTGACGGCCTGCTCTTCCATGGCGTTAAGTTTGAGAAGGACTGCACCCGCACCAGCTCCCTGGTGATCAGCACCCTCGACAACTCCGCCCGCTTCACCAACACCATCCACATCAAGCCAGGTGCCACAAACATCGCCCTGAGCTGACACCTACGCCAACCGAGCACAGCCGCCAGCCTTCATGCACATTGCCGTCGTAGGCCTCAGTCATCGCACGGCTCCAGTGGAGATCCGGGAGCGCCTCAGCATCCCGGAGCAGAGCATGGAGGCTTCGCTCCAACTGCTCAAGGCTGACGACCAGGTGCTTGAGGCCTCAATCCTCAGCACCTGCAACCGGCTGGAGATCTACACCCTGCTCAGGAACCCCGAGCAGGGCATCGCCTCGATCGGTTCGTTCCTGAGCCAGCACTCGGGCCTGGCCGTTGACCAGCTCGTTCCCCACCTCTTCACCTTCCATCACGAGGAGGCGATCGCCCACCTGTTGCGGGTCTCGGCGGGACTGGACTCCCTCGTGCTGGGTGAAGGCCAGATCCTTGCCCAGGTAAAGAAGATGGTGCGCCTGGGCCAGGAGCACCATTCCGTTGGCCCCATTCTCAATCGCCTGCTGAATCAGGCGGTGAGCAGTGGCAAACGGGTTCGCACGGAAACAAACCTGGGCACCGGAGCGGTGTCGATCAGCTCCGCAGCGGTGGAACTTGCCCAACTCAAGCTTGGCCAGGCCCGCGGTATCGATGAACTTGTGCCCCTGGACCAGGAGCAGGTGGCGGTGGTGGGAGCTGGCCGGATGGCTCGCCTGTTGCTCCAGCACCTCCAGGCCAAGGGTTGCCGTGGTGTGGTCCTACTCAACCGCACGGTCGCCAGGGCAGAGCTACTGGCCGCTGATGTCCCGGCCCTGCCTGTTCAGTGCCGGCCCCTCGATGACCTGGATCACTGCCTAAGCACCTGTTCACTGGTGTTCACAAGCACCGCAGCCGAAACCCCGATCATCTCGGCGGCCAGGCTTGGCGGCCTGAACAGACGATCCAGCTTGATGCTGATCGACATCGGTGTGCCCCGCAACATCGCCGCTGACACCTCGGCACTGGCGGGCGTCCAGTCCTTTGACGTGGATGATCTGCAGGAGGTTGTCAACCGCAACCAGGAAGCCCGCAGGGAGATGGCCGCTGAAGCAGAGGTACTGCTGGAGCAGGAGGCCAAGCTGTTTCTGGAATGGTGGGATGGCCTGGAGGCGGTGCCCGTTGTGAACCGGCTCAGACGCCAGCTGGAGGACATCCGCGAGCAGGAACTTCAGAAAGCCCTGAGCCGCATGGGCCCAGACCTCTCGGTGCGGGAACGCAAGGTGGTGGAGGCGTTGAGCAAGGGAATCATCAACAAGATCCTCCATACCCCCGTGACCAACCTGCGGGCGCCCCAGCCGCGCCAGCAACGGCACAGTGCGATGCGGGTGCTGCGCGAGCTCTTTGAGCTCAATGACCATCCCCCCGAGGCCTGAGCTGGGTGGTTTCCCCTGCCGGCTTGGCCGGTTCGGTCGCCTCTGCAACAGTTCGTGCCACCGCTGACCAAAAGGCTCGCCCTCGGGCCAGCTGCTCCAGTACGGTCAGCCCCAAGACCCGCCGGCAGCAAGGTTTATGAAGCGTGTACTGGCGATCATTCTCGGTGGCGGCGCTGGAACCCGCCTCTTTCCGCTCACCAAAATGCGCGCCAAGCCAGCCGTGCCGCTGGCAGGTAAGTATCGACTGATCGATATTCCCATCAGCAATTGCATTAACTCAGAAATTAATAAAATTTATGTGTTAACCCAGTTCAACAGCGCCTCGCTCAACCGTCACCTGACGATGAGCTACAACCTTTCGGCTGGCTTCGGCCAGGGGTTTGTTGAAGTGCTGGCGGCCCAACAAACCCCGGATAGCCCCAGCTGGTTTGAAGGCACCGCCGATGCCGTCAGGAAGTACCAGTCCCTCTTCCATGAATGGGACGTGGACCACTACCTGATCCTCTCTGGGGATCAGCTCTACCGGATGGACTACGGCCGCTTCGTCCAGCACCACATAGATACCGGCGCCCAGCTGACCGTGGGCGCCTTGCCAGTGGATGCCGCCCAGGCAGAAGGATTCGGGTTGATGCGCACCAGCGCTGATGGACGCATCCAGGAATTCAGGGAAAAGCCAAAGGGTGAAGACCTGGCCCAGATGCGAGTCGATACCCAGGCCCTGGGCCTCTCCGCCGAGGAGGCACTCAAGCGGCCCTATCTGGCCTCGATGGGTATTTATGTGTTCAGCCGCGAGACGATGTTTGATCTGTTGAATAATCATCCTTCCTCGACGGATTTTGGCAAGGAAATTATTCCGGCTTCGTTAAAGCGTGGTGACCGGCTCCAGAGCTACCTGTTTGATGACTACTGGGAAGATATTGGTACTATCGGTGCCTTTTATGAGGCCAATCTTGCCCTCACCGACCAGCCCAACCCGGCATTTTCCTTTTACGATGAGCAGTTCCCGATCTACACACGCCCCCGCTACCTACCACCCAGCAAGCTCCAGGACGCCCAAGTAACTGCCTCGATCATCGGCGAGGGTTCCCTGCTGAAGGCCTGCAGCATCCACCACTGCGTGCTGGGCGTTCGCTCCCGGGTTGAGGAGGAGGTGGTGCTTCAAGACACCCTGTTGCTGGGAGCGGACTATTTCGAATCCGCCGAGCAACGGCTCGCCCTGCGTCAACAGGGAGGGATACCCGTGGGGGTGGGCAAGGGAACCACGGTGAAGCGGGCCATCCTCGACAAGAACGTGCGCATCGGCAACAACGTGACGATCGTCAACAAGGACCACCTGGAGGAGGCCGATCGGCCGGAGCACAGCTTCTACATCCGCAACGGCATCGTGGTGGTTGAGAAAAATGGCTCAATTGCCGATGGCACCGTCATCTAGGGCCCAATCCCAGTAAGCCGATCCGGGCCCATGCCAGGGGTTGCTGACAAGGTTGCCACCAAGTTGTGACGGAACATCAGGCCCCAGGCCGCCCCTAGCCACACTGAGGCGCAAACGGTTTCAGTTTCAGCCATGGGCAAGGCGCATTTCGGCCTGATCGGGCTCGGGGTAATGGGTGAAAACCTGGTGCTCAATGCCGAGCGCAACGGTTACTCCTCGGTCGTCTACAACCGCACCTACGCCAAAACGGAAGAGTTCCTGGCTGGTCGAGGTGCCGGCAAGGACATCGTCGGCGCAGCGACCCTGCAGGATTTTGTGGGGGCACTGGAGCGCCCGCGGCGGATCCTGATGATGGTCAAGGCCGGCCAGCCCGTTGACGACACCATTGATGCGATCTCCCCCTACCTGGAAGAAGGGGACCTGCTGATCGACGGGGGCAACTCCCTCTATGCCGATACGGAACGTCGGGTGGCGGAGCTGGAACGTAAAAGCTTCGGCTACATCGGCATGGGTGTATCCGGCGGAGCCAAAGGGGCCCTGGAAGGGCCAAGCATGATGCCCGGGGGCACCAGGGCCGCCTACGACGCCATTGAACCCCTGGTGCGCAAGATGGCCGCCCAGGTAAGTGATGGGCCCTGTGTCACCTATATCGGCCCCGGCGGTGCCGGCCATTTCGTCAAGACCGTTCACAACGGCATCGAATACGGGATCGAGCAGATCCTGGCTGAGGCCTACGACTTGATGAAGCGGATCGCCGGCATGAACGGCGACCAGATGGCCGATGTGTTGGCTGGCTGGAATGAGACCGAAGAACTCGCCTCCTTCCTGGTGGAGATCACCGAAGTGTGCCTGCGCACCAAGGATCCGGAGACCGGCGCCGATCTGGTCGAGGCGATCGTGGATGCGGCCGGCCAGAAAGGCACGGGCCTTTGGACCGTGGTCAGCGCCCTGGAGATGGGGGTGCCCGTACCGACGATCTACGCAGCTCTCAATGCCAGGGTGTTGAGCTCCCTGCGCCCCGAACGGCTGGCGGCTGGGGCCCTGCTGCCCCCGCCCCCAGCCCATTCCTTTTCCCTCGGTGAGCCGGCCGATGGTATGGCCCCCCTGCGGGATGCCTGCATCGCTGCCTGCATCGTCAGCTACGGCCAGGGCATGGCCCTGCTGCAGGAAGCTTCAAAGCTGCACGATTACAACCTCAATTTCTCGGCGATCGGCCAGATCTGGAAGGGAGGTTGCATCATTCGGGCCCGATTGCTGCAACGCATTCAAAATGCCTACAGCGCCAACCCCACCCTGGCGAACTTGGTGCTTGATCCCTGGTTTGCCGAGCAAATCAACAGGCGACTGCCCGGCCTGCGCCAGGTGGTGGCCGGTGCGGCCCTGGCAGGCATCCCCGTGCCCTGCCTGAGTAGCACCCTCGACTACATCGACAGCTACCGCAGCGGCCGCCTCCCCCAGAACCTGGTGCAGGCGATGCGCGACTGCTTCGGCTCCCACACCTATGAGCGGACCGACAAGCCCGGCAGCTTCCACACCGAATGGCTTGACTGAATCACCGCTTCCCATCCCCCCTTGCCCTTTTGCCCATGACCTCCTCGCCAGCCCCGCCACCGAGCTACCGGGTGGTGGTGGCCGACTCGGCTGAAGATCTGGCCCGTCGCACGGCCCAGACGATCGGCTCGGCGCTGGATTTGGTGCTGGCGCAGCGGGATCGGGCCCAGATCGCCCTGGCGGGGGGTGGTACCCCCCGAGCTGCCTATTGCCATCTGGCCCAGCAGCATCTGCCCTGGGGGCGGGTGGATGTGCTGTTGGGCGATGAGCGCTGGGTTCCAGCGGATGATCCCTCCAGCAACGCCCGCATGGTGCGAGAAACCCTGATGGCCGCCGAACCCGGCAGCCATGCCTGCCTGCATGCTGTGCCAACTGGCCTGCCAACCCCGGAGCAGGGTGCCCAGGCCTACGCAGAGCTGCTGCACCATCTCTGTGGGGGCGAGCCGCCAGCCCTGGATTTGGTGCTCCTGGGCCTCGGCGACGATGGCCACACAGCTTCTTTGTTTCCGGGAACCGCCGCCCCAACCGTGGTGGATCGCTATGTGACCCTCGGTGAGGGCAAGGGTCTGCCCCGGATAACCCTCACCGCGCCGACCCTCTCGGCGGCTCGGCAGGTGATATTCCTAGTGAGCGGCAGCGGCAAGGTGCAGGCGCTCAGACGTTTGCTCGATCCCCTGGAGGCCCCGGAGCGCACGCCCGCAAAGCTCGTGCGCCCCAGCGGCGAAGTGCTGATCCTGGCTGATAAGGCAGCGGCTGCGGGCCTGGAGCCGTGATACCCATCGCCAGCGGGGATGGCTTTAGCGGATGGCATGCCCTCAATGACACGGTGATGGGAGGGCGCAGCCAGGGAAGCTGCCGCATAGGCCCTGGGGGACTTGTGTTTGAGGGCACCGTGATCGAGGCGGGGGGTGGCTTCATCAGCTGCCGATCCCCCCTGTTTTCCCCCCCGCTTGATCTTTCTGCCTGCCTCGGCCTGGAGCTAGATCTGGTCGGTGAGGGGCGGCGTTTCAAGCTCGCCGTGGCCTGCGCCGATGGTCTGGCGGGATTGACCAACCTGATCCCAGGAGGCCTGCGTTGGGTGTTTGAGTTTGGTACGGAGGCCCCTGGCTCCAGCGTGATCCGGATTCCCTTCGCCGATCTGCGGCCTTCGGTGCGGGCCAAACCCGTGGGTTTACCGTTGCGCTTCGATCCGAGCCGCATCACCCGGCTGCAGGTGCTGCATTCCCGTTTCGCCGATGATGGGGGGCCGAATACGGGTTTTCGAGCCGGCGAGATCCATCTCGAATTGCATGCAATCCGTGGCTTTGTCTGAGCCCCTTGCCGCCAACCTGCCCCAGCTGGTGGCAGCGGCAGCCGATCTTTGCCGCAAACCCCTGAGACATGCGGTTCTTCCCCTCTCAGACCAGTCGGCTGAGCAGGAATTCATACTGCGCCTGGAGGCCCGCAACCTTGACGGTGTGCGCTGCGCTGAGCAGGATCTTGAGCTGGAGATCTACCCCAGCGGCAAAGACCTGAACCTCACCCTGGCCTGGAGCAACGATCCCGAGCGCCCCCTGCTCTGGCATGGCAGTCACCCGGTGTGGATGGAGGCTGGCACGGGATTGCGCTGTGAGCGGCCCCAGGATGGGGCCCCGCTGGAAAGCCTGGCCCGACGCCTCAGGGCCCAGCTGGCCTTTATGCCTGGTCTGTGACTGCCCCCAGGCTGCTGCTGCTCACCTGACGGGCGTACTTACCCAGCACCCCAGTCTTGTAGCGCGGTTCGGGCTGGACCCAGCTGGAGCGGCGACGGGCCAGCTCGGTATCGTCCACGTTCAGCTGGATCAGTAGCTGGTTGGCATCCACGGTGATGCTGTCGCCTTCCTCCACTAGGGCGATGGTGCCGCCCACGGCGGCTTCGGGAGCCACATGGCCCACCACCAGGCCGAAGGAGCCACCGGAGAAGCGTCCATCGGTGATCAGCGCCACCGAATCGAGCAGCCCCTGGCCCACGATTGCAGCGGTGGGGCTGAGCATTTCCCGCATGCCAGGGCCGCCCACCGGACCCTCCTGGCGCACCACCACCACATCACCGGGCTTGATCTGCTTGTCGAGGATGGCGGCAAGGCAGGTTTCCTCGCTCTCAAATACCCGAGCCGGGCCAGTGATGACTGGATTTTTGACACCGCTGATCTTGGCCACAGCACCCTCGGTGGCCAGGTTGCCCTTGAGAATTGCCAGGTGGCCCTTGGCATAGAGGGGATTGCTCAGGGGCCGGATCACGTCCTGGCCGGCTGGCGGCTCAGCCGGCACATCGGCCAGCACCTCCTGGAGGGACTTGCCTTCGATCGTGCGGCAATCCCCGTGCAGCAGACCCGCATCTAGCAACAGCTTCATCACCTGGGGAATGCCGCCGGCCTGGTGCAGATCCACGGTCACATAGCGGCCACTTGGTTTGAGGTCGCAGATCACAGGAACCCGCTGGCGGATCGTCTCAAAGTCGTCGATTTTCAGTTCGACTCCGGCCGTGCGGGCCGCCGCCAGCAGGTGCAGCACCGAATTGGTGGAGCCGCCCACCGCCATGATCACGGTTATGGCATTTTCAAAGGCCTGGCGGGTCATCAGATCCCGGGGGCAGATGTGGGCTTGGATCGCCTCGGCCAGGACCTCGGCGCTGCGGGCTGCGGAATCGGCCTTCTCCGGATCCTCAGCGGCCATGGTGGAGCTGTAGGGGAGGCTCAGGCCCATCGCCTCGAACGCCGCGCTCATCGTGTTGGCCGTAAACATGCCACCGCAGCTGCCGGCGCCAGGGCAGGCATTTTTCTCGATCGCAGTGAGCTCCTGCTCGTCGATGCGGCCGCCGCTGTACTGGCCTACCGCTTCAAAGGCACTCACTACGGTGAGGTCGCAGGCGCCGAGCTTGCCCGGCTTGATCGTGCCGCCATACACAAAGATCGACGGGATGTCCATGCGTGCCATGGCCAGCATGGCGCCGGGCATGTTCTTGTCACAGCCGCCGATTGCCAGCAAGCCATCCATGCTTTGGGCGTTGCAGGCGGTTTCGATCGAGTCGGCGATCACCTCCCGGCTTACCAGGGAATACTTCATTCCCTCGGTGCCCATCGAGATGCCATCGCTCACCGTGATCGTGCCGAACATCTGGGGCATGGCCCCGGCTGCATGGGCGGCCGCTTCGGCCCGGTGAGCCAGGTCGTTGAGGCCCAGGTTGCAGGGCGTGATTGTGCTGTAAGCGTTGGCGATGCCGATGATCGGCTTGTTGAAATCGCCATCACCAAAGCCCACTGCACGCAGCATGGCCCGGTTGGGAGAGCGCTGGATCCCCTGGGTAATCGCGGCGGAGCGGAGCATGGCAGTGGGTCGGCTTCAGAAAACCTACCGACCGGACCAAACCAGGCCCGCTTTCAGCCCCGGGTATTCATGGTTTCCAACTGGCGGCGCACATCCTCGATCGCCTGGTTTAGCTCATGCACCCGGTCATGGAGCTCCCGGTCTGGAGGTGCTTCCAGGGCGGCGGGCTGCGGCGGCGGGTTGGGGCCCTGGCGCCTGGCCTGGCGCTTGCCCTGGCGCCGCTGCTCTGCCTCGGCCAGCAACCACCAGCCCAGCCCGGCAGCACCGAGTGCGGCGCCGGCCAGCAGGCTCAGCATCGAACCGCTGGCTCCTGAATTGGTATTGCCGTTGCGATCACCCATCATCCTGATCTTGATTAAGGCCAGCCTAGGCAGTAGGGACAGCCATTTCGAGCAGCGGGCCGGCGAAAAGACGCTCGGCCACAGCGCCAATGCCGGGGACAATCTGGCCGTCCCCGTCTAGTTCGGGATCGATGCCAGCGGTGTAAATGGTGAGATCGCCGTGGCGTTCGCCCACCAACTGCAGGCCAGGCCCGGAGGCCAGGGCGGTGACAACCCGCAGCCGATCCCCACGCACCCCAAGCTCGGCCAGGCGATCCAGCACCTGGTTCAGGCTTTCTCCCGTGGCCACGGTTGCGCAGAAAACCAGCACCCCGGAGCGGGGGGGGATTGGCCTATCCAGGCCCCTGATTCCCTGCTGCTGCAGCCCTAGATGCCGCACCTGGGCGCTTGGAATCACCGCTTGGGCCCCCTGCCAGAGCCCTAGGCCTGCGGTGAGCAGGGGAAGGGCCAGCAGGGGCACGTCCCCATCGACGATCTCTGCCTCGGTGGCGGCCAGGGGGGAGTCCACCTGGATAGAACGATGGGGCAGCCAGTCCCTGAGGGCTTCGTAGCTGAGCCAGCGTCCGAGTTCGGTGGTGGCGCTCGCGTACAGCGGCCCAGGGGTGTGGCGGTCCCGGAGCACGGCCAGCCAGTGGCCGATCAGGGGGTGGGGTGGAACCACCACCCGCAGGGCCATGGCCATGGTTGACATAACTTGAGGTGTCAGCCTAATAGTCCGCCCATGGCCCCCCTTTTGACAGCCCTCGCCACCGTGATGGCCTGGCTGCTGGTGCTGGCGCCTGCCTGGGCCATCACGGCACCTGAGTTGCGCAGCCAAAGATCGCTCCAGGATCTTCAGCCCAACATGCATGGCCGCAACCTGCAGCAAGCTGAATTTCTCAAGGCATCCCTGGCTGGCTTTGATTTCAGTAACAGCGACCTGCGCGGCGCGGTTTTCAACAACAGCGACCTGCGCGGCGCCGATCTGCAGCAGGCAAACCTCGATGACAGCGTCGCCTTCGCCAGCCACTTTGAAGATGCGGATCTGCGCGGAGCGCTGCTGCGCAACGCGATGATGCTGCAGAGCCATTTCAAAGGGGCTGCGATCGAAGGGGCGGATTTCACCGACGCCGTGCTCGATATGCCGGAGAAGAAGGCCCTCTGCCTGCGAGCGGCCGGGACCAATCCAGTCTCCGGAGTGGCCACCCGAGAGAGCCTGGCCTGCCGCTAGGGAGGAAGCCAGATAGCATCAGCATTCCGGTTCCGGTGGGGAACAGCCACCGGAGGTAAGGGGGAAAGTCCGGTGTGAATCCGGCACTGTCCCGCAGCTGTGAAGGCGTGTCCCCGGACCGTCCAGTCAGAACGCCCGCCGGTTTTGTTCTTCCTACGGCGCGGACCGGCTCCATGAAAGTTTCCACGCACCAGCCCTCCGGCCTGAGCGCCCCAGGGCTGCGCAGTCCTTCACTTTTCAG
>ERZ889217.1067-NODE-1067-length-14784-cov-17.869102_pt1 | contig 14784 bp, 18 predicted proteins | sample MGYA00521098_ERZ889217 | MGnify/ENA primary metagenome ERZ889217 (study PRJEB32303, sample SAMEA104408613) | aquatic metagenome | biome: Brackish water; feature: Pelagic; material: water | place: Baltic Sea | collected 2014-06-10T22:04:00 | depth 2,362 m ...
GGTTAACCCACGCTGTTCAACAAATTCGCGAGACTGCAACAAACGCATTTAACTCGCCCTGAAATTATTTGCTTCGTGTGTTTCGTCTGTTTCGTATGTTTCGTTTCCGCGACGAAGCTGACGAAATTTTCGGTTTTGATGAAGGTTTTTTTGAAATAGTATCTGCACCGACAAATAGCCGTTTTGTTACCACTAATCCAACTAAAAAAACTAAAATAAAAAGTAGAGGCAGAACTAAGGCTCGCAACACGCCGCCACGAGCATTACCCAATAGCGAGAACACCCCTGCATTAATCAGCTGACCATTAGGCAGAAGCGTAAAAACTGGATCTTCAATAACGGGGCAAGGTTTGTCAGACTCGTCAACACCCACGACGGCGTCACCTGCAAAGAGTTTTTTCTTGGCACGAACTTTAGATTCAAGGGTTGAAAATAGTTCACTGCCGCCCGCACCAACCAAGTAAGTAGTGCCGACCTGCAAAAACCTTGTCTCGCGTTCGGTGTATCGAACAGCAATCGCCCCCGCATTGACATATGCACCCAGCGAACCACCGCGCACCTGCACGACTCTGAAAATTGCTGTCGAATCATCGGCTGAGACAAGTTCGCCAAGAAACGTCGCGATTGCCGCACGCGGAGCCACACACCCAACCGGAAGCGTCGTCTGCGTCATCGGATCAATTAACGGGATGCCCTCGTCGATTGCGCTATCACCAATGCCTTGCTCATCAGGAATCGTGTCGTCAACTGGCGCCGTCGCACTAACAACCGTGCCTGCGCCGATGATCGGCACAGCAAGCAGCGCAACCGCAAAAATTATCTTCCGGTAAATTTCGGTTCTCGCTTTTCAGCAAAGGCGCGCATCGCTTCTGCGGTATCACTGGTTGAAAAGTTAATTGTCTGCGCGGCTGCTTCATCATCTAGCGCTTGTTCAAGCGTTAAATTAAAAGAATTGTTCAATAGCTGTTTTGTTTGCGCCAAGGCGATTGGCGGGCCGGCTGCAAGTTTGCGCGCCCACTCGTCAACGAACTGATCTATTTCGCCATCAGCCAAAACGCGATTTACCAAACCCATTTCGTAAGCATCAGTCGCCCCGATAATTTCTCCAAAAAAAGCCAGCTCTTTAGCACGATGCAAACCGACTCGACGTGGCAACACCCATGATCCACCAAAGTCAAGCGACAAACCACGTCGAACGAAAATCTCAGAAAATCGCGCGGTCTGTGAAGCCACCACCAAGTCACAGCCAAGGGCCAAATTGCATCCAGCGCCAACGGCAACTCCACGAACTTTGGCAATCGTCGGCTGGGGCAACTTTTGCAGCGCGATACACGCTTCGTTCACCCGACGCATTGCGGCGAGTTGATGAATGTCATTTCGCACAGCAGTTTCACCGCGCGCCGCCGTATCACCGCGACCACTTAGGTCGGCACCCGAACAAAATTCTCCGCCCGCGCCAGTAATCACGACAACACGATCAGCCGAATTGCCAGCGATCTCTCGAAATATCTCGGTTAGACCATCCCACATTGAACGATCTATGGCATTTTTCTTTTTTGGCTGGTTAATCGTCACAGTTACGACAGAATCTTTGCGTGTAACCCCCAGAGTTTCCATTTCATAGACGATACTTGCCATATGGGATTCAACCCGACTCGCAAACGCAACACTCGCCCAATTGACTATTTCATCGTGGCTAGTGCGATGCTCACAATCATCGCGCTCGTGATTTGGGCATCTGTTGGTTAATTAAATGGCTAGCTAAATGTCAAAGTCAATTTGGGATGGTTTGTACGGCGAAGTTGAAGTCCGCCGTGTACAACCCTACGAAGCGCTCAAGGGTTACATATGCCCCGGCTGCAATCAAGATATTTACGAGGGTATGGGACACTATGTTTGTGTGCCATCCGAAGCACCAGACTTACGCCGACATTGGCACTACGCCTGCTGGGATCGCCGATCGTAATTTTTTAAAATGCGTTGTGCAACACTTCGAGTTGCGTACCTAAAACCGCAACAACATCAAATCGAATTTCGCCGCGCAACTCAGGATGAGCAGTAATGAATTTAGCTGTCGCAATGCGCAACTTTTTCTGTTTCGCCCGTGTGATTGCTTCAAAAGGCGAACCGAAACCAGTTGTGGCCCGAGCCTTAACTTCAACGACAGCAATTATCGCGCAAGTAGAACTTGCCAATATTGCGACAATGTCTAGTTCACCTTCTCGGCAACGCCAATTGCGTGCGACTATCTGATAACCGTTGCTCTCATAAAGTCTCGCGGCTAAGTCTTCGGCCCACCGCGCTCTTGCCATACGCGATGCCGCGCGCTGTTCTGGCGTTAAGCGTCGACTGGGGGAAGTTCTTCGATGTTCAGATCTTTGAAACTCATCACCCGCACACGGGGCACGAACCGGCTCTTGCGGTAGAGATCCCATACCCATGCGTCAGACAGCGTCACCTCAAGTAGTGGTCGCACGCCTTCGGCGATGACCTTGACATCAACAGTGTTGGCCAGATAAAACCGGCGATCTGTTTCTACTGCAAATTTAAACAAATTGACGACATCTGAATATTCTTGGGCGAGTTGAAGCTCGCGTTCGGCTTCGAATTGTTCGAGGTCGTCAGTATTCAATGTGTACGCGACGTTTATCGGCCGGCACGAAACTGATTAACAGAAAATTGTTACTGATCTTCGCGAAGTTCACGAACTTTTGCAGACTTGCCCGTTCGCTCACGCAAGTAATTAAGTTTCGCACGACGAACATCGCCACGCTTAACAACTTCGAGTTTCGCAACTGACGGGCTGTGCATCGGGAAAGTTCTCTCGACGCCTACTCCATAACTGAGTTTGCGGACTGTATAAGTCTCAGCGATACCTGATCCGAAGACTGAAATTATATTGCCCTGAAAAATCTGCACGCGCTCTTTGCCGCTTTCAACGACGCGAACATGAACCTTGACTTCATCGCCGGGGCCGATTTTCGGGATATCTGTGCGAAGTGATTGCTTGTCGACGATGTCTGTTGTTTTCATAAGAGTCCTTCAGGATACGGCACGCAGGGGAACTCTTCCAACAGTGTTTTTTCGACATTACTCAAGCCACCACGGCGTTCAATTAGATCTGGACGAGCCCGAACCGTGCGATGCAACGCCTGGGCGCGTCTCCAGCGCTCTATTTTGGCGTGATCGCCGTTACGCAGAACCTCAGGCACTGCCCAACCCCGAAACTCTGCTGGTCTTGTGAAATGAGGCTCTTCCAGCATTCGAGCGGCGCCAAAACTTTCAGTAACTGGCGAAACTTCGTTGCCCATGACACCAGATAAAAGACGCGTTGTTGCTTCGATAACCAGGCAAGCCGCGACTTCACCACCTGCAAGCACAACATCGCCAATTGAGATTTCCGCATCCACCATGTGCTCGACAACGCGATGATCGACGCCTTCGTATCGACCACAGAGCAAACTAAAGCCTCCAGTTTTACTGAGAAGATCGGCATAATCTTGATCAAATTTTTTACCACCAGGCGAAAGCAATAACAAAGGCCGAGGTGGTTGCACGGCTTCGACTGCAGCGAAAATCGGCTCTGGGCGAAACAACATTCCTGCGCCGCCCCCGTAAAGCGCATCATCAACGCGGCGAGACTCATCGCCGTAATCACGCAAGTCGTGACAACGCAAATCAACTAAAGAATCTTGGCGTGCCCGACCGAGCAAACTTTCGCTGCAAAAATTATCGACAAGTTTCGGAAAAATCGTGAAGACATCGATTCGAAAAGGCACCGTATTAGTCATGTTCATCCGTGATTGTCTCATCGGCTATCTCATCGGCTAGCTCAAATAATCCTTCAGGCGGATTAATCGTGATCAAGTCTTTCGATCGCTCGGTGATGAAAACGACTGGCACGAGTGCCCCAGACTCAAGTTCAAGCAACGAATGCGCGGGGTTATCAACAACCGCAACGCACTTGCCATAACGTGTCCCCGAGACATCAACGACTTGCGCACCAATCAATTCGTGAACCCACATCACCGACTTGTCTTCAATAGGTTCGCCGTATAAATCTGATTTAGCGATTCGCTCTGCGGCATTTCGATCATCAATCCCGGCAAAGTGCATCAGCCAACTGCTTGGCTGAAGTCGAGCGCTAGTTACTGTGATCCAATTATCTTGAAGCCAAAACCGTGCCCCAACTTTGGTTCGTTCTGGGCGGTCAGTAAAAAAAGAAACGTAGACATCGCCACGAATACCGTGAGGTCGCGTTACGCGACCAACATGCAACAACCCTTTAGGTGTTTGACCGTCAGTCGTCGAGAAAGTCGACATCGACTTCGGCATTGTCGCGTGAAGCGGCAGCACGCACAACGGCGCGAATACTCTGCGCTGTGCGACCACGACGACCAATTACTCGGCCGAGATCTCCGTCTGCGACGCGAACTTCAAGGATTATCTTTCCTTCGTCATTCAACGATTCAACTTTGACGGCGTCTGGCGTATCAACAATTGAACGCACGATGTGAGTCAAAACCGAAGTTGCTATTGGAGCCAAAACTGCATTGGCGTTTGCTGCATCAGACATTTTTTAAAACTTCCCTGCTATTGATCGAAAAATAAAACTGTATTATTCAGCGAATTTATTTTGCTGGTTTCTTAGTCGCTTGAAACTCTGCCCATGTGCCGGCGATTTCTAACAATTTGCGCACTCGGTCAGTTGGCAACGCGCCTTTTTGTAGCCACAAAATTACTCGGGCACTGTCGACTTTAAGCGCTGACGGCTCTTGCTGCGGTTGGTACGTGCCGAGAATTTCAAGAAAATTTGTGTCACGCGCTGAACGAGTGTCCGCGGCAACGATTCGATAATGAGGTCTCTTGGTTTTTCCAACACGAGAGAGACGCAATTTTACTGACATGGATATCCGATCTTTGAGCTAAATGGTTCAATTGAACCGACCTCTTAGGCTACCTTGGCCCGAGTCGCGAACTCAACGCCGCAGCCAATTCGTCGGGCATTGCTGAGCCGTTTAGACCTTTGGCTGATTTGCCAGATTTGCCGCCACGCGACGATTTTCCGCCCATTTGTTTCATCATCTTCTTCATCTCGGAGAATTGCTTGACCAAACGGTTTACATCAGCAACCGTGGTACCCGAGCCCTTCGAGATGCGCACGCGCCGTGAGCCGTTAATTAGTTCTGGGTTTGCACGCTCTTGTGCCGTCATCGAGAAGATGATTGCCTCTGTACGCCTGACCTGATCTTCAGGAATCTCCGCGTTCTTCATCTCTTTGGGCATACCTGGCATCATGCCCATGATCCCCTGCAGCGAACCCATCTTTTTGAGTTGTTGCAATTGATCAAGAAAGTCGGCAAGTGTGAACTCACCCTCAAGCATTTTTGCCGCGGCCTCTTCGGCTTTTTCTTTTTCAAAAACTTTTTCGGCTTGCTCAATCAAGGTGAGCATGTCGCCCATTCCTAGGATGCGACTTGCCATACGATCAGGGTGAAATTGTTCAAACGCGTCAAGTTTCTCGCCTGTCGCCGCAAACGCGATCGGCTTTCCGAGAACATGTTTCACCGAAAGCGCGGCGCCACCACGCGCATCACCATCAAGTTTTGTCAATACGACGCCGTCAATTGACAGCGTCGCGTCAAACGCCTTGGCGACTGCGACAGCATCTTGACCAGTCATCGCATCTACCACCAAGAACGTGTAGTTCGGCTTCACCGCTTTCGAAATATCTTTGACCTGTTGCATCATTTCTTGGTCGATTGCCAAACGACCGGCAGTGTCAACGATCAAAACATCACGTCCGAGACTTTTGGCTTCAGCCAGACCAAGTTGCGCGGTTTTCACTGGGTCACCTGGCGCAGAAAACACAGGAATATTCAACTGCGCACCCAACACACGTAATTGTTCGACTGCAGCCGGGCGCTGCAAGTCGGCACCAACAAGCATCGGTTGTCGCCCTTGAGACTTGAACCAACTTGCGAGCTTGGCCGCGCTAGTTGTCTTACCCGAACCTTGCAGACCTGCCATCAACACAACTGTCGGCGGTTGGCTCGCATACATAATTTTTAACGTCTCACCACCCAGCATTGATACGAGTTCATCGTTGACTATTTTTATGATTTGCTGGCCAGGATTAAGCGCCGTCGATGAAGTTGCACCAACGGCTTGCGAACGAATTCGCTCGATCACATCGCGAACAACCGTGACATTTACGTCGGCTTCAAGCAATGCAGTTCGCACTTCTGCCAAAACTTCGGTTACATCTTGTTGAGTCAATCGACCACGATTGCGCAGGCCTTTTAGAACGCCACCGAGCCGATCTGAAAGAGTTTCAAACATCAAATGTCAGGTTACCTGTGATTTTTTAATCGGACCAAGTCAACTAATTAAATAGCGCCGAGACAAACTCTTGAGCGTCAAACGCGACTAAATCGGCGATAGTTTCACCAAGTCCGACAAGTTTGATCGGTATCTGTAATTCGGTTTCAATTGCAAACACGATGCCACCTTTTGCCGAGCCGTCAAGTTTCGTCAACACGACACCAGTCACTTGTGTCGCCAGAGAAAATTGTTTGGCTTGAGTCAGACCGTTTTGGCCGGTTGTCGCATCAATCACCAACAGAACTTCAGTGACTTTGCCATTTCCCTTGTCGGCGACTCGTCGAACCTTGGCGAGTTCTTCCATCAAGTTGGTGTTGTTTTGCAATCTTCCCGCCGTATCGGCGAGCACGAGATCTATTTTTCGTGAGGCTGCTCGTGCAACACCGTCAAAAATTACCGAACTGGGGTCTCCGCCTTCGGCACCGCGAACGATTTCGGCACCCGAACGCGATGCCCATGTTTCAAGTTGCTCGCCGGCAGCGGCACGAAAAGTATCACCAGCGGCCAACAGAACACTGCGTCCGAGCGCGCGTTGTTGGGCTGAAAGTTTGCCGATCGTCGTTGTCTTGCCTGCACCGTTCACGCCAACAACGAGCCAGATATTTGGGGCACCAAGCGACGAATCAAAATTCAACTCACGCGAGTTTTGCGATAACTGCGCAGTCATCTCGTTTTGCAATGCCGACATCAAATCACTTGGCTGTGTGATCTTTTTAGTTTTAACCAGTTCGCGCAACGGAGCCAAAACGCGCGCGGTGCTCGCCACGCCGACATCGGCTCGTAGTAGCGCTTCTTCAAGGTCGTCCCAGGTTTGCTGGGTAATCGATGAACTCGTTAGTGCAATTGAGATCGCACCAGCGAAGGTCGCGCGCACCTTTGTCAATCGATCGCGAACCGACAAATCATTTGCTCGCAATGGCTCGCTAGTTAAGTAGCTAACTGGCTGGCCATCATTCTTACTAGTTTGTGCGCTAGTAGTCGCCCTATTGCGCCGACCGACGACAACGACACCAATCCCAAATATTGAAACAAGCAATGCCAGCAGAAGCATTATTTTTGGCGCAGTATCTGCGGCAACAAATTGCGCCAAGTTACTGACCGCGCGCATAACTTAGTTTACGCCGATTGAGCAGACACCCGTTCGACAATGACTCGCGATGACCCACCTGATTGCATCGTCACACCAAGCAGAGAATCACCCGCTTCCATCGTTCGTTTTTGGTGACTGACTATCAGCAATTGCGCTTCTTGGCGAAACTCTTGAATCAGCGCCAAGAAACGATGCAAGTTCACATCGTCAAGCGCAGCTTCAACTTCGTCCATTACATAAAACGGCGAAGGTCGACTTCTAAAAACGGCAAACAGATAAGCCAGCGCAGTCAGAGACCGCTCTCCACCAGAAAGCAACGAGAGTTTCTTGACATTTTTGCCACTTGGCTTGGCCTCAACTTCGATACCGCTATTTAACAAATCGTCCGGGTTGGTCAAAGTCAAGCGACCAGTACCACCAGGAAACAGCATTGCGAACAATTTGGTGAAGTTGTCGCGCACATCGGCATAAGCCGCGGCGAAATTGCTCTGAATCTCTTGGTCTACTTGTTTGATTACCTTCATCAATTCTCGACGCGAGTTCTTGACGTCTTCAAGTTGTTCTTCTAAAAATGTGTTGCGCAACTGCAACTCAGTGAACTCTTCAAGAGCCAACGGATTAATCGGCCCCATTAAACGAAGTTCGCGCTCAAGTTCACGCTGACGCGCCAGTGGGTTGGTGCCCTCAGGCAGTTCGGGCAAAGGCGTGTCGATCGCCCGCTGTGGCTCAACTTCAAGATCGCGACGCAGTGTTTCGATCGCCCCTTCGAGTCGAACTTTAACTTCTGATTCTTCAAGCTCAATTCGACGGTTGCGTTCACGCAATTCTTCGAGCTGTTTTTCGTTCACAGTTCGTTGACGGCGAGAATCGTCAAGGCGTTGCGAAATCTCTCTTACTTCAGAACTTTGCCTGCGACGCAATTCTTGTAGTTCGGTTTGTCGCAACTGCAGCGAGCGCACATGATCCTCTACGACACCCGACAACCGCACAACTGCTCCCAAAATCGATTCAACTCGACTGCGATGCTCAGCAGCCGCATTTCTCGCACCCGCATCGGCTTGCAAACGCGACTCAAGTTCTGAGATTCGTGAATCTAAGAAACCTTTGCGCTCGCGCAAACCAACGACTTTTGCATCAAACTCTCGTCGCCTCAAACTAACTGATGAAGACCGATCATCAATATCATCTTGCGATGATCGCACACCCGCTAGTCGTTCGCGGACACTCGCGACTTCAACACGGCGCAAATTTACAGACGACTCGGCAACCGATAAAGCACTTGCACTTGCCACAGCTCGTGCTTCAGCGCGTTCAAGAGCCGCAGCCGTAACAGCATTCGGGCCGACCCGCAGCGATGTTGTTGCCAATCGGTCACCTTTGCTGGTGACAACGACAACATCTGGTCGTTCAAGCACAATGTCAACGCCACGATCAAACAGATCTACGAACACGACTCGCGCCAATAATGCATCAAGCAATGAATTAACCGCCACTTCATGTTCGCCAGCGCGTGCCCTCACGAATGATCGCAACGATGACGCACCTTGCACCGCAACTGGCGCAACTTTTGATGTCCAATCCCCAAGTGCAACCACCGCACCCATCGCATCCGACGATCGCATTCGCGCCAAAGATTCGCGGGCGCCTTGGGTGCTAGTCATAACAATCGCACTCAACGCGTCGGCTAAGCCTGCAAATACAGCGCTCTCCCACTCGGCTTCGACTTCAATCAAATTTTTAAGAGAACCCAGTGCGCCGGTTGTGTTAGCAAGTTCGCTGAGGCTCGACGAGTTTGCTGCCACCGCTGCGCGAAGTGTTTCAACACGCGCACTGTCACTAGATGATGTAGCGACTGCGGCAATAAACGATGCATTTGCAGCGTCAAACGCATCTTCGGCGGCACGAACGGCCTGCGCCGCCGACTCTGCGTCTTGCGCCCTGTCAGCAACTAGCGCAGATTCGTCGCGGGCAAGTTCAAGTTCTTGCGCAGTAGATTCTCCAAGCGCGGCAACCACTCGAGCAAGTTCTTCTCGCGCCGTTGCAACATCTGCCTCAAGCGACGCGATAACTCCCGCATCCATCAACTGACCGCGATCTCGTTCTACTGATCGACGACGCTCGGCTAGCACCGCAACTTGTCCGCGAGCACGACCAAGAAGTTGCTCAACACGAACTAGTTCATCGCTTGTGCCTGATTCTCCACGAGCAGTTAATTCCGCTTCGTCGGCCATCACAGCCGTATCTAAACTCGCAAGTTTTTGACGCAGAATTTTCTCGTTGGCTTCACCTTCAACTTTTCCGGTCGCCGAATTATCGAGTCGGGTTCGCAATGCATAAATCTCGCGACCCGCGATATACAACTGCAATGTTCGTAACTCAGACGCAATCGCACCATGGCGGCGAGCCGAATCTGCTTGACGCTCGAGCGGCCGAAGTTGTCGACGAACCTCTCGCAATAAATCTTGCGCTCGTAACAAATTTGCCTCGGTGCCTTCGAGGCGGCGCTCGGCTTTCTCTTTACGCTTGCGGTGTTTTAGCACGCCTGACGCTTCTTCAATGATCGCTCGACGGTCTTCGGGTCGCGCGTTCAACACCGCATCAATTTGTCCCTGGCTGACAATTACGTGTTGTTGCCGCCCAACACCAGCGTCAGATAAAAGGTCTTGAACATCCAACAACCGACACTGCACGCCATTGATTGCATATTCGCTTTCGCCACTGCGAAATAAAGTGCGACTTACCGTCACTTCGGTAAATTCAATCGGCAACAGCCCAGCCGAGTTATCAATCGTCAGGGTGACTTCAGCACGACCGAGTGCTGGCCGCTTTGACGTTCCCGCAAAAATTACATCATCCATCTTTTGACTACGCACAGAAGATGGTGCTTGTGCGCCTAACACCCATGCGATCGCGTCAACAACGTTAGATTTGCCCGAGCCGTTTGGGCCGACCACTACGGTCACGCCGGGCTCAAGTTGCATCACCGTTGTATCGGCGAAGGATTTGAAGCCTTTAAGGGTTAAAGATTTAAGAAACACTCAGTCTGCGAGATTACTTCATTTGGTGGATTTTGACCCAAATTTAGTGCTGGCAAGCCGAGCAATAACAAGTTGTGCGCCCCGCCACAGTCGTCATCAAAATTCGTCCTTTGCGGCAAGTTAAACACGGCAAACCAGCCCGACCGTAAACACGATGTTCGTCTTGATAGCTACCGGACTCTCCATCTAGATCAACATATTGAGTGTCTTTGAGCGTGCTTCCGCCAGCATTTACAGCCTTATTTAACACCACAGTAATCGCTTCACACAATCGCGATAGCACGACGGGCGTCAACCGACCAGGCAAGCGATCTGGTCTAAGTTTTGCCATATGTAAAATCTCATCTGCATAAATATTGCCGATGCCGGCAACAAAATGTTGATTGAGCAATAGTGCTTTCAAATTTCCACGCCGGTTTTTAAATAATTCTCGCAATATTTCGGGAGTGAGCTCATCAACGAGTGGATCGACCCCGAGATTTGCCAAGTCTGGCATCTGAATTTTCATTAAATCAGGATCAAACACGACAACTTCACCAAACGTTCGCGGGTCAACAAACCATAATTCACTGTCAATATCTTTATCTTTTGCTAAATGCATTACCACATGCGTATGTGCAGGTCTGACGGCGTTGGGCTTAGCAATAATCAATCTGCCACTCATGCGCAGGTGCACCATAAGTTTTTGTCCAGAATCTAAATCACAAATCAAATACTTGCCGCGTCGAGTCGCCGAAGTTATTTTGACACCGGTTAAGCCATCAATTAGTGCTTCACGACTGGTGCGGCGCACCGTACGCTCGCGGCCGACTTCGACTTTAACTACGAGCCGACCGACGACACTTTGTTGTAAACCACGACGAACAGTTTCAACTTCAGGAAGTTCTGGCATGATTAAGTTTTCTCGAATAGTGACTAGTTATTTATCTAGCTGCTTTGCAATGTTTTGAAAGCCTGTTGTGCTGCGTGTTCCTCGGCGACTTTTTTTGACCGTCCGCTACCAGCACCCATCCAGTCATCACCGATATATACGGCAGCGAAGAACACTTTGGCGTGATCTGGTCCTTCGTCAGTAACGCGATACTCGGGCATTGTGAGCGACAATCGTGCCGCAAGTTCTTGCAGTTGAGATTTGGCGTCTAGTTGTTTCAATGCTCCGAGAGCTTCGTCAATCAAGTCAGCCAACAACACCTCAACTAACTCATACACGCGTGACGCATTTGAATCTAGATAAACGGCGCCAAACACGGCCTCAAGCGCGTTAGCCAAGATCGAACTCTTTGCATGACCACCGCCAGCCGCCTCGCCGCGGCCCAACAATACGAACTCGCCAAGGCCGAGTTGTGTCGCCACTTGAGAGAGCGCGGTCATGTTGACAACTATTTTGCGCAGATCAGTGAGTTTGCCTTCGTCAAATTCTGGATAACGCCGATACATAATGTCGGCGACGACAAACCCAATTACCGAGTCACCTAAAAACTCAAGCCGTTCATTTGATTCAAACCCCTCATTTTCGGCAGTCCACGAACTATGCCGCATCGCGGTCGCCAAAAGCGACTCGTTAACAAACTTGTAGCCAATTTTGTCCGAAAGTTTTTCGAGCAAAACTGTCATTGTTGTTGCAAGGCTTGGCGTATTTTGCCAACCATGTCGACTTCAACCATCTCTTTGGCAACTTTGATGCCGTTGAGCATTGCCCGCGAACCAGACGAGCCATGCGAAATAATGCATACACCATCTACACCGAGCAAAATTGCTCCACCATAAGTGTCGGGATCAAATGTTGAATACAAACTGAGTAGTGCTGGCATGATGCCGTCAGCATGAACTTTGTATTCGGGTTCACTGATCGCTGCGAACAATGCTTTTACGACGCCGCGCATCGTGCCCTCCAAAGTTTTCAGCGCAACATTGCCGGTGAAACCGTCTGTGACAACGACGTCAACCTTGTCGGTCATGATGTCTCGACCTTCAACATTGCCGATGAAATTAACATTCTTGGCCTCCGAAAATAACTCGTACGCCTTTTTGCGAAGTGTGTCGCCTTTACCTGGCTCTTCACCGATTGAGAGCAACCCGACTCGCGGGTTTTCTATCGCAAAACGGGCATTGGCATAAACGCTTCCCATCAAACCGAACTGCACCAACCACTCTGGTTCTACTTCGGCATTTGCACCCGCATCGAGCAACACGGTCGGTGTCGTGCCTGGGGCAGGTATCGGCGTAGCAATCGCCGGGCGCTTAACACCTTCGATGCGTCCCATCCGCAATAATGCAGAAGCCATTGTCGCACCCGTGTTGCCAGCAGAAATCATCGCACTGGCTTTGCCATCGCGCACCGCTTCGGCTGCGCGCACGAGCGTCGAGTCTTTTTTATTGCGAACCGAACTAGCCGCATCTTCGTGCATTTCAATAAATTCACTCGCGACAATTAAGTCAAAACCATCACGACCCTGCAGATCGCTTGGTCCGACAAGCACAACAGGAATGCCGACGGCAAGAGCCTCTCGGGCGCCCGCAATTATCTCGGTTGGAGCCTTATCGCCACCTAGGGCGTCAACAGCAATTGGCAGCATCGTTGAAGCAAACGACGCGAACGCTCGAAATTAACTCGCGTCAACTACAACAGCGATGCGACCCTTGTACCAACCGCAACTGCCACACACGACGTGAGGACGCTTTGCAACACCGCAACGTGGACACGAACTTGCACTTGGAGCCTTTAACTTCCAGTTTGCAGCCTGACGCATGCGGCCTTTGGATTTAGACTTCTTTTTCTTTGGAACTGCCATCGCAAGCTCGTCTTTCGGTTATTTTGGTTAAAAACTTGTATTTGCAAACTATCTACAACGAACTGCAAGGCTAGCGGAAGAATTGCTCACTTATCTAAGGCAGTATTGCAGATTTCGTGAGTTTTTCCGTTGCGCTGAATCGCCGCTGCGGGCCATTTCAACTCTCGTCAATTCGCAGTGAATCTAGAGCAGCCCATCGGTCGTCGCGTTCTGCGCGCGTACACGAACAGGTTTCAACCTGTAAATCAGTGCCACATTGCGGACAAAGACCCCGACAGTCGGCACGACACAATGGGGCCAATGGCACTGCGAGAAGCACATTTTCACGCGCCATCTCGAGCAGATCTAATTGCTCGCCAGTTATTGGATAAGCATCTGGGTCGCTGATCACCGACTGATATAACTCTTGCACTTCGACTTCGGCTCGACCGGTCAACGCTTTCAGACAGCGGCGACACTCGCTGCTCCATTGCGCACCAAGTTTGCCGTGCACAACAATGCCATCAGTCAGCGCCTCGAGCGTGAGCGCGACATCTACTTGAGAACTAGCAATAATTCGCGAGTCGTCAAACTTAAAAAATTCGGATTCAATTTGACGGTCAATTTCACGGATGCTTCCTGCGCGACGCAGAAGTTCGGCGACATTAACCAATAGTGGCGATGCCATTTTCTATGAACTTTCTCTGGTCAACTTGCTATTGAGAACTTGAGTATTTTACAACTCGTCGTCTTGGTCAAACAGCATCACTGATTCGCTCTCCAACGAAATTTCGCGTGCCGGCTCTTGTGCGACAAGTGACAATCGCGTGCGACCCTCACTCACTTGTTTGACAAGTTTGTCCAGCAAAATCTCAAAACTACCCAAACGGCGATCCAAGAAATCATCGGTTTCACTCTTGAGTCGACGCGAGTCTTGGTTTGCGGCTTCAATCACTTTGCGAGCACGCGCTTCAGACTGGCGAACAATCGCAGTTCGTTGCACTAGACGCTCAGCCTGAACTCGTGCGGCTTCTAAAATCTCGTCAGCCTCAAGTTGAGTCTTGGCAAGAAAATCAGCACGTTCTTTCAGCATCCACCGGGCTTCTGTGATCTCAGCGGGCAAACAGTCAAGTGCCTCTTGCAAAATGCCAAGAATTTGCTCGCGATTAATTTTTGGAGCACTTGATAGGGGCGCGTTTGGTGCACTTGAAATCGCATCTATCGCCTCGTTCAAAAATGATTCTGTATCGCCGAGTTCTACAGGTATGACCTCCGTGCCAAACGAGTTGCCACGATTGTCATCGTCATCGAAATTGTCAAAGATATTTTTAGGCATTGCCGACAGTCTACTTTTCTGCTTTTGTAATCGCTATTGCAACCACCGACGGAACCAGAGCCGAAACGTTTCCGCCGTAATGCGCAATTTCACGCACAAAACGACTGCTAATAAAAGCATTTTTTGGCTGCGGAATCAACAACACCGTTTGAATTCCGCTAACCA
>ERZ889217.1070-NODE-1070-length-14766-cov-22.766569_pt1 | contig 14766 bp, 12 predicted proteins | sample MGYA00521098_ERZ889217 | MGnify/ENA primary metagenome ERZ889217 (study PRJEB32303, sample SAMEA104408613) | aquatic metagenome | biome: Brackish water; feature: Pelagic; material: water | place: Baltic Sea | collected 2014-06-10T22:04:00 | depth 2,362 m ...
TATATTATATTTTCTTTATTAGTTTTGTTGTTGCTAAACCTAACTAATTTGAATTTTTTCGAAAAACTTAATTTAATGATGACCATCGTCTCCTCTGGTGGATTTTATATTAAAGAGCATTTGTTATTATCTAGCAAAATAGATAGCATGATAGTCGCATCTTGTTTTTTATTAAGTTCATTAAATATATTTATTTTTCATCAAATTTTAAAAAAAGATAAAAATTTTAGCTTTAATGAAGATTTGAAATTAATAATTTTTGTTTTTGTCATTTCCTTTTTGCTTTTAGCTATTTTTCCACACAGAGATGATTTTAATAACATTTTCCTCCTAGTAACTACTTCTATATCAACATCTGGTATTGCAATTGGAAAATATACAGATTCTTATTTTGTGAATATATTTTTAGTCTTAACGTTTATTGGGGGATCAATCTATTCAACAGGATCAGGATTTAAGTTCATGAGAATGGTATTTTTCATAAAAAAATTTTTAATAGAAATTGTTAGATTGCTTAGCCCTTCCGCTATTATGAAAAAAACTATTTTTAATAATTCAGAAACAATAAAAAGTTCTGACTTCTATATTGCATCATTAATTTTCGTTTTTTATGTTATATTTTTGCTTATGGCAATTTTGTTATTAAGTTTTGATAATCTTTCTTTTGAGCAGGTATACAAATTAGCTTTTTTGAGTCTTAATAATACTTTGCCATCTAATTATATTAAAGCCAATCTATCTTTTTACGATTTAAGTTATGTTTCTCATTTCTCTATTTTGTTTTTAGTATTCCTTTCAAAAATTCATTTTATTACAATTTTAGTTATAATTAAAAAAGTATTGTGGAAATAATTTGAACATTATTTTATTTACTCTGTTATATATTTTAGTTAGAAGGTTCTTATTTGCGCCCGTAGCTCAGCTGGATAGAGCATCGGTTTTCTAAACCGAGGGTCGCATGTTCGAATCATGCCGGGCGCACCACCTCTTATGAAGTCTGATATTGTCCAAAAAAATAAATCTTTTTTCGTGTACATGATATTTAATGATTTGCACAAAATTAGCTATGTTGGATATACAATTAATATTAACAACAGACTTAAAGCTCACAACACAAACAAGGGTGCAAAGTTCACAAGAGGCAAATTGTGGAAACTTATTTATTTTAGAAAATTTAAAAGCAAAATCTTAGCCATGAAGTTTGAATACAAGTTAAAAAAAGACCGAATATTAAGAAAAAAAATTACTTCCAAATTCTTGCACAACCAGTGATTGATTTATTATTTTTTGAAACATAATTTTTATCGGGTATAAGTAAGCACTTAAACATTAAAAAAGGGGATAACTAATGAAGACTAATATCTTAAAATTCTTTGGTTCATTAGCTTTGCTATTTGCATTTGTGATATCAAGTGTGACGGCCAATGCTGGAACAAAAGATGATGTAACTAAAAAAGGAAGTTTGAATTGTGGAGTTTCTCAAGGAGTTCCAGGATTTTCAAATGCTGACGCTTCCGGTAAATGGTCGGGTATCGATGTTGATATGTGCAGAGCAGTAGCTGCTGCAGTATTTGGCGATGCTAACAAAGTTAAATATCAACCATTAAGCGCTAAAGATAGATTTGAAGTTTTAAAATCTGGTCAAATAGATATGTTAGCAAGAAATACTACTTGGACATTATCAAGGGACGCTGGTTTGGCTTTAGAATTTGTTGGAACAAACTTTTATGACGGTCAAGGTTTTATCGTTAGAAAAGCTGCCAAAATTAATTCAGCAAAAAAACTTAACAACGTCAAAGTTTGCGTGGAAACAGGAACTACAACTGAGTTAAATTTAAGAGATTATTTCAAAGCAAATAAACTTAAATATGAAGCAGTTTCATTTACGAAAGCCGATGAAGCAGTTGCTGCTTACGATGCTGGTCGTTGTGATGTCTATACTACAGATAAATCTGGTCTAGCTGCACAAAGAACAAAAATGAAAAATCCTGCTGAACACACAGTATTGCCTGAAACTATTTCCAAAGAACCTTTGGGACCTGTTGTAAGAGGAGATGATCAAAATTGGAAAGACATCGCATCTTGGTCATTATATGTAATGATTGAAGCTGAAGAACTAGGTGTTTCATCTAAAAATATCGACTCTATGAAATCAACTGATAATCCAAATATTAAAAGACTTCTTGGATTAGAAGGTGATACAGGCAAAAGTTTAGGACTTGCTCCTGAATGGGCTTATAACATTATAAAACAAGTTGGTAATTACGGTGAAGTTTACGAAAAAAACGTAGGCGCTAACACACCAATTGGTTTAGCTCGAAGTGGCTCACCAAATCAACTTTGGACAAAAGGTGGAATTCTATACGCACCACCAGTAAGATAATTTTATCTTAAAAACTAAAGGGGCCTAGTTAATATTGGCCCCTTTATTAAAGTTTCATGCTTAGACTTGAAGAAATAAAAAATTCTGTAAAAAAAAATTTGCGATTAGGTAACTTAATACCTCAATTGTTGCTTCTATTTACCTTTGGTTTTATTATTTATTATTTTACTAGCAATGCCCAAACCAATATGGCTTCTAGAAATATCTCCTCTGGTTTTGATTTTTTGAAAACTAACTCAGGATTTGATGTTCAGTTTAGCTTAATTGATTATGACGGTTCTTATAGTTTTGGAAGAGCCTATTTAGTTGGATTATTAAATACACTGCTTGTTTCATCATTTGGCATTGTTTTTGCTACTATTCTTGGATTTTTAGTCGGAGTAGCAAGATTATCTAATAACTTTTTATTATCAAAATTATCACAATTATATGTTGAAATATTAAGAAATCTTCCTTTAATTTTACAGATATTTTTTTGGTATTTTGTTGTTTTGAGAAATTTACCCAGTACAGAAAATAGCTTTATTTTTTTAGATTTTTTGATTGTGAATGTGCAGGGCGCTTATTTCCCAAAATTTATTTTTACAAACTTTAATGCAATTTTTTATGGTTTGGTTTGTGCAATACTTGCAATCTTTCTAGCTCAATATTATTCAAAAAAATTAATTTATGAACGTGGCAAATCTCTCCCTGTATTTAAGATAAGTATTTTGTGTTTGATATTATTTACAACTATTTTTGCTTTCATTGGAAATACTGATCTGCAATTGAAGCGAGCAGAATTAATTCAAAATTTTGGTATTTTTAATTATGTTGGTGGAGTAAAATTAGTACCAGAATTTTTAGCATTGCTTTTTGCTCTTTCTCTTTACACTTCAACTTTTATTGCAGAAAATGTTAGGGCTGGAATACTATCTGTTGGCAAGGGTCAAAAAGAAGCGTCAAAATCTCTTGGTTTTAATAATTCACAATCACTAAAACTTATTATTATACCGCAGGCCTTAAGAGTAATAATACCACCCACAACTAATCAATATTTAAATTTACTTAAAAACTCATCTCTTGCAGCAGGAATCGGCTATCCAGATCTTGCGAGTGTGTTTGCTGGTACAGCGCTATCACAAACTGGTAAAGCTATTGAAATTATCTTTATCGTTATGCTCACCTACTTATCGATAAGCTTAATTATTTCGGCATTTCTTAACTGGTATAATCACAAAATAGCTTTTGTTGAAAAATAATATGTTAATAAATTTTATACAATGGTCTAAAAAAAGTCTGTTTTCCAATTGGTGGAATTCTTTAATCACTCTATTTTGTATCTACTTATTGTTTTCGATTATACCGCCATTCATAAATTGGGCTATTCTGGATGCTACCTTCTCAGGTAAATTAAAAACTGACTGCACAGCTGGTGGAGCTTGTTGGGTTTTTATTAGAGTTTGGTTCGAAAAACTCATGTATGGTTTTTATCCTGTAGAACATATATGGCGAATTAATTTAAGTTTTATTATTTTTATTGGAACTATTAGTTTTTCTTTCTTTGTTAGAGAAAAATACAAGTTGTATATTTTGTTTTTTTTAATTTTCATTTTTCCTGTTATTGCATTTATTCTAATTCGAGGTGGTTTTGGGTTGACTATTGTTGAAACAAGAGAGTGGGGAGGACTGGCTCTAACATTTATTCTTGCAATTTTTGGGATTATTCTTTCTTTTCCTTTAGGTGTTCTTCTGGCTATGGGAAGAAGATCTGAATTGCCAGTCATTAAATATTTCTGCATTTGCTTTATTGAAACATGGAGAGGAATACCTTTACTAACCGTTTTATTTGCCGCTGCCGTAATGTTTCCTTTATTATTACCATCTGGAACCTTTGTAGATAAATTGCTACGTGTTGCGATTGGTATTGCAATTTTTGAGTCTGCTTATGTCGCGGAAGTAGTTAGAGGAGGCCTGCAATCTTTGCCGAGAGGACAGTATGATGCTGCTAAATCAATTGGTATGGGCTATTGGCAAATGAATTTTTTTGTTGTTCTGCCCCAAGCCATTAAAACAGTAATTCCAGGTATTACCAATACTTTTATTGCATTATTAAAGGACACACCTTTAATTTACCTAATCGGCATGGCAGAGATTTTAGGAATAGTTAATATGGCGAAAGCTAATCCCTATTGGTTGGGTATGGCTGTTGAAGGTTATGTTTTCGCTGCAATAATTTTTGGGGTAGTATCATTTATTCTTAGTAGTTATAGTCAAAAATTAGAAAAAAAATTTAGCACAGAAAACAAATAATGAAGGAAAAAGTTATAGAATTAGTTGAGGTTAATAAGTGGTATGATAAATTTCATGTGCTAAAAGATATTAATCTTTCAGTATTTGCAGGTGAAAAAGTTATTATTTGTGGTCCGTCTGGATCTGGAAAATCTACATTAATAAGGTGTGTTAATAGACTAGAAGAACATCAAGAAGGCTCCATCGTAGTACGTGGGATTACATTAAGTCATGATACAAAAAATGTTGAAAAGATCAGAGGGGATGTTGGGATGGTATTTCAGCAATTTAATTTATTTCCCCATTTAACTATTCTGGATAACTGTACATTAGCGCCCACGTGGGTACGAAAATTACCTAAAAAAGACGCAGAGCAATTAGCTATGGAATATTTGAAAAAAGTTAAAATCGAAGATCAGGCTAAAAAATTCCCAGGGCAGTTGTCCGGTGGGCAACAACAAAGAGCTGCCATCGCAAGAGCGTTGTGTATGGAGCCTAAAATTATGCTGTTTGATGAGCCTACTTCAGCTCTAGATCCGGAGATGATTAAAGAGGTTTTGGATGTTATGATCGATCTTGCAAAAGGGGGAATGACCATGATTGTTGTTTCACACGAAATGGCTTTTGCTAAAGAGGTTGCGGATCGAGTAATTTTTATGGATGAAGGTAGAATTGTTGAGGAAAAAGAGACAAAAGAATTTTTTGCAAACCCAGAAAATGAAAGAACAAAACTGTTTTTAAGTCAAATTTTAGGATAGCCAATCAGGGTAGGGCAGATTCTTTGATTTTAAAAATTCAATATTAAATAGTTTACTAGCTGATCTCGAACCAACATCACAAAGAATAGTCACGATTGTTTTACCTGGACCCATTTCTTTAGCCATTTCAATAGCTCCAGCAACATTTATACCAGATGAAGTTCCTAAAAAAAGCCCTTCATTTTTTAAAAGTTTAAAAACAATATTGAGTGCATTGGTATCGTCAATTCTATAAGCATAATCAATCGGTGTATTTTCAAAATTTTTAGTTATCCTAGAGGTGCCTATTCCTTCTGTAATAGAAGATCCCTCCATTGTTAGAGTATTATTTTTAATATAACTGTACAAAGCAGATCCATGTGGATCGCTTAAACCAATTTTAATACCCTTTTTTTTGTTTTTAAGACCTTCTGCTACACCTGCTAATGTGCCACCCGTCCCAACAGAGCAAATAAATCCGTCTATTTTTCCTTCAGTTTGTGACCAAATTTCCTCAGCGGTAGTTTCTCTATGGGCCTGTTTATTGATTACGTTGTCAAATTGATTAGCCCAATATATTAATTTTCTGCCATTATTCGACATTTCTTTAGCAACAGATTCTGAATATTTAACATAATTTTTAGGATCAGAATAAGGAACTGCATCAACTTCTATAAGTTTTGCTCCTAATTGTTTAAGCGTATCTTTTTTCTCTTGTGACTGTGTATTTGGTATAACAATAACCGTATGGATTCCAAAGTAGTTTGCAACCATAGTAATTCCAATACCTGTATTACCAGCGGTTCCTTCAACGATCGTTCCACCAACTTCAAGTTTTTTTTTATTAAGAGCGTCTTTAATAATATAGAAAGCTGCCCTATCTTTAACTGATTGACCTGGATTTAGAAATTCAGCTTTGCCATATATTTTACATCCAGTTAGCTCTGAGGCTTCTCTTAAATAAATTAAGGGAGTGTTGCCAATTAGGTCTATAATACTTTTATTCATAATTAAATAATATTACTGATTTGTAATTAATACAGTATTGGTAATTAAGCAATTTTCTTTAGATAAAACTGACTTACATCTGTATGTTTTAATGCAAAACCTGTTTCGCAATAGTCAAAATAATAATTCCAAATTCTTTTAAACCGCTCATTAAATTTATCATTTTTTATAGTATGCCAATTATCATTAAATCTTTTTTTCCACTCAATTAAAGTTTTGCAATAATCGTTTGCAAAATCTATCTGATGTACAAGTTCAAGTTTGTATTTTTTGAATAGATTAAATAAAACTTTCTTACTAGGCAGTACACCACCTGGAAATATATATTTTTGTATAAAATCAACATTATTTAAATAATTTTTGAAAGAATTTTCGTTTATGGTAATAATTTGCAAACAAGCTTGACCGCCATTATTTAAGGATTTATTTAATTTTTCGAAATAAACATCCCAATATTTTTTTCCAACTGCTTCGAACATTTCTATAGAAATAATTTTATCAAATTTTTGATTTATGTTTCTGTAGTCTGTAAAATTTAGCTTTACGTTATTATTAACTTTGCTCATCAGTGCTTGATTAACAAAATTGTATTGGTTTTGGCTTATTGTGAAAGCATTTAAATCTATATTTGCAAATTGTGTAGTGAGACTATTAATAAATCCACCCCAACCACAGCCAATTTCGCAGACTTTATCTTTTTCATTTATGTTCAAATTTCTAATAATAGTTCTGTATTTATTTATTTGAGCCTCCTTTAAATCTAGATCTTTATTATCGTAAAGAGCTGATGAGTAGCTCATGGTGTTATCTAACCATTTAGAATAAAAATTATTACCTAAATCATAATGAAATTCTATATTTTTTTTTGCTTGTGAAATAGAATTTTTTTTAAATATAAAATTAATTTTTTCAAAGATTTTGAAAAAAAAATTTGGCTTGATCTCTTTTTTATTAATATGTTGATTTTTTAATAAAATCTTTAAAAGGTTGTTTAAGTTCGAAGTGTCCCATTTATTATTTATATAACCCTCTGCAAAGCCTAATTCACCCCTATACAAAACATCTTTAACAATAGTATCGTCATGTATTGTAATATTAGATGTTAAGCCGGCTTCTTTACCATTAAATATTTTTTCATAATTATTTTTGAAATTAACTTTAATAGACCCCCAAAAAATACTATTAAATTGATTATCTAAAAAATTCTTAAGAAATTTATTCATGATAAGAGATAGTATCTTTCTTTTTTTCTTGTTTAAAGAAAAAATTTTTACTTTTAATAAATATTTTTACAGCTTGATAATGAATTAATACCATTATTTTTTGAGCGAAAAAAAAATTGGAAATTATCGTCTTAATAATATTAATATTTGTAAGTTTTTTTTCTTTAGAAACAAACCCAGTTAATAATGACATTTCCTTACTAAGTACATTTATGTTTAAATTAATATTTGGAAAATAACTCTTTAAGTGAAAATCATATTTCATTCTCATTTTCAAAAAAGGGGACACATAGAATTTTTTTATAGTTGAATGTTTTTTTTTATTAGAATTATTAATTTTAAATAAATAAGTGTGTTGTTCATGGTGTGTGTTTTTTACCTCATAAAGTACAAATGCAAGTTTGTTGGAGGAGTTTACACAAAAGTATATTGATATAGGATTAAATACGTAACCCAAAAATCTAGGTATTGAAAATAAATAAATAGAAAGTTTTTTTTTATATTTGAACTTTTTAATAATTTTTTTTAATATCCATTTATATAAGTTTGAATTTTCGATTTGTGGACCGTGATCTTTTTCGTAAAAACTTAATAAGTTAAAAGAATTTATTGAAAAAAAAAATTTTTTTTTTAATGTTCTAATATTTTCTAGGTTAATCATCATAGAAGGATAGCTGTAAGAGAAATAATTATTAAATGGTTTTATTCTTTTATGAAATACGGTTGTTTCGTAGAAATATATATTTTTCATTATTTAATTTGTTTTATTATTCTTAAGGATGATTTAATTCCGTCCTCATGAAATCCATACCCCTGCCACGCACCTACAAACCAGATATTATTATAGCCTTGAATTTTAGATAATTTTTCCTGTAAATCTTGAATTTTACTAGTGAAGACCGGGTGTTTATAAACTATTTTTTTTATAATTTTAGATTTTCTTATTTTATTTTCACAATTAATGGACACAAAAACATTTATTTTTGTATTTAAGTTCTGAAGTAAATTCATCCAGTACGTTAGAGCAAATGTTTTGTTTATTTCTGTAAAATTCCAACTTGACCAATTTGCTTTTTTAAGGGGCATAATTGTTTCATCTGTATGAATTGTAGCAATATTTTTTTTATATTTAACCATATTCAAAACATTGATTTGATCTTTACTAATGTAGTTTAATATTTTTTTTACGTCATCAGTGTGAGTTGCTAAAATGACATGATCGTAGGTGTAGATAGACCCATCAATTGTGTGAATCTTCTTTTTTTTAGTATTAATTTTAATAACTTTTTTTAAAACTATTTTATCATCGCCAATAGCTTGCTTAACTTTATCGACATATGTGCGACTTCCGTTGCAAATAGTGAACCAAATAGGCCTTTTTTTAAAAATATTTATTAGTCCATGGTTTGAGAAAAAGCTTAAAATAAAATGTATTTTATACTTTTTTATTTCACCAATAGGGTTTGACCAAATGGATGAGCACATTGGATAGAAATATAAGTTTATAAATTCGTCAGTAAATTTGGATTTTTTTAAAAATATATCTACTGTTTCATCAATGATTTTATTAGTTTCTATATATTGTCTAGTAATTTTGTTGAATCTAAAAATATCTTTTAAAATTCTCCAGTATCTTAGTGTGAATATATTTTGACTACTTAATATTGTTTTTAAATTTTTCCCAGACCATTCGTATTTTTTTTTAAGACTAGTTACAGAAAAACTCATATCACTAATCTGATATTTTACTTTTAATTCTTTAATAAATTTTATGAAGTTTTGGTAATTAAAATTATTAAAAACAATAAACCCACTATCCACATTAACGTTTTTACTGTCTAATGTTAAAGCGTGCGTGTGAGTGTGGCCACCTAAATAATCATTTTGTTCAAATAACTGAATATGAAATTTCTTTCTTAAATAGTAAGACGCTGACAATCCCGATATACCGGATCCAATAACAGCAATTCTTTTTTTCATTAATTCTTTAACTCTGAAAATGCATTTAAAGCTAATTTTCTTGCTTCTTCATGTTTTACTATTGGTTTTGTATAATCTCTTGCAAGATCAAAATCATACTGATTACAAAGGTCACTTGGTAATTCCCAGGGTTTGTGTATAAATTTTTTGGGTAACATGGATAGTTCTTTGATCCATTTTTTTACATATATACCTTCAGGATCAAATTTTTCACCCTGAAGAATCGGATTAAATATTCTAAAATAGGGAGCTGCATCAGCACCACAGCCTGCAACCCATTGCCACCCAGCAACATTATTTGCAGTATTAAAATCTAATAAAGAATCTCTAAAATATTTTTCACCCTCTATCCAATTAATTCTTAAATGCTTAACTAAAAATGATGCTGTTATCATTCTTACCCGATTGTGCATCCATCCTGTTTCGCGCAACTCTCTCATTCCAGCATCAACAATTGGGTATCCTGTTTGACCTTTTTTCCATTTTGTTAATTTATCACTATCTTTGACCCATTTAAATTTATCAAATTGTTTCCTAAGATTCCCACTTTCCATTTTTGGAAAATGGTTAATTAAATGATGAGAAAATTCTCTCCACCCAATTTCATTAATAAATTTTCTAAATCCAATATTTTTTTTTGAAATTTTGTAACATTCATCAAATAGAGTCTGGACGGAAATTTCTCCAAATGCAAGATAAGGAGATAGTTTAGATGTTCCGTCAGAAGAAGGTATGTCTCTATTTGTAGCGTAGTTTGAAATTTTTTTACTAATAAAGTCTTTTAATAAAATTTTTGCATTTTCCTCGCCCACTTTCCAATATTTTTCAAATTTTACATACCAATTCTTTCTTGGTTTTATAAATTTATCTAAAATTTCGTTGTTATTATTCTTTAGAGGAGTATTTTTAAAATTACTTACTTTATTTACATAATTATTATTTCTTAAATATTGTTCCTCAGCATTTTTCCAATAAGGTGTGAATACTTGAAATGGTGTACCATCTTTTTTTTTAACTATAAATGGATCTTGTAATAAATTACCCTTAAATTTTTTGTATTTTATACTGTTTTGATTTAAATAATTTTCTAAAATTAAATCTTTTTTAATTTCAGACGGTTCATTTAATTCATTCCAATAAATTGTTTCTATACTTTTATCCTTGATAACATGCTGTATTGCCTCGGTGATGTCACAAGCAAAAATTTTAAAAATTACTCCCTTATCAGATAATTTTTTTTCTATATTTTGAAGTGTTTTGTAAAGCCACCATCTTTGAGCAGATCTTTCATTAAATTTTTTTTGATCGAACGCATAAATAGCGATAAATTTCTCTTTGCTATTAGAAATTTCATAATAAGCTGGATTATTTTCTAGTCTAAAATCCTGTCTAAACCAAAGAACTTTTATTTTTTGCATAAATAAAACTTATATATAAATCAACTAATATATGTAGTTTTTTTATAAATTTTAATCTTGCACTAACCCATTTTTTCTAGTTTATTATCTCAAAAAAAGGGGACAATTATTATGAGTGCACAGCTAAACCAGCATCTTGGTAAAAAGCTTAGATTAAGAAGAACTTCATTAGGATTAACACAAACACAAGTAGCACAAGCAATTAACGTTACTTTTCAGCAGATTCAGAAGTATGAAAAAGGAACTAATGGTGTTTCATCTGCAAGATTGTTGCAATTATCAAGTTTTTTAAAAGTTCCAATTAAATATTTTTTTGAGGATTATCAAGATTTCAACGAAGCTAATACTAACACAGGTGCACCGCAAAATTTAAACTATTCTTTTTTAGTTAAATTGTTTGCTGATTTAGAGCCGGTTGAAAAAAATAAGATTTTAGAATTACTTAAAGATAGCAATAAAGATTTAAAAAAAGTTATCTAGTTTTGGCTCCTCGAGCAGGACTCGAACCTGCGACCAATTGATTAACAGTCAACTGCTCTACCAACTGAGCTATCGAGGAATTTTTTGTCACAATACAAATTTTTTTTATAAAAACAATAAAAATAAGTGGAGGCCACGCCCAGAATCGAACTGGGATACAAGGATTTGCAATCCTCTACGTAACCATTCCGTCACGTGGCCACATTAATTCAAAATATTTAATTATTCTGAAAGATGTATATATATATTTTAAAGACATATAATCAATAATATGAAATTCGATAATCAAAGAAATCAGATGGTGGAAAGCCAATTGAGAGCAAATTTAGTTATTGATGAAAGCATTTTGGAAGCTTTTAGGTCCGTGCAAAGAGAAAAATATTTTCCCGAGGATTTACAATCTGTCAGCTATATAGATGACACAATTTATTTAAACAAAACTAGATTTGTTTTGAGACCGTTTGTACTTGGAAAGTTAATATCTAATTTAAATTTAGGAGCTGATAAAAATGTTTTAGATGTTGGATCAAGCAATGGTTATAGCGTAGCTATACTAGCTAAGCTTTTTAAAAAAGTAACATGCATAGAGGAAGATGATACAATTTTTGATTCACTAGGCGATATATGTAAAGAACAAAAACTACAAAATGTAAAAATTATAAAACAAAATTTTTTATCCATAGAGTTATCGAAAGACTCTTTTGACAATATTTTAATCAATGGTGAAATTAACTCGGATCCATTGAATTTAATAAATTCTTTAAAAATCGGGGGAAAGTTAGTTGCTATTTTTAGACAAGACTCAGTTTCCTATGCGGTTACCTATTTAAAAAATAACAAAAATACCTATGATAAAATTAGAACATTTGATGCATCTGCATCTTTATTAATTAATTATAAAAGCAAAGATCCAGTTTTTTCTTTTTAAAATGAAAAATTTTGGATCGTATAATCATAAAGTAATTGAAAAAAAAATCTATAATTTTTGGGAAAAAAAAGAATTATTCAAACCTATAAAAAATAAAAAAAAAACTAAGTACTTTTCTATTGTCATACCGCCACCAAATGTAACAGGCAGTTTACATATGGGGCATGCTCTGAATAATACAATTCAAGATTTGCTTATTAGATATAAACGTAATCAAGGTTATGAAACTTTGTGGCAACCAGGAACTGATCATGCGGGTATAGCAACGCAAATAGTTGTGGAAAAACAATTGGCCGCAAAAGGTTTAACTAAAAATATTCTTGGTAGAAAAAAGTTTATTAATGAGATTTGGAAATGGAAAGTAAAATCCGGTAATCAAATTATATCACAATTAAAAAAATTAGGTTCTTCATGCGATTGGAGTCGAGAACGTTTCACTATGGACGAAGGTTTGTCGAGATCAGTTATTAAAGTATTTGTCGAACTTTATAAAAAAAAATTGATTTACAAAGATTTAAAGCTAGTAAATTGGGATCCAGTTCTGCAAACAGCTGTTTCCGATCTAGAGGTAATTCAAAAAGAAGTTGAAGGTAAACTTTATTTTATAAGGTATAAAATTAAAGATTTAAACAAAACTCTTACTATCGCAACTACTAGACCAGAAACTTTGTTTGGAGATACTGCATTGGCTGTGAATCCAAAAGACAAAAGATTTAAGGATCTTGTTGGAAAAACAGTCATTATTCCTGTCTGTAATAGAGAAATTAAAATAATCGAAGATGAATATGCTGATCCAACCCAAGGAAGTGGTATTGTAAAAATTACACCAGCCCATGATTTTAATGATTTTTTAGTAGGAGAAAGAAATAAACTTTCTCAAATAAATATTTTTACTAAAGATGCTAAGCTTAACCATAATACTCCTGATACTTATGTTGGCTTGGATCGGTTTGATGCTAGAACAAAATTAGTTCAAGAACTTACCAAGCTAGGTTTAATTGAAAAAATTGAAACAATTAAACATGCCGTTCCTTATGGCGATAGATCAAATTCAATTATTGAACCTTATTTGACTGAGCAATGGTTTTTAGACGCTAAAAAATTAGCAAAGGGGGCTATGCAAGAAGTAAAATCTAAGAAGACTTCTTTTTTCCCAGAGAATTGGACCAAAACATACTTTCAATGGATGAATAATATTCAACCCTGGTGTATTTCCAGACAACTCTGGTGGGGTCACCAAATTCCAGCGTGGTATGCTCCAAATGGTGAAGTGTTTGTTGCTAATGATAAAAAAGAGGCTGAGCTACTTGCCAATAAAAAATTTAAAAAAAATATTGTTTTAAAGCAAGACGAAGATGTGCTGGATACCTGGTTCTCATCTTCTTTATGGGCTTTTGCAACATTAGGATGGCCAAAAAAAACTTATGAACTAAAAAGATTTTATAGCACGTCAGTTTTGGTTACGGGCTTTGATATAATTTTCTTTTGGGTTGCTAGAATGATGATGATGTCTTTGCATTTTATGAAAAAAGTTCCTTTTTCACACGTTTATGTACATGCTTTAGTTAGAGATGAAAAAGGGCAAAAAATGTCAAAGTCTAAAGGTAATGTTATAGATCCATTAGATTTAATTCAAGAGTACGGAGCTGATGCTCTGAGGTTTACGTTAATAGCAATGTCATCACCTGGACGAGATGTTAAATTAGCTAAAGAAAGAGTTAATGGTTATAAAAATTTTGTTACTAAAATTTGGAATATTTTTAATTTTTCAAAATTTAATAACACCTTAACAACTCCTAAAGTAAATATTAAAAAATTAAATAATCCAATTAATTTGTGGATCTTAAATGAATTTGAAACTTGTAAATTACAGACGAATGAATGCATTGAGTCTTATCGTTTTGATGAAGCGGCTAAACATGTATACCAATTCACCTGGAATCTTTTTTGTGATTGGTACATAGAGTTCTCTAAACCAATTTTATACTCTGATAATTCAAAAAATATTGATGAATTAAAAAATACAATGACATTTCTTCAATCGGAGTTATTGTTGTTATTACACCCCTTTATGCCCTTTGTTACTGAAGAGCTTTGGCATCTAACAAAATTCGATAAGTTTTTTAAGTCTCCATTAATTTCTTGTGCCAGTAAAAATTCTCTCAACTTAAATAAAAATCAAATTAAAAAAGCAAAAGATATTAATTACATAATAAATTTTGTAACAGAAATTAGGTCACTAAAAGTAACACTAGGTATTAGTCCAGCTAGTTTTTGCAATTTGTTCTCAAATGAATCCTCTAAAAATTTTAAAAATATAATTAAAAATAATTTAGAA
>ERZ889217.1071-NODE-1071-length-14751-cov-13.088732_pt1 | contig 14751 bp, 15 predicted proteins | sample MGYA00521098_ERZ889217 | MGnify/ENA primary metagenome ERZ889217 (study PRJEB32303, sample SAMEA104408613) | aquatic metagenome | biome: Brackish water; feature: Pelagic; material: water | place: Baltic Sea | collected 2014-06-10T22:04:00 | depth 2,362 m ...
CTACACATCCGCCGACACCGACCTCATCATCGACATCAACGGCTACGTCCCCGCATCCGGATCCCCCAACCCGATATCACCGGCACGGCTCTATGAGTCACGCAGCGGCGCCAACGACAAGACCTTCGACGGCGCCCAACAAAGAGTTGGCCGCACCCTCGCCGGCAACACAGCAACCATCAACATCACCGGCCGCGCTGGAGTCCCCAACAACGCAACCGCAGTGTTCCTCAACGTCGTCGCCGCAAACCCCTCCGGCCCCGGCTACCTCACCGTGTTCCCCTGCGGCACGACGCGACCCCTCGCCTCCAACGTCAACTACAACGGAAACGACATCAGCTCCAACGCCGTCCTCGCCAAAATCGGCACCAACGGCAACGTCTGCATCTACACATCCGCCGACACCGACCTCATCATCGACATCAACGGCTACGTCCCCGCAAGCTAGCTCGGCCGCCCAACTCCGATCGCTATCTCGACACCACTCGCCGTCGACGATCACCGTCAAGGTCTGGCCAGGCAACGAGACACCCGACGGCAACATGACGGTTCCGTTCGAGGTGTACAACGCTGCTGGAGTGGCAGCCGTGAAAGACGGGCTTGTCGTTGTAGGCGAACACGACGAGCAGGCGCGTGGTGTTGCCTTCGGTCGGCGTGACGCGGTGGATGGCGTTGCGGCCGCGCGAGGTCGCCGGGTGCGAAGTCGAGGGTCTGTACCGGCTCGTCGCCGTCGAGAATCTTGCCGACCCGTTCGAATGCCATGTCGCCGACGTCGGCATAGGGGTGGACATCGTCAATACCGAGCACGCCGCAGAGGAACGACGCGTCGTTGTAGATGTCACGCAGCGGCGAGTCTCGGGGGATTTCGTCATCGGCGATCAAACCCTTACTGCTCTCTACTTGCCGGTTGAACGGATGGGCTCCATCGAGCGACGGGTCAGATGGCGTCAGGTACACGTTGTGCGTTTTGTCGGTATAGAAGGCGTCGCCCTCAAGAGGCGCTGACTGGATAACGATCTGCTCGATCGTGGCGGAGCCCGCGAGCACGAGCGCTCCGTCGTTGTCGAGGCGTTCACGGCATTCCGCGATGTACGACTCGTCGCCCATGGGGTGTCGATCTGTATCGAGGTGCGCGCTACTGCGGGGAAGAGTCACCTGGGCTTCCTATCTCTGTGGTTCGAATGATCCGAGCGGACCGATCGTCTGGCGGATGAGGGGGACCCCTGGCCGGTAGGCCAAGTGGTGGTGCGTCGGAGCGTCGAGGATGGTCGCGTGGCCGGCCGACCCCGGTGCCAGCCGGCCGATATCGGTGCGGCGAAGTGCTGCAGCGCCTCCGAGCGTGACTGCTTGGACCGCTTCGTCGATTGTCATGCCCATGTCGCGAACAGCAATGGCGATACAGAACGAAATCGAGGTCGTGTAGCTCGATCCGGGGTTGCAGTTGGACGCCAGCGCCACCATGGCTCCGGCATCGATCACCCGACGTGCGTCGGCATATGGCTGGCGAGTCGAGAAGTCGGCGGCAGGGAGAAACGTGGCGACGGTGTCGCTACCGGCCAACGCTTCGATGTCGCTAGTGGAGAGATAGGTGCAGTGATCAACTGACGCGCACCCGCAGTCGACCGCGAGTTGGACACCTGGGCCATGGCCGAGTTGGTTGCCGTGGAGCCGCAGCCCGAGGCCGGCGGCTCGGCCCGCCTCGAGGACTGCTCGCGATTGGTCTGTGTCGAAGGCACCCGTTTCGCAGAAGGCATCGACCCACTTGGCGTGCGGCTTTGCCGCATCGAGCATCTCGTTGCAGACCAGGTGGATGTAGTCGTCGGCGCGGCCTTCGAACTCTGCAGGCAGGAGGTGGGCTCCGAGGAATGTCGATTCGGTGGTGTATCTCCGGGCGATCTCGACGCTGCGGGTTTCGTCGACCACGTTGAGGCCGTAGCCCGACTTGATCTCGATCGTCGTGGTGCCGGCACGGTGTGCCTCGGCCAGTCGTTGCCGAACCAGGCCGTCGAGAGCATCAGTCGACGTGCTGCGAGTGGCGTCGGTGGTGACGCGGATTCCGCCGCCGTCATACGGCTGGCCAGCCATACGGGCGGTGAACTCTTCGGCACGGTCACCGGCAAAGACGAGATGGGTGTGGGAGTCAACAAACCCCGGCAGCACGCACGCACCGTCGGCGTCGATCCGGTCGTCGGCAAGTGCGCCAGCGGGCCCGACGTGTTCAACCACGCCGTCGACGATCACGACCGATGCGTTGGCGACGATACCAAGCGGGCCTCGGCCGAGCGCCGGGTCGTTGGTGATCAGCGATCCAATGTTGTCGATCGAAAGTGATCGCCGTGTCGGTATCGGCGTCGTTGTTGAAGTCGGCGTCGTTGTTTCAGGCATCGTCCATCAGCTCCCTGATTGTGGCATCGAGTTCGCCAGCCACGTCGACCGTCGAGTGACGTCCTTCGGCAACGATGTGGCGCCCATCGACGTGCACGTCGGTGACGTCGGCCGCAGTTCCGGCGAAGACGGCCGTTTCGACAGCACCCTTGGTGGTCGTCCCGGCAGTCCGTACCGAGTCGAGCCGGATGGTGACGAGGTCAGCCCTGTTGCCGACGATGATCGCACCGGCATCGTTCCAGCCGAGGCTGCGATGGCCGTTGAACGTCGCCATGTCGAGCAGATCGGATGCAGCGTGGACACCACGTTCGTTGCTGCGGAGGCGCTCGTCGAGTTCGACGGCACGAGCTTCCTCGAACAGATCGATCACTGCATGTGAGTCGGAGCCAAGTGACATTTTGATGCCTGCGTCGGCAAAGCGGCTCGTGGGTCCAATGCCGTCGCCAAGGTCTCGTTCGGTGGTCGGGCACATCACGACGGTCGATGCCGCCGCGGCGAGCCGTTCGATGTCGTGCCCCGACAGGTGTGTTGCGTGAACTGCCGAGAAGCGGTCGGTCAAGGCCCCCGCTGCGGCGAGCACTGCGATCGGCGACGACCTGTGGTGCGCCATGCAGGCCGCATTCTCCGCGATCTGCTCCGAGACGTGGGCGTGCAGCGGAGCCTGGTGGGTGGCAGCCCAGTCGGCAACGAGCTGCATCGATCGAGGGTCGACGGCACGGACCGAGTGGATCGCTGCACCAATCCGGTGCGTGTCTCCACTGGCGAGTCGATCGACCCGGTCGGCCCACCGGCTGGCAGTCGCGTCACTGAATCGTTGCTGAGTTCCGAACGGTTCGTTGTATCCGTCAGCCCCGAAGCCTCCGTAGAGATACAACGTGTCGAGCAGTGTGATGCGGATGCCGACGTCGTCAGCAGCGGCGAGGAGAGCCAGACCCATCTCGTTGGGGTCGGCGTACTGCCCTCCATCGACCCGGTGGTGGAGATAGTGGAACTCGCCGACGCAGCTCACACCGGCCAACGCCATCTCGGCGAACACTGCTCGGGCCAATCGACGGTAGGAGTCAGGCTCGAGTCGTTGAGCGGCGCGGTACATCAGGTCACGCCACGTCCAGAAGGTCCCGCGGTCGGCTTGGGTGCGTGACCGGAGCGCGCGGTGAAAGGCGTGGCTGTGGGCATTGGCCAGGCCCGGCATCGTGAACCCGCTGAGCCGCGTTGCGGTGCCCGGCTCGGCGTGGGCGGTAATTGTTGCGAACCGGCCGTCGACGATGCCGATCAGCACGTCGCGTTGCGGCCGCCCGTCGACGAGCGCCGACGCGCACCACACCTGGGCGTTCACGAGCCGACGCGCTCGACGAATGCGGTGATCCGTGCAACGAACGCGTCACGGTGAAACTCGTTGAACTCGTCCCAGGTAGCCAGCGTGGATGGATTGGTGACCCGGTCGATGAACAGCACGCCGTCGAGATGATCACACTCGTGCTGCCAGGTGCCCGCGGTCAGACCCCGTTTGATCTCGTCGTGTTCGACGCCGTTGCGGTCGAGGTACCGCACTCGGATGTTGACGTAACGATCGACGTTGCCACGCAGCGGAACCGAGAGACAGCCCTCGTTCACCTCGACCAGTTCGTCATCGAGCGGTTCGATAATCGGATTGATCGCAACCGTCAAGGGGATGCGCGGCTTGTACGGATACCGGAGGTTGTCGCCGACCTCCATCACCGCGACTCGGAGCCGCTCGTTGATTTGCGTGGCCGCCAGGCCCGCACCGTTTGCATGGCGCATTGTCTCGATGAGGTCGTCGATCAGCGTTTGGATCCGATCGCTGGCGATCTCGTCGGCGGGCACCTCACCAGCGACGATGCGCAGCGTCGGGTGACCAATCGAGAGAACTGGCCGAACCGTCATTGCTCGCTCGACAGACCATCCGCGGCCGGTTCCTGTACTCCGGCTTGCGCGGGGCTGCCCTTCATTGGAATGACAACGCCACGCTCGTCGGCGACCTCGATGGCCCGCTCGTACCCAGCATCGACGTGGCGGATCACACCCATAGCGGGGTCGTTGGTGAGCACCCGTTCCAGCTTCTCATCCGCGAGCGCCGTACCGTCAGCGACGCTGACCTGGCCAGCGTGGATCGATCGTCCGATGCCGACCCCGCCACCGTGGTGGATACTGACCCAGGTGGCGCCAGAGCAGGTGTTGACGAGGCCGTTGAGCAGCGGCCAGTCGGCAATGGCATCGGAGCCATCGATCATCGCTTCGGTCTCGCGGTAGGGCGAGGCGACCGATCCGGAGTCGAGGTGATCACGCCCGATGACGATCGGAGCCTTCAGCTCACCCGAGCGAACCATCTCGTTGAAGCGCAGCCCCAGACGGTGCCGCTCGCCATAACCGAGCCAGCAGATTCGCGCGGGCAAGCCCTGGAAGGCGACGCGTTCGCCAGCGAGCCTGATCCAACGATGGAGGCCTTCGTTGTCGGGGAACTCTTCGAGCACAGCTTTATCGGTGGCGGCAATGTCGGCCGGGTCACCCGAGAGAGCAACCCAGCGGAACGGTCCGAGGCCCTCACAGAAAAGCGGTCGGATGTAGGCCGGGAGAAAGCCGGGGTAGTCAAACGCCCGCTCGAAACCGCCGAGCTTCGCTTCAGCGCGCAGGCTGTTGCCGTAATCAAACACCTCGGCCCCGGCGTCCATGAACCCGACCATCGCCTCGCAGTGTGTAGCCATCGCAGCTCGGGATCGACGGGTGAACTCGGCCGGGTCGGTGCGCTTCAATTCGTCGGCAGCCTCGGGCGTGAGGTCGTTTGGCATGTAGCTCAGCGGGTCGTGTGCGCTGGTCTGATCGGTAACGATGTCGGCGTCGACGTTGTCGGCAAGGAGGCGCGGCAAGATGTCGGCGGCGTTGCCGAGCAGACCCACCGACAGCGGTGTACGGCTGGCCTTGGCCTCGTGTACACGGCGTACCGCACTGACGTAGTCGGGGGCGATCTCATCGAGGTAGCGGTGATCGACGCGTCGCTGCAGCATGCGCTGGTCGCAGTCAATGACGAGCACGACGCCATCGTTCATAGTGACTGCCATCGGCTGAGCGCCGCCCATGCCGCCGGCGCCGGCGGTGATCGTGAGCGTGCCGGCGAGCGTGCCATTGAAACGCTTGCGGGCGATCTCGGCAAAGCACTCAAAGGTGCCCTGCAAGATGCCCTGGGTCCCGATGTAGATCCACGAGCCGGCGGTCATCTGGCCGTACATGGTGAGTCCCTGCTGTTCGAGACGGCGGAACTCGTCCCAGTTCGCCCAGTCGGGAACCAGGTTCGAGTTGGCAATGATCGCTCGCGGCGCCCACTCGTGGGTGCGCATCACGCCAACGGGTTTGCCCGATTGCACCAACATCGTCTCGTCGCGCTCGAGGGTCTCCAACGTGCGCAGCATGGCGCGATACGAATCCCAGTTCCGCGCCGCACGCCCAGTGCCGCCGTACACGACGAGTTCGTCGGGGTTCTCCGCCACCTCGGGGTCGAGGTTGTTTTGCAGCATTCGGTAGGCGGCCTCCTGCGGCCACCCTTTGCAATTCAGCTCGGTACCGCGCGGTGCGCTGATGCCGGTGACGGGCGTTCCGATCGGGCCAAACGAAGAACTCATGTCTTGCAGTCTGCGCGCAACATCTCTACGCTGTCAACAGATCACAATCAATGTCAATAGGTGACATTCAGCAGAAAGAACCACATGGCTTCCACGACCAGCAGAACGACGGCTCCGAGCAGCGACCGGGAACGGGGCCAAACGGGTGTCCCGCGTTCAGTCAGCCGAGTGCTCGACCTTTTCGAGATCGTGCTCGCCGAGCGCAACTGCAACCTCACCGCTGCGGCAAACGCGTCCGAGCTCACACCCACCACCGCGTTGCGGTATCTCCGAGCGCTCGAAACTCGCGGCTACGTCGACCGCGACGAATCGGGCGACTTCTCGGCGGGTCCGACCATCTTGCGGATCGCTGCCTCCTTGCGCGGCGGCACCGTCCTTGACCGATTGGCCGCTGTCGCTCAACCACACCTCGACGAACTTGCTCGGCGCAGCGGCGAGTCGACCTATCTCGCTGTGAGCGACGGCCGCACGGGTACCTATATCGCTACCGCCGAAAGCCCCCGGGCAATCCGCCACGTCGGCTGGGTCGGCCAGGACGTCACCCTCGTCGGCTCCGCACTCGGCGCCGCGCTCACCGAGCCCGGCATCACCGCCATCCGTATCGGCGCCGTCGAGGTTGACATCACCGCCATCAGCCGGGCGCTTCCATCGACCGGCAAGCTCGGCTTTGCCATCTCGATCGTCGGCCCCAAGCATCGCTTCAACACTGACCAATGCAGCGACCACGAAGTAGCAATCGCTGCGACCGTCGACGCGCTTGCGCACGAACTACGCACCAACGGAGAGGACTACGCGTCATGACCATCCACCTCGACGGCCCCGGCGTCACCATTGCCGACGTCACCGCCGTCGCCCGCCAATCCGAATCAGTCGAACTCACTGCCGCAGCCGTCGAACGAATGGCTGCTGCCCGAGCAGTCGTCGAACAACTCGCTGAAGGAGCCCCCAAGTACGGCATCTCGACTGGCTTCGGTGCACTCGCCACCGTCTCCATCCCACCCGACCGCCGCCGTGCACTCCAGGTCGCACTCATCCGCTCCCACGCTGCGGGGATGGGCGACCCGGTCGAGGACGAAGTGGTGCGCGCCATGGTGTTCCTCCGGGCGCGTACGCTCGCTTTCGGCAACAGCGGCGCGCGCCCACTCGTCGCACAAGCGATGGTCGACATTCTCAACGCCGGCATCACACCGATCGTCCCCGAGTACGGCTCGCTCGGAGCCAGCGGCGACCTTGCCCCACTCGCCCACGGCGCCTTGGCACTGCTCGGCGAAGGTGACGTCGTCTACGGCGGACAGGTGAGGCCAGCCGCCGAGGCGCTCGCCGCCGCCGGCCTCAAACCCATTGAACTCGCCGAGAAAGAGGGCCTCGCTGTCACCAACGGCACCGACGCCATTTTGGGCATGCTGTGCCTTGCCATTGCCGACATCGAGCGCCTGCTCAGCCAGGCCGACATGATCACCGCAATGACTGTCGAGGGGCTCCTGGCCACCGACACACCGTTCGCTGCTGACCTGCAAGCACTTCGTCCACAACCCGGCCAAGCCGTCAGTGCGGCAAATCTCCGAGCGATGCTTGCCGGCTCACCAATCGTCGCCAGCCACGACAATGACGACGACAGCCGCGTGCAGGACGCCTATTCCATCCGTTGCACGCCGGCGGTCCACGGCGCCATTCGGGACACGCTCGAACACTGCCGCTTTGTCGCCCAGAACGAGCTCGCATCAGCGATCGACAACCCGATGGTGCTCGCCGACGGCCGCGTCGAGTCGTGCGGCAACTTCCACGGCGCACCACTCGGATTCGCTGCCGACTTCCTCGCCATTGCAGTCTCCGAGATCGGAGCGATTGCCGAACGGCGAATGGACCGCATGCTCGACAAGACCCGGAGCCACGGCCTTCCGCCGTTCCTCGCCCACGAAGCAGGCGTCGACAGCGGCCTGATGATCGGCCACTACACGGCAGCAGCTATGGCTTCAGAGAACAAGCGCCTCGCGGCACCAGCCTCGGTCGACTCACTCCCTACGTCAGGCATGCAGGAAGACCACGTCTCCATGGCCTGGCTCGCGGTCCGCAAACTTCGCAAGGTGGTCGACAACGTTCGACGTATTCTTGCGGTCGAATACGTCTGCGCCGCTCGAGCAATCGAGTTTCGGGCGCCGCTGACGCCGTCGCCGGCAACCGGCGCGCTGCTTGCATTACTGCGCATCGACGTCGATGGCGCCGGCCCCGACCGATACCTCGCCCCCGAACTCGCCGCGGCAGAAGCCATCCTCGATTCATCTGCGATGATCGATGCACTCGACGCGATCGGAATCAGTCTCGAATGAACCGCAACACGCTGTGTCCATGATTGGCTGAAACAGTGAACGTGCGCCGGTCCAACACCATTTTCTAGTACTCCGAGTGGGGCGGGCGATCAGTGTCCCTCCACGACCCTGCGGGCAACCGAATCGAATTTGGGAACGCGGAGATGGTCGAGCGAACGAGCCATCACGCCCGGCGACGAGTGACGACGGCTGTTTCTTTGATCAACTGATTGCCGAGCGTTCGTCCAACAGGAACGCCGCGATCCACGCCGCCACCGTTGGGCCGTCAGTTGGAATGTTCGCGGCGCGCGTGAGCCCGTCGCGTGCGACATCGTCGCCCATCTTCTGGCGGCGAATGGCAATGAGCGCACTCGTGTACGTGCTGTTGAACTCGGGATGGTCCTGGAGACACAGCATCGAATCGCCGACGATGAACATCGGATGGCTCGCCGTCGTTCCGGTCGCGACGTCGAGCGCCTCTGGTGGGAGCGTGGCGACGGCATCCTGATGCATTGCGTGCAACCAGACATCGCCGCCACCGAACCATGGGGTTGCATCCACGCTCATTTCCTGGGGTCCGAGCTTCCATTCCCCGGTCGGTTCCACCGCTCCACCAAGTGCATGCGCGACGACCTGGTGACCAAAACACACACCGACTGTGCGTGACTTACTGAGCCACAGTTGCTCGACGAAGGCCCGCAGTCCGATCAGCCACGGTTCGTCCCGGTACGCATCCCAACGCGATCCGGTGATCAACCATCCGTCGCACTCGTCGACGCTGACCGGGACCTCCTCGTTTACGACGTCGTAGGTCCGCACGGTCAGCTGCGACATCACTGGTCGCAGTAGGCGGTCGTACATGTCGGGGTAGTCGGCCCCCGCGGAAGCTGCGAGTAACTCGTCGCCTTCGACGTGGTCGCACACCAAGATGCCGAGTCGGAACGGACGCTCCGAGCCGTCACCCGATCGGCGCATGGCCGGAACAGCGTGCTGACAGCCGAACAGCACACGGTAACGAGATCGTTTCGATGCTGAGGTGACCGGTGAGATTGGTCGTGAGCGTGGGCATGTTCAGGCCGATGCCGATTGGGCTTCGGTCCATGCGCCGTAACCGCCGATGATGTCCGAGACATCGTCGAATCCGGCTTGACGAAGCACGCTGGCTGCGACCGATGATCGGTAGCCCCCGGCGCAGTAGACAACGGTCGGTGCCGTCGGGTCGAGTTCGTCGAGGCGGCCTGGAAGCTGACCCACCGCGATGGTAGACGCTCCGGGAATCGTGCCGTGCTCGACCTCGCCGGGATTGCGAATGTCGACGAGCTGCAAGCCATCGATGTCGTTGCGCCGGGCGGCGAACTCGGATGCGGTCAACCGTGAAGCCCGAACGACACGATCAGGATTGTCGGCCATCACTATCAGGGGGAAGTGCAGGAAGCCGGTGACGCGATCGAACCCGATCCGGGCGAGTCGATTCTTGGCTTCGCGTTCGAAACCGTCGTCGACAACGACGACGATGTCGACGTCATCAGGAACGACCGAGCCTGCGAATTCGGCGTAGCGACCGTTCAGTCCGACATTGATCGATCCGACGAGGTGACCGCGAGCGAAATCTTCGGGGTCGCGCCCGTCGATGATCATCGCTCCATCGGCGACGAGTTGATCGAAGGCGTCGAGGTCGAGCGCAGCAGGGACAGCGTGCTCGTCAAGGAGCGGGCGGTCTTGACGGTTCAGGACCGCGTCGTAGAGGAAGTAGCCCGGCGCAGGCGGCTGCCCCTCAGTCACCAAGTCGAAGAACATTTGTTTATTGTCGGCGAGGAGCGCGTAGTTGGAGATGCGTTGCTCACCGATCGTCGACCAGGTATCGGTCGACAGGTTTTTCCCACAGGCACTTCCGGCTCCGTGAGCGGGGTACACACGCGTGGCGTCGGGCAGCGTCATCAACTGGTTGTGCAGACTGTCGTAGAGCTGGTCGGCCAGCTCCTCTCGCGTGACTCCGATCGACGACAGCAGGTCCGGGCGGCCGACGTCGCCAATAAAGAGCGTGTCACCGGTCAGCACCGCATGTGGTTCAGCATCGTTCGAGTGCTCCCACACGACGATGCTGATCGACTCGGGCGTGTGCCCGGGCGTGTGGCGGATCTCGAGGACAACGTCACCGAGTTCGATCCGTTCACCGTGGTCAAGCTTGCGTATCTCGAACTCGGTTTTGGCGACCGACGAGTAGGCGATCTCGGCGCCAGTGGCGGCGGCGAGTTCGAGGTGACCGGACAGGAAGTCGGCGTGGAAGTGTGTTTCGATGACCAGCTCGATGGTGAGGCCGACCGCAGCAGCATCGCTGACGTATTCGGCGATATCACGGCGTGGGTCGATAACGGCAGCTCGGCCGCTTGCCTCGTCACCAATCAGGTACGAGGCCTGGGAGAGGCAGTCGAGGTAGTACTGCGTGAAGATCATCGCGAGACCTGCGCGAATGCACCGGGGTAGGCGAGCATGCCTCCGTCGAGGTTCACCACGTCGCCGAAGCCTGCGCCGCTGAGGAACTCGGCGGCCTGGCTACTGCGCCCGCCGCTTCGACACACCACGACGGTGCGCTTCTTGGGATCGAGTTGTCGAACGCGGTTCGCAAGTTCGCCGAGGGGGATGTTGATGGCTCCCTCGATTGCACCTGTGGCAACCTCGTCGGGTTGGCGGACATCGATCAACTGGCTGTCCGGCCCGATCACGGACGCGTAGTTGCTGACTGGATGGTTGCGGTACATCATGTTCACACCGCCTTGCGCATCTCGGTCAGGACCGCGTCGACATCGCAGCCGCGACCTTTGTTGTACGGAAGCTTGCCGAGGGCGTTGCCCATCGCGCAGGTGTTACTGACCGCCGAGAATGTCAGCCCGGCAGCAACGCCTCCGGCCAACCATTTCGCCTTGGGGGCGACGATCGAGGCCAAAATGCCGACGAGGGAGATCGACCCAGCAACGAGGCGAACCTGACGGTCCATGGCCCACGTCTGAGACGAGCCGCGCACAACGTCACCGCCGGATGCAAGCCATGCGTCGAGGCCACCGTCGAGCAGGTGCAGGCGCTGCTTGCCAGCGCCCGCCAGCTTGCCGTGGGCTTGGTCCGCTCGAGCCCCTGACTTGCACACTAGGACCACGGGATGATCGAGTTCGGCGAGGTCGCGGGCGTGCTCGGCGAGCGTGTCGAGCGGGACGTTGTACGACCCCGGGATGTGGACACTGTCGAACTCGCCGCCGGTACGGACGTCGAGGACCCTGATCAACGGATCATCGTTGATCAGTTGACGAAGCTTCGACGAGTCGATCACATCGGTCGCGGCAATGTCGGGTGCGGGGCTGGATGAGAGCGTGGAGTTGGTCATGGGTGGGTCCTTTGAATTGGAGACGATGGGTTCTTGGATCAGGCGGTCAGGATGGTGGAGGCGGCGGTGTAGAAGGCAACGACGCCGAGCATGAGGGCGAAGGCGCTGGTGAGCCGGTCGGCGTCGATGCCTTTTGAGATGCGCGTACCGACGACGACGCCGACGGTGACGGTGACGAGGAACGGACCAACGACGGCCCAGTCGAAGCCGAGGTCCCCTGAGCGCATCGCGAGTGCGATCGACGCGTTGATGACGATGACGACCAACGATGTTCCGATGGCCTGTTTGGCCGGGAACTTGAGCAGCAAGGTGAGGGCCGGGACGGCAGCGAAGCCACCTCCGACGCCGAAGAGGCCCGTCAGTAGCCCGACTGTCGTTGCGGCGCCAGCGAGCTTGGCGATGGCCGATGCCGACAGGTCAAGGCGGGGCTTCACGGAGACCCGTTCCTTTGTCGCAACACCGGCGTCGTCGGCAATCTGGCGGTGCTCGGCGACTTGTTCGCTCGGAGGTTCAGACTTGTCGATACTGCGGTACATCCGGACAGCGACGAAGACGATGAGCGCCGAGAAGGCGAGCAGTAGCGCGTTCTCGTCCAATGAGCGATTCACGAGCAAGCCGATCCGCGAACCGAAGATCCCGGCGGCGCCAAAGGCAATGCCCGCTCTGAGGCGCACGTTGCCGTTGCGGAAGTGGCTGACGACGCCGAACGCCGACGCGACGCCGACCACGAGCAATGACGCAGTCGTGGCATCCTGCGCCTGCAGGCCAGCCACGAACACAAGGATCGGAACAGCAAGCGTCGATCCGCCGCCTCCGAGCGCGCCGAGCGACAGTCCGACCAGGAGGCCCAGTGCGACGGCGATGATCTCGCCGGTCATGCCGAGCCTCGAGTCGTCAGATACAAGGAGGACCGCGAAGGTTTCTTCATGATGGTTCAGGGATCACTATATCCGGATGTCCGTACAAATAGCTAGAGGAGGAATTGGCGCCAGGCATATCTCTCAATTCGACAGCCGAGAAGCTGTCCGCTCGGAATCAGCGGTCGTTGTCGCGCTTCTTTGGCGGCGCCTTGAACGGTGCCTCGATGAGCATCTCGAACCGTTCATCGTCGGGCTGGTTTGGCTCGTTCATCTTCTGCAAGTACTTCTTGAGCGCAGCGCGACCTGCGATGACATGGTCACCCTTGGCTCCGACTGAACGCGCGAGCGCATCTTTCGCCTTGCCTACCCGTTCCTTGCGCGTGGCCCGTTCGGCCTCACTGAAGATGCGGGGCTGCTTGTTGACCTTCGCAGCGGCTGCTGCGCGCCGCTTGGCTTCGGATTCCTGCAGTGGGGTCAGCTTCTGATTCGACATGAGACACAAACCGTACAAGCGCAGTGGTCCAAGTTGCGAAAAAGGGCCGTGCCATCGGCGGTACGCGGTGAGGACAGATGGCCCTGTCGGCGCCATCGGCGGCTCGAGATTTGAGTGCCGAACGCTGCTTGCGGGCCGGTAAGTGCGCAACGATCTGGTCTGCACGAGGCTCTTGCGGTCCCCTCACGGCTGATCGTTTGATCCTGGAGCTTGACCATCCACAAGCCTCAAGGCTGTCCTAAAGTCCGGAGATGGTATGGACGGTCCGGATCTCCGAAGCGAACGATATGCCCAACATTATTCGGCTCATCGAGCGGGCTCGGAGCGCCGAAACAGTTCACGTTGAACTGAGCGAAGTTGTCGCTGACCTGAGGTTGCCGAAAACAAATATTGTTGCTTGCGTTGGCGACTCGATCGTCGCCGTCCTCGTCGGCCGATGCGAAGGCGATATCGGTCGTATCGTCGCCATCGCGATCGCTCCGGAGTGGCGGAACAAAGGCATCGGCTCGGCGTTGATTGGACGTGCCGAAGCCGCATTTCTGAAAGAAGGCTGTCAACGCATCGTCGCACTCCTCACCGAGAACCAGGTCGGTGCTGCTGCGCTCATTAATCGGGGTTTCGAAGTCACGCCGAACCTGGCGCTGTATGAAAAAGACGAGCCCCTTCGTCCTACCGCGTTCTCGATTCTCGAACGCTGGAACGGCGAGCTGATCGATCAGTCTCGATGGGAATCTTTCTCCGGGCTGACGATGCAGCGTGACATCGTTGAACAACGGCTGTTGGCGCCGTTAATCGAGGCCGACTTGGCCAGCCACTTCGGTGTGATCGCGCCATCGGCCATGCTGTTGTTTGGTCCACCCGGAACCGGAAAGACTTCGTTCGCAAAAGCCATCGCGGGACGGCTGGGCTGGCCCTTCGTTGAGCTCCTGCCCTCGAAGCTCGGTGCACACGGGGCGGCGATGATGGCCGACGAACTCGGGCGGGCCTTCGACGATCTGCTTGCGCTCGAACACGTGGTGGTGTTCATCGATGAAGTCGACGACATCGCCAGCTCTCGGGCCGCACGACCCGAAACGCAAGCCGTCGTCAATGAACTGCTGAAGGCGATGGTGCGAGTGCGCGAGGCGCCGGGCCGGCTCTTGGTGTGCGCAACGAACTCGATCGCCGCCCTCGATCCCGCTGTCGTCCGTCCCGGTCGATTCGACCTCGTGATTCCCATAGGACCACCAGATCCTGACGCACGCCTTGCATTACTTAACGACATGCTCGGAGCGATTCCGGGGTCGGCGATTGACCCACAGGCGATGGTCGAGCCGACCGATGGTTTGACCCCCGCCGATATCGCGAGTGCCATTCAACGAGCGGCCGCCGGGGCGTTCCGATCTGTTCGTCAGGGCGATGCGACAGCCACCATCACGAACAGTGATCTCATTGCTGCGATTGACTCGACCGTGCCCACAATTTCCGAGGCCGGTCGAGCCGACTTCGTCGCAGAGTCCGAGCGGTTTAGCCGGCTCTAACCGGCACCCGGTCGGATAATGGCCCCGCTGAAAGGTAGGTGACCATCCGCCGGTCGTTGGCGTGGCTCGCGTTTGATCGCTCGTGCGGCGCCCCTGGCAGGAATCGAACCTGCGACACACGGTTTAGGAAACCGATGCTCTATCCACTGAGCTACAGAGGCGGGGCCGGCGCGAAA
>ERZ889217.1073-NODE-1073-length-14719-cov-24.465221_pt1 | contig 14719 bp, 16 predicted proteins | sample MGYA00521098_ERZ889217 | MGnify/ENA primary metagenome ERZ889217 (study PRJEB32303, sample SAMEA104408613) | aquatic metagenome | biome: Brackish water; feature: Pelagic; material: water | place: Baltic Sea | collected 2014-06-10T22:04:00 | depth 2,362 m ...
GCAATCGTGCTTGAAGGCAAGATTACTGAATCCCTACCCAACGCAATGTTTCGAGTTGAGCTAGAAAACGGACACACAGTCTTGGCTCACATTTCAGGAAAGATGCGAATGAATTACATTCGAATTCTTCCTGGCGACAAAGTGCAAGTAGAACTAACACCGTATGACCTCACAAGAGGTCGTATTACTTACCGATTTAAATAACGACAAGAAGGCGTGCAGTGAAAGTAAGAACCAGCGTTAAAAAAATATGCGAGAAGTGCAAGATTATCCGTCGGCACGGTCGCGTAATGGTGATCTGCGAAAACCCACGCCATAAGCAACGTCAAGGCTGAGCGAGAGAGACAAAATGGCACGTATTTCAGGAGTAGACATTCCGCGCGAAAAGCGCCTCGAGATTGGGCTGACTTATATATTCGGCATCGGTCGCGTCACAGCGAAAAAACTTTGCAGCGAAACTGGTATTAATCCAGACACTCGCGTGCGCGATCTGACCGACTCTGAAGTCAACAAGATTCGTATGTTCATTGAGAACAACCTCAGCGTCGAAGGTGATCGTCGTCGAAATGTTCAGACAGATATCAAACGAAAAATTGAAATTGGTTCATACCAAGGCACTCGTCATCGCAAGGGATTACCTGTTCGTGGTCAGCGCACGCATACAAATGCACGCACACGAAAAGGTCCGAAGAAGACGGTAGCTAACAAGAAAATGGCAGTAAGGAAGTAATCATGGCCGATCCAAAACCAAAAACCCGCAAGCGTAAGCGCGAGCGTCGTAATGTCGCAACTGGCATTGTGCACATCAAGAGCTCGTTCAACAACACAATCGTCTCGATAACCGACACAGAAGGCAACGTAATTTCGTGGGCTTCATCCGGTGGAGTCGGTTTCAGTGGTTCACGAAAGTCGACGCCATTCGCCGCACAAATGGCGGCAGAAAAAGCTGGCCGTGCCGCAATGGAACTTGGTCTGCGTCGTGCCGAAGTTCGCGTAAAAGGTCCTGGTTCGGGTCGTGACACTGCACTGCGTCAGATTCAAAATCTTGGGATCGAAGTTTCGGGCATCAAAGATGTTTCCCCGGTTCCACACAACGGCTGCTTGCAGCCAAAGCGAAAGAGGCCATAAGTTATGGCTCGCTACACAGGTCCAAAAGTTAGAATCTCGCGCCGTCTTGGTGTAAACGTTTTCGAAAACACAAAAGGCTCCAAGGCTCTTGAGCGCCGTCCGTTTCCACCAGGTCATCACGGTCGTTCTCGTCGTAAAGGTGCAGGCAGTGAGTATCTTGCGCAGTTGCAAGAAAAGCAAAAGGCAAAATACATCTATGGTTTGCTTGAGCGCCAATTTCGTAATCTTTACGAGAAGTCGGTGCGTTTGACCGGGCCAACTGGTGAGAACTTGTTGCGTCTACTCGAATTGCGTCTCGACAATGTGGTCTATCGCGCCGGTTGGGCTGCATCGCGCCCGCAGGCTCGTCAGTTTGTCAGCCATGGGTTGATCAAAGTTGATGGCAAGCGAGTCGACATCGCTTCGTACACACTGCAAAAAGGCGAAGTTGTTTCGCTCTCCGAAAAGGCGAGCAACATGATCATCATCCAACACAACATTGACACCCTTGGTCGCAAAATGGTCGGCTGGATCGATGTTGCAGAAGCCGGCAAGCAGGTCACGGTTCGCGAGTTGCCGGTGCGTGAGCAAATTGATGTACCAGTACGCGAACAATTAATCGTTGAGCTTTATTCAAAGTAACCCCAAAACAGAATGGTCTAAGGAGAAATCATGCTTGTAATCCAGCGCCCGACAGTCGAACCAATCGGCTCACCACAAAACAACCGTCAGAAATTTTCGGTTGGTCCACTAGAACCAGGTCTTGGTCACACAATTGGCAACTCGTTGCGCCGAATGTTGTTGTCATCGATTCCTGGTGCGGCGATCACTTCTGTAAAGTTCGAGTCTGCGCTGCATGAATTCGACACAATTGAGGGCGTGACCCAAGATGTCACTGAGATCATTTTGAACTTGAAAGACATCGTTCTCGTCTCTACCTCAGACGAGCCAATTGCGCTTCATGTTGACGTAAGAGGACCAATGGATCTCACAGCCGGTGACATTCAATGTCCGCCAGATGTCGAGATTCTGAACAAGTCTCAGAAAATCGCCACTCTTTCGGCAAAAGGCAAACTCGTATTTGACCTTACGGTCGAGCGCGGCAAGGGCTACATGTCGTCAGATCGTGACGGTGCTCGCAAGACAATCGGCATCATCCCAATTGACGCGATTTTCTCGCCAATTCGTCGAGTGACTTTCGAAGTAGAACCAACTCGCGTCGAGCAGTCAACCAACTACGACAAACTTGTTATCGACATCGAAACAGATGGATCAATCACTCCTGTTGATTCGCTCGCGTCGGCTGGTGCAACATTGCGTTCGCTGGTTGATCTCGTGGCCAATCTCACATTAGAGCCAATGGGTCTTGAACTGGGTGAAGTAGTTGGTTACTCAAGTGGTACTGGCGATCTAGATATGCCGATTGAAGATCTCGATCTTTCAGAACGACCACGCAACTGCTTGAAGCGCGGACAAGTTCACACGATCGGTGAGTTGCTGACTCATTCCGAAGAAGACTTGATGAACATCACCAACTTCGGTCAGAAGAGCCTTGATGAGATCAAACAAAAACTTGATGAGCGAGGACTCTCGTTGCGCATCTGAGCCAACGAGATTTTTGCCGAGAATCAACTTTATTTAAATATCTAGATAATCAAGGAGACGATTTACTATGCCAGGAAGACCACGCCGCGGACCAAGTTTCGGTGGAAGCTCGTCACACGAAAGATTGATGATGGCCAACTTGGCTTCGTCTTTGTTCGCTGCTGAAGGCATCGTAACGACCGAGACAAAAGCAAAGGCTCTTCGTCCGATCGCCGAGAAACTAATTACAAAAGCGAAGAAGGCTCAAGGCACCAGCCCGATGCGCGTGCATCGCATTCGTCAGATTCAGAGTTACCTGCGCGACAAAGAGATGACAAACAAACTCGTCAACGTTGTTGCACCCCGGTACACAGAGCGCAACGGTGGCTATCTTCGAATTTTGAAGCTTGGCCCACGCCACGGCGACAATGCGCCAATGGCGCGCATCGAACTTATCTAGTTCGAAAAACAGAAGCATCTATGATGCGTCGAGCACGATTCGTCGTCGCATACAACGGCGCGAAGTTTCATGGTTTTGCGATTAATCCAGGTGTTGAGACCATTGCCGGCACGCTCGGCGGGGCTTTGCAGCAAATCTTTCAACGACCTATAGCCGTAGTTTCAGCAGGTCGAACTGACACGGGCGTGCATGCTCGAGGTCAAGTAGTTAGTTGCGATCTGCGTGATGATGTTGATCTAACGCTTTTGCAAAAGCAATTGAACTCGATGTGTGGGCCCGAAATTGTAATTCGACACGCATCTTGGGCGAGCAGCGACTTTCATGCGAGGTTCTCGGCAATATGGCGGCACTATCAATACACGATCTATAACGCCGAGTACCCCGACCCGTTTTTGGTTGCCACTTCATGGCATATAGTTGCGCCAATTAATTTGCGGGCGCTGCAGTTGGCTTGTGATCCAATTATCGGCACGCATGATTTCTCGGCGTTTTGTCGTCGCCCAAAGCCCGATCACGAGCCCGATCTCGAAGGCCCTGAAATCGACGAGTCTGTAGTCCACGAAATTTCGTTAAAGAGATGTGTGATGCAGGCGACTTGGCGCACCAAGGGCGACGGCATGTTTACTTTTGACATCAGGGCGAATGCTTTTTGTCACCAGATGGTCAGGTCATTGGTTGGCACTTTTATCGACATCGGTGTCGGCAAGCGACCGAGCAGCGACATGATGATTTTGATTCGCTCGGGCGACAGGGCAGAGGCCTCGCAATTGGCACCGCCACAAGGCTTGTGTTTAGTTGAAGTTGGATATCCAGATACTGGAATTGCTCTCTAAAGCCCATATTTTTGTTGGGCCGATTGTTATTTGGCTGGTTTTGGCCCTATCATTATGAAGCCGTTTAAACGAGTGTGTAGAGCCCTCTGGCGGTTGCTAATTCTAGGTTTCAAGGACTTTTTATGCGTACATATTCTGCAAAACCAGCCGACGTTAAGCGCGCTTGGCATTTGATCGATGCCGAAGGACTCGTGCTCGGTCGTCTTTGTACAGAGACTGCAACTTTGCTTCGTGGAAAACACAAACCGATGTACACACCAAGCATGGACACTGGTGATCATGTCGTAATTATCAACGCATCAAAAATAGTTCTTACTTCTGGTAAAGCAGATCGCGAAATGGTCTATGACTACTCCGGTTATCCAGGTGGTCTGAAATCAGAAACATATGCAAATCTCTTGGATCGCAAACCTGGTGATGCAATCCGTCGTTCAATTCGTGGAATGTTGCCAAAGGGAACTCTCGGTCGCGAGATGTTGAGCAAGTTGCAGGTTTATCCAGGTGCAGAACATCCGCACGCAGCGCAATCACCAAAAGTGCTTGAGCTTCCACACGCCAAGGCTCGCTGAGCCGAGCATTAGAGAAAAGAGACATACTCGTGGGAACAAAGCCACTTACTCAAACAACAGGACGACGCAAGCATGCAATTTGTCGCGCTCGTTTGCGACCAGGGACCGGCATCGTAACGATTAACGATCGAGTGTTCGAAGAATATTTTCCATCAGAAGTGCAGCGCAACTCTTCAACCGAAGCATTGCGGGTTGCCAACATGATCGGCGCTTACGACATCGATGCCGACATCATTGGCGGAGGCATCGCCGGACAATCTGGTGCATTGCGCATGGCGATCGCCCGAGCGATTGTTGAACTTGATCCAGAACAACGACTTGCGTTGAAAAAAGCCGGATTGTTGACACGCGACTCGCGTCGTAAAGAGAGCAAGAAGTACGGTCTCAAAAAGGCGCGCAAGGCGCCGCAGTACACCAAGCGTTAATTCGCTTTTCAAACAGCATGGGTTGTGCCGTGCTGGCAAATCGAGTTTTAGTTATTCGTGCTAGAAACAGCAGGTAATTAAATGTTGAAATTTGGAACCGACGGGGTTCGTGGAGAATTCGGCACCGAACTAACCACAAGTTATGTAGCCGCACTTGCTCGAGCAGCAGCAAAAGTTTTGCAATGCAAACTCGTGGTCATCGGTCGTGACACTCGTGAATCTGGCTCGGTGCTTGAAGCGGCGATTGCTCGGTCGTTGAGCAGTCTTGGTATTGAAGTTCACCTGATGGGTGTAGCTCCAACTCCGGCGATTGCTTTCGCTGCAGCATCTAGCGATGTGGTGTCTTTGGCAATTACTGCTTCGCACAACCCCTATTCAGATAACGGTGTGAAAATATTCGGTCGGGGTGGACGCAAACTCACTGACGAACAAGAGTCACAGATCGAAAGTGAACTTGCCCGCGAGATGAGTCTTGGAGAGATAACGACATCTTCAAAAAGTCAGGCAACATTTCATCCAGAATATCTAGAGCGATATTGTGCTGCGTTGGTCGCAAGTGCGCCAAAAAATGCATTGGCTAAACTACACATCGCCTTAGATTGCGCCAACGGTGCAATGAGCGAAGTTGCTTCGGCCGTACTTGTTGCACTTGGCGCAAAAGTATCTGTTATTCATAGTTCACCGAACGGAAAGAATATTAATCATCAGTGCGGGGCAACGAACCCGGGCGAGTTAAGAGAATTTGTCAAAAAAATTCAGGCCGATCTGGGTGTCGCATTTGACGGTGATGGTGATCGTCTGATTGCAATAGATGACTCGGGGTCGATAGTTGATGGCGATCATTTGATTGCGATAAGTGCCCAAGAGATGAAGCGCAATGGCACTTTGCGAAATAACAAGGTCGCCGTAACCGTGATGACGAATATTGGCTTTCATCAAGCGATGAAACAATCTGCAATTGAAGTGGTTACGACGCCGGTCGGTGACCGGTCGGTATTGATTGCGATTCAAGAAAATGACCTCTCACTTGGCGGCGAACAGAGCGGACACATTATTTACCACGATCTGGCAACAACCGGTGATGGCTTGCTAGCGGCGATTCGTTTAGCAGTGTTGATCGCGAATTCTTCACAGGTGTTCAGCAAGATTGCAAGTAACGCGATGACGAGTTTTCCGCAGGTGTTAAAAAATATTCGTGTGGCCAAACTGGCCGAAGATGTCGCTCAAATTTTCGCCGCCGAAATCGCGACCGCAGAAAAAATTCTGGCAGATGATGGTCGAGTGCTGGTGCGCTCGAGTGGCACCGAGCCGGTTGTGCGTGTGATGGTCGAAGCGCGCGAACATGACATCGCAGAATCTGTCGCAGCCACGCTTGTTGCGGCGATTACTGCCCGACTGGGTTAATCGCGAAAGTAGACTAGACACCATGTGCGGAATTATCTGCGTGCTCAGTCGTCCGACGCGACGCGCAACGCCCACCTCTAAAGAGATTCTTGAACTCTTAGACCGAGCAGTCAATCAGGGCGCCGAAAATAAAATTGATGTGCTTGCAAAACTTGTCACACAGGCCGATGAATTATTGCGGGGCGATGCAGGTCAGTTTTGCTTGGCAGATAACCATCAACTAGTCGCTGCTATGACTTCGCGACTCGATCAACTAGACGCGGTTGTCGCAGGCTTCGAACAAACAATCGAGCACTCCGCCGAGGTTCAAACAGCGACATCAGAACTCGCATTGCAACAGATCATTAGTGCCAAAGATGCGCTCTGGGAGTTGCGAAATGATCGAATTCGCACGGCGCGCCTCGTCGATGCACTCGCTGGGCAAGGTGCATCAAACGCAGCCCGAAGTGGATATTTTTCGATTCAACAAGCGTTCTCGGGCTTGGATCGCCTCGAGGTTCGCGGCCGAGATTCGGCAGGCGTGCATGTTTTAGTTTGGGGACATGGATTGAAAGCCGACGATAAAAACGTCAAGACTTTGATCGCCAACCGAAGCGATGACTCATTATTTATGTCGGGTGCAGTTCGGGTAACGGCAAATGCGTGGTCGTTCGTCTACAAAGCCGCTGCAGAGATTGGCGAACTTGGCGACAACACCAGGGTGATGCGCAACGCAGTAATGGCAGATGATTTGTTGCGTCTATGCATCTCACAGCCAAACTCGCAAGTCGCCGTTTTGGCGCACACGCGGTGGGCAAGTGTTGGAATCATTTCAGAACCGAACGCTCACCCTGTAAACAGCGAAGAACTTGAGCGCAAAAACAGCGACGCATATTTGGTTGCCGCCTTGAATGGTGATGTTGATAATCATGCTGATCTTCGGGCCGTGAATAGTCTTCGCATCGCCGGGCCAATCACTACCGACGCCAAAGTTATTCCAGCGTTGGTTGCACGACGCTTGACAACAACTGCTTCATTGAGCGATGCGTTTCGAGAAACAGTCGCGAAATTTGATGGGTCAGTTGCGATCGCAGTTGCCAGTGCCGCTGAACCTGACAAACTTTTGCTCGCGTTGCATGGCAGTGGACAAGGACTCAGTATTGGTCTTGCCGAAGACCGTTTTATAGTTGCCAGCGAACCATATGGAGTCGTTGAAGAGACACTGAAATATGTGCGCATGGATGGTGAGGCTCTTGGTGACCCAGATAATCCGTCAAGTCGTGGGCAGGTCGCAACATTGTCGGTTGCCAACGCCGGAGAACTGAATGGAATCGTCTTACAGTCTTATGATGGGAGCAAAATTTCTCTCAGTGAAAGCGATATTCATACAGCCGAAATTACTACTCGTGATATAAATCGCGGCGAACACAAACACTTTTTATCCAAGGAAATCGCCGAAGCGCCACAGAGTTTTCGAAAAACGCTGCGTGGCAGAATCATTGAAAAAAATGGTTTTTTGGTTGCCGAACTAGGCGAAGCAGTTCTTCCGAAATCTGTGCGCGATCGGCTCGCATCTGGTGAGATCACAAAAGTTCGCGTGATCGGTCAAGGCACTGCGGCTATCGCTGGCCAGGCACTGGCACGACTTCTCAAACAACTTGTCGATATTCACTTGAATATTGAGGCGCTGCCAGCCAGTGAACTTTCTGGTTTTGAATTGACCCTCGATATGAGCGACACATTGGTGGTCGCGATCAGCCAAAGTGGAACGACGACAGATACGAATCGCACCGTCGATCTTGCTCGCGCGCGTGGTGCAAGTGTTTTGGCAATCGTCAATCGTCGTGGCACTGAACTATCAGTTAAGGCTGATGGTGTGATGTACACATCTGATGGTCGCGATGTTGAGATGAGTGTTGCCAGCACCAAAGCGTTCTATTCGCAAGTTGCCGCAGGCGCCCTCTATGCATGTGCGCTTTCGAGTGCAGCGGGCAAATCGAGTGATAAGGCTCGACACGCCTTGCTCGCAGGGCTTCGAACCATCCCAGATGCATTGGTTGAAGTTCTTGAAACTCGTCCGGCAATCGCGGCCGCGGCCAAACAGTTTGCGTCTTCGCGTCGCTATTGGACGGTCGTCGGCAACGGGATGAACACGATTGCGGCACAAGAGATTCGAATTAAATTATCCGAACTCTGTTATAAATCAATTTCAAGCGACACCACCGAAGATAAAAAGCACATCGATCTTTCGTGCGAACCGTTGATTTTTGTTTGTGCTACTGGTCTACTCGAAGGCACTGCATCAGATGTTGCAAAAGAGATTGCGATCTACCGGGCTCACAAAGCGTTACCGATTGTTGTTGCTACTGCTGGTCAACATCGATTTGATGCAGCGGCAGCAGTATTGCTTGTGCCAAATGTTGAAACAAGCCTGTCATTTATTTTGAGCGTGATGGTCGGACACTTGTTTGGTTATGAAGCGGCATTAGCCATTGATGCACTTGCTCGCCCGTTGCGCGAAGCGCGTGAGGTCATAGAACATGCCGTCGAGAGGGGCGGCGACGCGAATGTGTTGCTGACCAAGATTCGTGCTTTGTTGTCTGTGCCAGCAACTCGGTTTACTGATGCTCTGGCAACAGGCAACTACGACGGCAACCTCGAAGCTAGCACCGCAGTGCGAATCGTGACAATGTTGCGCGACACACTCTCGAGTGATCCAGTTCAGGCATACCAGCAAACATCAGGCAAGATCGCTTCACCCGAATTACTTGTCGACGATTTAACGAGCGCCTTGACTCGTGGTGTAGACGAACTCACTCGCCCAGTCGATGCAATTAAACATCAGGCAAAAACCGTAACCGTCGGAATTTCACGCAGCGACGAAGGCTTGTTTGATCGGCCTTTGGTTAAAGCCTTGTTCGAGGCTGGCGTTGCACGAGAACGACTTTCATACAGTGTCTTAAAAATCGTTGCCGACCTTGACGCTGCCGTAAGTTCAGTGACCGGCTTTACTCGATACGCCATAGAAGGCGATGTGACTGGCACTTCGGGCACGATCACAATTGTTGATCGCGGCGGAATGTCGAAGAATCTTGCTTCTCGCGTCGACCGCAATGCACAACTAGTCGGTACCAAGCGTCGAGTTGCAAGTGAACAAGAAGTTCTAGTCGTTCGTGGTCGCAGCGATAATCGCACCGTGATAATGATCCCTGAAACAAAAGGTGGAGAAACAACCGGCATCACGCTATTGCATGTGATGTTTCATGATCGACTCGCCGCAACCGCGATGCGAGCGGTGCTCCAGGGCTACGACCATCGCTATGACCGTTTGGTTGACTGGGTGACAGAAACTGAAGGCTCGTTCAGAGAAGATCGTCTGGCCGAAGTGCCAGTCGCTGACTTGTTGATTCTGCCAATCAGCGAGATGGCTGACCATTGGCGTTCGCGGTAGAAAGCGACAGCAGATGATCGGCCTGGGCATCGACGCAGTAAGTGTGCCGCGTTTTCGTGACGCATTAGAGCGCACTCCAACATTAAAGACACGAGTGTTTACCGCGCTCGAACTTGACTCTCTCGCAACTCGCAAAGATCTGGCACCAGGACTGGCAGCACGATTTGCAGTTCGCGAAGCGACAATGAAAGCACTTGGTGTGGGTCTCGGCGCATTTGATTTGCAGGATGTTTCAATTCGTAGTCGTGATAGTGGTGCCCCAGAACTAGTAGTCACAGGTCGGGCTGCACAAATTGCCAGTCAACAAGGTGTTACTTCTTGGCATGTTTCGCTTTCGCACACTCACGACATGGCAGTAGCCGTCGTCGCTAGCCACTGAGTTCAAAGGCGTTTGACAATGAGCGCGACCGGTCGATGGGCTTGGGCTGAGATTGATTTGTCTGCCCTGAGCGACAATGTGAAAACTCTTGTTAAACAAGCAGGCCACACAGAACTTTGGGCAACCGTAAAGGCAAATGGATATGGACACGGCGCTGTTGAAGTCGCGCAAACAGCGTTGAGTGCGGGCGCCCGCGGACTTTGCGTTGCGCTGGCCGACGAAGCCCACGAGTTGCGCCAAGCAAAAATTGTTGCGCCGATACTTATTGTAAGCGAGCAACCAGAAGCCCAACACGAGCAGATGTTGCGCGATGATGTCGCCGCAACACTTTATAACGAGGCAACTATTTCGAGTTATGCCGCTACTGCTGAGCGACTCGGCGTTGTTGGTCGGGTGCATCTTAAAGTTGACACCGGTATGCATCGCGTTGGCGCGCCAATTGAAGATGCGTTGGCGCGCGCAAAACAAATTAACAACTTGAAGTCGCTCACACTTGAGGGTGTCTATACACATTTTGCTGCCGCCGATTTGCCAGAACATTCTGCGACAGATTTGCAAAGGCGAAAATTTGCTGAATTCATTAAGGTGTTAGAACAAAACTCGTTGCGACCAAAATATATTCATACGGCTAATTCGTCTGCGGCGATTCGCGAGATAGATACCGGGTCAGACACAGGTATCGACATAGAGCGGGTTGGGATTGCAATATATGGCATTGCACCCAGCAACGAACTCGAATCTCAATCCGCAACCCTCAAACCAGTTATGTCGATCCATGCACAAGTTGCTCATGTGCAGCGTCTCAAAGCCGGTGAGGGAATCTCATATGGTCTGCGCAGCAAACTTGAACGCGATGCAACAATTGCGACATTGCCAATTGGCTATGCCGATGGCATACCACGACGACTTTGGGCTGTGGGTGGCGAAGTATTGATTGGTGGCACTTATTGCCCAATTGTTGGTGTCGTAACAATGGATCAATTAATGGTCAATTGCGAAGATCTGCAAATCAAAATTGGTGACGAGGCAGTTTTGCTCGGCGCACAAGGCACGAACGCAATAACCGCCAACCAAATCGCAGCGCGGCTTGAGACGATTGGCTACGAAATTGTCTGCGGTATAAGTTCTCGAGTTCCGCGACGCTACATCGGTGCCAAGAAATAATCAGTGAAATTAACCCTGTGAATTTAGCCCTGTGAAATTATTGCTAGCGACTTTGCAAGACACCGCACGGCTTGCTGAAATAATTGCATCTTTTTGCCGACCACGCGACATGATTTTGCTTGCCGGCGAAATGGGCACCGGCAAAACAACCTTCACACAAAGTTTTGGTCGGGCACTCGGTATCACCGAACCGATTACGTCGCCGACTTTCAATTTGTTGCACAACTACGGCACTGGACGTATGGCTTTGCACCACGCCGACTTGTATCGCCTCGAACGCACCGGTGAGTTGACCGATCTAGGGCTAGATGAATTGCAAGACAGTGGTGGAGTAGTCATTGTCGAATGGGGTGACATTGTCGGCGAAGAGCTTGGCGATGCATTGATTATTCGAATATCACACCCGACTGATGTTGATGCGGTTGAATCTCGAACAGTAGAAGTTGACTTGCGTGGTGCACAATGGGCGAGTCGTTGGCAAAAGTTGACTGATGAACTTTCGACAAAACTAAATAATTCGGTGCGAGGCTGATCGCAATGATTGTTTTGGCCATTGATACTTCAACTGATGCCGTAAGCGTCGCAGTTAGCAACTCGAAACAATTGTTGGCGAGTATCCATGTGCTCAGTGATCGGCGTCATGCAGAACAACTTGCGCCTATCATCAAAAATGTCTGCAGGCAAGCAGACATTTCGATGAGCGAAATTGATGTTGTCGGAGTAGACATCGGCCCGGGTTTGTTTACTGGCATGCGAGTCGGCATCGCATCCGCCAAGACAATTGCACAGGTTTTAGATGTGCCAATCATTGGCGTTTCAAGTTTGGATGTCTTGGCTCGATCAATTGCCACAACCGATCGGGTTGTGCTGGCGACAATCGACGCACGACGCGGAGAACTTTATTGGGCGATGTATCGAAATGACGTTGGCTCAAGCATTGAAGTTAAACCACCAGTTGTTGGCAAAGTCAGCGACTGTGTGGCAGATGTTTTAGATCGTGCTCAAGCGTCACTAATTGTTGGTAATGGTGCTTTGCGCCATCGGGTGTCAATGACCGAGTCGCTAGAAGCAACCGGACTGTCGATCGAGTGGGCGAGTGAACAATTGGCCCAACCTAGCGCAGGTGTTTTGGCGGTTATTGTTGCCGAACTTGCGTTGCATGAAGATTGGCAAACCGCCAACGAATTGCAGGCGCTCTATTTGCGGGCGCCTGATGCTGAAATTAATTGGCAAACGCGGGTCAAATCATGAGTATTTTGGATCGATTTATTCGGACGAAAACCAGCGACAAACTTGAAAACACTGACCCACCTGCGTTAGTGATTGTGCCGATGCGCCGAGCGCACATTCGCAACATCATGCCGATTGAACAGCAGGTTTATCCACGACCATGGACGGCACAAGTTTTTGTCGAAGAACTTGAACAAGAGCGCGCAGGCAAGCGTCACTACCTTGTCGGCACGATCGGCAACGAACTTGTTGGTTACGGCGGTTTGCTATATGTCGAGCAAGATGCGCATATTACTAATGTCGCGGTTCATCCAATGTGGCGAAGTCGTGGTATAGCCACCGAGTTGCTGCTAGATCTCGCGTGGGAGGCGCATCGTCGTGGATGTGCCGCGATGACGCTTGAAGTGAGACACACAAATATGTCAGCACAAAAGCTCTACGAGCGCTTTGGTTTTGTGCCAGTTGGTGTGCGCAAAAAATATTACGAGAATCGTGATGATGCGATTGTGATGTGGTGTGCCGATATACAACAGCAAGAATTTCTTGAGCGCTTACGCCAAATCGAACGAAGTCGCCAGTGAACACTGTGAACACAGACAGTTCGACTGTCGTGCTTGGTATCGAAACAAGCTGCGACGAAACTGCCGCGGCAATTGTGATGGGCGGCAACGATGTGCTGTCGTCTGTCGTCGCATCACAACTTGAGATTCACGCTCGTTTTGGTGGAGTCGTGCCCGAGATCGCAAGTCGTGCGCATCTTGAAGCGATCACACCCGTGATTAGCCAAGCAATGCAGAAATCTGGTTTGAATTTTGATCGTGTAGATGCTGTTGCGGCCACGGTCGGGCCAGGTTTAATCGGTGCACTATTAGTTGGTGTTTCTGCGGCAAAATCTCTCGCACTTGTTTTAGATGTGCCGTTCGTTGGTGTTAATCATCTTGAAGCCCACCTCTATGCGGCGATGTTGGATGATCCCAATGTTGAGTTTCCGATGCTCGTTCTGCTTGTTTCTGGCGGCAACACTTTGCTGGTTGAAGTTCGTGAGCATGGCGTTTACCAAATCGTGGGGCAAACCCGTGACGATGCCGCTGGTGAAGCATTCGATAAAGTCGCCCGATTTCTCGATCTGGGTTATCCAGGTGGACCAGCGATCGATGCATTGGCTAAAACTGGTGATAGCAAAGCAATTGATTTTCCGCGGGCGATGCTTAATGACGGGCTTGACGTCTCGTTTAGTGGATTAAAAACCGCGGTGATAAATCATGTTCGAAAATATCCTGGGTCAAAAACCAAAGACATCGCGGCGTCGTTTCAAAGCGCGGTTGTAGATGTATTGGTCGCTAAAACTTTGCGAGCGGCCGAGAATCTTGGTGCTCGAACAGTGGCAATCGGCGGCGGCGTGGCGGCAAATTCGCAGTTGCGTAGCGAGATTTCTGATGCGTGTACACGTAAAGATTTTCATGTGGTGTTACCGTCATTAGCAATGTGTACAGATAATGCAGCGATGATTGCATCGGCTGGTTGGCATCGCTTGCGCCTGACTGGGTCAACAGCCCTTGACTCTGGGGCCTACCCAAATCTGGGTTTGACGGTGGCACAAGGGTGAAACAACTCGTCACTGCCAAGCCACTGAAACTCGGTGAGCAAATTATTTGGCCACCGGTTGTGCTCGCCCCGATGGCTGGCGTGACAAATCAGCCGTTTCGCACTCTTTGCCGCGAATTTGGGCCTGGCCTCGTATATGTCAACGAGATGATTATGGCCGCTGCGCTCGTCTACAAGAACCCAAAAACAGAGGCGATGATTGCATTTGGGCCAGATGAGTCGTTTCGCAGTCTGCAACTTTATGGCAGTGATCCGACGATTATGGCGAATGCGATAACTCAACTCGGGCGACGTAATGCAGTTGATCACATTGACTTAAATTTTGGTTGCCCTGCACCAAAAGTGACTCGTCGCGGTGGCGGAGCAGCAGTGCCACTCAAAAAAAATCTATTGCGCGAAATTGTCACCACGGCAGTCAAGACGGCTTCGGCGTTTGGCATACCGGTCACTTGCAAATTTCGAATGGGACTCAACGATGATCTGATGACTTTTATTCACACCGGTTTGATTTGTCAAGATGCTGGTGTGG
>ERZ889217.1074-NODE-1074-length-14717-cov-23.441891_pt1 | contig 14717 bp, 24 predicted proteins | sample MGYA00521098_ERZ889217 | MGnify/ENA primary metagenome ERZ889217 (study PRJEB32303, sample SAMEA104408613) | aquatic metagenome | biome: Brackish water; feature: Pelagic; material: water | place: Baltic Sea | collected 2014-06-10T22:04:00 | depth 2,362 m ...
CAGCAGTTGCTCAACTGGCGTCGCGATCCCGGCTACGAGCAGAGAATGAAGCTGCTGAAAACCGAGATCGAAGACGCGAAGAGACTCGCGCTCGAATCCGAGCAGCGAACGAAGCTGCTCGACGAGAAGTTGCGCAACTTTTACGCGCTCGAGTTGAGGCTGAAGCACGGCAAGCCCAGCTCGCCTACAGCGTCGACCCCTCCACAATCCTGCGAGCCCAGCTCGTGCAAGCGCTGATCAAGCTCAGATCAACTGCGGTCTTGCCAGCGTCGGGGGTCTTGTCGCCCATGAACGGCCAAGACCAAGATCTCATCGCCATCCTCCCGGAAGTAGACGGCATAGGGAAACTGCCGCACCACGAGCCGTCGCACCACACCATGCACACGTGGAAATGAGGCGGGATCGTGCACGATTCGCTCGATCGCTGCGGCGATGGCTTCGGCGAAAGCCAGCCCCAGATCAGCTTCTCGTCTGGCATACCAGTGACGGGTTTCGAGAAGGTCCTCCAGCGCCTCTGGTAAGAAGCGGACGGTCCGCTTCATCCCAGTCCCAGCTGGCCGCGGACCTGCTCCCAGGAGAGTGCTGCTGTTGGGTTCTGCAGATGAGCGGCCCAGCGCCGATCCAGCTCGGCACACAGCTCGACATCCAGCGGCAGCGCGTCGCTGCGGCCCTCTTCATCGAGGCTGTCCCAAAGAGCCATTGCCAGCGCCATGCGCTCCCCCATCGGGAGCTGCAACAGGTCAGCGATGGGTGTCGCGGCCATGGCTGTGGTTCAGAACCATCCAACGCTACCGGGGGTGGCTGGGTTGACAGCAGGTGGTGTTCGGAGAACCCGGCCTGGCGGGCGAACACCGCCACCTGGAGGAGCTGGTGCTGCAGCTCCTGGCCGAGCCTGAGCGCCTGGGGTCCATTCCGGTGGTGCCGCCTCCGTACTGGGAGCTCGGTGATGCCGACGGCGGGCCTGTCGACCCCGGTGCCGGCCAGGTTGCTGAGGTTGCGCCACAATCCAGGGAGCGTAGCAGCAGGTTCCTTGGCTTAGACGCCCAAGGCGGCCTCCAGCTCATCGGCGGCCTTGTTTTGGCCTGATTTCTCTTTACAGCTCCGATGACCACTTCAACGTCTTTGGCCGAGTCATCTCCCTCAACCAGCAATGGGGCATCTGGTTCATCGTTGCCTCGCTGGCGGTTGTGGTTGTCGTAGCCGAAGGCTTCTGCGCAGCAGTTGCTCAACTGGCGTCGCGATCCCGGCTACGAGCAGAGAATGAAGCTGCGCAATTTCGACGAGCTCGAGTCGAGGCTGAAGCGCGGCATGCCCAGCTCGCGCAAGTTCTGAGCAAACTCAGCAGCTCAGAAGTGCGAGCCCTGTTTGAAGACGAGGCGCTCGAGAAGGCTCTGGGGTTGAGGTTGTCACGTTGCGGGGCACAAGTGGCGCACAACCCTTTGCGGCCGAGTGCTTGGTAGTGCCGAGAGGCCCAGACCCGCTCTTCTCAGGCAGGTTTCTCAGACATCAAGTCTGCCTGTAAGTCGCGTCGTGATCAGGGGCAATGGTGAGGAGCCGCATGTACTCACCGTCGCAATGCGCCGTTGCCCTGCGCGAACGACTGATACGCAGAGAGTAAACGGCATCGATTCCGGCAGGGGGCTTGATACTTGCGATCTTCTCCCACTTGATCCCCGCGTCGCGATACAGCTGATTCCAGGTGAGCTGGCGGATCTTGTTGAGGGTGTCGAGTGCCGCATGGCGCTCGGCCTTCTGCAGCGTGAGCAACTGCTCCTGAAACACCGGGTTGTTCAGATCCAGCCTGATGCAGCCCTCAGGCTTCTTCACAGCCGAGCCGCGTCAGGGTTTCATCCAGATCGGCATCCGCTGGTGGATGGCTGGTAGACCAGGCCATCGCAGCCTGCAGGTCTGCTGCCGCTGCGGGTTCGTACAACCAGCGCTCATTGTCTGGAATCACTGTGGCGGTGCGAATGATCCAGACACCCGGCTCGCGCTCTTCCACCAGAACATGGCGGCCGGCGTACTGCTTGCCCAGCGAGATCTGGCCATTGCTGCCGACAAGCTTGATGGCGGGGGGATGGAGCGCGGTAGCCATGGCCAGAGAACGCGACACCAATAGGCTACCGCGCTTTTCGTGCGGCACCAATAGCAGGCCTTGCGCTCGCGGAATCGGAGCGCCTGCTGAAGGCTCTGGGCTTGAGGTCGTCACGTTGCGGGGTTCGAGTCGCGCACAACCCCTTGCTGCCAAGCGCTTGGGATGGAAGGCGGCCCGGGCCACTGGTTCGGGCGGCAGCGTCTGGTGGTGCCGAGAGGCCCAGTGCCTCCAGCTTTCAATGCTGCTTTGCGGCAAGGCCCCCAGCCGGTTCATGCAGGCTTCCATGGTGCTCCTGTTACCGAGGGGCAATTTGTTTCCAGCGAAGCTGCAGTCGAGCAGCTAGCCCCTGAGCAGCGGGCCGAAGAGGCCCTTGGCGATCTGGCTGCTGGGTGCTGATGTTCAGCCGCGCCATCCCTCACTCCATCTCAAACGCATCGGGCGGTTCTGGTCCGTTCGCGTCGGCCTCCGGCACCGTGCGCTGGCCGTCGAGGCGTCAACAGACGTGTTGCTGTGGGTGTGGATCGGCACCCATGCGCAATACGATCAGCTGCTGAAACGATCCTGATCGCAGGGCGTCTGCAGGCCATCGCCGAGAAGCTGTTCCACGCCTACGGCGGCAACGTTTCGCAGTATGATCATACAAATACTCATACCGTCCTATGGCTTCGGCCCTCTCTGAGCGCGTCACCGTGACCATGCCGGCGGAGCTCGTTGCAGGGATTGATCGGATCGAGCGCAACAGAAGCCGTTTCATTGCAGAAGCTGTGCGCCATGAGCTCAAACGCAGGCAACGGCAGGAGTTGCTGCGCTCGCTGCAGGAGCCCCATCCAGACAGCCTTATCACTGCCGAACTGGGTCTTGAGACCTGGAGCCAGGGGCTACCGGCTGGTGATCACAACCTTCTTGATCCCAGTGCCGGTGTGCCGCTCCACTGGGAGAGGGAGAAGGGCTGGCAGGAGCCGGATGCATGAGCCTGGCCAGGGGCACGGTGGTGCTGGTGGATCTTGAACCCACCCAGGGGCATGAGCAGCAGGGCACCAGGCCCTGCGTTGTGGTGAGCGATCAGGGTGTGAACAGCAATCAGAGGTTCCCCCTGATTGCTGTGGTCCCCGTGACGGGCACTCCCGCCCAGGGTGCTCTGTACCCGGATCTGGCACCTGGGGCCAGCGGGCTCACCAAACCGTCGACAGCTCTTGTCGATCAGGTGCGCTCGATTGACAAACAGCGGATCCGCCGGCGTTATGGCCAGGTGTCGGCGGCAGAGCTTGAGGCCATCGATATGGGCCTCTGTCTGTATCTGGGGCTGGAAGCTGGGTTGTGAATCAGCCTTGAGCTGTGAAGCGGGCTTCACGGAGCGAAGAGGTGCACGATGGGTGGTTGATCCGATCTTGTCGACTCCGGTGCCGGCCAGGACACTGAGGTTGCGCCAAGATTTCTGGTCAGGCCACCTCAGCCTCATCACGGACACCGGCGCTCAGCTTCAGCCCCAGTGCGGAGATAACTTTGAGGACGGTATCAAAACTTGGGCTGCGTTCACCTGAAAGTGCCTTGTAGAGGCTCTCACGAGACAAGCCTGACTGGCGTGCGATTTCTGTCATGCCCTGAGCACGTGCAATGTCACCCAGAGCCTTGGCAATAAACGCTGCATCCCCATTTGCTTCTTCGATGCAGGCTTCTAGATAAGCCGCCATCTCGTCGGGAGTTCTGAGCGTCTCGGCGACGTCATAGGGCCTGGTTTTGGTCGCCATCAACCACCCTCCTTGATCTGACGGGACAGCATCAGTGCCTCCTCGATAATTCAGAAACGCCAGATCCAACAGGCCTGACATCACCGGGATTGCCGCCGATGGGGCGCTCAATTCTGGCCTGAACTCTCGCCCTGGCTGTCTGACAAACTTCAACCACGAACCCACTGTAGCCACGTGGCTACGCTTGTGCAAGTCGCAGAGTTGCTCCAGCCCTGCTCGAAGACGAGGCGCTCGAGAATGCTCTGAGGTTGAGGCCGTGACGTTGCGGGGTTCGAGTGGCGAACAACCTCTTGCGGCCGAGCGCTTCACGCAGTCGGCGGCAAGGGTCACTGGTTCGGGCGGCAGAGTCTGGTGGAGCCGAGAGGCCCAGTCCGTTCCAGCCACGACCTCAACCACTGCCACCTGGCCGAACCCAAGCGCCTTCAGGCCGAAAGCGATCAGGTCTCAGCGTTGACCTGGGGCCGGATCTCCACCCAGGGTTCACCACTGCGCAACAGCTCCAGCGCCTGCAGCAGGGTCGTGCCCAACACCTGCTGGAGCGCAGCATTGCTGCTGTTTCCCAGCCGCAGCCAGATCACCTGGGGAGGGGGGCCTTGCTCATCCAGCAGACGGATGAAGTCCCGGTCCTTGGTCATCACCACCGCACCAGCGGCCCGTGCTCAGCGGAAGATCTCCGGATCGCTGGCATCCCGCAGGCCCAGCTCACGCACGGCCACAGCGTCCACACCCCATGGCTGCTCGCTGATCCAGCGGGCCAGCGCTGGCGGCAACTGGGCGTCCAGCCACAGCGTCATCCCATCAACACCGGATGGTCGATTTCCTGGGCGGCGTAATCCAGGGCCGCGCTGAGGTCTTCAGGTTCCAGATCCGGAAAGTCGGCCAGGATCTGCTCGCTGCTCAGGCCCGCTGCATAGAGCTCCAGCACATCCCGTACGCGGATGCGCATCCCCCGAATGCAGGGCTTCCCGCCGCACTGCTCCGGGTTGTGGGTGATGCGTGATGAGGCCATGCACCCAGGCTACGCGGGTTTCCTGATGGTGTTCGGCGGCCCGATGTGTTCTGGGCCAGCAGCCTCGAGCAGCTCGAAGAGCTGGTGCTGAAGCTCCTGGCCGAGCCCGAGCGCCTGCAGGTCATCCCCGTGGCCCCGCCGCCGTACTGGGAGCTCAAGGACCTGCTCAAGGCGGCGATGGCGCCGTAGGGGGCGGCGCGGGGTGACTGGCTGATGGTGTTCTGCTGGGGTGCCTTACGAAAATGGCCCGAAATTGGGGTGCTCAGACACCAGATGTGGTGTGCGCTGGCAGAGACCTGCGTCGTTGAGCGCTGTTACCGCGGCTTGCGCCTTCGCCCCACAAGCGAAGAATGCCGCGAACAGATGTACTAAATTTGGACCTGTCGAATGTCTCGTGGCCGTGGCCGGTCGTGATTCCGAAAGCGGGCTTGCCCCTCTTGTTGCCGGTCGGCTTCGATGGTCAGGGCTTGCTCCAGATCATCGGCGGTCTTGTGATTGGCACAGCCTGGTACAAGCTCAACTGGCGTCGCGATCCCGGCTACGGGCAGGAAATTTCTCTCTTCCGAGGCGCAGCTCTGCACAGCGCCCGAGGTCGGGGCACAGGTTACCGGGTGTGCAGAATTCTGTACAGATTGTACAGAATTTGGACATCAACTTTCTCGTAGGACCCGGGTCCAGCTCGAGCAAGTCCTGAGCAAGCACAGCAGCTCAGAAGTGCGGGCCCCGGGTGCTTGGCATGGAAGGCGGCGCGGTGTGGTGAAGCGCTTCTTGAGTGCCATGAACTCCACCACCTCCAGGCGATCCTCCGCCCGCCTCAGCGCATGGCGCGTGCGCGGGATCAGGGTGCGCTGGAGAGTGTTTGGCAGGTTCAGCGGTCCGGACCGCTCGTTCCGGCGGTATCGCTTGCCGGCGCGAAGAACCCCAGCCTTTTAATGCCGCTTACCGTGTGCCAGCAGCCCTCGATTGGCAAACGGACTAACGTGATGTAAGTCCTGCCGTGCGGAGTCGCTTGCCATGGCTGTTAGCCCTTACCGCGTCACACCCGCCCGAATCGGCAACTCCTCCGGTCTGCGGCTGCCTGCAGCCTTTTACCGGGACAACCCCCAGTTCGCTGGTGCCGCCGGCCAAGTGGAGGTGCTCGACGACAGCACGCTGTTGCTGCGCCTGGATCCAGAACAACAGCAGGAGGGCGTGGAGGAGGAGGAGAGCCTGATGCTCGGGCTCTTCCTTGATTTCCTCAGCCGACAGGCACTCGCGACCGATCCGGGCCCGGTGCTTTACACGGAAGCCATGGCCGCAGACGACGATGATCTGCTGGCCGGAGTGACGGTTGACGCCACAGACGAGCCGACTAGGGCATGAGCCCTCCGCTGGTGCGCCATGGCTGGGAGATTGCCTTCCAGCCCCACCTGTTTGCGCGGCAGTACGCTGGGCTCAAAGCCGAGGTGAGACGGCTCAAGCAGGAGCTCGATCCCCAGGCGTTCGTTCAGCACCCCCAGGTGAAGCTGCTGGCAGCGGTGATGGTGGGGATTAAAGAGCGGATCGCTGCCGATCCCTACGCCAGCCGCTTTGCGCCCACGGGCCCCCTGCGCCGCTATGGCCGGCTCAAGGGCCTGGGTCTGCCAGATCGCTACCGCCTGTTCTTCCGCCCCTTTGAAGCGGAGGGCCGACGCTTGCTGCTGATCCTCTGGCTGGGCTTCCCCCGTAAGGATGGCGACCGCAATGATTGCTATGCCGTGTTCTCGCGCCTCGTGCAGCGCGGCGAGCTACCGGAAGGCTGGGATAGCCTGCAGCGAGAGCTAGGCAGCCGCAACTGAACTCAACGGCTGAGTGTCTCCTCCCCGCCGGCCAATCACCAGCTCGTTTGCGCCGTGAGGGTAAAGGGGGCGTGGAGCACGGAATCCGTGTAGGCTTGGTTCATGGCGAATCTCACCCTCGCGATTGACGATCAGCTGCTGCAGCGAGCCCGTGAACGGGCCCTGCGCGAAAAAACATCAGTCAATGCCCTGATCCGCAGTTATCTGAGTCAGTACGTCGACAGCCGAAGCCGGCGACTAGTCGCCCTCAATGCTTTTGAAGCCATTGCGTCTGAGACCAACAGCGCCAGCCAGGCGCCTTGGTCGCGGGCCTCGCTGCACGAACGCCGCTGATGCGCGTGTTCATCGACACCAATCTCTGGGCCTACCGGCTCGACCAACGCGAACTCAGCAAGCGTCTCCAGGTCCAGCAGTGGCTTTCGGAAACCGTCGCTGAACACGATGTGGTGATCAGCACTCAGGTGCTGATTGAACTCCGCTCCGTGGTTTGCCGCAAGCTGCAACCATCCCTTCCTCCTGCGCAGGTCAGTGCCTTGCTGGACGCTCTCAGCGGCTTTGAGGTAATCAGTACTGACCTGCATCTCGTGCTCGACGCTGATCAACTGGCCAACCAGGAGCAACTCAGCTGGTTTGATGCCCTGATCGCTGAAGCGGCTATTCGCAGCGGCTGTGACGTGCTCTTCAGCGAAGACTTCGGCCATGGCCGCCACATCCAGGGGCTGCAGGTGATCAACCCGCTGCAGCCCTGAGCCCCTCGCTGGCGGCGTGATCAAGCTCACAGAGCAGCCTTGGTTCCAAGCAGCACCACCACACCTCATGCATTCGCGATCCACTCGTTTTATGCCGCTTCCCGCTTGCCATGGCCGTCAGCCCTTAACGCGCCACCTTTGCATCGGTGTAGGGGAAATCCTCGCCCTTGAACAGCAGTGGTGCATCGAGGGCCTTCGCCAGCCCGTAGCTGAAGCAATCGCCCAGGTTCAATGCTGCCTTGTGGCGCCCTCGGCCGTAGTGGCGCCAGCCGTGCAGGGCCCAGTGCAAGTGGTTGGATTCGAAGGGGACGGGTTGGATCTGCGCCCTGCTGAGCAGCAGTTCCAGTTCGGCCAATCCGGAATCGCCCAGCTGGCTGATCACCACCAACTGGGCTTCCAGCAGCGTGGCGGTGCTGATGCGATTGGTTCGGCTCTCGCCCAGGCAGCGCAGCACTTCCGCTGCATCGGGCTCCACCTTCAGGATCGCCACCAGGGCCGAGGTGTCGACCACGATCACAACGGCAGCCCCTGATCGTCGTAGAGCGCGTCCTGCGCCTCCTGGCCGCTCACGCCTTCTGGCCAGTGCAGCCTGCGGAAACGTTCCAGCAGAGATTGGAGGTCGTCCTGCCGAGCGGTATCGACGGCCTGGCTGCGCTCCAGTTCGGCGCTGAGAGCCTGCCGCACTGCATTCGTCACGGTGGTGCCCCGGCGCGCGGCCAGCTGCCTGGCCATGGCATGGACCTCGGGGTCTTTGATGTTCATCCCCATGGGATGCAGGGTAGAACTATCTCTCAAATCTACCTAGCTCCCAAGCGAGCGAGGCCTCGGGGTTCTTGCTGGCGGCAGTTGTCCGTGATTCCTTGCGGTCTGTACAGAATTGAGGACAGTGGATCACTCGATGATTCCCGCATCCCCGGCAAAGCCTCGCTGTTCTGGCAGCAGCTGGGAAAACGAACGGCTGAACCGTTCGTTGTTGGTGTTTCTGGGCCTGGCTCGCTGAGCGTTTCAGTGGTCGAGGTCAGCCCCCAGGAGAGCGAACTCGAGACCTGAATCTGTACGGTCAGTACGGAACTCCGGACAGCGTGCGTATGGGGTTCATGGGGCTGTGCTTTCGCCCCCCTTGCGGGGTAGCCCGGAGCAGTTGCAGCACATGGCCTGCTTGGTTCTGTTGGGCGTAGGCCTCCGCTTCCTGGTCGCGGCTTGGTCCCCAGCCCAGGGGCGGCACACCCTTGAGATCACCGTGGGGGTGCTGCAGCACATGGATAAATTCATGGCTGATCAACTGGCAGCGCACCTCCGCGCTCATCGGTCGTTGCTTCAGGCGGATGGTGCCCAGGCGGCCGTGCTCCGCCCGGTAGCTGGCGTCTTTACCCGGGAGTTCGGGTGGGCCCGCGATCACCTGCACCCCCAGGCTTTGGCCTTCCCGCAGGAGCTCTTCCCTGATGGATGGATCGGCGCTGCAGGTGCGGCCAGCACCTTGGGGGGGGGCAGGGTGTGGTTTTACGGGGCTGTGGCTTGAAAACAGCCCGTGAGCAACAGCCCCAGTGAGAGAGCCCAGGCGTCTCGGGGTTTCAGACCGTTCAACTCAGCAGCGGCACCAGCTCCGCCACCGCTTTATAGGCGCCCAGTCCCAGGGGCTGACCGTTGCCGGTGTCGTCTTCGGCCTGGAGTTCAGCTGTATCGAGCCGCAGGCTGCGGCCTTCGTTGAGCACGGCCACCACCACGGGGCTGTGGTCTTCGCGGAGGCCGATCAGTTGGTCGTCGCGCTGGGTGAAACGCACACCGATCTGGCCGAGGTCGCCGCGTTGGCAGCGGCGCAGGCTGTTCACCTCGAGGCGTTTCAGCTGGCCGCTGCCGCTGGCCAACAGCACGCAGCCATCCGGTGATACGCCGGCAGCGCCTACCACGGCTTCACCGGGGAGAAGTCGCAGGAGTACCGGCACCTGGGCGTTGCGGCCCATCACGGGCAGGTTGGCTTCATTCACCGCCAAGCGCAGCAGGCGGCCGGTGGAGCTGCCCACCACCAGCTCCTGGCCTTCGCGGCAGAGCACCACCCGCTGCAGGGTTACCCCGTCTTTGAGCTTGAGCACCGACGCGGCACGGCCGGAGAGCTCCTGGAAGTCCTCGATCGGCAGGCGTTTGAAGCGGCCATCGCTGCTGAGCAGGCCCACGATTGTGCCTGTGCCGTCTTGCGGGATGGTTAGCAGCTGCACCACCCGTTCGCCGCTCATCCCTTCAGGTAGGAACTTCTCGAGCGTGCCCGGTTGCTGGCCGGCGAATTCCCAGCGCAGTAGGGCCACCCGGCCCGCATCGGTGAAGGCGAGCAGGGCCGGTTTGTCGCTGATCGGCAGGATCAGTCTTGCCGGCGAAGGGTTGTCGCCGAGGGGTGCGGGCTCATCCAGGTGCAGACGGCCCAGCAGTTGCGGACCCACCACCTTCACCTGACCATCGGCCTGGATCACCAGGCGGCCATCGCTGGACAGGCCTTCGAAAGCGCGTTGCCGCAGCAGTTCGGTGTTGGGGCGCTGGGCCGCGGTGCGCTGCGCCACCAGTTCGTCACCGCCTTCCACCAGGCGCGTGCGGCGTGGCGTGGCGAAGCGCTTCTTCAGGGCCTTGAACTCGGCCACCATCGCGTCGAGCAGGGCCGGGCGCTCATCTAGCAGGTGGCGCAGGCGGGCCCGCTCCTGCAGGTGATCCTCGGCTTCCTTACGCAGGCTCTCCTGCTCCAGGCCCGTGAGCCGGCGCAGGGGCATGGCCAGCACCGCATCGGCCTGGCGCTCATTGATGTCGAGGTGCACCTGCAGGCTGGCCCGGGCGCTGGCGGCATCAGGGGCGGCGGTGATCAGGCCCTCCACCACCTCGAGGCGGTCTTCGGCCCGCTTGAGCGCATGGCGCGTGCGCCGGATCAGGGTGAGCTCGCGGTAGTCGAGGAATTCCTGCAGCAGCTGGCGCAGGGTGAGCTGGATCGGCTTGCCGTGCACCAGGGCCAGCATGATCGCGACGTAGTTGCTCTGGAGCGCGGTGCGGCGTTGCAGTTCAGCCAGCACTGTTTCGGGGTTGCTGTCGCGACGCAGTTCCACCACCACCCGCATGCCTTCGCGGTCGGATTCGTCGCGGATGTCGGCAATGCCGTTGATCTTGCCGTCGTTCACCTGCTCGGCCAGCTTCTCGATCCAGCCGGCCTTGCTCAGCTGGTAGGGCAGCTCGGTGATCACCACGGCGCCGCGTTTGTGGCGGCCTTTGCCAGGCTGCAGACCTGCGGTGACCTTCACCACGGCACTGGTCCCATCGAGACGCTGGCGGCCTACCTCGAGGCCGAGCCCCACGACGCGGTGCTGCTCACCTTTAATCCGGCGCTGGTGGCCCAGGTGCGTCAGCGGCTGCGGGTGTCGGTGCGATCGCTGCCGCCAAGCTTCTTTCGCTATCCGGCGGCGCTGCCGGTGGCCCAGCCCCGGCGCGAGCTGCTGCATGTGGGCAGCCTGGGGCCGCACCATCCGCGGCGGCGGGAGCTGGTAACGGCCCTGCAGGCCCGCAGCCGGGTGCCGCTGCGGCATGCCACCACCAGTAGCCCCGAGGAGGCTGCGGCGTTGTACGCGCAGCACGCCTTGGTGCTGAACGTGCCCCTCAACCACGACCTCAACCACCGCTTCTTTGAGGTGATGGCCGCCGGCGTTCCCCAGGTGGTGTTCGGCGACCCAGGCCTGGTGGGCGAACACCGCCAGCTGGCCGAGCGGCCCGATGTGTTCTGGGCTAGCAGCCTCGAGCAGCTCGAAGAGCTGGTGCTGCAGCTCCTGGCCGAGCCTGAACGCCTGAGGGCCATCCCGGTGGCACCGCCGCCCTACTGGGAGCTCAAGGATCTGCTCAAGGGGGCGTTTGCGCCCTGACGGATGGCGAGCAGGGAATAGCTCTCCTCCGCGGCGCAGGTCTGCTCAGTGCCCGATTCCAGCACGATCTTTCCGAGCTCAACCGCTCCAGAGTGAACGCGTTTCTTTCCTTGCTCGCCGAGCAAGCGTTTCTGGATCAGCCGGCCGCAGAGCTTTCAAGCACAGCATCAACACCGGCCTGGCACGCCCCAGCTGGTGCCGCAGGAGCATGGAGGCAGGGTTTGGCATCATGCAGAGATTCAGGCCCCCTCAGGATTGATGACGCGCTGGGGCCCTGACACCTGGATCAACCGTGGCGCCGAATTGGTCGCCACCGATCCTGCCCTCGGCCAGCGTTTGATCGCCCAGGGAATCCGTCAAGCTCCTGAGCAGGGCGTGGCCTGGTTCAACCTTGGCCTAGCCCTCCATCAGCGCCGGCAGATTCCGGCCGCGATCCGTGCCTATCGCCACGCTCTCAGCAGCCACCAGCCTCCGGTGGTGGAGGCCACCACCAACCTCGCCCAAGACCTGCTCCTCAACGGCCAGTTTCAGGAAGGCTGGCAGCACTACGAGCACCGCTTCAGCCAACCCAGCAGCCGCACCTTCAGCACCTACATCGCCAACTACGGGCCGGCTTGGCAAGGCTTCTCCGACCCCAGGCCCTGCGACACGCTGGTGCTGATCGCCGAACAAGGGCTCGGCGACACGCTGCAGTTCTGCCGCCTGATCGCCAAGCTGCAGCAGCGCGGTGTCCGCACCACCCTGTTTTGCCCGGAGCCGTTGGCGCCCCTGCTGCGGGCCTCCAGCTCGATCGGCAGCATCTCCCTGGTGCTGGGGGAGCAGGGGCCAGGGGTGCGTTGGTGCCCGCTGCTGAGCCTGCCGCATCGCCTGGATCTACGCCACGCCACCATTCCCGCCGCCAGCGGCTACCTCTCCCCCGAACCCGAGCGGGTGGCCGCCTGGGGCCAGAGGCTGCAGCGCCGGCCCGGCCACCGGCTGATTGCCCTGCACTGGCAAGGCAATCCCAAATTTGAGCGCAAGCTTTACTCCCGGGGCCGCTCCATGCCTTTTGAGGCCTGGTTGGGACTGGCCCAGATCCCCGGGGTGGAATTTCTTTCCATCCAAAAGGGCGCCGGCAGCGAGCAGTTGCGCACCGATGCCGACTTGCCGTTTGTGGCCGGCCAGGCCGCCTTCGATGCCAGCTTCGATTTCCGCGACACCGCTGCCGCCCTGGCCAACTGCGATCTGCTGCTCAGTGCCGATAGCAGCGTGGTGCACCTGGCCGGCGCCATGGGCCTGCCCACTTGGGTGGCCCTCAGCTATGTGCCGGAGTGGCGCTGGGGCTTAAACGGCGAACACACCCCTTGGTATGCCAGCGCCCGCCTGTTTCGCCAACCCCGCCCCGGCGATTGGTCTGCTGTGGTGGCGGCGATGGCGGCAGCCCTGCGCCAGGGGCCGCCCAGGCCATGAAAGTGTTGGCACTCAGCGATTCTCTGGCCCCCTGGCACAGCTTCTGGATTCGCATTGGGCAATACCTGCCCGCTCTGCCATGGCCCGCAGAGATCACAGACAACCCGGCCGCCATCGACAACCTCTGCGCCGGCGATCGCCTGCTGGTGTATCGCTACGCCCCAGGGTGGGGTGACCTGGCCAACCGCCTGCAGCGCGCGCGCGAACGCGGCGTTGTGATCCTGAGCGATCTCGACGATTACCTCTGGCAAGCCCAGGGCTGGAGCAGAGAGCGGCTGCTCGGCTGCACCAGGGCCCTGCGCCAATGCGAGATTCTCACCTGCAGCACCGAACCCCTCCTAACGCAGCTCCAGGTGATGTTTCCCCACCTGAAGCTGGAGCTGCTGCCCAATTCAGCGCCCCAAATTTCCCAACAAGTGTCGCCGCCGCCAGCCAGCCCACTGCGCATTGGCTGGACTGGTGCTCCCTGGACGCGGCCCGCCGATCTGGCCCTGCTGCGGCCGCTGGCCCAGTGGATTGCCGCGAGGCCGAATGAGCTGCAACTGGTGCATGTGGGCCATGGCGAAGGTCGATTGAGCCTTGCAGTTGCGCTGGGCCTGAAGCCCGCTCAGGTGGAGGCGAAACCGCTGCAAGGGCATGGCAGCTACCTCCAGCAGCTCAACTTTCACATCGGCCTCGCCCCCCTCTCCAGCTCCAGCTTCAACCACTACAAAAGTGCCATCAAGGTGATCGAATACAGCGCCCTGGGTATCCCTTGGCTCGCCTCCGATGCAGAGCCCTATCGGGATCTCTGCCGTCGCTGGCAATGGCCGGGTCGCCTCTGTAGCCGCCCCCACGACTGGATCGAGAACTCCAACCGCTGTTGGACCCGGAGCGCCGACAGCAGGAAGGAACAACCCTCCAGACTCTCTGTCAACAGCACGCCAGCTTCAGCAGTGGCGTTGACCGGTGGCGCCAGGTGCTTGAGAAAAGCTGGGCCCTTCAGTATAACAAACATTCAAACAAGCATGTTTAACGTACCCGATTCCGCACCAACAGAAGACAAGGCGATATGCCAGCTCGTCAATGCAGGGATGAACCCCAAACAGCTCTACAAAGCTGCCTACACCTTCTATCGAGTTGCCCTAGAAGAGCAACTCATGGAAACGCAACCAGTGGCAGTTCAATCGGGTCTCTTTAAAGGAATGGTGTTATTCCCAGGCTCACTGAGCTCACAATTGCTGCCCAAGTGGCTCGGCACCTATGAAGCAGAAGTCCAAGGCCTGCTGGAAGAGCAGGCAAGAGACTGCGACTGCTTTATTGATATCGGCTGCGCGGAAGGCTTTTATCTCACCGGCATCGCCCGCTGGCTTGGCATCCCCTGCCATGGCTGCGACATTGATCCTCGTGCGCACAGCGCTACTGCTTACGCAGCGCAACAGAATGGCGTAGCCGAATTGGTGCACCTACACGCCTCAACAGCCAGCGCTGTGCAGGCTGGCACAGGCCGGGCCTTGATTCTGATTGATGTGGATGGCCATGAAAACGAGGTTTTAGAGGAGCTCACCCAGGCCCTATCCAAAACGCAACAAATCAACGAAGCCCTACTAATCCTTGAAACCGATAAAGGTCAGAGCTCCACCCAAAACACCTCCCAGCTCATCACCTGGCTCTGCCAAAACCAGTGGAATGTGATCCACATCGCGCATCAAAATCCCCAGCTTCGCTTCCACCCTGGCCAATCAGAACTGTCGTTTCTGGATCAGGTGGTGCGCGGCGCAGAAGGGCGCCCAGGCGGTCAACGCTGGATCATGGCCACAAAACACAGGCCTCAACAGCGATCCAACCTCGCCAGCAGTTCCGTCGCATAGTGACTCCAGGGCCGCAGTGGCCGTTGCTGCACCTGCCGCGCCAACCGCTCCCGCAGCTCTTGATCCCCAAGCCAGCGCTGCAGCCCATCCGCGAGCTGGGGCCAGGCGCTACCGGC
>ERZ889217.1075-NODE-1075-length-14702-cov-46.910152_pt1 | contig 14702 bp, 10 predicted proteins | sample MGYA00521098_ERZ889217 | MGnify/ENA primary metagenome ERZ889217 (study PRJEB32303, sample SAMEA104408613) | aquatic metagenome | biome: Brackish water; feature: Pelagic; material: water | place: Baltic Sea | collected 2014-06-10T22:04:00 | depth 2,362 m ...
AAACATTGGCGCGCTCGGAGGGACTTGAACCCCCAACCCTTTGATCCGAAGTCAAATGCTCTATCCGTTGAGCTACGAGCGCTGGTGACGCTAATGATAACTGCAAATAAGCACAGCAAATTTTCAACTCTTCTAATGCGAATATTCGCGTGTGGGGAGGCTATTTTTTCTCAAGGGGGTTTGGGTGCAAAACGAGTTCAAAGGCAAGATTGGTCGCACATTTGACGACTCAACGCCGTGGTGGCCGCCGTTAACGACACCGCCCGAAGGCTCACCGAATATTCTCGTCGTGTTGCTCGATGATGTTGGCTACGCGCAATTCGGTTGTTATGGCTCTGATATTGCGACGCCAACTTTTGACAAACTCGCGGGCAATGGTCTGCGCTATAGCAACTATCACACGACAGCACTTTGCTCACCGACGCGTGCTGCACTGTTGACGGGTCGCAACCCACACAGCGTCGGCATGGGTCGCGTCGCTGACATTGTTTCTGGATTTCCTGGTTACAACTCGATAATGCCGGCGAGTGCCGGAATGATTTCTGAAATTTTGGTGCGCAACGGTTATGCGACGTATCTGCTCGGCAAGTGGCATCTCTCGCCACAAGGCGAAAATCAAATGGGGTCGACGCGAGAGCGATGGCCACTTGGTCGCGGCTTCGAGCGCTTCTACGGATTTCTTGGCGGCGAGACCGATCAATATCACCCAGATTTGGTTTACGACAATCATCAAGTTGACCCGCCGCGCACACCCGAGCAGGGTTATCACATCACTGAAGATTTGGCAGACAAAGCCGAACTATTTATAAACGACTTGCGTGCAGCGCACCCTGAGAAACCTTTCTTCATGTGGTTTGCGCCTGGTGCATGTCACGCACCTCATCAGGCACCGAAAAGTTTTATCGATGCATATCGCGGCAAATTTGATAAAGGATGGGATGTCTGGCGCGAAGAGGTTTTCGCACGACAGAAAAAGTCGGGCTTATTGCCGAGCGACACAATTTTAAGTGAGCGTCCGCATTGGGTGCCAGAGTGGGCGAGTTTGAGCGCCGACGAAAAGAAACTTTATGCGCGAATGATGGAAGTTTACGCAGGCTTTCTGACGCACACCGATGCACAAGTTGGCAGAGTAATTAAACACATCGAGTCAATGGGCGAACTCGACAACACGATTGTGCTCGTGATGAGCGATAACGGCGCCAGTTCTGAAGGTGGACCAAAAGGTTCATTCAATGAAATGTTTTATTTCAATTTCATTCCTGAAAGTCTCGAAGAAAACATCAAACGAATTGATTTACTTGGCACGCCTGAAGCGCACAACCACTATCCGTGGGGTTGGGCGTGGGCAGGTAATACGCCTTTCAAGCGTTGGAAACGAGAAACTCACGAAGGCGGCGTGACCGACCCGTTGATCGTGCATTGGCCAAAGAAACTTGCCGCCAAAGGCGAAGTGCGAACGCAATATTTGCACTCGGTCGACGTGATGCCGACACTGCTTGAGCTGATCGGTATTGAACCACCGACACACATCGCAGGTGTTGAACAGCAGCCAATCGAAGGCGCAAGTTTCGCGCACACACTTGGCGACGCCAAAGCACAAAGCAAACATGTGACGCAGTGTTACGAGATGCTTGGTTCGCGTGCGCTTTATCACGACGGTTGGAAAGCCGTTGTGTTTCACCAGTTGCCCGGTCTGCCCGGAGTGCCAAGTTACGACGGGTCAGATCCGAACATAAGTTTCGATGTCGAACAGTGGGAGCTCTACCACGTCGAAAAAGACATCGCGGAGACCAATGATTTGGCGCGTGAGCATCCTGAAAAATTGCAAGAGATGATTGCGCTGTGGTGGCAACTTGCTGAAAAGCAACAAATTCTGCCTCTAAATAATCAGCCCGGAAGATTTGGCGACAAGCGATATCGACAAGAGCGCTATGAATATCGCCCGGGCATCGGCGCGATACCACCGCTGGTTGCACCATTGTTGCGCAATCGATCGTTTGAGATTTTTGCTGAAGTGACAGTGCCCGCAACTGGTGTTGAGGGGGCGATTATCGCGCAAGGAAGTGGTGCCGGTGGATATGCCGTTTTTGTAAAAGACAAACGGCTGCATTACGTGCACAACTTTTTAGATCTTTATTATTTCTCGGTGTCGGCAGAAGTTGATTTGCCAGTTGGTGTGCACACACTGCGCGTCGAATTTAAATCGACGGGTCGCTTCAAAGGTGAAGTAAATCTTTATTACGACGACCTGCCAGTTGGTTCAGGTGCGATACCAGCAACGGTGCCCGTGTTCTTCGGTGTGTTCGGTTTGACTGTTGGTTATCTGCGCGGATCATCGGTGATTCGCGGTGTTGAGGCGCCATTTAGTTTCACTGAATCGGCGTTGCAACGGGTGATCGTTGTGCCAGCTGGTCGCTCGTGGCGCGACCCGCAAGGCGATGAGCGGGTGGCTTCAGCAACGCAATAGTCGCAAGAGTGATAGTCGCAAACCTTGCGACAGTTGCGTTGTAAGTTGTTTTGATGACAGATCGCGAGACGCTGCTCTCGAAATCAAACTTTTTGCTCGGGTGTGACTGCCCGGTCAAACTCAAATATTTTAAATCTGGTTACCCGTCTCTAAACAATGCGAATTCGTTTCTTGAGTTTTTTGCTGACGGCGGATTTATGGTCGAAGCACTGGCGCGAGCGCTATTTGACAACGGTGTTTGGGTCGTGCCGCAAGCAGGCGAAACACCAGAGCAGGCGACTGCGCGACTCATGTCAGTGCCTGGCGATGGCGTGTGGTTCGAGCCGACATTTGTCGTGAATGGCATGTTGGTGCGCGTTGACATTTTGCAGCGCAAAGATAATGTGCTGCGGCTTATTGAAGTTAAGGCTGCAAGTTTTGACTCAGTTCTCGACCCGACACCGTTTCGTGGCAAGCAAGGTGGCATTCTCAGCGACTGGCGCGACTATTTATTAGACATCACCTATCAAACGAATGTGCTTGAACTCATTTACCCCGACCTTGAAGTTGTGCCTGAGTTGTGTTTGGTTGATAAGGCAAAAACTTGTCACGAAGAAGCGATATTTAACAAAGTCGAATTAATCACCGACAAAGACCCTGGCAGCACTGGGCCGCGAGCGGTTTATCATGGCGACATTGCGGCATTGCGCAGCCAGCATTTTTTAGGTTTTCTAAATGTGCGTCTCGAGGTTGATGAGTTAATCGCCACGGTGCGATCGCAGGCAAAATGGTTATCGAGAATTTCTGAAGATCCGACGATTGCACTCGAGCCGCCACTAGGCAGCAAGTGTCGCGATTGCGAATATCGCAATATCGGCAGTTTGCGCAATGGATTTGCCGAATGTTGGGGTGCGCTCGCCGCTGGCGATCCGCACGTTGTTGACTTGTTCAAAATTGGCTTTTTGGCCGACGCAGCGGGCAACAGCAAAGAAGGTCTTAATTGGTTGATCAAAAATGGCATCTCAAAACTTGTCGAGATACCGCCAAAGATAATTGATCAAAATAAATCGACAGGCAAGCGACAGATTCGACAACTTGAGTGCACGAAAACTGGCACCGAGTGGGTCGACCCACTGCTGAAAGATGAACTCGAAGCTTGCGAGTATCCGCTGCACTTTGTTGACTTTGAAACTTCGCGATTGGCAGTGCCGTATCACAAAGGCATGCAACCATACGAGCAGATTGCGTTTCAATTTAGTTGTCACACGATTTTGAAGCCTGGCGACAAAGAGTTGCAACACACCGAATGGATAAACGTCGACGATGCGTTTCCGAGTTTTAGTTTCGCAAGCGCCTTGCGCGATGCAGTAGGCGAAAGTGGCACGATTTTCGTGTGGAGCAACTTCGAACAGACAACCTTGCGCGACATTCGTCGTCAGATGACGAGTTATAGCCACCCTGACAAAAAAATTGCCGCATGGATCGACGCGATCGTGCCCGACCGCAAAGACGGAGGGCGAGTGCAAGACTTGCTCGAACTTTGCGGCGAGCACTATTACCATCCGAAAATGGGTGGCAGTCTGAGCATCAAATATGTTTTGCCTGCGATTTGGGGTAGCAACGAAGAACTATGGCGTGACCCGTGGTTTGCAAAATATTTTCGCGAGAGCCTCGATGGCGCACTTGACCCATATAGCGCGTTGACGGGCTTGATCTTAGAAGCCGAGCGCAACAACATTGCCGACGACGAGGCAAAAGAGACCGCTGTTGAAGCGGTGCGTGACGGTATTGGCGCGATGCGTAGTTATCAAGAGATGATGTATGGCTTAAGCCGTAATGACGCCAAACATCGAGATGCTGTTAAAAAAATGTTGCTGCAATATTGCGAACTCGACACGGCAGCGATGGTGATTATTTGGAAGCACTGGATGTTGCGACTGGCCAGTGCGAAATAATTTATTTAACTCGCATTACTCGAAACGGGTCGCCAACTTTTAAAAAGTTTTCATAGACCTCAGGCAGTTCGACGCGCAATCGCTTTGAGTCGAGTGCTTGCTTGCCCGGATGTTCGCGCCATGTGACAACCTGTTCGCCGTCAAGAAGGCCAATTTCGTTTTCGAGCAGCAAGCGGGCGAGTTCGTCTTTGGCGATCGCTTCTTGTTTTTCGGCTTGACGCCGGGTTTCGCGTGCTTCGCGCAAATTTGCCAAAACTGCACGCGCTGATTCGGGCAGTTCGGTTGCAGTCGGCGTTGCGCGATAGAGCGACGAGATTTGTTCTGCACTGAACTGATTGATTTCAGAATCGGCGCGAGCGCCAGAGTCGACGAGAGAACCAAAGCGTTCGGCTTCGGCCCAAAGTTGATCGATGGCTTCTTGGTTGCGCGGCAATTCGACGAAACTGATGCGAAGATCACGGTCGAGAACAATGAAAAACAAAGGCACATTGAGCACTGACTGTTGAGCCCAACCTTGCCAGCGCCATTCGAAAGGCAAATCGTCGGCGGTGTGCACGCTGTATCGCGAAGTTGTTTTTGCCTCGACGCCAACAGTTGGGCATTCTTCGTTGTCGACGCCATCTTTAGAAATTGTGAATCGGCCAGCGCGATACATAACCGACGGGGTAAACACATTGATGCCCAACAAATGAGAGGCTTCTTCGAGTAGCGCCGGCTCGAGCACGTTGCCGCGGCGAAAAACTGGTTTGTCGTCTTCGACTGTTGGGTCGACACTTTTGTCAAAGAAAAGATCTGACCGAGTCGAATATGGTGACGCGCCCATAAGTGCTGGCGCATCGGACGCGCCGAAAGTGCAACGACCATTGCTGTCGCGCCAGCGAAGTCTGAGCCAGTCTTCGCTGCCGTGTTTTGGCTTTGCGATGCGCTCGTATTTGACTGAGTTTTCAGTGAATGTATTCATTTATTGTTTGCTCTGTTTCTTTTTGGGGAAGAGCAATCTTCGCCGAAGGGTGTTACAGAGTTGGCGTGTGATGTGCCCACGGCTGGGCGATTTCTAGCTGTGATGCGACCCGAATCAGCAAGTCTTCGCGTCCATATGCTGCGACGATCTGCACGCCGACCGGAATGCCATCGTGGGTCCATTGCAATGGCACGTTGATCGCAGGCTGGCCCGAAGTATTGAATGGCGGCGTTAGCGGTATCCAGTCGCCGGCGATACGTAGTGCACCCATCGGGTCTTCGGGCATATTTCGAATCGTGCCAATTGGCAGCGGCAGTTGCGAAGTTGTCGGGGTAATTAAAAGATCAAACCCGTCGGCCCACCACTGTTGCAACATGCGGCGAAAAACCATCGAGGTATAAACGGCCTGCGCATAATCAGTTGCAGTTTTGCTTTTTGCATATTCGGCCATTGTCCAGTTCATTAGCTCAACATCATCTTTGGTTACTGGGCGCCCGAGCATTTGGGCGAGCGTGTTTAAACCGACTGACATGTTCGTCGACCACATCGCAGTGAACTTGCCCGAGAAATCGGCGTTCTCGAGTGCTTGTGGCCACGAATTTTCAACATGGTGGCCGAGTGACTCGAGAAGTTTGCAAGTGTCGCGCACGGCCTGCACGCATTCATTGTCGATTGTGGCACCAGTTAAATGGTGATCAATAAAGCCGATGCGAAGTTTGCCTGGGTCGGCACCGACTTCATCTATATATGGACGAGTTGGTGCCGGAGCAATGACTCTGTCGCCAACGCCAGGGCCATGCACGGCGTCGAGCAACGCTGCAGTGTCGCGAACGGTTCGAGTAACTGCAAAGTGAACGCTGAAGTTGGCTTCGTCGCCAAATGGCGCAAGCGAAATTCGTCCTTGCGAAGTTTTTAGACCGACCAGACCGCAACATGCAGCCGGAATGCGAATGCTGCCACCGCCGTCACTGGCGTGAGCCATCGGCACGATGCCAGCGGCTACTGCTGCGGCGCTGCCACCGCTCGAACCACCAGAAGTGCGAGCGACATCGAAAGGGTTGCGCGTTGGGCCCCAAGCCAATGGTTCGGTAACTGGCACGCTGCCGAACTCTGGTGAATTTGTTCGACCAAAAGTAATTAGACCCGAATCAACAAACTTTTGGACAAGATTTGAATTTGTGGGTGCGATGTAGTTGGCGTTTTTGAGTGCGATATTGCCGTTCGACATGTGTTGACCGGCGTATGGCGCACCCAAGTCTTTTAACACGAACGGCACACCACCAAATTTTTTGTCTGCGCTGGGCTTGAATTTTTTCGCCAGTTCTCGCGCGTGTTCGAGCCAAGTGATATTGATTGCGTTAATTGCTGGGTTGAATGCCAAATAGCGTTCGATGGTTGCTTCAAGTAGTTCGCTGGCCGAAACTTTGCCCGATGCGACGAGTTCGGCCTGACCAACACCGTCGACGAATTGCGTTTGTCGGGCGAGGTCAGATAAAGACATGCTCAGAGTCTTGTCTATATCTATTGGTTGCGCCAAGGCAGAGTAAGTTATTGACGCCGTGGATTCGCCAGATGACTTAAATACTCGAGGTGATTCGAGCTCTGTCGAACCGGTAAAACTCACCGCACGGCAAGTTTTTGAAGCACCCGCTGTTAAGTCATTTATCATCGCTAATTCGGCGCTTTATGTTGGCTTGATGCTGCAAGCGGCAACGCTTGGCAAACACATATATGACATCACGGGTCGTGAAATTGATATCGGTTGGCTCGGTCTCGCTGAGTTCTTGCCAGTTGCGTTGCTTGTTTTTGTTACAGGCTCGGTTGCCGATCGTTATAACCGGCGTCGAGTCGCTGTGACGGCGATGTCTGGCGAATTGCTGTGTGCGTTGGCGCTTGTTTTTTATTCGCGCACAAACCCAACAAGTGTTGCCCCGATGTTTGCAATTGCAATTGCATATGGCGCGTCGCGCGCATTTGTTACACCCGCAATGCGATCGATCGGGCCGATGATCGCCCCTGAACACGGGTTACCACAAATGGTTGCGATGTATTCGGCGGTATGGACGGGTGCGATGATCGTCGGTCCGGCGATGTCGGGTTTCTTGTATGCCGCCGCACCATGGATTGCGTATGCAACATCGGCAGGTCTTATTGGTCTTGGCATGATTTTGATTTCGCGAATCAAATTGAAAATAATTTCGGCGCCAACCGTTAAAACAGAAAGACCAACTTTGCATTCAGCAATGGAAGGCCTGCGATTTATTCGACGCACACCAATATTGTTAGCGGCAATCTCGCTTGACCTCTTCGCAGTTCTATTTGGTGGCGCAATTGCGCTGTTGCCAGTGATTGCTAAAGATCAACTGATGGTCGGTGATGTTGCCTACGGGTGGCTGCGAGCGTCTGTCGGTATTGGTGCGGCAAGCACGGCTGCGTTTTTGGCATTCAGACCAATTCGCCGACACGTTGGTCGGGCGATGTTGATTGCAGTTGCCGTATTTGGTTTGGGCACTGTCGTTCTCGGTCTGACGAGCAATTATTGGGTTGCGTTTTTTGCGGTCATGATTTTGAGTGCGGGTGACATGATCAGCGTGTTCGTGCGCGGAGCAATAGTGCCACTAGTGACGCCCGATGACAAACGAGGTCGCGTCTCGGCAGTTGAAAATGTTTTCATCGGCGCAACAAACGAACTTGGTGCATTCGAATCTGGTGCTATGTCGCAACTCGTTGGGGTGAAGTCAACTGTCGTCGGTGGAGGTATTGCAACACTCGGCGTCGTCGGTATTTTCTGGTATAAATTCAAGCAACTTCGCAACATCGATACTTTTGACGAGTTATCTGCCGAAGAATCAACAACTAAATAGGCAATCAGAGGTGAGCGACGCTCGTGCGATAATAGGTGTATGGACAACGTCGCCGAAAAAGTCGCCGAAAAAGTATTAGTGCGAACTGCATGTCCGTTAGATTGCCCCGATGCATGCTCACTTGAAGTGACTTTGACACTTGGTCGCATTACAAAAATTGATGCAGCGCCAGTTGATGAGTTATCAAATCCATTGACAGACGGTTGGATTTGCAAAAAAGTGAAACATCATGCTGACAGGGTTTACTCGCCTGAACGAATAATGACGCCGTTGATTCGGGTTGGCGCAAAGGGTAGTGGTGAGTTTCGTTCGGCAACTTGGGATGAAGCACTCGACTTAGTTGCCGAGAAGATTAAGACGGCTATCGCGAGTCATGGAGTTGATTCGGTGTTGCCGTATCTATACAACTCGTCGGCGCCAAAACTTGAAGCAAACTATCTGACGCCACATCTCTTTGCTCGCTTGGGTGCGCCAGAAATTCTGCACACGATCTGTGCCGCGACTTACGGCGCCGCATGGGACCAAGTGTTCGGTGAAATGCTGAGCATCGACACGCTTGATGTTGTCGATGCAAAACTCGTTGTCGTCTGGGGCGCTAACCCAGCAGTTAGTGGCACTCACTTGTTGCCACTCTTGGCGAAGGTTCAAAAAGCAGGGGGCAAACTTGTCGTGGTCGACCCACGAGCGACGGGCACTGCATCGCGTGCAGATTTACATTTGGCGGTGCGCCCCGGGACTGACGTGGTTTTGGCATATGCACTGAGCAATGAACTCGTGCGCACAGGCAAAGTTGCGACTCAGTTTCTTGAATCGCACACAACAGGCAGCAAAGAGTTTTTGACAGCGGCGAGCAAATACACACTTGAAGATGCAAGCAAGATCTGCGATGTTTCTCTCGACAAAATACGCGAGTTGTTTGAGTTGATCGCAAATACGCAGCCAGCAGTTTTGCGAATGGGCTATGGCCCTGAACGAAACCGCAACGGTGGCAGCAGTGTGTTGGCGGTACTCGGTTTGTGGTTGGTTGCCGGGCACTTCGGCACAAATGGTTCTGGCATTTTGGCTTCGACCAGCGATGGTTTTTCGGTTGATGTTCATGCGCCGTGGCCAAAAGATGTGGCCCGACCAACGCAGCGAACTTTGAATATGAATCATGTCGGTCGCGTTTTGCGTGGTGATGCTGGCGCTTGGCCGGTTAAAGCAAAGTTATTTTTGATTCAGGGTGCGAACCCTGCGGTAACTGCAGTTGATCAAGTTGGCATGCTCGCTGGTTTGGCAAATGAAGAAATTTTCACAGTCGTACATGACCAAGTGATGACAGACACGGCGAAGTTTGCTGATGTTGTTTTGCCGGCGACGACGCACTTTGAAGTTCATGATCTTGTAGGTTCATACGGCTCGTATACCGCACAAGTAATTAGCCCTGTCATTGAGCGTGTTGGAGAATCGCGCACGAACAATGAACTCGCAGCGGGGCTAGCAACTCGACTGGGTTTTAGCGCCGATGAATTTAATGGTGATCCGCAATCTATTGCCGATCGAATTGCCGAGCAGAAGATGCATTCTTTGCAGTTGCGCAAACCGGGCACGACCGTGCAATTTAAAGATACTTGGCCGACTTTTGGTGACAAGCGAGCACGCTTGTTTGTTGCTGATAGTGAACTGCCGCTTCCGCAGTATCGCGAGTCTGAGAAAAAGTATCCGTTGGTTTTGATTTCGCCAGCAACATCGCACACGATCAACTCGATGTTTGCCGACACCGACCCACCGCGTGTCGCGATCTCAATGCATCCGCAAGATGCAGCGCATCGCAAATTGAGCAATGCGCAGCGGGTGATCGTGCGAAATGATGTGGCGTCAATCGAAATTGATTTGGTGATTGACGAAACTATGCGACCAGGCGTGTGCTTTATGCCTAAAGGCTTGTGGTTGCGGGCGACACAAACTGGCTTGACATCGAATGCCTTTGCGCCTGATGAATTAAACGACTTGGCAAGTGGTGCGTGTTTCAATGATGCGCGAGTTGAAGTGACGGTGGCTTGATCAAGAAGCTGATTTTTTTAGTTGGTGCTGCATTTCTTACAAGTTGCACCTCGCTCAATATCGGCAGTGGCGACTCAGATGAGTTGTCTGGTGTCGGGCGAATACCTGGTTATGACTTCGGTACGGCAATAACTTTGCCCGAAGGCTTTGAAATTGATCTACCTGAAGTTGCCGGTGGGCTAATCGGCCCGAAAGTTAGCGGTAATCGATTGTTGATGATCGGCGATTCGATCATGGCATCGACTTCGAGTCGTTACGGCGATGAATTATGTGATGCCCTCGTGCCCCTCGGCTGGCAAGTGGCTATTGAGGCCGAAGCCAGCAGGTTTGCCGAGTTTGGTGTGCGTGTGCTTGACCAGCGACTTAATGCCGAAGCAGGTTGGGATGCTGCAGTCGTTTTTCTTGGCACGAACTATGAGGGCAATAAAGACTCGTATGCCAAGCAAATGCGCAAGATTGTGTCAAAACTCGCGCCGAGGCCAGTTTTGTTGGTGACGACTTCTTTGTTCAGAAATTCTCAACGCGAAGTAAATGCAGCGATCAACGTGATTGCGGGCGAGTCAGAAAATGTTTCGGTTCTTGATTGGGAGACGATTTCTAAAGAAAAAAGTGTCCTCAACGCTGACGGCATTCATCTCTCACCAAAAGGCCGAAGTGTTTTTGCTGTTGCTGTTGCGCGGGCTCTCGATATTGCGCCGTTTAGAGAAGGCAAGTGCCTTGAATCGAAGTTTCGTGATGACTCTGCGGCAGCAAAAGACGTGATGCCCGAGCCAGTTGATTCTGTCGATGAGCCAACGCCTGAGTCGACCCCGTAAGTGCGCACGAATGCGACATCGAGTTGCGCACCGTCTAGCGTGACTAGCAAACAGAAAACATAACAGGGGCAACAGAAAATGAAAATTGGAATCTTTGGTGGAACAGTAAATTCGGGCACGCTTGATGATGTTGTCGCCGAAGCACGACAGGCTGAGAGTGATGGTTTTGCAAGTTATTGGGCGCCAAATATTTTTGGTCACGATGCGCTTACTGCGTTAGCAATCGTCGGACGCGAAGTGCCGAGAATCGAACTGGGTACGAGTGTCGTGCCAACATACCCGAGGCATCCAATGGCGATCGCGCAACAATGCCACACAGTTAACGCGGCCTCAAATGGTCGACTTTGTCTCGGCATTGGTCTCAGTCACAAAGTTGTGATTGAAGGAATGCTCGGCATGTCGTATGAAAAGCCGGTGCGGCATTTGCGCGAATATCTTTCGATTTTGATGCCTCTCTCACGATGTGAGAATTCAAATTTTGCAGGTGAGACTTTGACGACGCGCGGTTCGCTCTCTGGTGTCGGGTCTTCGCCGTTTTCGGTTGTTGTTGCTGCGCTTGGCGAGCAAATGTTGCGTGTTACTGGCACACTCGCCGACGGCACTTTGACATGGTGCACAGGGCCTAAGACTTTGAAGTCTCTAACCGTGCCGACAATTGTTGAGGCGGCCAAGAAAGCCGAGCGCAAAGCGCCACGTGTGATTGCAGCGTTGCCAGTTTGTGTGACTAACAATGTTGCGCGGGCGACCGAAACTGCGGCAAAGGTTTTTCAGATTTACGGTCAGTTACCGAGTTATCGCGCGATGCTCGACCACGAAGGTGCGGCTGGACCCGCTGACATCGTGATTGCCGGCACTGCCGAGCAAGTTAAACAGCGCGTTGCTGACTTGGCTGGCATCGGTGTAACCGACTTTGCGGCTGTCGAATTTAGTAGCGACCCGCAAGAGGCTGCCGACACTCGCGCAGCGATGAAGTCGCTACTTTAATTTTTTTGCAGCACGTTTAGCCGCACGCTCTTTGGCTTGAGCGGCGGTGACTTCGGCGTGATGTGCATGACACAAAACCTCAAGACCACCAACGCCATGACGATCGGGGTTTAGGTGATGATGACAACCTGGGCCGTATCCTGCGCCGTTGCGTGGGTTGATGTGGTTAACCTCGCAGTCGCGACGCTCGGCAGTGCAACCAAGTCTCTGGCATCTATATTTTGCTCGCCGTTTGGCGGCTGATCTAGCAAAACGCCAGATGTGATTGCGTTGCCATTCACGTGCGCACTTGTTCGAACACCATGTTCGCCGACGAGTTGCCTCGATGACTGTGTTGCAGAGTTGACACCGACCCGGTTTGCCCTTCCATTGCCCGAGCGGGCAAGAGATTCTCTCTTCGACCAGCGACACTATTTGCGAATTTGAACTGGTGTGCCGAGTGCTGTCGCGTTGACGATTTCGAAGAAGTCGTTGCCTTTGTCGTCGACGACGATGAATGCTGGAAAGTTTTTAACTTCGATTTTCCAGACGGCTTCCATGCCGAGTTCTTCGTATTCGAGCACTTCAACTTTGGTGATGCAGTCTTGCGCGAGGCGCGCTGCGGGGCCGCCGATTGATCCCAAATAAAAGCCGCCGTGTGTTTTGCAGGCCTGAGTTACTTGAGTAGAGCGATTGCCCTTGGCCAACATCACCAAACTGCCGCCGACACGTTGAAACTCTTCGACGTAACTATCCATTCGGCCTGCAGTCGTCGGACCGAATGAACCCGACGCGAAACCAGTCGGTGTCTTTGCGGGGCCGGCGTAATAAACGCAGTATTGCTTGAAGTAATCGGGCAGACCCTTGCCCGAGTCGAGACGCTCTTTGAGTTTGGCGTGGGCGAGATCGCGAGCAACGATCATCGGACCGTTGAGCATGACTCGAGTTTTCACCGGGTATTTCGAAAGTGTGGCGCGCACTTCGCTCATCGGACGATTGAGATCGATGTTGACGACTTCGGTTGAAAGATCTTCTTCAGTTATTTCGGGCAAGAATCTCGCTGGGTCTTGTTCGAGTTGTTCGAGAAAGACACCATCTTTTGTGATTTTGCCGAGTGCTTGGCGATCAGCGCTGCACGAAACAGCCATTGCAACCGGGCAACTCGCGCCGTGGCGCGGAAGGCGAATGACGCGTACATCATGGCAGAAATATTTGCCGCCGAATTGGGCACCGATGCCAGTTTGTTGGGCGAGTTTGAGAACTTTGGCTTCAAGATCAACGTCGCGAAAGGCATGACCGGTTCGAGAGCCCTTTGTTGGCAGTGAATCTAAATATTTTGTGCTGGCAAGTTTTGCGGTCTCAACTGCATATTCAGCAGAAGTGCCACCGATTACAACTGCAAGGTGATACGGCGGGCAGGCAGAAGTGCCAAGAGTTTGCATTTTGTCAAAGAGCCAAGGCAGCAAGACTTTTTCGTTGAGTAAGGCCTTTGTTTCTTGAAACAAATAACTTTTGTTGGCCGAACCGCCACCTTTGGCGATGAACAAAAATTTGAATTCGTCGCCGTCGGTTGCTGAAATTTTTATCTCGGCGGGCAAGTTCGTGTTTGTGTTGACTTCTTCGAACATTGTGATTGGCGCAAGTTGGCTATAGCGCAAGTTCGAAGTTTGATAAGTGTTGTAGATGCCCTTGGCGATCGCTTCTTCGTCACCACCACCAGTGAAGACGAGTTGACCTTTTGAGGCCTTGACTATCGCCGTGCCTGTGTCTTGGCACATCGGCAGCACACCGCCAGCACTAATGCCAGCATTTTTTAACAAGTCGAGTGCGACGAAACGATCGTTGGGGCTTGCTTGCGGATCTTTGAGAATGTCGGCAAGTTGTTGAAGGTGCTCGGTGCGCAATAAGTGTGCGATGTCGCGCATCGCATGCTCGGTCAGAGTTGTAATTGCACTTGCATCAACGCGAAGAAAAGTGCCGAGACTTGTTTGTTCGGTGGTTACACCTTCGCTAGTGATTTTTCGATAAACAGTTTTGTCTGGACCGAGTGGCAATAACGGCGAGTTGACGAATGGCTCTGGTTGTTTTTTTGCCACGACTACAGGCTATTAGCAAACCCGAATTAGACGAGTGCGGGCGTGCCTTTGAAAGAACCTGGGTCGCCAGCAGATGGGATGCTGGGCTTGCGCCATGAGACGACGTTGGCGATGTGTTGAGCGACACTGCTCCAGGCTTTGGCATTCCATCCTTGTGCATTAACTGGGACGGTGCCATCGATTTGGATGTAAACGAACGCCGGCAGTTCAGTTAGCGCAAGTTGTTTAACAAATGTTCGCGATGGATCACTAAAAACTAGAAATTCGTCAGCGTGCGGTCCGAGAAATTCGCGAGTCTCTTGTGCGGTTGCTGTGACGACAAAATTTGTGCGAACCGAAGCGCCAGCAAATTGTCGCAAGATGCGAACCGCGGTTGGAAGAATCCAGGCACTTTCATTGGTGAACGGATCGAGCACGATTGAAACCAAATGAAATGTCGTCAGCCATTCTTCGAGTGGGCGGGCATTGCCGTTTAGCGGCTGAAGCTGAGTGTCGAGATTTGGTGAAATAATCATCAGCCAAGACCGTAGCAAGTCGGGGGTAGCGTTTTGGAAATGCA
>ERZ889217.1076-NODE-1076-length-14699-cov-5.993103_pt1 | contig 14699 bp, 10 predicted proteins | sample MGYA00521098_ERZ889217 | MGnify/ENA primary metagenome ERZ889217 (study PRJEB32303, sample SAMEA104408613) | aquatic metagenome | biome: Brackish water; feature: Pelagic; material: water | place: Baltic Sea | collected 2014-06-10T22:04:00 | depth 2,362 m ...
TCTCTCTCTCTCTCTCTCTCTCTCTCTCAGGTGTTCTTTTGCGACGACCTAGGAGTCTTTTTAAAAGAAAGAACGTTCGTTTATTTCTTTTTCAATGAAGAAAGTTGTGCTGACGAGAAGAGTCGATAGTTTTTCTGTTCTGCTGCTGAAAAAACTGTGCTTTTGATTTTAAATGGATCAGCAAATCAGTATCGATTCTCGCTCGCTTTTGACTGAACGACTGAACGTTCTCCCGAACGGATTCGTTTCCATTACAAAGAGCGCGCGGATGGTTCTGTTTAGGAAACTGCGCGAGAGACCGGTCGCGACGCGAATAAAGCGTCTTTAATCGTACGAGCAGAGCGGGTCAAAGTAGAGTACTTTTTTGTACCTTTTGAAAAAAGCGAAAATATCTTCGGGAATAAATAAAGAGAGTTCATCAGAAAAAGTTCATTTTTCTAAACGCGCGAAGGAACATCATGTCGAAGTATAGGCGAACGATCGCGAACGCGATATCGGGAAGTTTTCGATGCAGCGCCCGCAATCAAGCGCAGAGTTTTAGTGTTTTAAGTGGTAAGATCTTAAGCACGGGAACTTTTTGTTCGCGGTTTTCTTCCTCTTCTTCTTCGACGAGAGCGGCGAATGTTGTTAAAGACGATGATGATGTTGCGAGGAAGAAGTTATTAATAGCGAGTCCGATGGTATACGTGAAAGGCGAAGAGATGACGAAATATTGCATGGATTTAATACTCGAGAAATGGATCGAACCTAACGTATGCACGAAGAAGTGGGAGACGTTCGATTTATCGGCCAAGAACAGGGACGAGACGAACGATGAAGTCTTAAGAAAAGTCGTTGAGAGCGGGTTTCGATTGAAGGCGATATTTAAAGAACCTACGATTACGCCGACTAAGGATCAAGTGCAGAGATTAAATCTGAAGAAGACTTGGGGGTCGCCGAATGGGGCAATGCGTAGGGGGTGGAACGGGATTACGATTTCGAGAGATACTATACATATCGACGGCATCGATCTCGGGTATAAGAATAAGGTTTTGTTCGAGAGACACGCGATTGGGGGCGAATACTCCGCGGGCTGGAAGAACGTCGGACCGGGGACGTTGAAGACGACTTTCGTACCATCGAGTGGAGTAGATAAAGGGAAAGAGATTATCATCGATCAAAGAGAGTGTAAAGATGAGATTTCCGCAGTCGTTACTTATGATAACGCGTACGATAACGTTCATCAGTTGGCGAAATTTTTCTTCGAAAGGTGTTTAGAGGCGAAAGTGAAACCATACGTGGTCACGAAAAAGACCGTTTTTAAATGGCAAGAGCCGTTTTGGCAAATAATGAAGGATGTGTATGATAAAGATTTTAAGCATAAATTCGTGAATGCGAAGATTGTCGAAGAAAAGGAAGAGTTAGTTCATTTACTTAGCGACGCGGCGACCATGAAATTAGTGCAATGGACAAACGGGAACTTTGGTATGGCTGCGCATAATTACGACGGCGACGTGTTAACGGACGAGCTCGCACAAATGCACAAATCCCCAGGGTTCATCACGTCCAACCTCGTTGGCGTCGCTCCAGACGGTTCGTACATCAAAGAATTCGAAGCCTCGCACGGCACGGTCACGGACATGAACGAGGCTCGCTTAAGGGGCGAAGAAACATCCTTAAACCCACTTGGAATGGTCGAAGGTCTCATTGGCGCAATGAACCACGCTTCGTTCACGCACGACACGAAAGAAAACTATCACAAAATGACCCTGTTCACGACGGAAATAAGAAACGTCATGCATCAGCTCTTCCGCGAAGGTAAAGGTACGCGAGATTTAAGCGGAGCGAAAGGTAAGACGACCGAACAGTTCATCGACGCCGTAGCTTCCGAGCTCGCTAAAAAAATTGCCGCTTAACAAAACTTACGTCCCCGTTTTCACGCACACACACACACACGCACTTACACACGCATCGTTATTTTTTATTATTTTGCCTGCGATGATCTCAGCAGTTTTGCACTCGAGCGCTCTCTTTCTTCCGGTCCGCTCTTCGTCGTGCTGGACCTATAAACTCATTCTTTTTAGACCTTTAATTTTTTTATAGACCCTATTAACAAAGACTTTTATTAGGCGCAAAAACGATTCCATCATCGACACAAAGAAAGCGCTTGCAGCTGCTCTGATCTAAAAACGACCGACGGAAATACCTGTGCGACGAAAAGCTAGGATAGACGCGAATGTCATCGTTCGCCGCACTCGCCGCGAAGCAACCGGAGGATAAACCGAAAACGGAGAACGCGCAAAAAGCGAAACAATTACATCACGTGCAATTGGACGGCCGCGTTATTTTACAAATCGCGAAACATTCGAGAGACTCTTCGCCGCAATTAGTGACTGGGCAGTTATTAGGGTTGGACGTCGGGAACACGTTAGAGGTGACTTCGTCGTTCCCGTTCCCGAGCGTGGATCAAGATGAGAATCAGAATCAGCAAGGGATACAGGAGGAAGAAGGAGCGAATTATCAACTCGAGATGATGAGAATGTTGAGAGAAGTAAACGTGGATAATAACACGGTTGGATGGTATCAATCGACGACGATGGGGTCGTATTATACGGAAGAGTTGATTGAGACTTTTGTGGACTATGCGGAGAGCATTGAGAGATGTGTTTGTATCGTGTATGATCCGAGCGTGAACGACGACGGGATGTTTGGTTTGAAAGCGATTCGCTTAACGGAACAGTTTTTGAAGACGTTTAAGGAGTGTGGGGGGAACATGACGAGTGCGAAGATTGCTGGGAAAGGTTTGAAGTGGAGCGATGTCATTGAAGAGATTCCGATTGTCATTAGCAATTCGGTTTTGGTCTCCGCAATGATGTCGCAATTGGACGCAAACGCGGACGGCAGAGTCGAGAGAGACGAGAATAAGTTAACAAAAGAAGATTTGAACAGATTACATTTGAATTCTGCGCCGTTTTCGCAGAAATCGTTAGAGTTTTTATCAGAATCCATGGATGATTTAGTGCAAGAGCAACAAAAAGTCGCTTATTATCATCGCGCGAACGCGCGTTTGCAGCACCAGAAATCCGTATGGTTGTCCAAGAAAAGACAAGAAAACAAAAACAGAGTTAAATCGGGATTAGAACCATTATCTGAGGATAACCCGGATTCTAGATCTATACAAGAACCGAACAGATTAGAGACTTATTTGATTTTTAACCAAGTGAATCAATACGCGAAGCAATTAGACGAGCATAACGCGATGAGCGCGGCTAAATTGAAATTAGTCTCCGCAATTCGTTCGAGCGAGAACCAAAACTAAACGACGAGGAATCGATTTAATTTAAATATATAGAGAGAGCGTGTGTGTGTGTGTGTGTGTGTTTAATATTATATACGAACGTAATGATTGTATATGTCCTACATTTAGTTTTTGTAAACGCGCTTTGTTCCGTTTTATTATTACCGCGCGTACAGTATAAAGAAAAGTGAAAAACAGAGACAAACGTTTTGGGAGAAAAAAATTCAAAACGTTTCGTTACAAAACGAAACGCGCGAGCGAATACTAAAAACAATAAATCCTGATAAAACGAACGAACGAAAAAGAAACCGCGATACCTATTCATCGCAATGTTCGCTGTCAAAACTGCATTAAACGCTCGAGTGAGCGACTTCGTTGACCAAAATTTCGTCCATTTTGTTCCAGACCTCGCTCGGTTTCCTCTGCTGAAGAAAGTCGAGGGCGTGGACGTGTTCCTTGGGAACGCGATGTTCGCGATGACGTCCTGTTTATTAACATGCATGGCGAGCACGATTTTGAGTCCAAGACTGTTCGAGCGTTTCTTCGAGAACATGTCGAGAATAGATAGGAAGGTTTGGCATACGAACATGGCCACGTACTTCCCAGCGTTTTTCGTGACCTTATACGCGTTACCGGCGGTCGTCGAGTTCTACGAATCGGGCGATAACGGGAGAGAGTTCGTGAGAGAGGCATCGAACGATACAGTCAGAGCGTGTGGGTTGAGTTTAGGGTACATGGTATGGGATTTGGGAGTCATGTTGCAAGATCCGAAAGGGCAACAGGTTACGTATGGCGGGAAGAAGGCGTATTATTTGTTCGTCGTACATCACGTGTTTTCGATTTTGATTTGGCCGTACGCGGTTTTGTGGGGTAGGTGCGTGTTCTTCGTGAACTTTTTCCTCGTGAGCGAAGTCACGAACGTGAACATGTCTACGAGGTGGTTTTTGTTGAAGTGTAAGATGGAGAAATCGAGTGTTTATTTAGTGAATGGATTAGCGTGGATTCCGTTGTTTCTTGGCGTAAGAGTTTTAGTGATTCCTTTGATGTTGAACGCGTTTATATTTGGGACATGGGGGAAATTAAACGTAGTCGAGAAAATAGTCGCATTTGTGTTTCTCCCTATTCCGAGCATGTTGAACGTATATTGGTCGAAGATGATCGTATCGAATGCGATGAAATATTTAATCACGGGTGAAGATCCAGAGAATTTATCACAAAAAGAAAAAGAAAACTCGTCGAATAAGAAAAAGAAGATAATAAAGAAGAAGAAGGAGAATTAAGAATCATCGTTTTTTCTTATTTATATGTATGTATAATAATTGCTACGTTACGCTATATGTGGTACACCATGTTTACACGAAAAAGATTTTTCCTAAGCAAAAAACGCGTGTCCGAGGAATTTCTCGGCGACCATCGCCGCGAAAAAACCAACAATCGCCAGTCGCCCGTTCGTTAACTCGGCCTCTGGAGTGAAAATCCCGTACGGTTTCGATGACGGTTTGCTCGTATAATTCTTCTCGTTCTGCATCGCCGGCATGAACGTCGCGGCCGTAATGAGCACGCTAGCGAAAACTACACTGAACACGTGGTCATGCGCTTGACTCGCAAAAGATGGATGATTATAGGCGTTGACTTCGGCCCCTAACGCCGAAACGAACGCAATCATACCAGCTCTGCAATTAATCACTTCCGGCGCCCATCCAGCGAAGCCCATCGTATCCTTAAACGAATCCGTTGATTTCTTCGAGCTCGTCTCAGATCTCTTCAGTGCTTCGTCGATTGGAACCTGCTTGTCCATTTCATCGAACGACGCGGTCGCGTAGACTCTTTTAGAACCGATCGCGCTCCTTAACTGTTTCTTTGAATGAAACGAAGAAGGCGATTTGTAGCTTCCTTTGAAGATTGGTTGGTTCATCGCGATCGATCGTGAGTGCATTGTTTATTTAGTTCGTTGTTCGTTCCGATTTTTTATGTATCGATTTTAAAGTGACGTCGGCTTTTTTGAACAATCGAAGGAGTATTTCGTGGCTCGAAATGAATGATGAAAATGTGGTTTAGGGTTTCAGTAGCGAGACTACCAAAGCTCGCATTAGTACATTTAACAATCGTGCCAAAGCGGCAGAGTTAAATAACTACTTCTACAATATCATAGAGGCTACGTTCGGGAAAAACAGGGCAATCGGACGAGGAATATTCCTCGAGCCGTTTTCACTCTTCCAAGTGGCAAGGACGCTATAGACGTCGCTTCCACTGTTCTTCCCGAACGTAGCCTCTGTAATATTGTAAAAATAGGTAGTTAACTCTGCCGCTTTGGCAAAGTAATTAAATGTAATAACTTGAGCTTTGGTAGTCTCGCTGCGTTTATACTCAGCAGGACTCTCGTCTTCTGCTTTAACGTCTTCAGATTTGACGTTAAATCGAGCCTTGGCTTCCAGTAGTAATCTGTCTGGGTAATCGCTCAGCCATAGGGCCAGCATATAACATTGCAAGTTTATTAACCTTGTCTCGTCGGTCTTGCCAAGATACTCCCAAATGAGTATTGGAAATTCCGATTTCTCGAGACGTTCATAAAGAGTCATTTTTCCATCGTATGCTATATGAGTTTCGCGCAATTGCGTTTTAAAGTCTCTGCAGACGACTTCGCCTGAAACTGGACCTTTATTATGAAAACTAAACATAGTTTCCAACAGGTGCGCTGGAAGTTCTATCGTACTAGATAGCTTTGAAATTTCCATTTCCAATAATGATTTGTTGTAGTTGCCACATATTACTCGCGATCAGCGCGATCAGGCTAAACCGAAGTAATGAAAATGTTCGAACAAATGACCGAAGTTCTTAATGACGAACTCGCACGTTTTCATGATCAAAGTCTTCGTGAATGACATCACGAAACTTAAATTACCGATTCTCCACGCTTGGACTATACCTAAACCGACTGAGGCGACGGTGAAGATCAAACCGTAGAGCGCGATGGATTCGTTCAAGCGTTGTAACTTCACTTCAACGGCGGCTTGAATTAAATTCGTCGTTCTAGAAAGCGCGGCGGACAAAATCTCGGCTTGCTCAGAGGCGAAGAAAATTGTCGATAGCGCTGGATCCAAACGCTTTTTGACGAATAAAGGAAGAAATCTTGCGCTATAACTCAAACGCTTAAACTGCGCTTCGTTGAACTTCAACTCGATGATTTGATTATAGGCTTGCGCGGATAACGCGAGCATTTTGGTCTTCGCGACTACGTCGGCGACGGCAGATTCTAAATCCGCGACTTGCGTTAACATCTCTTGCTGATTTCTATAATTCGTATTCGAAGCTCTCGATTTTCTCAACACAGACGATACGTTGTCGTATTGTATTTGCAATTGCGCTAAAGACTGCCTCTTCGCCTTTGCTTTCGGTAATCTGGATAAAATTAACAATCTATATTGTTCGATGATCATTAAACGTTGAATTTGTCGCATCGTTCGATCGAATGATTCTTTACCTGGAGGAACCGTGACTAAACATTGCGTGCCCCCATCTTCGTCCAGTTGGTAGTTGACGTATATTTTCGCACCGTCACCCAAAGCCGCTCCGGCGAAAGCGCCGACTTCCCAATCGAGCTCGGAGTCGCGAAAAGTTTCCGTCGAACCCTTCGTACTCGTTTGCGCACTCGTCGCGTCGGCTACTCTGTCTTCGAAATAAGACGAGTCTCGAGAGACGACGCGCGAGGCCAATGCCGTCCGAGCGGCTTCGAGTTGTCTCAAAGAAATTCGACTATTTGCATCGGTAGACATGTTAAAATCTTCAAACAATGATCTCGACCTTTGAAGGTCGTCGATCGATACGCCAGTATCTGCTACTACGATATGATCGGAACTGAAGTCGTCATTGATGACGCCTGCGAAAGTTTCCTTGTCCAATCTGACTACAAAGTGTTGGATTAAAAATACTTTCCCTGGAATATCAGCTAACCAATTCGTCGGTAATAACCAACTCCACGGCTTAATCGGCGCCTCAATCGCGTCGTTTAATCTCCCTGGGCCGGACAAAGTCAACGTCTCAAACTCTGTATGTCTTTGCAATCGACAATTAAAGCCGTCTCCTAAATCTAAGACGACGTCTGACCACCCGCGCGCTATACCGTCCAGTACTGACGTAACTTTCCACGCCGGCGTCGTATAATGCGACAATAAATCCTTAATCGTTTCCCTATACGCCTCGCCTTCTTCTTTCGTAAACTTCCCGGTTTCATCGTATTCTCTCAACCAACACAGATGCAAAATCTCGCCACCGAGCGGCACGAAAGGACGACTTCTCGTCTCTGCCGATAACGCTCTCCTTTGCCCTAACCCTCGATCGATTCGTTTCTCGTTCAAACCATGCGCGTGATTCTTCGATTCATCGCCATCGTCGTTAAACGCAACCGTGTTCGCATTCGACTCGTTCGTATCCCCACCAGGAAGTAACTCCGACGACCCGATTCGATCTTCCCCGAACGCGACCGAAAGTATCGAATGATGTTCATCGCCATCGTCTATCGTCATCTGTCTCCCTTTCGCCGTATCCCAAACAGTTCTCTTTTTCGCACTCTTCGTCCTAACTAACAAACCCCTTTTTCCCGAATCCCGATTTCGTTCGTACGATAGAGTTCTTCTTCTCAATGCCCTGCCTTGCACAGACGAACTGGAACACTCAAAACTCGCTCGCACGCGCTCGCGATCGATTCGCGATCTCTTCCTCCCATCCCTCTTTTGCAAAATCAGAACCGATTCTTTCGATCTCAGCGTTATTTTAAACCTCGCTTGCATCGCCGTTTCTTTTGGATATCTGAATGAAGTGTTCCGTAAATAATCCCAAATCCGTCGCTTTAGCAAAATTCGTATCCGATGAACTTTTCTTCAACTTCCTCGACGACGCGCTTTAATTAATCACGATTCGCGGTCGATTTTTTTAGATCAAAAGCGAGCGCGAGAGCACGTTTTAGTTCTCTGCGAGAGCGATATAGATTTGATCGATGTTTAGGGCGTGGATATGTCTCGCGCGCAGAACAGGCTACTCAATAAAGTTTTGGTCTCTCATAAGGGCGGATTTAGGATATTTCCAACCTTTTTAGTGCTTTAAACGATAAGAACTCAAAAAGGTTGACACCCTAAATCCGCCCCAGGTAGGCATTTCCTGATTCCTGTGCCTGTTATATAAGGGATCCCGCGATAATAATAATACGAGTGAAGTGCATTATATCTAAAATATCTAAAATCGTAAAAGAAGAGACGATGACTGACACGGAGCAGAAAGGGCAGAGAAGGAATCCGCAAGATAAGTCGCGAGAGAAATACCACGACGAACGATACCGATGTAGGAAGTGCGCGAGGGGCAGTTCGTGTTTTGAGGTTCATAAATCGACGAATAGGATTATTACCATCGAGAGGAATTTGACGACGACGATAACTGGCAACATCAGTGGAAAGAGTAAGAAGAACAACAATAATAGTAATAGTAATAGTAATAACAGTGAGTATGAATACGATGATCCGAGATATGAAATGAAGAAGCTTTTGGAGAACGGGCATAGGGCGACAGTGAAGACGTATACGGCGTTAATAAAAACGCTCGGGAAACGAGGCAACGCGAAAGAGGCGGAGAGGATTTTTATGAACGAAGCTGTAAAAGAGTTCGATTGCGACGCGCAGATTTATAACGCGGTGTGTCACGCGTTTTGTGAGAACGATGAACCAGATGAAGCCATGAGGTTCGTGGATCATTGGGTGGAAAAGATGAACGCTGCAACAAAGGGGCCGAATCAAGCGACGCATCCAGAGATTATCAACGCATACGGTAGAAAAGGAGAGTATAAGAAAATATACAGAACGTTAAGGATTATGGAAGAACGACATTCTGTCGTTCCTTCTGAAAGAACGTATAACGCGTTCATTAAAGGATGCATAGAAAATAACGATCCAGACGAAGCCGAGCAAGTTCTTGAAAGATGGAACAACGAAAAATACGACTTGGAAAAAATGGCTTCGAAAACTGTCACTAAACCGGTCGCCGCCTCGTATGGCATGGTCATCGATTGGTACTGCTCTAACGACGAAGTTGGGAAAGGACGGAAATTGATGGAAAAAATGCGATGGGCAAACGTCGCGCCATCGTTACCGGTTTTTAACATGCTCATTAAAGGTTATTTAAAGCAAGGGAATCCAAGAGCGGCTGAAGTTATCTTTCGAGAGCTTCAGGGCGGCGGCGAGTGGGACACCGAAAGAATGAACGTGAAACCTGACGTGCAAACGTATACGATGTTCCTCGAATATTGGGCAAACTCTGGAGACGTTGAAAACGTAGAGCGTTATATAAACGCTATGAAAGTAGATAAAAAGATCGAGATCGATTCGTTCGTCGTTTCATCAGTCGCGAAAGCGTATGCAAGATACGGTGACCCAGAAATGGCCGAGAAAAAGTGCAAAGCCATGATGGAACAGTTCAATATCAAACCGCACGTGATTCCTTTAACGACCGTCGTCGCCGCGTATTGCACCACGGGCGATACTATCGAAGCCGAACGCATGGTTAACGAAATGATCACAGAATACAACGTAAATCCAAACGAGCGCACGTTCTCGCACGTTATATGGGCGCACGGCCAACGCGAAGACGCGATCGGCATAAAACGAGTCGCTTCGTGGATGATCGATATGGGTTTCCGAATCGATCGAGGCGATACGAACAAGGCTTTAACACGCGCTCTACAAGATTGCGGTTTAGGAAGAAACGCTATTGATAACGTGATTCAAGACATTTTGAGTTCAAACGTGCTCGCCAATCGAAGAAGCGAAAGAGTTTACGACCGAAGCGGCGCTTCCTCGCAAGACGCAACCGTCGATTCCGATTCCAGACCAACATCGACCACAACCACGACTACGACTACGAGATCATACAACAAAAACATCAACATTAACAACAATAGCACCAATCGCTCATCAATAATCGCATCCGCGCGAGCGAAAACGATGACGACTATTCGATTCCCTCGCCTACTCGCGATTATTTCAGCGCGCGCGACAGCTTCTGCTCGCATTCGTTAAAATTAGCTAATATGTGAGACGACGTGAGGCGCGCTCCGAGGCACTCCATTATCTAATCTTAGTCCTCGGCCCTTGCGGGTTAGCGGTTTTGTTATACACTGTATTTACTTACTGCTATACTAAATTAAAAAAACAAAAACGCTCCTTTGTCGTCAGTTTCTCAATCTTCTCCATGCGCATAAAAACGTTAAATAACACTGTTAAAAAAAATAAAATGCTCACGATCAAAACTCGCTCGATGTTCACTTTCTTCCTCTTCTTCCTGTTCTCCTTCGTTTGCATGCGTTCTGTGTCATCCAGGTTTGAGGTAAACGATGATCGCTCGGGAAGACTTACGAAGGAGAAAACATTCGCGCGAAGGAAACTTTTGAGAAGTTCGAAGAAGTTCGAATTGGAAGAAAAGAAAACGGATAAGGAACGAATGAGAGGGAATAGTGCATACTCGAATGCGTTCAAGAATGATGATGATAGAAATAACGCGCATAGTTCGAATGCGAATAAGTTCGTAGTAGATGATGCGCTTGCGAGAATGTACACGAACGCGAACAAGAATGCACGGAAGCGTAGCCCTGGGGCACAGTATCCACAGGCGAAGAATAGGGACTACGTGGACGAGGCGAAGAAATTACAGGCGGAAGAGGTTGCGAAAGGGGATAAGACGGCAGTAGCGTTTAGGAACATGGAGAACGAGATCGAGGAAGAGGCCAGGGAAGCGGTTGCAGAGGCGACTGGTGGGGACGTCGCGTTGATCGGGAAGTCGTTGATCGCGAGCGAGATCGACGTCACGGACGCGGAGAAAAGGCGATGGAGTTTCATGGATTCGAGAGAGTTAAGGCAAGAGTTAATGATCATGACGAAGGAGAGAAATAAGCTCGCGCAAAGTTTAGGGAAGCTCGCTCAGAATTGTAGTCAAGAAATGCAAATGCTATTCTATAAAGTCGAGAATTTAGAGGACACGCAAAAGTTTTACGAGAAAGAACACGAGCAACTTACAGGGAAGAACGAAAGGTGTAAAAACGATCACGATCTTCTGAAAGAACACGCCGCAAAGAAAGTAGTTAAACACATGGAATATTTAGGAGTCGACACGCATTTCATTAAACCGCACAGGATGGACGTGAAAGAGCTCTTAGAAGCCGCCGAGCTCGCGGATAAACACAAAGAAGACGAACTCTTCAAACGAAGAATGGATTTGGAAGAACGAGAGGGGAAACAGCATACGCTCGAGGATTTAGCGAAGCTCGGGAAGAAACATGATAAGGAGTATAAACAAAGAATGAAAGCGCGCGTCGAAGGCTATCAATTCAAGACCATTCACAGAGACGACGATTAGTTTTTTATTACTATACTACGCGTTGTTCGCATCAAACAGAGCCGCTTCTTAGTCATTCTTGGTAGTTCTATATAAAAACAAAGTCTTCCCACGTACTGCCAATCTTCACTTCTTCTTCTTCTTCTTCTTCTTCTGCTGCTATACGTATCGTACACAGGGCTTCTTCGTAGTCGTTCGCGTCCAGTCTTGTGCGTAAAAACAAAGTTTCTTCCCCTACACTGCCATCCTTCACTTCTTCTTAAAAAACAATCTCCAATCAATCAAACAACTCGTTATTAAAACCGAATCCAATAAAACTCTATCGAACGCGTTTAAATCATCAGAAAACATTGCCAAAGAGGAAAGACAGTGAGAACGATCTCGAATCGCGAATGGCAAAGTTCGAGCAAAAACTGGGCTTAAAACGAGTCCATCATGGTTTTGATTCGCTCGGACTGTTCTGCTCCGATGAACTCGGGTTTGTGAGAGAAACGAGTTCATCGCAAGCGTACGAATCGATCGTCCATCGATACGAATTCGGAAAAGAAGAAGAAGAGAAGAAGAAAAAAGATCGCACGATAGTGAGGTTAAGATCTGCATGGAACGAAGCCATGCGAACGACAGTGTTAGTCGCGCAGAGGAGGAATGGGGCCGTGGAAGTAGTAAGGTGTGGCGGCGGATTTTTGAGCGAAATAGAGAGATTTCGAGTATCGAACGAGGACGGATTTGAGCAGTGCGGGATAGATATCACGGCAAACGGGTGCGCGTTCGTGAGTTGTGACAGTGGTGGGAACGTTTCTGTTGGGAGAGCGGATGAGTTTGGGGCGTGGGGGATGAGTAGTACGACGAACGCGAATAGCGCGGACGCGAAGAAGACGAAGAAGAACGGTAAGAATGAAACAAGAGTGGACGAGAGGTTGAAGCAGTTTAAGTTGGACGAGTTCGATGCAGAGAAACGTGCGATACTTAGCGCGAGAACGACGAGATGTGGGACGAAGATGGTGTATGGAGGGCAAGGGCAAGGGAACGATGTGAAGATTTGCGACGTAGAGCACGAAGGGAAAATTATATGGAAAGCGAAACCGCCTCCGACGAATTGGTTGAACTATAGAGCGCCGCCTTGGGTGAAATGTTTACGATTTAAACCTACGGATGAGAGCAATACAGTCTTTGCAGTAGGAACTGGGGAAAAGAAAGTGAGGTTGTACGATGCTAGAGAGAATAAGCGCGCGATTATGGAGTGCCAGTTTGGTGAAGCGGCTGTGAATTCTGTCGCATTTAGTAGCGTCGATGAATTTCGATTGTTTGCGGGCGATAGTCGAGGGAAGTGTGTTGCGATTGATTTGAAAACCGGGAAATCGTGCGGGAGCATTAGAGGAAACTCGGGAAGTATACGCGAAATTGAAGTGCATCCAACACTCGATCTCGTGGCCACGGCCGGATTAGATAGATACGTTAGAGTGTACGATGGAACGAGTAGAAAATGTCTCGGGGCCGCTTATGCAAAACAATGTTTAACTAGCGTCGCATGGGATGTGTACGGCGGTGATGGTGGCGATAAACAGAAAAAGAAGAAAAAGTTTAAAGACACAGATGCAGATGATGATTACGATGACGAAGATGATGAAGAAGGAGAGAAGAAGCTCAACAAAAAGAAGAAGAAGAAAACGACGAAAAAAGAGAAGAAATCAAAAGAAGATCGAATCGTTAAGTACGTGGATTTTGATAGTGACGACAACGATGACGATGATTAGATAGATACAAAAAGCAACGCTAAAAATGCGCTATGTAATTATAATACAAAATTTATTAGTATAGCCAGGAAGCAACCAGTTTTAGAGGATCATTCAAACATATACCCGCCGTCGAGAGAACACAGATTATCCCCTTTGTAAAGGTTGCCTCCAAACACAAGTTCACGAACGTTGCTTAGGCAATATAACCGTCCAACATTCGCGTTGCACCAAATGCTCCACGTGCGCGTCGCTTCTGTACCTGGTGCAATACTTTAGTTAAATTTTTACGATCGAACGTTTTGATTGACGTTCTGAAGTTCGATTTCTCTCAAATGCGTTAAAGAAAACGTGAATCCATTCTTCAACCCGCATAATCTCGTCGTAATGGCTGTTAAAAGTGACCCGACTTGAATAAATATCGCACCCAGTCGAACTAATCCCTTCGCGCTATTCCCATGTGTAATAGCTTCAAACATTACTAGCGCAAACGCAGAGAAAACGCTATTCATGCCAAAAATCATTCGAATCGCTGCTTTTTCCTTTGTCATTGAAAATGACGACGATGTCAAGGCGATTTCATCATCATCGGCATCGTCGTCCTCTTCCTCTGAATTTGCTACTGCTAACGCACCAGCAGGAGGGCTACTCATACAACTACTATTTGTCATTTCTTCCTCTCTCGCTTTTTCAAATCCGTTTGAAATACACGCTGTTACTCTAGCGTAATTTACCAACAAACCTAAATTCACAGCAGAAGTCAAAATGACGTAAAACGAAAACATCGGGATGACTTCTGAGCCTCCAACTTGAAGTGCGTCATGTCCCCATCTCACGGTTAATAACGCCGACACAAACCCAAATAACGAACAAATTGAATAAAACCTAGGCCTATTACCATAATCTTCACTCAACGATCGGAACCTCGTCAATAGCGACACTAAAGCAATCGACGCCTGCGATAAAAAGACGAAATACCCGTTATTCCTCCCTGAAGAACTATCGCTCTCATACCAACTATTCGACCCGTACGTTTGCACGAAATTTAATCCAGCGGATGCTATTATCCACCATATGGATAAACAACGCGCGCCTAAAGTTCCGTACGCTAATTTTATCGTCTCCATGACCTCTACTGCACTTTCTCGTAAACCAAACGTACTTTTACTACTTTTAAGTTTCGTATTACTAACCGCTACGTTATTATCAATAGTGTCGTTATTATTATTACGATCTCTGAACTTCCTTAACTTCCTCCTCCTCGCGCTCCCTAAATCTTCCAATCCAAAAAACGCAACACATACGGCGATTAAAAC
>ERZ889217.1077-NODE-1077-length-14691-cov-139.232372_pt1 | contig 14691 bp, 10 predicted proteins | sample MGYA00521098_ERZ889217 | MGnify/ENA primary metagenome ERZ889217 (study PRJEB32303, sample SAMEA104408613) | aquatic metagenome | biome: Brackish water; feature: Pelagic; material: water | place: Baltic Sea | collected 2014-06-10T22:04:00 | depth 2,362 m ...
GTGTACCACTCTATAGGGCCTGGGTGGCCGTCGCGGAGTGAGCTGGGTAATCAAGAAAAATTTTGTTTTTGGGTTTTTATACGAGCAGAACTTGACATTCCAGCGGCGCGGGCTTAGGTTAGCCGCTATCCCATTGACATTTTAAGAATTATGGATGCTTATGAGTTCAATCAACTCCAGAATAAGGAGTTTCTCGAGCTTGCTTTTAAGATCAAGCTGGCTCTTGGGGCTTTCTTGCTGCTTGCTCTTCTGGATACCTGGACCCTCGTGGCGAGCCTTAAGGCCCTGAGCTTGTTGCAGGCCTTGATTGGCATTGTGTCTGTTTTGGCCACGTTTTATACAGTTGCGGCCCTTTGGCGCGCCAGGGGGCGAATGATCAGGATTGCTAAAACCGAAGGAGAGGACTTGTCTTTGCTGTTCAGGGGAACTCAACATCTTGAAAACGCATTCGTGTCTGTCACGGTAGCGATTATTGGACACATCATCGGCACTTTTACTTATCACGAGATGATGTATGGGCCTTATGCATTATTTGCAGCGCCTCCAATGTAAGTGTGTTCTGCCTTCCAATCTTTTCGATGGTCGGCTTGTTTTGCGCCACTATTCAACCTTTCAGCGCCTCTTGTTCCGGAACCCCATCCCTCTTCTCCACCCCATAGACGTCTAATTCCCCAGCACTGGATCTGGCCTCGCCACAGAGCTGCACGAGGATGTGGCGCTGGTGGGGCCCATCCAATTCCACCAGCAGCACGGCCTGGTAGCGGCCCAGGCCCAGACGGCCGTCCACGACCGGCAGGGTGAGGTGGTTGCCCAGCTTCAGGGCGATCAGGTGGGCATGGGCGTTGCGCGGCTCATCGGCGGGAATGCCCGGCCGCAGGTGCAGGTCGTTGTGGGCGTAGGCCCGCTCGGGGGGCGTCAGGGCCAGGAAGTGGCGCTCGATGTCCCCCAGCAAGCGGTCCTCGGCCTCGTTCACGACCAAGGCGGTGGTGGTGTGCTGACCGGCGGCCACCAGCAGGCCGTTGCGGATCCCGGTGCCATCCACGAAGGCCTGCAGGTCGGCGCTGATGTCGTGGCAGCTGAAGCTGGCCGTGGTGGTGCGCTCTAGCCGGGTGGAGTGAAACGTCACCATGGCGAGGCAAGTTCCCCCAGCTCAGGCCAGCCTGCGCCGCACCGACTCGGCGTGGCTGTGCAGGCCTTCACTTTCGGCCAGGGTGATCACGGCTGCCCCGGTGGCTTCCAGGGCCGCGCGGTTGAAGTGGATCAAGCTGGTGTGGCGCAGGAAGGTTTCCACGCTCAGGGCGCCGGCGAACCGGGCCGTGCCCGAGGTTGGCAGGGTGTGGTTGGGGCCGGCCAGGTAATCGCCCACAGCTTCTGGCGTGTGGGGGCCCATGAAGATGGCGCCGGCATGCTGGATCTGCTCGGCCAGGCTCTCCGGGTCTTCCACCAGCAGCTCCAGGTGTTCGGGGGCGAAGCAGTCGCTGAGCTCAGCGGCCCGGCGCAGGCTCTCGCACACCACGATCAGGCCCCAGTCGCCCAGGGCGGTGCGGGTGATCTCAGCCCTGGGGTGACCCGCCAGCTGGGCCTCCAGGGCCGCCGGCATCGCCGCCGCCAGTTCAGCGCTGGTGGTGAGCAGGATTGCGGCGGCCAGGGGGTCGTGTTCGGCCTGGGCCAGTAGGTCGGCGGCCACCTGGTCGGCCCGGGCGGTGTGGTCGGCGATCACCAGCACCTCACTGGGGCCGGCCAGCGAATCGATGGCCACCCGGCCATACACGGCCTTCTTGGCAAGGGTGACGTAGAGATTGCCCGGACCACTGATCACATCGACCGCCGGGATGGTCTCGGTGCCGTAGGCCAGGGCTGCGATCGCCTGGGCGCCGCCGACCCGATACATCTCCTCTACGCCGGCCAGGTGGGCGGCAGCCAGCACGGTGGCATTCGGTTCGCCGTTGGGCCCGGGCGGGGTGACCATCACCAGGCGTCCCACGCCGGCCACCTTGGCTGGAACAGCATTCATCAGCACCGTGCTGGGGTAAGAGGCCCGCCCGCCGGGCACGTAAATTCCCGCCCGCTCCACCGGCCGCCAACGGCGGCCGAGCCGTTCGCCATGGGGGCCGGTCATGGCCAGGTCGGCGGGGCGCTGCTGGCCGTGGAAGGCCAGAATTCGCTGATGGGCCAGGGCCAGGGCCTCCTGCAGGGCAGGGGCCGTGGTCTCCCAGGCCGCCGCCAGGCGTTCGGGGGGAATGCGCAGGGGGTCGGGCCGCACCCCATCGAAGCGTTCGGTTAGCTCCAGCAGGGCCCGATCGCCCTGCTGCCGCACCTGGCTCAGAATTTCTTCCACCCGGGCGGTCTCCTCCCCCATCTGGCCGCTGCTGGTGCGCCCGGCGATGGCGACCAGCCGTTCGGCGGCCTGGCTTTTCCCATCAGCGCTGGAATCCCGCAGGATGGCGATCGAGAGGGCGGCAGACGAAGCGACCACGGGCAGGTCTACCTGCGGAGGCTTTTCAGGCTAGGTCGCAGGTCGCAGCTGGGCTTGAAGGTAGGATTCTTGATTGCCGATCCAGCTTCCAACAGCCTGTGGCCAATAACAAGTCTTCGAAGAAGCGCATTGAGGTTGCCGAGCGCAACCGCGTCCTCAACCGCACCTACAAGTCGGCTCTGCGCACCCTGATGAAGCGCTGCTTCACCGCCTGCTCCGCCTACAGCCAGGAGCCCGGCGAGGCCGCCAAGACCGCCGTCCAGGCCAGCATGAATGCGGCCTTCAGCAAGATCGACAAGGCGGTGAAGGTGGGTGTGCTCCATGGCAACACCGGCGCCAATCAAAAATCGCGCCTCAGCGCAGCGGTCAAATCGGCCACTGAGCCGGCTGCTGAACCGGCCGCTGAGCCGGTATCGGCAGCCCCGGCCTGAACCCCAGTGTTGGTTGACAGCCACTGCCACATCGTCTTTCGCAACTTCGACGACGATCTGGAGGAGGTCTCCCGCCGCTGGCGGGATGCCGGCGTCAAAGCCCTGGTCCATGCCTGCGTTGAGCCTGGCGAGATAGGGGCGATCCGGGCCCTGGCCGATCGCTTTCCTGAGCTGCGCTACTCCGTTGGGGTCCATCCCCTCGACACCCAGCACTGGCACCACGACACCGCTGCGGTCCTGCGCCAGGCGGCCAGGTCCGATTCCCGCGTCGTGGCGATCGGCGAGCTGGGCCTCGACCTGTTCCGGGACCACAACCTGGAGCAGCAGCTGGCCACGCTCGAACCCCAGCTCGACCTAGCGGTGGAGCTGGACCTGCCGGTGATCGTCCACTGCCGGGATGCGGCCGAGCCGATGCTGGTCCTGCTGCGGCAGCGGGCCGATCGCGGCGCCTGCCCCCGCGGGGTGATGCACTGTTGGGGCGGCAGCCCAGAGGAGATGGCAGCTTTTCTGGAGCTCGGTTTTTTGATCAGCTTCAGCGGAACTGTCACCTTCCCCAAGGCGGCAGCCACCCACGCCTGCGCCCAACTGGTGCCGGCAGACCGCTACCTAATTGAAACGGATTGTCCCTTTCTGGCTCCGGTGCCCCGCCGGGGCAAGCGCAACGAACCTGCCTTTGTGGCGTCCGTCGCCGCCCGCATGGCCGAGTTGCGTGGGGAAACGCTCACAGAAGTGGCCCTTACCAGCAGTTCCAACGCTGCAGGGCTCTTCGGCCTCACGCTTCACACTGTATGATTTTAAATCGGCCTGTAAGCGGTAGCGCTCCTTGTTGTCGACGCCTGCAGTCTTGAAGAAGTCCCGTTGAGCATGCCCCCGCGGGCAGCCGTTCCCAACCCCGGGGAGGCTGTTCGTGCGGGCTGTTGTGGTCCTTCAAGTTAGCGGCGCCCGACTACGGAGCTCCACCGACCAGTCCCTTTCCCCCCGTTCCTGCAGGTTCACCGCATGAGCAGCGCGATCCAGGTCGCCAAGACCGTCACTTACCTTCCCGACTTGGTGGAGGTACAGCGGGCGAGTTTCAAATGGTTCCTGGAGAAGGGGCTGATCGAGGAGCTCGAGAGCTTCTCGCCGATCACCGATTACACCGGCAAGCTGGAGCTGCACTTCATCGGTAGCGAGTACCGCCTGAAGCGCCCCCGCCACGATGTGGAGGAGGCCAAGCGTCGCGACGCCACCTTCGCCTCCCAGATGTATGTCACCTGCCGCCTGGTCAACAAGGAGACCGGCGAGATCAAGGAGCAGGAGGTGTTCATCGGCGAACTCCCCCTGATGACCGAGCGCGGCACCTTCATCATCAATGGTGCTGAGCGGGTGATCGTCAACCAGATCGTCCGTTCCCCTGGCGTCTACTTCAAGGACGAACAGGACAAGAACGGCCGCAAGACCTTCAATGCCAGCCTGATCCCCAACCGGGGAGCCTGGCTCAAGTTTGAAACCGACAAGAACGACCTGCTGCACGTGCGGGTCGACAAGACCCGCAAGATCAACGCCCACGTGCTGATGCGGGCCATCGGCCTGTCAGACAACGACGTGCTCGACAAGCTGCGTCACCCCGAGTACTACCAGAAGTCGATCGAGGCCTCCAACGACGAGGGCATCTCCTCGGAGGACCAGGCCCTGCTGGAGCTCTATAAGAAGCTGCGGCCCGGTGAGCCCCCCTCGGTGAGCGGCGGCCAGAGCCTGCTGCACAGCCGCTTCTTCGATCCCAAGCGCTACGACCTCGGCCGGGTGGGCCGCTACAAGATCAACAAGAAGCTGCGCCTCACCATCCCCGATGCGGTGCGCACCCTCACCGCCGAGGACGTGCTCAGCACGATCGACTACCTGATCAACCTGGAACTCGATGTGGGCGGGGCCAGCCTCGACGACATCGACCACCTGGGCAACCGCCGGGTGCGTTCGGTGGGCGAGCTGCTGCAAAACCAGGTGCGCGTGGGCCTCAACCGGCTCGAGCGGATCATCAAGGAGCGCATGACCGTCGGTGAAACCGAATCGCTCACCCCGGCCCAACTGGTGAACCCCAAGCCCCTCGTGGCGGCGATCAAGGAGTTCTTTGGCTCCAGCCAGCTGAGCCAGTTCATGGACCAGACCAACCCCCTGGCCGAGCTCACCCACAAGCGCCGCATCAGCGCCCTGGGCCCAGGCGGCCTCACCCGGGAGCGGGCCGGTTTCGCCGTGCGCGACATCCACCCCTCCCACTACGGCCGCATCTGTCCGATCGAAACCCCGGAGGGCCCGAATGCCGGCCTGATCGGCTCCCTGGCCACCCACGCCCGGGTGAATGAATACGGCTTCATTGAAACTCCGTTCTGGAAGGTGGAAAACGGCATCGTCCACAAGAGTGGCGATCCCATCTATCTTTCTGCCGACCTCGAGGACGAGTGCCGCGTCGCCCCCGGTGACGTGCCCACCAACTCAGACGGCTACATCACCGCCGATCTGGTGCCGGTGCGCTACCGCCAGGACTTCGAAAAGGTTCCACCGGAGCAGGTGGATTACGTCCAGCTTTCTCCGGTGCAGGTGATCTCGGTGGCTACCTCCCTGATTCCCTTCCTCGAACACGACGACGCCAACCGGGCCCTGATGGGCTCCAACATGCAGCGCCAGGCCGTGCCCCTGCTGCGTCCTGAGCGTCCCCTGGTGGGCACGGGGCTGGAAACCCAGGTCGCCCGCGACTCCGGCATGGTGCCGATCACCCGGGTCAACGGCACGGTCACCTTCGTCGATGCCACCGCCATCGTCATCCGCGATGACCAGGGCACCGACCACGTGCACCACCTGCAGAAATATCAGCGCTCCAACCAGGACACCTGCCTGAACCAGCGCCCGATCGTGCGTCAGGGCGATCCGGTGATCGCCGGCCAGGTGCTGGCCGATGGCTCGGCCTGTGAGGGCGGCGAAATCGCCCTGGGCCAGAACGTGCTGATCGCCTACATGCCCTGGGAGGGCTACAACTACGAGGACGCCATCCTGCTCAGCGATCGGCTGGTGCACGACGATCTCTACACCTCGGTGCACATCGAGAAGTATGAGATAGAGGCGCGCCAAACCAAGCTTGGCCCTGAGGAGATCACCCGTGAGATCCCTAATGTGGCCGAGGAGAGCCTCGGTCACCTCGACGAGATGGGCATCATCCGCATCGGCGCCTACGTCGAGAGCGGCGACATCCTGGTGGGCAAGGTGACGCCCAAGGGCGAATCCGACCAGCCCCCCGAAGAGAAGCTGCTGCGCGCAATCTTCGGGGAGAAGGCCCGCGATGTGCGCGACAACTCCCTGCGGGTGCCGAGCACGGAGCGGGGCCGCGTGGTGGATGTGCGCATCTACACCCGCGAGCAGGGCGACGAGCTGCCGCCGGGCGCAAACATGGTGGTGCGGGTCTACGTGGCCCAGCGCCGCAAGATCCAGGTGGGCGACAAGATGGCCGGCCGCCATGGCAACAAGGGCATCATCAGTCGCATCCTGCCCCAGCAGGACATGCCCTACCTGCCTGACGGCACCCCCATCGACATCGTGCTCAACCCCCTGGGTGTGCCGAGCCGGATGAATGTGGGCCAGGTGTTCGAATGCCTGATGGGCTGGGCCTCCTCCCATCTCGACTGCCGCGTCAAGGTGGTGCCCTTCGACGAGATGCACGGCGCTGAAAAGTCGAAGCAAACCGTGCAGGCCTACCTCGAGGAAGCCGCCAAATTGCCCGGCAAGGAATGGGTCTACAACCCCGATAACCCAGGCAAGATTCAGTTGATCGACGGCCGCAGCGGCGAGCCTTTTGACCAGCCCGTGACTGTTGGGTACGCCCACATCCTCAAACTGGTCCACCTGGTGGACGACAAGATCCACGCCCGCTCCACCGGCCCCTACTCCCTGGTGACCCAGCAGCCCCTGGGCGGCAAGGCCCAGCAGGGTGGCCAGCGCCTCGGTGAGATGGAGGTGTGGGCCCTCGAGGCCTATGGCGCCGCCTACACCCTGCAGGAACTGCTCACCGTCAAATCCGACGACATGCAGGGCCGCAACGAGGCGCTCAACGCCATCGTCAAGGGCAAGCCGATCCCCCGGCCCGGCACGCCTGAGTCCTTCAAGGTGCTGATGCGCGAGCTGCAGTCGCTGGGCCTCGACATCGCCGTCTACACCGATGCCGGCGAGGAAGTGGATCTGATGCAGGACGTCAACCCCCGCCGCAGCACCCCCAGCCGGCCCACCTACGAATCCCTCGGCGTCGCGGATTACGACGACGACTGATTGCCTGTTTGCAGCGCATCGCTGACCGCCCCTTTCTTCTCGAACTCCGCGAGCCCCAAGCCGATGTCCAACAGCAACCTCCGCACCGAAAACCACTTCGACTACGTCAAGATCACGCTCGCTTCACCCGAGCGGATCATGGAGTGGGGGCAGCGCACGCTGCCCAATGGTCAGGTGGTGGGTGAGGTCACCAAGCCCGAAACCATCAACTACCGCACGCTCAAGCCCGAGATGGACGGGCTGTTCTGCGAGAAGATCTTTGGTCCTTCCAAGGATTGGGAATGCCACTGCGGTAAGTACAAGCGGGTGCGCCACCGCGGCATCGTCTGCGAGCGCTGCGGGGTCGAGGTCACCGAGAGCCGGGTGCGTCGCCATCGCATGGGCTTCATCAAGCTGGCCGCCCCTGTCTCCCACGTGTGGTATCTGAAGGGAATCCCCAGCTATGTGGCGATCCTGCTGGACATGCCTCTGCGGGATGTGGAGCAGATCGTCTATTTCAACTGCTACGTGGTGCTCGATCCGGGTGATCACAAAGACCTCACCTACAAGCAACTTCTCACTGAAGATGAGTGGCTTGAGATCGAAGACCAGATCTACGCCGAGGATTCCGACATTGAGAACGAGCCCATAGTGGGCATCGGCGCCGAGGCACTCAAGCAGCTCCTGGAGGATCTGGAGCTCAACGAAACTGCCGAGCAGTTGCGTGAGGAGATCGCTGCTAGCAAGGGCCAGAAGCGGGCCAAGCTGATTAAGCGTTTGCGGGTGATTGATAACTTCATCGCCACCAATGCCCGCCCCACCTGGATGGTGCTGGATGTGATCCCGGTGATTCCGCCAGATCTGCGGCCCATGGTGCAGCTCGATGGCGGCCGCTTTGCCACCAGCGATCTCAACGACCTCTACCGGAGGGTGATCAACCGCAACAACCGGCTAGCCCGGTTACAGGAGATCCTGGCCCCCGAAATCATCGTCCGCAACGAAAAGCGGATGCTGCAGGAGGCCGTCGATGCCCTGATCGACAACGGTCGCCGGGGCCGCACCGTGGTGGGTGCCAACAACCGGGCCCTCAAGTCGCTCAGCGACATCATTGAGGGCAAGCAGGGCCGTTTCCGCCAGAACCTGCTCGGCAAGCGGGTCGACTACTCCGGTCGTTCCGTGATCGTGGTGGGCCCCAAGCTCAAGATGCACCAGTGCGGCCTGCCCAAGGAGATGGCGATCGAGCTGTTCCAGCCCTTCGTCATCCATCGCCTGATCCGCCAGAACATCGTCAACAACATCAAGGCCGCCAAGAAACTTATTCAGAAGGCCGACGATGAGGTGATGCAGGTGCTGCAGGAGGTGATCGAAGGTCACCCGATCCTGCTCAACCGGGCCCCGACCCTGCACCGCCTCGGCATCCAGGCCTTCGAGCCCAAGTTGGTGGATGGTCGTGCCATCCAGCTACACCCCCTTGTGTGCCCAGCCTTCAACGCCGACTTCGACGGTGACCAGATGGCCGTGCACGTGCCCCTGGCGATTGAGGCCCAGACCGAGGCCCGCATGCTGATGCTGGCCAGCAATAACATCCTCTCGCCGGCCACCGGCGAGCCGATCATCACCCCGTCCCAGGACATGGTGCTCGGCGCTTACTACCTCACGGCCGAAAAGCCTGGAGCTATCAAGCCTGAATTTGGCGACCGGGCCAATACCTTCGCCAACCTCGACGATGTGATCGATGCCTTTGAGGAGAAGCACGTTCACCTCCACGATTGGATTTGGGTGCGTTTCAACGGCGAGGTTGAAAGTGACGACGAGGACAAGCAGCCCCTAAAAGAAGAAACCCTCAGCGACGGCACCCGTATCGAGCAGTGGCTCTATCGCCGCGACCGTTTCGATGAGGACGGAGCCCTGATCAGTCGCTACCTGCTTACCACCGTGGGCCGGGTGGTAATCAACCACACCATCATCGACGCCGTGGCTGCGACCTGATGGCCGCCTAGGAACCCCGGCCAGCAGGGTTCACGTTTTTCACCCTTTTCCAGTCTCCACACCGCGCGCAGCCATGACCGCCACCCCCGCTAAAAAAATCAGCAAGAAGGCCGCCAAGAAAGCCGCCGAGGCTGCCGCCCTGGAAGTCGCCGCCACAATCAGCAACTCCGCCCTGAGCAAGCAGGCGCCGCCATTCCGCAACCGCATCATCGACAAGAAGGCCCTGCGCAACCTGGTGGCCTGGGCCTACAAGCACCACGGCACCGCTACCACGGCCTCGATGGCCGATGAGCTCAAAGACCTGGGCTTCCACTACGCCACCCAGGCTGCCGTATCGATCTCCGTCGACGATCTGCGCATTCCCAGTGATAAGGCAGCCCTGCTGGCCGAAGCCGAAGAGCAGATCACCGCCACGGAGGAGCGCTACCGACTCGGCGAGATCACCGAGGTGGAACGGCACACCAAGGTGATCGACACCTGGACCGAAACCAACGAGCGGCTTGTGGCAGCGGTGCGCCGCAACTTCAACGAAAACGATCCGCTCAATTCGGTCTGGATGATGGCCAACTCCGGCGCCCGGGGGAACATGTCCCAGGTGCGCCAGCTGGTGGGCATGCGCGGCCTGATGGCCAACCCGCAAGGGGAGATCATCGACCTGCCGATCCGCACCAATTTCCGCGAGGGACTCACGGTCACCGAATACGTGATCTCCTCCTACGGCGCCCGCAAGGGTCTGGTCGACACGGCCCTGCGCACGGCCGACTCTGGCTATCTCACCCGCCGACTGGTGGACGTGGCCCAGGATGTGATCGTGCGGGAAGACGACTGCGGCACTACGCGCAGCATCCCCATTGATGCCGATGAGAAGGGCAAGTTCGGCAGCAAGCTGATCGGCCGCCTGGCCGCCGAGCCCGTGGTCAGTGAAGACGGCGAAACCCTGGTGGAGCGCAACGGAGAAATCGATCCGCCCCTCTCGCTGCGGATTGAAGCCGGCGGCGTCAAAACCGTGAAGGTACGTTCACCGCTCACCTGTGAGGCCTCCCGTTCGGTGTGCCGCAAGTGTTATGGCTGGGCCCTGGCCCACAACCAACTCGTCGACCTAGGTGAAGCCGTCGGCATCGTGGCGGCCCAGTCGATCGGTGAGCCCGGCACCCAGCTCACCATGCGCACCTTCCACACCGGCGGGGTTTCCACGGCCGAAACTGGCGTGGTGCGCTCCCTGGTGGATGGCACCATCGAATTCGGGCCAAAGGCCCGGGTGCGGGGCTTCCGCACCCCCCACGGGGTGGAGGCCCAACTGGCCGAAACCGATTTCTCCTTGACGGTGAAGCCCAGCGACAAGGGCAAGCTGCAGAAGCTGGATATTGTCAACGGCTCGATCCTGTTTGTCGCCGATGGCGACTTCGTGCCGGGCGACACGATCCTGGCCCAGATCGCCGCTGGGGTGACGGTCAAAAAGAGCGTGGAGAAGGCCACCAAGGATGTGATCTGCGACCTGGCCGGCCAGGTGCGCTACGAGGAAGCCATCCAGCCAAGGGAGGTCACCGACCGCCAGGGAAACATCACCCTCAAGGCCCAGCGCCTGGGCCGGATGTGGGTGTTCAGCGGCGACGTGTACAACCTGCCCCCCAATGCCCTGCCCGTGGTGGACGGCAACAAGGCTGTCACCACAGGAGAGGTGCTGGCCGAGAGCCGGCTGGTGAGTGAATACGGCGGAGCGGTGCGTCTGCGCGAGAGCGCTGGCGACTCCCGCGAGGTGCAGATCGTCACCTCCAGCCTCACCCTCAAGGACTGCAAATTGGTGGGTGAATCCACCCACTCCGGCGAGATCTGGCATCTGGAGGGCAAGGACAACATTCGCTACCGCCTCAACACCGCTCCTGGCAGCAAGATCGGCAATGGCGAAGTGATTGCCGAGCTGGCCGACGATCGTTTCCGCACCAAGACCGGTGGCACCGTCAAATTTGCCCCGGGCCTATCGATCAAGAAGGCCCGCAGTGCCAAGAACGGCTTTGAGGTCAGCAAGGGTGGCACCCTGCTCTGGATTCCCCAGGAAACCCACGAGATCAACAAGGACATCTCCCTGTTGATGATCGAGGACGGCCAGTGGATTGAGGCCGGTACGGAGGTGGTCAAGGACATCTTCAGCCAGACCGCCGGCATCGTCACGGTGACCCAGAAGAACGACATCCTGCGGGAAATCATCGTGCGTTCCGGCACCCTGCATCTGGTTTCCGACAGCAAGACCCTCGCCAAATACGCCGACGGCAAGATGGCCACCCCCGGCGAGGAGATCGCCAAGGGCCTCAAGGCTGAGGCGATTGTCTTCGTGGAGGTGGTTGAAACTCCCGATGGTCAGGCCCTGCTGCTGCGGCCGGTGGAGGAGTACACCATCCCCGATGAGGCCCACCTGCCCGAACTGGGCACGGTCAAACAGAATGGCGGCCCCAGCCTGGGGCTCAAGGCCACCCAGCGCCTCTCCTTCAAGGACGGCGAGCTGATCAAGAGCGTCGACGGCGTTGAGTTGTTGCGCACCCAGCTGATCCTTGAAACCTATGACACCACTCCCCAGATGACCGTGGACGTGGATGCGGTCGCAGACAAGCGGGCCAAGACGATTGAGCGTCTGCAGCTCACCATCCTGGAAACCCTGCTGGTGCGTCGCGACACCCTCTCCGATGCCAGCCATGGCTCCACCCACACCGATCTCCAGGTGGAGGATGGCACCACGGTGAAGCGAGGCGATGTGGTGGCGACCACCCAGATCCTCTGCAAGGAAGACGGGGTGCTGCAGCTGCCTGATCTGGTGGATGGGGAGCCGATTCGTCGCCTGATCGTGGAGCGCGATGGCGATACCCGCAGCATCGATTTGGGTTCGGCTGAGCCTGTGGTCAGCGTTGACCAGCGCATCGTCGATGGCGACCTGCTGGCGGAAGGGGTTGAAGCCCCCTGCTGCGGCCAGGTGGAGGCCATCGACGCCCACACCCTCACCATCCGCTTGGGCCGGCCCTACATGGTGTCGCCCGATTCGGTGCTGCACGTGCGGGACGGCGAGCTGGTGCAGCGCGGCGATGCCCTGGCCCTGCTGGTGTTCGAGCGCCAGAAGACCGGCGACATCGTCCAGGGTCTGCCGCGGATCGAAGAACTGCTGGAGGCCCGCCGGCCACGGGAATCCACCATCCTCTGTCGCAAGAGCGGCACGGTGCAGATCAAGCAGGGCGACGATGACGACTCGATCACCGTTTCGGTGATTGAGCATGACGATGCCCTCACCGAGTACCCAATCCTGCTGGGCCGCAACGTGATGGTCAGCGATGGCCAGCAGGTGAGTGCCGGTGAGTCCCTCACCGACGGACCGATCAATCCCCACGAGCTGTTGGAGTGCTTCTTCGAAGACCTGCGCAGCCGCAAGCCCACCATGGAGGCGGCCCAGGAGGCCATTTCCAGGCTGCAGTTCCGGATGGTCACCGAAGTGCAGAACGTCTACAAGAGCCAGGGCGTGTCGATCAGCGACAAGCACATTGAGGTGATCGTGCGCCAGATGACGAGCAAGGTGCGCATTGAGGATGCCGGTGACACCACCCTGCTGCCGGGCGAGCTGATCGAGCTGCGTCAGGTGGAGCAGGTGAACAGTGCGATGGCGATCACCGGTGGCGCCCCCGCCGAGTTCACGCCGGTGCTGCTGGGTATTACCAAGGCCTCGCTCAACACCGACAGCTTCATCTCGGCGGCCTCCTTCCAGGAGACCACCCGGGTGCTGACTGAAGCTGCCATCGAGGGCAAGAGTGACTGGCTGCGCGGTCTCAAGGAGAACGTGATCATCGGCCGCCTGATCCCAGCGGGCACGGGCTTCAGCGGCTTCGAAGAGGAGTTGCGGGCCGAGGCCGGCCCCCATCCCGACATCCTCGAGGAAGAGGCCATGGGCTATCGCCGTGTCCAGAACCTCCGCCCTGACTACACCGTGGAGATGCCGGCCCCGGCCCCGGCGGCGGCCGTGCTCGACGATCCCTCCGATGCCGACCTGGAGGCCACCCGCAGCCGCCATGGCATCGAGGCCAGTGCCAGCGGCCTGGCTGCCTTCACCCGCCCCTCCCTCGAGGATGTGTTGGAGGAGGAGCTGATCGCCGATCCTGCCGCCCTCGAGGGCTTGCAGGAAGAGGGCCTATTGACCGATGAGTGATTCCCTGCTTGACCCCCATGGCTAAGCCCGAACGCACCAGCCTCGGCACTCCCGTGCCCCAGCGCCGCTTGCCTCGCTTCGGCTTCCACTCCCACACCGAGCTGCTCAATGGCCGCATGGCCATGCTCGGCTTCATCGCCCTGTTGGCGGTGGAGTCGAAGCTGGGCCATGGCCTGTTGATCTGGCCTTGAGTGGGATGGTCGAGCTGCCGCCGGCCACTCCCCTGCTGGGGATGGGCTTGCCGGAGCTGGAGCGGTGGGCCGTAGCCCACGGCCAGGCTGCCTTCCGTGGCCGGCAGCTGCATGACTGGCTCTATGCCAAGGGTGCCCGCAGCCTGGAGGCCATAAGTGTGCTGCCCAAGGCCTTTCGCGAGCAGCTGGCTGCCGCCCCCCCCGAAGCTGGCTTCGATTGGATCGGCCGTTCGCGGGAGCTGCATCGCAGCGTGGCCCGCGATGGCACCACCAAGCTGTTGCTCGGCACCCACGACGGCCTCAGCCTTGAAACCGTAGGCATCCCTGCCGAGGGCCGGCTCACGGTGTGTGTCAGCAGCCAGGTGGGCTGCCCGATGGCCTGCAGCTTCTGTGCCACCGGCAAGGGGGGGCTGCAGCGCTCCCTTGCGGTCCATGAAATTGTCGACCAGGTGCTGAGCGTGCGCGAGGTGATGGACCAGCGCCCCAGCCACGTGGTGTTCATGGGCATGGGCGAGCCCCTGCTCAATATTGAGGCAGTGCTGGCCGCCATCGACTGCCTCTGCAGCGATTTGGGCATGGCCCAGCGCCAGATCACGGTCAGCACCGTCGGCGTGCCCAAAACCCTGCCAACCCTGGCTGCCCGGGCCCTGGAGCGGCTCGGGCGGGCCCAGTTCACCCTGGCGGTGAGCCTGCACGCCCCCGATCAGCGCCTGCGGCAGGAGCTGATCCCCACCGCCCACGCCTACCCCCTGGAGGCGTTGCTGGAGGACTGTCGCCGCTATGTGGCACTCACCGGCCGGCGGCTGAGCTTTGAATACGTGCTGCTGGGGGGCGTCAACGACCAGCCCCGCCATGCCGAGGCCCTCTCGCGGCTGGTGCGGGGCTTCCAGAGCCATGTGAATCTGATTCCCTACAACCCGATTGCCGAGGAGCAGTTCCAGCGCCCCGCCCCCGGGGCCGTGGAGGCCTTCCGCCGTGCCCTCCAGGCCCGCCACGTTGCGGTGAGTGTGCGGGCCAGCCGCGGCCTCGATGCCGATGCGGCCTGCGGCCAGCTGCGGCGGCGGCTGGAAGCGGGTTTGGAGTCCACCTAAGGTCGCTCAATGGCAAAGATCGACTGGCTGATCCTGATCAGTTATCTGGTGGCCAGCCTGATGT
>ERZ889217.1078-NODE-1078-length-14673-cov-18.119647_pt1 | contig 14673 bp, 17 predicted proteins | sample MGYA00521098_ERZ889217 | MGnify/ENA primary metagenome ERZ889217 (study PRJEB32303, sample SAMEA104408613) | aquatic metagenome | biome: Brackish water; feature: Pelagic; material: water | place: Baltic Sea | collected 2014-06-10T22:04:00 | depth 2,362 m ...
ACGACCACGACCACGACCACGACGACCATGGCCATGGTGGGCTCGGCAAGTACATCGCGGTGTTCATCGCACTGTGCCTGCTCACATCAATGTCGTTCTTCACCTACTCGGCCGCCTGGCCGTGGCGGGATCAGCCCCAGGTGGGCTGGGCTTTCATGCTGGCGGTCTCCTGCACGAAGGCGATGCTGGTCGTGCTGTTTTTCATGCACGTCTGGTGGGAGGCAAACTGGAAATACGTGCTCACGATTCCTGCCGCCATGATGGCGTTGTTTCTGGTGATCATGCTCACTCCTGACATCGGCATGCGGAACCGGATGGTGTCGCAGGAACGAGCCCTTCACATGGCCCGCCCAGCCGATCTGTTGTTGCTGGAGCGGGCAGGAGAGGAGGGGCGTGGTGAAGCCTCTGCCCACTGAACCGTTCGCCAGGCCGAATCCGATGCCCAGACCGCGTGAATTTGCCATCATCATCGGTCTCCTGGCTCTTGCCCTGGTGGGCTGTGCCGAGCGGCCCGTGGCGTTCGTCGGCAAGCCTGAGCCCGATCCGGAAACTGCATCCGTCAGTTCCCCAGCCCCGTTCACGTTGACGGATCAGAACGGCGAGCCCTTCTCGTCAGACACGCTTCAAGGCAAGGTCTGGCTGGGGGCGATCTTCTTTGCGAACTGTCCTGGCCCCTGCTTCAGAGAGAACCAGGCAATCGCGGAGATTCTCGGTGAAATCGAGGACCCCGATTTCGTGGTGGTCAGCCTGACCTGTGATCCCAGCAACGACACGCCCGAGGTGCTCCGGCGGTACGCTGACCGATTCGATGCCGACAAGGATCGCTGGAAGTTTCTCACCGGTGACTTGAAGGAGATCAGACGCGTGGGCAACCAACAGTTTAAATTACCAGTGGAACTCGGAGTGCACGCCGAGAAGGGCGTGGTCTTCGACCGCCAGGGAAAACTTCGCGGTGGCTATTCGCTCACCGACCCCGATCGAGCCAAACTCCTGGCAAAACTGATTCGCGAGGTGCTCGCCGAGAAGGTTGGCACCGAGGAGGGCGAGGCTCGATGACCCTGCTTGCGGTCGCCGCCCCGCCCCATCCGCTGGCGACCACCAACGCGGTGCTCAACGCCGTGGCTGCCTTACTGCTTGCGGCTGGCTGGGTGTTTATTCTGCGGGGTCATTGGCGGGCCCACCGGGTGGCGATGGTAGCGGCCTTCGCAACCTCGGCGGTATTTCTGGTTTCCTACCTCACGTACCACTGGCTGGAGGGCAGTCGGAAGTACGCCGGCCCGGAATCGCTGCGGGCTGCTTACTACGTGATCCTGGTCACTCACGTGCTGCTCGCCGCCGCGGTGCCGATTCTCGCCCTCCGGATGTTTTTTCTGGCCTGGAAGGGTCGTTGGGAGGCCCACCGGCGACTTGGCCGGATCACCATGCCGGTCTGGTTGTATGTGTCGGTCACGGGGGTGGTCATTTATTGGATGCTCTATCACCTCCACGCGCTGCCGCCCCTCCCCGGCCCGGCGACACTTGGTTGACCGCTGCCGCCCGGTATAATTCAGATATGAAATACTTAAAGGTGGCCGTGGCGTTGGTGGCGGTCGTGGCCGGTCTGGTCGCGGCCGATGCCTTGGGTTGCCCCAACTGCAAAGACGCCGTGAACACAGCCGACCCAGCCGGCCTCAATATCGCCCGCGGGTATTTTTACAGCATCCTGTTCATGCTTGCGATGCCGTTCACACTCGCCGGTTCCTTCGGTGCCTATGTCTGGCGGGAAATGCGGCGGCAAAAGCGGTCCTGCCAGTCGCTGCCCGGCGATGAACCGATCGCCGGAACGACCCAGCCGTGATGCTGCCGGTCGAGCCCGATGCCGACCCACAGTTCCTCGATCCCAGCCTGCCGCCTGCCGTTCGAGCAGTCCGTGCCCAACCGCGAAACTTTCTCTCCGGGCGGGAACGACGGCGGCTTTTTTGGTGGCTGATGCCGCCGGCTCTTTTGCTGCTGCTGGGCCTCGAGTGGCTGGGCCTTTTCCCGCCGCCACCCGTCGGCCCCGCCCCGGAGCCACCGATCGACACCAGGATCGAGGCCATGGCTGGTCCGCGGCCTGAGCCAGGCACCGTGGTAATCGAATCCTGGGAACCGCCCGCAGCGGCGGGAGGGCACGGGCTGCCGGCTGCGTCAGCCGAGGCGCTGGGCCGCGTCCGCGACGTGGCCTTCTTTCGCCGTGACGACCATGCGGCCTGGCAGCAGATCGTGGCCACACTTCAGAGTCAGGAGGCCTCCGGCCAGTTGCAGCCGATCCCAGCGGAGGTGTCGTTCGGTGAGCTGATGGGGATGCCACGGAGCTTCCGCGGTCGGCCGGTTCGGATCCGGGGCACCCTTCGCCGGCTCGAGGAACTCGCCCCCCCGGCCGACGTCGAAGGGCTGGAGCGGTATTGGCAGGGCTGGCTCGAGCCGGCTGACGGAGCTGCTGCGCCCGTGATCGTGCACCTGCTCGCCGTGCCCGCCGGCATGCCGGTCGGCATGGCCATCCACGAACCGGTGGCCGTGGAGGGCTACTTTCTCAAGACCATGGCCTATCGGGCAGCCGATGGAGTGCGAGTTGCACCCTTGATCCTGGCCGCCGAACCCCGCCGTCCCCCCCCGATCGTGAGCCGGCCCGCCGACAGCTTTTGGACTCGGTCGCTGGGGCTCTTGGCCGCTGGTACCATGCTGGTCGTTGTGGCTTCGCTGGGCCTCGGTTTTCTGGCGGCCGGCCGCGGCCGGCGCCGTCGGCCTCGAGCGGCTCCGGAATTCGATGCGACGCTGGCCGATTGTGAGCCCGTGCCGGTCGAAGAATCGCTGCGCCGGGCTGCCGTGGCGGAGCGGCAAGGGCCCGACGGAGATACGGCATGACAGATCGAGCGGGACAGCGTTGGCAGGCGATGGCCGGGCTCGTGCTGGCGGCGATGCTCCTCAGCCGTAGCGCCGACACCCAGGCCGCTGATCCGGCCGCGACCGACGCGGCCGCGTTTCTCAAACTCCGGGGTATCGATCAGGCTGAGCGATCCGGGATCGAGGCGGCTGTCGAGTGGAACGCGGCCGCCGAGGGAGTTGCGATCAAGGTGCTCGAGCGGCTCACCGCGCCCGCAGGGCTCGTCCGTTCTTGGCAGAAGACCGCCGGCCGAGTGCCTGCGGCCGGCGAGTCTCTGAGGGTTGGCGACGGGCTTGTGACAGCGCGCGGGCGGGCCGTATTCGTCGCTCCCTGGCGGCTGCCGGATGAGTTTGCCACCCGCCTCGGTCGGCCGAGTTACGACGTGGTGCGGCTCGTCGATGAGCGGGGATTGGTTGTGGACGTGCTCGTTGCCTCGGCGCCGCAGGAATGGCCGCGGTGGCAGACGATCGACCAGCCGGCCGGCCTGATGGGCCTGCCGCTCGCTACGGCCATTGCACCCCGGCCGTCCGATCCACCCGCTGCAGGCCAGCCCTGGCCCGACGAGCAGGCCGGCCTCCTGCTCGCCGCGCCGCTTGTCGCCTGGTATCCCGACACGCTGCTCGGCAGGGTGGGGATGGATTACGGCCTGTTCGACACCGTCGTCGATGGTAAGCAACTGGTGAGCGGCGACACAGCGGCGTTTTTCGCCCTCCTCGCCGCGGTCGGTCAGACCGATCCCCAGGCGATCGCCGCCGCGGCCGGAGGTCCCGGTGACGTGATGCCGCTGATCGATCCGGCCCGCAAGTGGTTCCCTTCCCACCGCGGTGATCCACTGGTGATCGACGGGACGGCCCTGCGGGCCCGCAGGGTGCCGATCGACGAGCCCTTTCGCCGGCAGGAACTTGGGCTCGACCATTACTGGGAGCTGTTCGTATTCGTAGAGACGCCCCTCCTCGACGTGGATGGCCGGATGCAAAACTCCTTTCCGATCGTCTGCTGTGTCCGGGACCTGCCCGCGGGCATGCCGACCGGTGAGCGGATCAACGAACGCGTCCGCGTGCCTGGCTTTGCCTTCAAGCGATACGCCTACGTGTTCGAGGCCCCCCACGAGAAACCGGAGCGCACGGCGTCGCGGGGGACGGAGCGGCGGCAGACCACGCTTTTGATCGGTCCTCGGGCCAGCTGGTTACCCGTCCCCGCGGCCCCGGCCGACCGCCCGTTTCAGATCCTCCTCGGCCTCGCCGCGGTCGCCGCTTTGGCGGCGATGTTCGGGTTCGGCATCCTCTACGGAAGCTGGTCGGTGAACCGGACGATCCGTCGCTCCCAGGCGGCCCTGCCTGACCGGGTCGACCTGCCGGACGAGAACGGATAGTTTTCGCAGCGTGCCCCCGCCGTTCCCTACCCTGGTTTTTCCCCTCGGAGTGTTTCTTCATGCGACGTGCCAAGATCTCGATCATCGGTGCCGGCAATGTCGGTGCCACCACCGCCCATTGGTGTGCCGCCGGTGAGCTCGGTGACATCGTCCTGCTCGATATTCCTGCCACTGAGGGGATGCCCGCCGGCAAGGCGCTCGACCTCTTTCAGGCCGCGCCGATCGAGGGCTTCGACGCTCGGATCACCGGCACCACCGACTGGGCCGACACCGCGGGCAGCGATGTGATCGTGGTCACGGCCGGGATCGCCCGCAAGCCGGGCATGAGCCGCGACGACCTGCTCTCGACCAATGCCAAGATCGTCGGAGACGTGGCGGCAAAAATCCGTGACACGAGCCCGGCCGCCGTCGTGATCGTGGTTTCGAATCCACTCGATGCGATGGTGCAGCGGACCTTTCAGGTGACCGGGTTCCCTCCGGCCCGCGTGGTGGGCCAGGCCGGGATTCTCGACACCGCCCGCTACCGGGCCTTCCTGGCTCTCGAGTTGGGCGTGAGCGTGGAGGATGTTGCGGCGATGCTGCTCGGTGGCCATGGCGACACGATGGTGCCGATCCCGAGCTGCACGAGTGTCGGCGGTATTCCCGTCACGCAACTCATCGGCCAGCAGCGGCTCGACGAGATCATTGATCGGACCCGGAAGGGAGGGGCGGAGATCGTAGGCCTGCTCAAGACCGGCAGCGCCTACTACGCCCCGGCAGCTGCCAGCGCTCAGATGGTGGAGGCGATCGTTCGCGATAAGAAGCGATTGGTACCCTGCGCAGCCTACTGCGACCGGGAGTATGGCGTGGGAGGATACTTTGTCGGAGTGCCCGTGATCCTCGGCAGCGGCGGAGTGGAGAAGGTGATCGAGCTCGAATTGCAGCCCGACGAGCGGGCCGGACTCGACAAGAGCATTGCCGCCGTGAAGGAGCTCGTAGCCGCCATGGATCGGCTTACGGCATCGGCCTGATCAGCCGCGGCCCCTCAGGCCCCGCGGCCTGCGCTGCCCCTGTGTCTGCCCCTGTTTTCCCGGCTTGCCAGCAGCGTCGGCTGTGGCTGCCGCTGGCGTTGTCCGCATCGGGGGGTTCCGTTACAAACCCGCGTCGCGATGTCACCACCGGTGAAAGCGATAACAGGAGCCCTTCATGAGCCACACGCGTTCGATCCAGGATTTCCGACGGCAGCAGCGGGCCGGGGCTGGTGGGGTCGGCCCGCCACTGGCCGACTGGACAGGCGATGCGAAGGTTTTCATCCCGCAGGGCTACGAGTCCGGCTACGACTACCCGCTCCTTGTCTGGCTCACCGACCCTGATACCCGATTCGATCTCGGTCGGGCGATGGCCCGGGTGAGCCTGCGAAACTACGTTGCGGTGGAACCCGCCGCTGGCGAAACCGCGATGTGGCGGGCCATTGACCGGGTGCGGGATCGGCTCAGCATTCATCCCCGGCGGATCTGGCTGGTCGGCCATGCTGCCGGTGGTACCGCCGCCTTCCGCCGAGCCTGCCAGCAACCCGAAGCCTTCGCCGGCGCCATCTCCCTCGGCGGCTGGTTCCCGCTCGGTGAATCGGTGTTTGCCCGGTTGAATGCAATTCGGCGGATGCCGATGCTGTTGTGCTGCCGCGCCACGGCTGTGCAGGCCGACCCGGATCGCACCGATCGCACCCTCCGGCTGTTCCACGCTGCTGGCGGCACGCTGGCGATGCGGATTTATCAGCGGGGGACGATGCTCTCCCGGGAGACTCTGGCAGACGTCAACCGCTGGCTCATGGACGAGACCTGCGGCGAGTCGTCGCGATTGAAGACCCACGGGGCCGTCTGACGCCGGGCGTCAAGCCTCCCGCCCACAAACCCCACCACGACCAAACGGGAAAGGATTCCCATGACGAAGCCGTACGGATTCCATCCAACTGAGGCCGAGCCTCACCTGCTGCCGCTCCGAGCCGCTGGCCTTCGACAGATTGTCACAGCGATTGTCGCTGAGGCCGCACTGGAACGGCAGCTCCGTCAGCTCCCCCCAGTCCGTGTCGAAATCGACATTCCGGACGAGCATGCTGCCGCTGTCGATGCCGACACGCTCCGCGCTGGCCTGCTGCCGCTGGTGCGGGCGGCCTGCCAGGCGACCGCGTTGTTTCGCGTGACCGCAGGCACCGGCCCGCGGCTGTGTGAGGTGGTCGTGACCAGCATCGACACCGGCACGGCGATCGAGATCGAAGTGGCCGACTCCGGCTCGGATGCCCCTGGAGACACCGCCGCGGCAACCGTCGTCGCGGTCGCCAAGGCCCGGGCGGTGGCCGAGCGATGCGGCGGGGCCGTCGATTTGACGGCCTGTCCCGAAGGGGGGCTGGCGGTCACGCTTCGGTTCCCGCACCGCAGGGTTCGCGGCCTGGCCGCCTGACCCACTGACCGATGGCTGCCGGAGAAATAGATCCATGCTTCTACGCGGTGACCACTCCGCTCACGCCCCGGACCGGCGGGTCACGCCTGCCCAGGTGGTCGGCATCGGCCTGGTCGTGGCCTCCCTGGCCTGGGCCGCCTGGCTGCTTCGTGATCGGCCGATCAGTGAAGAGGTTGAGTTGCTCGCCGGAACGGTGCTCCCGTCATCGGAGATGGCGATTGTCGAGGCCGCCTTCGACCGGGCCCAGCTCACCGACCATCGGACCGAGGCGGGGAGGGTGTGGGTACCGCGGCAACGCCAGAGCGCTTACATGCGGGCGCTGGTCGATGCCGAGGCTCTGCCGCGGGAGTTTGGCAGCAGCCTTCGCCGGGCCCTGGAAAAAAATAGTCCCTGGCAAAGCCGTGCCGTGCAGGAGGAGATGCTCCGGGTGGCCGTCCAGGAGGAACTCGCCCATGTGATCTGCTCGATGCCCGGGATCGAGCGGGCCGCCGTGCTCTATGACGTTGACGACCGTGGTGCCGGCGGCGGCCTGGCTGCAGCGCCGACCCGCACGGCCAGCGTCAACATCCGCACGCAGATCGATGTCGAACTCGAACCGGTCCGGGTCCAAACGATCCGCGTGTTGGTGGCGGCCTCAATCGCCGGCCTCGACGCCGAACAAGTGGCGGTCACCGATCTTCGCAGCGGCCAGGTGTATGCGGGCCCCCTGGTGATCGATTCGGATCCCGCCAGCTCGGCAGCCGATCCCGAACTCGCGCGGCGGATCGCCCACGAGCGACATCTGACCACGAAACTTCGGCAGGGACTGTCGTTCGTCCGCGGCGTGGTCGTGGATGTCACGGTCACCTTCGCACCACTGGCGACCGACAGGCCGCGGCTTCCGCCGGTTCCTCCGCCGGCCAACTCGCAGCAGGTCGCCGGTGCCAATACGCCGGCCGAGATTGGGCCGGCCGCCCCCGATCTGGGGAGCGTTTCACGGGAGCTTGAGAATCCAGAGATCAGTGAAGAGGCTCCCTCCGCCATTCTGGTCTCGCTGGCCGTGCCCGAGGGCGTGTTTGGGCCGTCGGTCGGGGCCGACAGCGCCGCTGCCGGCGGCCTGACCGAAGACCAGCTTCGCGCGCACGTGCTCGGCCTATTGCCTCAGACTCGCAAGGCTACGGGCCGGCGAGTGGTGGTGACCCGCTATCCCGAGCAGCCCCGCGGCCCACGGTCACAGGGCGAATCCCAGCCTCAGGCGACAGAGCCGGTGGTAGCCGTCGCACACGGAGCAGCGGCCGGCCCGGCGGTGTCGCTTGAAGGAGCCTGGAAGGCGATCCTCGCCGGACAGGGGTCCGACGTGCCCCGGGAGGTCTGGCTGGGGGTCATCGGGGTTGCCGCGGCCGTTCTCGGCTGGCTCGTGCTTCGGCCTCAGGCAGACCGGTCAGCTCCGCCGCGATCCCGCCCCCGCGGGGGGCCGGCGGTCGACTGGAACGCAATCGATGCAGCCGATGCCCAACCAACCCAGCGACAGGCGGCCTGATGAACGTGTTGAGTCGGAGCGAGAGCGACGTGAGGATGCGACTCTGCCGGATGGTCGTGGTCGGTGTGGTGGTCGCCGGCGTTTGGAGCGATCCCGCCCACGGCCAGTCTGCCACGGAACTCCCCGTGCCCCCGCTGCCCTCGCTGCCAATGGAGAAAGCCTTCCCGGAGAACTTCCCGGAACCGGAGCCGGGCGACCAGTCCGCGGTACTCTCGCCAGCACGGGCTGCTGACTGGGTAGGTCAATCGTCACAGACTGCCCGGGCCGATCCGGCCGTGCTGCCAGCAGCTCTGGTGACACCTCCCCCACAGCCCGCCGGCCGGCTCGGCCCGGTGCCACTCATGGATTCCCGAGGCTTGTCCGGTCCCACTGCTGCGCCACTTCGGCCAGCGGCCGACTGGTCCGTCCTGGCGGCGATTCTCGGCGCCTTCGCCGTGCTCGGGATCTTCCGGCTGCGGAGTGGGCGTCGCGACCGCGGGCTACCGACTGAAGTGTTTGACGTGCTCGGTGCGGGCTCGCTCGGTGGGCAGCATGCCGTTCGGGTTGTGCGGTTCGGGCCGCGGACGCTGTTGGTGGGGATTTCATCGGCCGGGAGCCAGACGCTTGCAGAAATCGACGACCCGGCCGTGACGGAGAGCATCGCAGCGGCCTGTCTCGCACGGCCGACGGTCCGTTCACCCATTCGCCCGCCACGACCGCCCCGGGCGGCTCCGCCCCGCGCTGCGTTGGTAGGGGAGGAGCCGGAATGACTGCATTCCACCGGCACGAAGGATTTGTGCTGGCAGGCTGTGGATCAAGTCTGTCGCGGCCCGAGGTCGGGTCTGCCACGTGGGACAAGGCCAGGCGGGTCTTTGTCCGCGGACAGCGACGGCCAGGAGGCTGTGGGCTCACGGCCAGCAGTCTGCTGATCGTGCTGGCGTGGCTGTCAACTGCGGCCGGTGGCTCTGAACTGGCTGCCGTCAACGCGCCCGCCGACGTGCCGGCAACGGCTCCTGAGCCCACGCCGCCGCTCCTGCTGCTGCCGGCCGCCAACGAGTCCGACGCCGCCGCTTCCCTTCCCGCCGCCGCTTCCCTTCCCGCCGCCGCTGCCATCGCTGACTCAGCGACTGCCTGGCTGCCGACTGGCCTGCTCGGAGAGCGGCCGCTGGCCGCCGTGCTGCCCTCGATGCTGCTTCTGGGGGTAGCCACCCTCGCGCCAGCCGTGCTCCTGATGACCACCTGCTTCGTGCGGATGTCGGTCGTACTGGCGCTCGTGCGGCAGGGGCTCGGCGCGGCCCAGGTGCCCTCCAATCAGATCCTTGCGTCACTGGCCATTTTCCTCTCGGCCCTGGTGATGTGGCCGGTTTGGACGCAGGCCTGGACAGAGGGCGTGCTGCCCTACCAGGAAGGCCGGCTCTCCGCCGGCGAGGCCTTCGAGCAGGGTGGCCTACCGATCCGACGCTGGATGGCAGCCCAGATCGAGCAGGGGGGCAATCGCGACACGATGCTGTTGTTTCTCAGCCGGCACCCCGGTGGGCCGCAGCAGGCCACCACCTACGACGATGTGCCACTCGAGGCCCTCCTGCCAGCGTTTCTCGTGAGCGAACTCGAGACGGCCTTCACGATCGGCTTTCGACTGCTGCTGCCCTTCCTCGTGCTCGACATCCTGGTGGCGACCCTGGTCGTGTCCACAGGTCTGGTGATGCTGCCTCCCACGCTCGTCTCACTCCCGCTCAAACTGCTGGTGTTCGTCGCCGCCGATGGCTGGACCCTCATCGTGCAAAGCCTCCTGACCGGCTTCGCAGCCGGCTGAATCGCATGGCCCAAAGCCTGTCGGACCGATCACTGCTCACCATGAACGACACTCAACTCATCGAACTGGTGCGGGAGTCACTGCTGGCCGGCGGCATGGCCCTGGTGCCCGCGCTTGCCGTCGGCTTTGTCGTGGCGGTGGTGGCCGGTCTGCTGCAGGCGGCGACGGGCGTGCACGAGCCGATCGTGGGCTTTGTGCCGCGGCTGGCCGCGATGGGGCTGGTGATTGTCTGGACACTCCCCTGGATGGTCGAGCGGTTTGCAGAGCTGTTCCGGCTCGCGGCCGCCGGCCCGTGAGGCTGTCATGCCAGTCGACTCCCTTGCCGGATTGTGTGCCGCCGACCCGGTCACCGCGCTCGGTGTGGTCGTTCGGATGGGATCGGTGGTAGCCGCCGGCGGACTGGCGAGCTTTCCGCGGCTAGGCCCGCGAATCGGCCTGGCTGCAGCACTGGCCCTCTCCGCGGCCGCCTTGCCAGCAGCGGTGGCCCGCGGCCACGTGCCCCAGCCGGCGGTGCTGCTGATGGTGGGCGAGGCGGTGGTGGGCCTTGGTCTGGGTCTTGCAGTGGCGGTTGCCTTCGCCGCTGCCTCTTGGGCCGGCGGGATTCTCGGCAGCGTGGCGGGCATGTCATGGGCCGACGATTTTTCCGGCGATGCGGCGACCGGTGAAGGGGGCGCGGCGCGGCTGGCGAGCTGGCTGGCCGTGGCTGGTTTTCTGGCCGCGGGCGGCCACCTCGTGCTCGTCGCAGGCCTCGTCGACAGTGTTCAGCGGCTACCGGTTGGTGGCTTCGCCTCAGCCGTCGGTCGCGACCGGTGTGCCGAGGTGATCGCCTTCATGCCTTCCGCCGCGCTGTCGTTGGCGATCGCCCTGGCGTTGCCGGCCCTGACGGCGGTGCTCACCTTCCACGTGGCTGCGGCGCTTTGCCTGCGGAGTGTGCGGTTTGTCGTGGGGCCGGGCTCGCTCCAGGCGGCCGCATCGCTCGTGCTGCTAGCTGCGGTGGTGGCTGGTGCCGGCGGCTGGACCGAAGGCTTCTCCGCCGCTGTCCGGCCGCTGCTCGAACGAGGCTTGGAAGCGAGAGGCCGCTGAGGAGGCGGAGCCGTGGCAGACCAATCCGACCGCACGATTCCCGCCACACCCCGTCGACGGGAGGCTGCCCGTCGCGAGGGGCTCGCGCCGACTGCGGCGCTGCCGGCCTGGGCCGCGGCCGCCGGCACGACAATCCTGCTGGCACCGGGCTGGGCGCGGGCCACGATCCCTGCCGCGGCCGAGGCGTTTCGGGCCGCAGTGGCCGCATCCGCCGGCGGCCGCGGTGAGGTTCCCTGGCCGTTGCCTGCCGCGATGGTGCTCCCCACGGTCTGGCTTGTGGCCGCCGCCGGCCTGGCCGGATTGGCCGTGCGGGCGGCCTGCGATGGATTTTCATGGCAGCCGGCCCGAGCCGGAATTGATCTGCGGCGGATCGATCCGGTCCGTGGCCTGGGGCGGATCTTCTCCCGCGACACGCTGATGGCGATGCTGGGGGCAGCCGTAGGGCTCGCCCTGCTGGCCGTCGCTGCAATGCAGGCCAGCCGGCCGGTCGTCGATCTGCTCAAGGCAGGTGCCGGGATCGAGGCGGTGGCAGCGGTCACAGTCGCCTGGCAGGCGGCGATCTGGCTCGTGGCCGGTGCCGCGGTCGTGGCGGCCGTGCAATGGCTGACAGCTCGGTGGCGGTTCGAGCGACGCATCCGGATGACGCCCCAGGAACTCGTCGAAGAGGCGAAGGACAGCCGGTCTGATCCCCGCGTGAGGCTGTTGCACCAAGAGCGGCGCCGGCCTCAGCCCACGGCGGGCACTTTGTAACCGTAGCGATCGATGAAGGACCGCCAGCGGCGAGCGACCTCGCGGACGATTCGCGGATCGTGCTGATAGGTGTTGGTACGGTACCGCTTCATCGAACGGGCCTGGTCTTCGATCGCGGGCCGCGCCGTGGCAAACCCGTCGAGGCGGAGTTGGGCATAAGCCCGCTGCAGCACAGCGACCGGTTCGGCAACGAGATCCTCATACCTCACCTCATGAAGTCTATCGGGCGGAATCGCCGTTCGGTCTCGTTCGAAGGCAGAGTACATTTCGTCGAAGCAGGCGAACACATATCCCTCGAGGGCCTCGCCGCGGTCAACCTGCAGGCCCTGCACTTCGTCGAGGGATCGCCACAGACGGATCGTCGAGGGGAAGACCACGAACGGATCCCGCACCACGTGCAGGAACTTCGCTTCGGGAAACATCTCCGCCAAGACCCCGAGCCGCGCCGTGTGGGGCGGGCTTTTGAGCACCGGCCGGCGGGCGTCCCGCACGGCCAGCCTGGCCAGAAACCGCCGGAGGGCCTGCTTCCACCGGTCGAGTTCCGCCGGCGCGAGCCGGGTCAGGTCGAGGGCCACCGGCTCGGCTGGGCTCGTGGCGGGAAAGGCCATCCGTCGGTAAGGCGAGGGCGCTCCCATGTTGGTCAGGGCGAATTCGTCTTCCTGGGGGCGATCCCAGCCGGCCGCCACGTTGTCCATCGGCCGCTTTCGCGGCACCATCCAGGCCAGCAGTCGCGTGACGACGGCCTCGGTGAGCAGGAAGTGGCCCGGTGCGAAGCACTGGTAGGTCGTGGGACAGCAGAACCGCGGGTCGAGCATCAACAGCTCGTGCAGGAGGGTGGTGCCGCTCCGCCAGTGGCCCACGATGAACAACGGCTGGGGCGTGGCGGGTGACTGCCGCAGCAGCCGGCGAAACCGGGCCTCCGAGAGCGGCTCGGCCAGCGAATTGAAGGCGGCAGCGGCTGAAATCGTGGCCAACAACCCGAGCCGTGACGGCGAGACATCGCAGCGATGCTCGGCGACGAGGGGCAGCCACACCCCCAGCGGCATCCCGTGCCAGAACCGCGGGCTCCACCAGGGGTAGGTGTGGAGTTTTTCCGTGCCCGGAGGCTTGATCGGTGGGGCCTGAGCCGCTGGTTTCATGGGTGCTCCACTCGGGGTCCGACTGGTCGTCACAGGGAGGCGGCACGGGGCATCGTATCGCACGAGCCCCTCAACGACGGGCAGGCTCCGGTGCGCCGGCTAGCCGTGGTGTGGGTTCAGCGACGAGCCCGTTGATGACGGTGGCGAGTTGCTCACGGGCCGCGGCCCCGGTGCCCCGAAACCGTTCCCGCCGCAACGGATCGAGGGCGATGGCCGTGGGAAAGGCGCGCACGCCGAATGACCTGCAGATCGCCGGCTCCCGGTCGGCATCGACCGTGGCACAGACGAATCGATCGGCTGAGCCGATGAGTTCGGCATTTGCAATCATCGCCGCGAGAAACTCATCACTCCAGCGGCACCACGAAGCGCGAAAGATCAGCACCAGTGGCAGCCCGGAATCGGCAGCCCGGCGGGAGCCCGCCGCGAATCCCTCCACGCATTCGAGGCGATCGGTCGCGGCGGAGCCTGCCTCACAGCCTGGGGGCTTGGCCGCGAATCGCCGTGTGATGGTCGAAGCCCAGCCTGCGGCAGAACTGCCTGGCTGTTCGTCGCGGACCTCGCAGCCGATCGTCAGGCCGAGCGACAAGAGCGAGGCCATGATCCGAAACGCAGGGTGGCGGCGGGGCATGGCAGAGGGCGAGGCGGGAAGCGGGAATCCGGACAGAAAAACAGCCTGCCGGTGGTGCTAGAGACCCCATGCTTGTAGGAATGTCCGCACTCCGAGAGCAAGCCCGGGTGGCATGGCTTTGGGCCGAACCGGCCGGTTCGTTGAAGCGGGCAACGAGGGCAGGCTGGGCTGGTCCACCCGGCCTGTCGGTGGTGGCGGCCAGCCGCTATCCTCCGCCCCGGTGTCCCGACGCCTTACCACTGCCGTGCTGCCGCTGGGCGTTGCGATCCTGGTCGCAACGTGTGGATCGGGTTGCCGACTCGTGAGCCGTTCCGGTCCGGTGCCGACCGAGCTCGCCGATGCCCGCCGGCTGTGCAACGAGGGGCTCGCCGCGGCCGATCGTGATGATCTTGTTCGAGCCGAAGGACTGTTGCAGGAGGCTGTCAAAAACTGTCCTGTCGACGTCGATGCCCGGCGGCACTACGCAGATGTGCTCTGGCAGCGCGGCGAAAACACAGAGGCGATCGCCCAGATGGCAAAGGCGTTGGAACTCTCGCCGGCTGACGCGGGGCTGTGCGTCAGGGCCGGAGGCATGTATCTGGAACTCGGGCTCTTTGACGAGGCCGACAGGCTCGCGCGGAAAGCGGTTGATCTGTCACCGCAGTCAGCCGATGCCTGGCAGCTTCACGGTCGCGTGGCATTGGCCCGCGGCCAGCCGGAGCCAGCCCTGGCGGATTTTCATCGGGCGCTTGCTCTCGCGCCCGAACAGCGGGAAACCCTGCTTGACACAGCGGAGGCCTACCGCCGGCTCAACCGTCCGCAACGGGCCCTGGCCACCCTGGCAGTGCTGGGTGAAACCTACGGACCAGACGCTCTGCCGGCCAAGGTTTTCGTGCTCGAAGGGCTGGCCCAGGAGGCACTCGGGCGGCGTGGCGACGCTGTTGAAAGCTATCGCCGCGCCGTCGCGCTCGAGGGAGCCCCCGCCGAAGCTGCTACCCGGCTTGCCGTGCTGGAGCAAGGCACGGGCGACGTGGTCGCAGGCCATCCCGCTTCCCCGCTCCGGTAAGCCCGCC
>ERZ889217.1081-NODE-1081-length-14649-cov-17.877895_pt1 | contig 14649 bp, 9 predicted proteins | sample MGYA00521098_ERZ889217 | MGnify/ENA primary metagenome ERZ889217 (study PRJEB32303, sample SAMEA104408613) | aquatic metagenome | biome: Brackish water; feature: Pelagic; material: water | place: Baltic Sea | collected 2014-06-10T22:04:00 | depth 2,362 m ...
AAATCTAAAGTTCTCAGCGGTTTATATCGAGTTGCTGGTGGTGCGCCGGCGATGCGCGAGGCGCTAGATCAGATTAGACAAAATGCTACCGACGCGATCGATGATGGGGCTCGAATCATCATTCTGTCCGATCGAAATAGCGACGAAGTTTTTGCGCCGATCCCGTCATTGTTGTTGACCAGCGCCGTGCATCATCATCTCATTCGAGAAAAGCAACGCACAAAAGTTGGATTAATTGTCGAGTCTGGAGACGCTCGAGAAGTTCATCACATGGCACTTTTGATTGGCTATGGCGCAGGCGCCATCAACCCGTATCTTGCTTTTGAGTCAATCGAAGACATGGTGATTGCCAATGACGGAATCGGCATGTTTGGACTCGGTAATTCGGATGCAAAAACAGCGATCAAAAACTACATCAAGGCATCAGGCAAAGGTGTCTTGAAAGTGATGTCAAAGATGGGAGTTTCGACTGTTGCGTCTTACACGGGCGCGCAAATTTTTGAAGCGATCGGATTATCACGCGAAGTCGTCGACGAATTCTTTACTGGCACGGTTTCACGACTAGGTGGAATTTCACTCGATGAAATAGCGCAAGAAGTCGCCGCCCGTCACGCCGTTGCGCACCCATCGCGACCAGACCAAAGACGACATCGTCAACTTGAATTAGGTGGCGAGTATCAGTGGCGTCGCGAAGGTGAGCATCACTTGTTCAATCCTGAAACGGTTTATCGTCTGCAGCATGCGACCCGCACGGGTCGCTACGACATTTTCAAGCAATACACGAAATCAGTCGATGATCAGTCACGAGTTTTGGCGACCTTGCGAGGATTGTTTGAATTCGCAGAGACGAATATTCCGATTTCAATTGAAGAAGTAGAGCCCGTGAGTGAAATTGTCAAGAGGTTTTCGACTGGTGCGATGAGTTACGGTTCGATTTCTGCTGAGGCACACGAGACATTGGCAATTGCGATGAATCGAATCGGCGGCAAAAGCAACACCGGTGAAGGCGGAGAGGATGCGGAGCGTAACCAACCGCTGCCAAATGGTGACTCGAAGCGTTCAGCGATCAAGCAAGTTGCCTCGGCACGATTTGGCGTGACTAGCGAGTATCTAGTTAATGCAGATGACCTGCAGATCAAAATGGCACAAGGCGCCAAACCTGGTGAGGGTGGCCAATTGCCGGCACACAAGGTTTATCCGTGGATTGCCAAGACTCGATATTCGACACCAGGAGTCGGTTTGATTAGTCCGCCTCCACACCACGACATTTATTCAATTGAAGATCTCAAACAATTGATTCACGACTTGAAAAATTCGAACCCATTGGCGCGAGTTCATGTGAAACTTGTGGCAGAAGTTGGCGTTGGCACTGTCGCGGCGGGTGTGGCCAAAGCTAAAGCAGATGTAGTTCTAATTTCTGGCCACGATGGAGGCACTGGTGCATCGCCGCTGACATCGCTCAAACACGCCGGCGCACCCTGGGAACTTGGTTTGGCTGAGACGCAACAAACCCTGATGCTCAACGGCTTGCGCGACCGAATTGTCGTGCAGACCGATGGACAAATGAAAACCGGTCGCGATGTGGTTATTGCCGCGTTGCTTGGTGCTGAAGAGTTTGGTTTTGCAACAGCACCGTTGGTTGTCAGCGGATGTGTGATGATGCGGGTCTGTCATCTCGACACATGTCCAGTCGGTATCGCGACACAAAACCCCGAACTTCGAAAGCAGTTCTCAGGTAAGCCAGAGTTCGTTACGAACTTTTTCGAATTTATTGCGACTGAAGTTCGCGAATATCTTGCGCAACTTGGTTTTCGTAGTTTGCAAGAAGCGGTGGGTCGTGTCGAGATGCTCAATGCCAAGCACGCGGTCGATCACTGGAAGGCTCGTGGGCTTGACATCTCACCAATTTTGGCAGTGCCACAAAATCCTTACAATCAAACTCGGTATCACTCGACAACTCAGGATCACGGTTTATCTGCGGCGCTTGACAACGAACTGATCGTTAAATGCAAAAACGCGCTCGAGAATTCTCAACCTGTGTCTATTGAGTACCCGATCAATAATACGAATCGCACAGTTGGCACGATGCTTGGTTATGAATTGACGAAACGATTTGGTGAAACGGGCTTACCTGATGCGACGATTTCTATTCGTTTCAATGGGTCTGCTGGTCAGAGTTTTGGGGCATTCATCCCTAAAGGTATTGAGTTGCGATTAGAGGGCGATGCCAATGATTATTTGGGCAAAGGCCTTTCGGGTGGACGAATAATTTTGCACCCCGACAAGCGCGCCAAGTTTGCTGCCCACGAGAATGTCATTGCGGGCAATGTGATTGGATATGGCGCAACGAGCGGTGAGATTTTTATCGCAGGTGTCGTTGGCGAACGTTTCTGTGTTCGAAATTCTGGCGCAACTGCAGTTGTCGAGGGTTTAGGCGACCATGGCTGCGAATACATGACTGGTGGACGGGTGGTCGTTCTTGGTGTCACTGGTCGCAATTTTGCTGCTGGTATGTCTGGTGGTATTGCCTATATTTACGACATTGACGATGAATTTCAATCACGAGTCAACACTGAACTTGTAGACGTCGTTGCACTTGACGATCAAGATCTGGTTTGGTTAGAGCGAACGATTAAGCGCCATCGTGAACTGACCAACTCTGTGCGTGCTGGCGATGTACTTGCGAATTGGGAAGATGCAAAAACAAAAATTTGCAAAGTCTTACCACGTGATTACGCCCGCGTGATTGCAGAAATTGAAAAAGCAAAACGAGAGAAAGTCGTGGTAACTGCCAATGGGTGAGCCGACCGGGTTTCTACAGTGGGATCGTGCGACCCCTCAACGCCGGCGCATTGAAGTGCGCGTTCAAGACTGGCAAGAGGTGTACGAGAAGTTTCCCGAAGAAGACTTAAAGCACCAGGCTGGTCGATGCATGGATTGTGGAATTCCGTTCTGCAATAACGGCTGTCCACTGGGCAATTTGATTCCAGATTGGAATGACCTCGTTTATCGCGGGCATTGGAAAGATGCTGTTGAAAGATTGCATGCGACAAACAACTTTCCAGAATTCACTGGGCGGTTGTGTCCGGCGCCGTGCGAATCGGCATGTGTTCTTGCAATAAATTCTGATGCGGTGACTATCAAGCAAGTCGAAGTTGAAATTATCGATCGCGCTTGGAGTGAGGGCTGGGTTATTCCGCAAATGCCTTCTAAGAAAACCGGCAGACGCGTTGTTGTGATCGGCTCTGGCCCGGCAGGTCTGGCGTGTGCACAACAACTAACCAGAGTCGGTCACGATGTCGTTGTGCTTGAACGCTCGGATCGAATCGGGGGTTTGTTGCGCTATGGCATCCCAGAGTTCAAAATGGAGAAGCATCATATTGAGCGGCGAATTGATCAAATGCGTAGCGAAGGCACAGTCTTTCGCACTAACGCAGTTGTCGGTGAGAATGTCGACATTGATGTGTTGGTTGCCTCAAATGATGCGGTGGTTTTGGCCTGTGGTGCGACTGCGTGGCGCGACTTGCCGGTTGCAGGTCGCGAACTTAACAACATTTATCAAGCAATGGAGTATTTACCACCTGCAAACAAAGTTCAGCAAGGAGATCTCGCAGCTCCGACGATTTCGGCAACTGGCAAACATGTCGTGATCATCGGCGGTGGAGACACGGGGGCTGATTGTTTAGGCACGGCACATAGACAAGGGGCTGCATCGGTAACACAACTTGAGATTTTGCCGCAGCCTCCTGCGACGCGTGCTACCGAGAATCCATGGCCGCAATGGAGTTTTGTTTATCGAACATCTTCGGCTCATGAAGAAGGTGGCGAGCGATTGTTCTCGGTGACCACAGATCGATTTTTGGGTGACGAAAAAAATAATGTGCGCGCACTAGTTATTTGCGAAGTCAAATCGGAGTCAGGCAAGTTTATGAAAGTTGAAGGCACAGAGCGTGAGTTACCTGCCGATCTTGTGCTACTTGCTTTGGGCTTCGTTGGTCCAGAAAAATCTTCATGGATGGATCAACTCGGATTGCAATTTGATCAACGAGGAAACATTGTTCGTAATGACGAATACATGTCAAGCGCTAAAGGTGTGTTTGTGGCAGGCGATATGGGTCGCGGACAAAGTTTGATCGTTTGGGCGATTGCCGAAGGGCGCGCTGCGGCTGCAGCAGTTGATCGCTATTTGATGGGAGCAACCGAACTTCCTGTGCCGATTGTCGCCTCGGCGAAACCTTTAATTTAGGGCGTTTCGAAAAGTTCAGAAATTGTGTTCACGCTCAAGATGTCTTAAATCGTTTACTATGAAGTGTCATGTTGAATCACAAATCAAAAACAGTGTTTATCTGTTTGGTTGCGACTGCGATTGCGCTTACCTCTTGTGGTGTTGATGTAACCGGAACCGCAACGACAGTTGTACCAGTCGGGCCTACAGATTTTGCGACTATTCCGCCCGTGCAATCAACTTTGCCGGTCACAACTACAAGTTTGCCTCCAGGTGCTGTGGGCGTTGAGCAAGAGTACATCGTGCAAGCCGGCGACTCGCCAAACCTGGTCGCAAACTTATTCGGCATTACCCTGACTGAATTGCTTGCATGGAACGGATTGATTTCTGCATCGCAGTTTCCTTATGCGGGTCGAAAACTTAAGATCCCGCCATCAGCCCAGGTTGTTTCAACGAACGTGCAACAGACTGTTGTGGCTAATCAGGTCGGCAAACCGGGTTGCGGAAATCGTCCGGCTGGAACCTACGAGGTCGCCCAAGGTGATTTCTTGTTTGGCATCATCAAAAAATTCTGTGTCTCGATGGCCGCGCTTGTAAGAGCAAATAACTGGTCAAGTATTGATGTGCTGCTTTATCCCGGAATGAAAATTAACATTCCGGCTGCGGGATCGTGATCTAGCGAGAAGTTTTTCGCCGTTGTTTAGCGTGACGCTCTAACGCCAAATCAATAAGGCGATCCAGCAGATCTGGGTAACTCAACCCAGATGCATTCCATAGTTTTGGGTACATCGATATCGGTGTAAAACCTGGGATGGTGTTGATTTCGTTGCATAAGAATCCGCGTCCGTTCTCTTCAAAGAAGAAATCAACACGAGCCATACCATCGCTTCGCAACAAAGCAAAAACTTTCAGTGCGAGTTGCTGAACTTCAATAATCTGCTTGCCAGTCAGCGGGGCAGGCACCAGTAACTTTGCCAAATCGCCCAAATATTTATCCTCGTAGTCATAGAACTCGCGGCTAGGAATGATTTCGCCGGGCACAGATGCTTGAGCGGATTGATTGCCGAGTATCGCCACTTCAATCTCGCGGCCAACTATTGCTTCTTCAATCAGCGCCCACTGGTCGTATTCGAATGATTGCTGCAAAGCAGAAAGAATTTCGTCGCGGGTCTTTGCTTTTTTTACACCGATTGATGAGCCCATGTTTGCAGGTTTAACAAATACGGGAAGTCCAAGTTCGTCAATTGCGCGGTGGCAAATACTGTTTAAATTTTCGTTGTCTCGGACAGAAATGAACTTTGGTTGAGGGATGTTGTTCGTTGCAAGAATTTGTTTGGCGATGCTTTTGTCCATGGCGATGGCGCTACCGAGAACTCCGGCGCCAACATAGGCAACATGGGCGAGTTCAAGTGCGCCCTGCACCGTGCCGTCTTCACCCATTGGTCCATGTAGTAACGGAATCACAACGGTTCGTACTGACTGATTGGTGCCGAGCAAGATCTGAGAGATATTTGTCGGCTCACCCGTTATTACAAGACGATCAACTTCAACAGTTGGGTTGGCATTGACGCCGACCCATTCACCGTCACGAGTGATACCGATAGTGGTGATTTCATATTTTTCGGTGTCGAGAGCTCGTAATACGTGAGCTGCAGTGACACAACTCACGTCATGCTCAGCAGATTCGCCACCGAATAAGACGACAATACTAATTTTTGAATTACGAATATCGCTATTCATGAACCTTTACGGTACTCGCACAGATGCAACGATTGATCGTCTTGATCCGGTGCTTGGTTCGTGCGAAGTTATGATTGAATTCTTATGCGCTTTATGGCAGCAGATGTTGCGCAAGCCCTCTCTGGACATCTTGTCGGTTCTAACGCGCACCTTGATGGTGTGTCGTTTGATTCGCGAACAATAAAACCAGGCCAATTGTTCGTGCCGATTATTGATCGGCGTGACGGTCACGATTTTATTGCCGATGCGCTCAGCCGTGGTGCCGGTGCATACCTAACTTCGCGTGCGCCACAAGGCCGAACCGCGATCTCGGTGCACGACACCGGGAAGAGTTTGTTGAAGTTTGGTGAGTGGGCTCGAACGCGGCTCAGTACCAAATTACAAAACCGCGTTGTTGCGATCACTGGTTCGGTCGGCAAAACTTCTACGAAAGATTTTGTGGCGAGTGCGTTGGCTACTGCGCTGCGAACGCACGCAAACGAACAATCGTTTAATAATGACTTTGGTTTGCCGACAACTATTCTCAACGCCCCCGACAATGTTGAAGCACTTGTGCTCGAAATGGGCATGCGAGGACTTGGGGAGATCGCCAGGCTATGTGAAGTTGCGCGCCCTCACATTGGAGTTGTAACGGCGGTTTCAAATGCACATACCCAGCGAGTGGGCTCGATCGAAGGTGTCACCAAAGCCAAGCGCGAACTGGTTGACTCTTTGCAGAGTGATGATATTGCAATTTTGAATGCTGATGACTCAAATGTTTTATCAATGCGCCATGCAACCCAAGCACTGGTTTTGACTTTTGGCGAAAGTGACTCGGCGAGCGTTCGGATGATTTCATGCGAAGTTGACCAGTGGGGTTGCGCTATCGCGAATGTTAAAACGCCGTGGGGTGATGCCAAATTATCTTTGAGTGTTCCTGGAAGGCACATGATGCACAACGCATTGGCGGCACTTTGCGTTGCGGGAGTACTCAAGTTGGATATCGCGCGTGCTGCTGAGGCCATTTCGAAATCGAACATTTCGCCTTCTCGAATGCAAATTCGCAAACTTAATAACGGTGCCGTTGTACTCGATGACTCTTACAATGCCAACCCTGCGTCAATGCGTGCCGCTTTAGAAACTCTTACAACTATTTCGGGTGTGAGAAGAATTGCATTTTGTGGACTCATGGCTGAACTCGCCGACCCGAGTCAAGATCATCTGGCAATCGCCTCGCTGGCAAAGCAGAATCGAATAGAACTAGTCGCAGTCGAAACTGATCTGTACGGAGTTCAACCAGTCAGTTTTTCGCAGGCACGCCAAGTTCTTTCAGAACTAGGTGAGGGAGATTTGGTTCTTGTTAAGGGTTCGAAAGTTGCTGGGCTAGTTCGGTTGTGTGATGGTCTAGGAGGCGATGTTCAATTCGGCAACGAGTCAGACACTGCCCGACTATAAAACGGCGGGGTTTGTTTCGTTACGTTCGAGACGCTCGATATCACACCACCACCACAAAACGACCGCCCACAGCGAGCCCATAATTAGCAGCCATCGCGAACCGTAACGGTCAATCAACGGACCAAAAATTAAGTTGCCGATTGGCACTGTGCCGCCGAAAGCCATGAACCACAACGCCATTACTCGAGCACGAATTTCTGGAGAGAGACTTGAAACAAGAACTGTCTGCATCGAAGTTGTTGTGAAGAAATATGCGGCGCCAAGAAAAAACACTGAAATAAAAGCAATATCTACATTTGGCGCAAGGGCAAACGCCATCATGCTCACTGCGAAACTGGCAAAGCCAACGCGAATCAATTTTCGGTTGTCAATTTCGACAAAAATTGTCGAAACACTTAAGCCGCCAAGACAAGCGCCAAGCCCCCACGTTGCGTATAACCAGTTGTAAGTCGAGCTCTGTGATTCAATGCCGAAGTTGAGTTTGGCTACGGCTGGGAAGAGCCCGACATAGGGAAGCGACAATAACGAAAATGAAGCCAGAGTCAAGACAAGTCGTGAGACAACGATTCGCTCTCGAGCGATTTTGAAGGCAAAAGTAAATCTTCGCCAACCAGCCGTTGTGTCACGCGCGAATTCGGGGACCTTCACACTGATTAGTGCAAAAATAACGAACAGATAAGTTGCGGCGTTGATAGTGAAGAATTGTGCAGTAGTTACATTCCATTGCGAAAGCACGGCGACAATTATCGGACCAATTACACGAGCACCGTTGATCACAGTCGAATTGAGTGAGATTGCCCCAGCGAGATCTTTTGGTGGAACGAGGGTTGTAAGCATCGAAGACCACCCTGGTATCTGAAGCGCGTTGCCGATGCCGACACCGAGTTGGGCGGCAAAAATCAACCAAATCGCTGCATTGTTTGTGGCGAAGAATGCCAGTAACAGCGAGCACAAAAGTTGAAGCACTTGCATTGAAACAAGAAATTTTTTGCGGTTTACTCGATCGGCGATAACGCCACCTGGTATTGACAACAGCAGAATCGGCCCCAGTTGGGCAAAGATAACTACCGCAACGAAAGAAGCTCGACCTGTGCGCGCATATATATAGACAGGCAAAACGACATTTTGAATCCACGTACCAATGTTTGATGCGAATGACCCAAACCAAATTCGTCGAAAGTCACGCGACTGAAATGCGGCGCGAGCACTTCCGGACCGATGTTGGCGATTACGTCTGCTGACCGGGGTCGAAGAGTCGGTTGTATCGGTCATGCGCTAATCGGGTTCACGCTAGTGCAATAATTGGGATGTGGAAGTAGCCAAAGTTGATCACGATATTCGAATCGAGCAAGCGCAGCATGTAATCTCAGACTCGTGTCGCACTCGTCACGCGGTTTTTTCTGAGTGTCCTCACTGTGGTTCGTCGTTGCACGCCGAGCACGCACATTTCAAGTGCGGTTCTTGTGGCTGGCGTGATAGTTGTTGCGACTAAAAAATTTTGATCAGTTGTTCAACTAATCAAAACGGTCAGTGGATCAACGGCCTCGAGCCCGAGTGCTTTTGCTGCGGCCTCATTTGTTATTTGACCATTGACTGTGTTGATTCCAAGTTTTAAAGCGCCATCGCGTTGTGCAGCGATTCGAGTTCCAAATTTTGCGACATCAATCAAATAAGGCAAGGTTGCATTAGTTAGCGCGTAGGTACTCGTGTGCGGTACTGCACCAGGCATATTGCCCACCGCATAGTGCAAGACTCCGTGCTGCTCGTAGACAGGTTCTTTGTGTGTCGTTTCGTGGATTGTTTCGATGCAACCACCTTGGTCAACTGCAACATCGACGATCACGGCACCAGGTTTCATCGATTTGACCATGTCTTGCGAGACAACGATCGGTGCGCGCGCACCAGCAACCAGCACGGCGCCGATCAAAAGATCAGCTTGGGCAACGCATCGTTCGATTGCCCCACGATTAGACGCGATAGTTGTGATTCGTCCCCGAATAATTTGGTCAAGCATTCGTAGTCGATCCAAATTCTTGTCAAGCAATAAAACTTCGGCCTCCATGCCACCTGCAATCCATGCTGAATTCCATCCAACATTTCCCGCACCAATAACGACAACTTTTGCCGGGCTTACACCTGGTGCTCCACCCATTAAAACTCCACGACCGCCATTTGGGCGTTGTAGATAGAAAGCTCCAACTTGTGTCGCGATTCGACCCGCGATTTCACTCATTGGCGCGAGTAGTGGCAATGAATCATCTTGTTCTTGCACGGTCTCGTAAGCAATTGAAGTCGTCTTGTTCTTCAGTAGTGCCTCAGCAACTTTCGGATAAGCCGCCAAATGCAAATAAGTGAAAAGTGTCAAGTCGTTGCGCAGAAATTCAAATTCTTGGGCAGTCGGCTCTTTAACTTTGATGACCATTTGTTGCGACCAGGCATCGCTAGCAGTTGGCACAATTGTCGCTCCGGCGGAGGCAAAGTGAGCGTCTTCAATTGATGCTCCGAGGCCTGCGCCAGTCTCAACGAATACTTCTATGCCAGCTCTCTCGAATTCGCGAACCCCATCAGGAGTGATCGCGACTCGGCCTTCTGAAGTTTTGGTCTCTTTAGGAACACCTAGCGTCTTAATTTGGGTTGTGTCCATTATCTATATGTCTAGCCTGTTTTTAACTTGGATTCGGATGACGAAAGTTAAATGTGCCATCCTTAAACGTGATTTAATTAGGCACTAGGCGAATTACACAGATTCGTAGATTAATTCGGCGTTTTTGATAATTATTTTGGGGGGTGTTAGTTGAATAGCGAGCGCGGATCGGTTGAACTGTCAAACGTCACCAAGCGTTACGGCGATGTGGTGGCGGTTGATTCACTCAATCTAGAAATCAAATCCGGCGAGTTTCTTTCGTTGCTTGGCCCGAGTGGTTGTGGCAAGACAACCACGTTGCGAATGTTGGCTGGCTTCGAGCAACCTGATGAAGGTTTCGTGCGCATCAGCGGTGAATATGTGCAAGGTGTGTCACCTTACAAGCGCGACGTGAATACAGTTTTTCAGCACTACGCATTGTTTCCGCATATGAATGTTGCTGAAAACGTTGCATACGGTTTACGTCAAAAAGGTGTTTCAAAAGACGAGATTGGTAGCAAAGTAATTGAAGCACTCGACATGGTGCAGATGTCGAAGATGGCCAATCGAAAGCCACGTCAGTTGTCGGGTGGGCAACAGCAGCGTGTTGCAGTGGCACGAGCGCTCGTTAATCGCCCGAGCATTTTGTTGCTTGATGAGCCACTGGGTGCACTCGACCGAAAGTTGCGTGAAGAGATGCAGATCGAGTTGAAACTATTGCAGAGTCGACTCGGCATTACATTTGTTTTTGTTACGCACGATCAAGAAGAAGCAATGTCGATGTCAGATCGAATTGCAATCATGCTTGACGGACATGTAGAACAACTCGGCGACCCTGAAACTGTTTATGAGCGACCTGCATCGGCGTTTGTTGCTGGCTTCGTCGGTCGAAATAATTTCTGGCGTGGTTTGGCGACAGCAAATGGTGCGAAAGCCAACGACGGAACAGTTTTCGTCGCAACGCGGCCAGAAGAAACTGTGCCGGCTGGCCAAGACGCGCTTGCTGCGGTGCGACCTGAGACGATCAACTTGTCGGCGACCAGACCGAGTTTCGATGCCAATTTTGTGAGTGCCAAAGTTGCGGGCGTATCTCACTTCGGTGATGTGCTTCAGTACGTCGTAACTGCTGGGTCTCGAGACTTGTTGGTTCAGGTGAGTCGCACAGACCCGTCTCGATTTAGTGTTGGTGATTCAGTTTGGTGCTCTTGGTCGGCTGACGACGTATATCTCTTCTCGGCCCGACAGGCCGATTTGGTGCTTGCTGGCACGCCTCATGCGTAGGCACTTGGGCTATTATTTGAATAACTGATCAATTAATAATGTAAATAACAAAACAATAAAAAGGGGAAAATGATGAGCAACGATAAAAAACAATTGAAAATGCTGGCACCCGAGGGTTTTCGTGAAAAACTTTCACGCCGTGCATTTTTGCAAGGTGGCACTGCGCTCGCAGGTTTTGCCCTAGTCGCCGCCGCTTGTGGTTCGTCAGATGGTGAATCGGTCGAAGGTGGCGAAGCTAGTGGTGAGACTTTGGCTTCAGGCGATTGGAGTCGCGTAATCAATCAGTCGAGTGGAACTTTGGCAATGTACACATGGGGCGACTACAACGACCCTGAGTTGGTGGGTGCACTTGCTGCTTCGACTCTTAACGTGACGATGAAAGTTGACTACTACGCAAGCAATGAAGACTTGATCACGAAGCTTGCAACCAGCGGAGGTGCCAGCGGTTTTGACATCGTCGTGCCAACTGGTCCGTATATTCCGCAGATGATCGAAAAAGGTTTGATTCAAAAACTTGACAAGTCGTTGATTCCAAACATGGTCAACGTCGATCCAAATTATTTGGCTCAGGCGTGGGACCCGACGAATGAGTATTCAGTTTGCAAAAACTGGGGCACAGTTGGTTATTTGTATGACTCGACGAAAATATCCAAAGAGATGACCAACTGGCAAGATTTCTTTGACGTGTGCATGGGTGAGGCGAGCGGTAATTGTGCGGTTATTGATGCAGCGCCCAACTACTGCGGCGCTTGGTTCTGGGCAAACGGGATCGACTGGAACACCGAAAAGGCCGAAGATCTGGATGCTTGCGAAAAGTTCTTGGTTGAAGAATTCGCGCAACACATCAAAGCATTCGACAGCTACCCGTCAACAAAAATCGCTGAAGGTGCGTTCGCAATCGCGATGGCCTGGAACGGCGATGCGCGTCAGGCTTACACGCGCATCGAAGAAGCAGGTGGCAACCCAGACGATTGGAAGTGGGTGTTGGGTGCACCAGAAACCGAACTATGGATGGACAACTACTGCGTTGCAGCAGGGGCGCCGAACGCCGAGGCGGCTAATGCGTGGATCAACTGGGACTTGATTCCAGAAATTTCGATCAAAGACTTGTCGTACCACGGCTATCACACCGGCATGAAAAACATGTCGACATTAATCTCAGACGTGGCACCCGATCTCACTCGTGGCGACATGATTTTCTTTGGTGACGAGCAGGTTTCGACAATGCGAACCCAAATAATCACACCAGCACTTGATCGTTTGATTGACATTCTTAACAAGTCAAAGGCAAAGGCCGGAGGCTGATCTTTAGTGACCGTATCGGTCGCCGCAAAACTTAGAAGCAGGACAAGAGCGCCAAAGTATTTGCTCGCCATTCCGGCGATCATTTGGTATCTGGTCTTCTTTGCGGCGCCGATCGCGTTCATCGTTCTTTACTCGTTTGGCACCAAAGACACGACGAAGTTATTGCCAGTTGACTTAAGCAACCTTTCGTCAAACAGTTATTCGTCGGTCTTTGACGAGACATTCTTCAAAGTTTTCAGGGCAACACTGCGAATAAGCATTGTTGCAACGATCATGTGTGTTGTAATTGGCTTGCCCGTTGCCTATTTCGCTGCATTCAAAGTTGCCGAAAAATGGAAGGCGATAATTCTGGCCGCAGTTGTCGTGCCAAGTTTTACGAGTTTCTTGATTCGCACGGTCGCTTGGCGAATTCCGCTTGCGCCGAACGGCACGCTTTCAAAATGGCTTGTTGAAATGGGGTACATCGGAAGCAACGGTATTCAGATTCTTGAGACTGCCACTGCCGTGCAGATCGCGATTGTTTACAACTATCTCGGCTTTATGATTTTGCCGCTATTTGTCGCACTGGATCGTATAGATGTGCGAATGCGTGAAGCGAGCAAAGACCTTGGTGCAGGACGCATTGCAACGTTCTTTGGCGTGACCTTGCCACTGGCCGGACCAGGAATTATCGCTGGTGTGTTGCTGACTTTTATTCCGATGTGTGGTGACTATGTGACCGCGACAGTTCTTGGTGGCGCGAAAGGCAACATGATCGGCTCGATGATTGCATCACAATTTAGTGGCGCACAAAACTGGCCACTCGGTTCGGCGATGGCGATCTTGATGATCGGAGCCGTGTTGATGACTTTGATTGTTGGAGCGGCGATTTTTTGGGTGTTACCGCGAATTGCAGTTTTGGCTTCTCCGATCGTGCAAGCGATTCGGCGCAAGATTTATGAGCGTGCAACGAACCAAGTGCGTAGCGAAAAAATTCAGACTCGCCTTAAGCGCGAAGTTCTGAGCAAGGTACTGGCTGTTTGGACCGTGCTCGTTTTGATATTTCTGTTTATTCCGATTTTGTTGGTCATTTTGCATTCGTTCAATGCGGGTAGTTCGTTCACTATTTGGTCTGGTAGAACAAGTACCAAGTGGTGGGGAGAACTGTTTGACGGTGCAGAAATGGTCGGAGTTTTGATTCGATTTGCCGTTTTGATCGCAATCGGAATGGCGGCACAGCAGTATTTCAAAACTAAGACATACGTTGCACGTTCGGTGAAGACATGGATCGTAACTGGTGCGTTCATTTTGGCTTTGTTAATTAACGGTGTGATCACGAATTGGTATCGAACAATTTTTGATTTTGCTGGCATTGGCGATGCAATTCGAAACTCGTTCATCGCGGCATTTGGAGCGACAGTTATTGCCGTGATTATCGGCGGCATGTCGGGTGTTGCATTGGCGCGTCGTCCCGGAGGCTGGACAAAGGCCTTTATGGCAACGGTATTTCTGATTCTGGTTACCCCAGAAATCATGGATGCGATCGCGCTAGTGACTTGGTTTCCACGAATCAAAGATGTGCCATTGGTCGGAACGATTTTTTCGGCTGGGTGGGGCCCCTTCAATGGTGGCATCAACAAACTTTGGGTTGGTCAATCGCTTTACGCGAGCGCTGTGGTCACGCTGATCGTGCGCGCACGACTTGCAGGGCTAGACGAATCGCTTGAAGAAGCAGCAGGTGATCTTGGTGCGCCGCCAGCCCGAGCATTTCGGCAGATCACTTTGCCGCTTATTGCTTCGGCGATGGTTGCTGGCGGGTTGCTGTCGTTTGCGCTTTGTCTCGATAACGCGGTGATTTCTACATTGCTCAGCGAGGCCGGTTCGACGACGTTCCCGGTCGCGTTGCTGGGTGCGACGCGCAGCACGATAAAGCCCTTTTGGGGTGTCGGCGCGGTGTTGTTGTTTGTCGTCACGCTTGGTGCGCTGTGGTTTCTTGCTGTCATCTTGCGTCGCGGCGGTGACTCGGCGAGCAAGATTGCCGCAACATTCACTGGTTCGTGAA
>ERZ889217.1083-NODE-1083-length-14637-cov-19.618708_pt1 | contig 14637 bp, 15 predicted proteins | sample MGYA00521098_ERZ889217 | MGnify/ENA primary metagenome ERZ889217 (study PRJEB32303, sample SAMEA104408613) | aquatic metagenome | biome: Brackish water; feature: Pelagic; material: water | place: Baltic Sea | collected 2014-06-10T22:04:00 | depth 2,362 m ...
CATCAATTGCTGCATCAACATTTAATCCCAGCGCAGCAATGCCGCGCGAAGTTGCCAATCGTTGCGCCGCGACCATGCCCAACACATCGCATTCAATTGCTGTTGCTAAACCTGTCGACCATTTAAAACATTTTGCTGCAACTTCATCAAACATTGCTTCTCGCTTGGCTTCTAAAAGTTGTTTCGAATCGCGCACACCGCCAAGTGTGACTGCAGGATCATCAGAAAAAATCACATCATCACCCAGCATTGCGATACCAATGACGAGTGGCCCTGCCCAACTACCTTTGCCAACTTCGTCAATTCCAACGATTGTGTCGAATCCTTTTTCGCGCAACGCTCGCTCACGCGACGCATCTGGCCACGGCTTAACTTTTTTCATTTTCCAGTATTCACATCAACGCAGACGTACACTCGCACTCGCCGCCGTGAATTCGCCAACTTGCCACCACATTTTGTCTTGTAAGAGTTTTTTCGCAGCATCAGGTGTTACCGCGGCGAGCAATCCACCACTGGTTTGCGGATCCATACATAATGCGACACCTGCATCATCGTCAAAGTTTTTATCATCTACGAAAAAATGACCGTCGACATAGGTTCGATTGCGCGGGTCGCCACCCGTGCGCACACCGCGTTGCGCTGCTTCAAGTGCACCTGGGTATGCGCGAAACGCCGACGAGTCGAGCACCAACTGCACACCTGAGCGTTGCGCCATCTCCCAGCCGTGACCTGCAAGCCCGTACCCGGTTACATCTGTAACACCATGCACCTCACTGCCAAGACTTTGCAACTGCTCGGATGCTTCACGATTCAATTGGCGCATGCCGGCAATAGCGACCAGTTTTTCGGCATCGCTGCCGGCGGCAAGCGTCAAACCTGTGCCGAGTGGTTTAGAAAGCAACGCGACATCACCAGCCTTGGCACCGGCTTTACGAAATATTTTTTTAGGATCAACAACTCCCTGCACTGCAAGCCCGAAGATTGGCTCGGGGTTGCGAATCGTGTGACCTCCAGCCACCGAACCACCAGCGAGCGTCACCACACGGCTTGCTGCGGCAAAAATAATCGAGATTGCCTCACGCGGAAAGTGCTCAGGAAACGCAGCAATGTTCACTGCCATCACAACTCGACCGCCCATTGCAAAAACATCGCTACATGCGTTAGCCGCAGATATCGCACCGAAGTCATCAGGGTCGTCAACTAGCGGTGGAAAAAAATCTGTCGTGCTCACAAGCGCAACATCATCTGAAACTTGATAAACCGCGGCATCGTCAAACGGCGCTAAGCCAACCAATAATGCTGGATCGATTGTTGACGGCGCACCGCTAGCGAGTTCAGTTACAAGGTCTGTCAATAGTGACGCACCCCACTTAGCAGCGCACCCGCCGCAGGATGTCCACTCAGTTAATTTCAGCGGCACAGAAAGCTTTGATGTCGCACCTGAAGTTGCCGCGTTCATGACATCAGCCTATTTCGCGCCGACATTTACAAACCCACTGAGCAAAGCCTCACCACGAATATCGGTGCTTGAGAAAGATGGGTCGATTGCGCTCGCCACGACTCGCAAACCAGTTGGCCCGTCTATATCCCATAACAGCGCAGGTCGCTCACCATGCCAGCGAACGGCGTACGAGATCACATGCTGTGGTGTTGCCATTAGTTTGTGACATTCAAAGTTGACTCCAAGCCATGATTCATCGATTCCGCGTGGACAAATATCAATCGTTCCGTTGCGGCGGAGCGCTACTAGTTGCGACTCGATCCATGCAGGGCCACGCGAACTTGACTTGCTTAGCGCACTAAATTCGCGTGAAACACCCGGTTCTGCCAGCCTCGACCAAACTCGGGCCACATCGTCGCGCCCACGGCTCTCGCCAGCGCGGTCAAGAACCATTCCGGCTGCCAAGATCGCACGATCTTCATCCCATTGCACAACTTTATTTTGAGCACAACGCTTGATGATTTTTTCGGCGGCGACGGCGACATCGCTCGCCCATTGTGCGGCCTTGTCACCCAATCGCACTCGCTCGGCAATATCTAAGATGAACTCGACTTCATCAGTTTGACGATCAAATACCAGTGGTTGGCCGAGCAAAATCTCGCACCGCTTTTGTGTCAATAATGTTGACCAAGAAAGTTCAGGCAGATCAACACGGCTGGATGTCTGCAAGGCCGCGAGCCATCCGCGTTCAACTTGCTCGTAACTCGGCAAACCCTCAAGTTCACTGGCAGATAGTTGCCCCAAAATCTTGTCAGCCGAACCGACTCGAATTGCTGCGCGCATCGTGGCGTGATGCCCCACCGGAAACACGACACTGCCACTTGGCAGGTCAATACCCTGCACACCAGTTGGGCTTGGCGCACGCATCGTCGAAATATCGCCACGGTCAAATGCCACGGCAAACGGCAACGACGAGTCGTTATATATTTCAATAACTATGACGCCACCAAAATTGGCAACACCATAAACGCGTTGCACCGCGTCACCACCTGGAACCTTGAGCCGAGTCTCAATCACTGGTACTCCAGAAACTTGTCGCTGACGAACAGTTGTTTCACGAGCCGGCTCATACCACCGATCATCTGCGGCGATAAACCATCGCAAACGAATCTCTCCGTCAACTAATACATCGCCCCACGGCGTGACCTCGCCTCGCCATTGCGCACCGCGAACACCAACTGCGAGCATTAATCCAACTCTGCTTTGCTGGCTCGAGACATCAGTTGCACCATCGCATCACTCGCACTTGTCGAGCCTTCGCAAACCGCCGCAACTTGTTGTGTGATCGGCATATCGACTTTGCATCGCTGCGCTAGCTGCAACACCGACAACGATGATCTAACACCTTCGGCGACCATCTTCATTGAACCGATAATCGACTCAATTGATTCTCCTTTGCCGAGTCGCACACCCACTGCCGTGTTGCGACTCTGTGCCGAAGCACAAGTTGCAACAACATCACCAATGCCGGCCAAACCTGTAAACGTGCTCGGGTTTGCGCCGAGCGCAACACCAAGTCGCGACATCTCAGCGAGCCCGCGAGTGATCAATGTTGCTTTTGAATTATCCCCGAAGCCCATTCCTTCGACAATGCCCGAAGCGATTGCAATCACATTTTTCACGACGCCACCAATTTCGCAACCCAGAACGTCAGGGTTGGTATAAACGCGCAAAGTTGGGCGCGTCAGTAACAATTGTATTTGTCTTGCGACTTCGTCATCGGCGCAGGCAACAACAGTTGCCGCTGGTTGGCCAGCCAAAATTTCGTGCGCCAAGTTCGGACCAGTCAGAACCGCGACACTATGACGCGGCAAAACTTGAGCAATGACTTCGCTCATTCGCATCAACGTCTCGCGCTCAAGACCTTTGGCCAAACTGACGATCGGCACGTCATCAGAAAGATTTTTTGCGACTTCAACGAGCACCTCGCGAAATCCATTTGAAGGCACTGCCATCATCACAACCGAGGCGTGCTGCACAACTTCTTGCAAGTTTGCCGAACACGACAAACTTTCAGTCAGCGTTATGTCTCTTAGGTAGTCGATATTTTGGTGTTGTGTCGTGATCTGTTTGGCGAGTACCTGTCGCCTTGCCCACAGCATCGTGGGTTGATTTTGTGCGACAATGCTGGCCACTGTTGTACCCCATGACCCAGCGCCAACGACAGCAATATGGCTTTTCACGAGTCTCAGCGTATGCGAGCACCAACTATTAGTTTCTTTTACTTTGCGGGATCAAACCGTAGGCTTCGCAGGTGCCTTCGCAGCAACCAGCCGATTTGAGCAAAATATTGGCGATCGTCATCCCGATCAAGGCTTTCCACCAAGCCAAAGAACGGCTCTCAGATCTTTTGACCCCAGCAGAACGATTTATCCTTGCCAAGTTATGTGCGCAACGGGTGCTTCGTGCCTCGATTGGATACGAAGTTTTTGTCGTCTGCGATGACCAAGAGGTTGCCGAGTGGGCAGACACTCAAAACGCAAATATCGTCTGGCAGACCAATATCGGTCTTAACAACGCTGTTAACGATGGCATCACGGCAGTTCGGTCGCGAAACTTTGATCTCGCGATGATCGTTCATAGTGACCTGCTCTTAGCCACTGGCTTTTCTCACGTTTTGAGCGATTGCGAACCACAAACTTTGAAGACTTCGATAACTATTGTTCCCGATCGACACGAGGATGGCACGAATGTGATGATCGTGCCAACGGCAATTGACTTTGAATTCGCCTATGGACGAAACAGTTTTATCGAACATCAAAAAGTCGCCAAGAGCCACAATTTAACTGTGCGAATCATCCATGATCAATATTTATCTGTCGACATCGACACGGCACAAGATTTAGATCTTGCGCAAAAACTTCAAAAAAATAATCTAACTACTTAGCCCGTAAATAGAAGAAGAGGGGCCGAAGCCCCTCTTCTCACAGTATTCCGAACTGTTTTGCTTAAATTGGCTTAAAGCCTTATTTCTTCTTGGCCTTACGCTTCTTCTTTGCAGGTGCTTTCTTTGCTGATTTCTTTACGGCTTTTTTTGCCTTCTTGCGCTTTTTTGCTGCCATTTTATTTCTCCTTGTTGTTTGTTATTACTTGTCTAGCGGTTTGGATTCAGAGCAGCTTTGAGTGTTGAACTCGAGCTGAACTTCATCGCTGTTGATGCCTTCACCTGAACAGGAGCCCCAGTTTGAGGATTCCTGCCGATGCGGGCTTTTCTGCTTGAGGTGCTGAACGAGCCAAAACCCGGCCATGCAACCTTGTTGCCTTGCTTAGCGGATGAGACGACGAGGTCAAAGAATTCTGCAATCGTGCGTTCGGCATCTGCCTTCGACACTCCTGCTTTCTGTGACACTGCATCAATCAATTCTGCTTTAGTCATTATCTAACCTGCTTTCTCAGTTACGGATTACCGTTACGCATATATTTGAACCGATGGAGCCACAAATTGCAAGCATTGTCGCGATTTTGAGAAATTTCTCCCGACGGTCAGGATTTTTAAAAATTTTGGAAATATCAAAAATTATTTATCCACAGCAGTCAAAGTTTTGAAGATCATTCGTTGTAAAACTTAACTACGACTCACAAAAACAAATCACGGCATCCTCATAAAACCCATATGAAATAAGGGAAATATGACTTTTAGGTAAACGTAGCTGGACCGAAAAATATTCTGACACGAATTCAAATTAGCAAAACACTTTCAGAAAATATCGTCGACATAAATTCTTTCGAAACCAAATCTTTGTCGAATTTTTGTATCTGAAAAAGAATTTTAAAAAAACTTTTAAAAAAACCGATAATTGCTCGCTCTTTTAGAGATTTTGGGTACGAACCATCCCCCAACGTCGCTACGGCACCGACCACACTTAATTTCGTTGTCAACACAAAAGATACTTTCTGAAAAGACATTGGAGCAGATCGCAGAAATTTTTGCGACTCCCGTTGGTTCAAGAGTCGTGCTCGATACTTCGGTGCTGGTTGCAGACCCAAACTGTTTAAGTTGCTTTCCAAATTGTGCGATCGTCATCCCGTTGACAGTGATCGAAGAACTTGACGGATTAAAAGCTCGAATGGATGACGTTGGAAGATCTGCACGAAGCGCACTTCGGTCAATTGAAGAACTCCGTCGCAAAGCGGGTGGCTCGTTAAAAGATCCAACACCAATTAATGGCACAGATACAAGTGGCACCGTGCAGATTGAAGTCAACGGAATTCAACATCATCTATTGATCGAACACGGACTCGACCCGAAAGTGCCCGATAATCGAATCATCGGTGCGGCACTCGGTCAAGCGGCGATTTCTCCGACTTGTATTGTTTCAAATGATGCCGCGCTGAGGATAAAAGCTGCTCACCTTGGGTTAACCGCACTTGAGCATCGACCCGTTGGTGGCAGTCGTAATGAACGACCGATGGGTTGGTCAACTTTTGATACAACGGTTGAAGTCATTGACGGTCTGTATAAAACTGAAGGCATCGAAAAATCCGAGATTGAAAGAGCCGACGGTTTATATGAGAATAATTTTGCGGTTTTACGATGCGGATCTCAATCGGCACTCACCCGTTGCCACGACAACGAACTTCGCCTGATTCAACAATCACCCCCTGAAGCGTGGGGTTTGCGCGCCCGCAACAAAGAGCAACGTTTTGCGCTTGAACTTCTGCTTGACCCACATATTACGGTCGTCGCACTTGACGGTCGCGCCGGCACCGGAAAAACCGTGCTGGCGATTGCTGCCGGCCTTGAGCAGGTAGTCGAGCAGCACCGTTATGAACGCCTCGCGGTTTATCGACCACTCGTGCCTGTTGGCCGTGCCGATGTTGGCTTTTTGCCCGGGGGTCTTGAAGAAAAGTTGGATCCATGGATGTCGGCGATTCACGATGCAGTCGTCGCGCTAACCGATGACCGCTCGAGCCGAGATGCACACGGTTTAATTGACGACTTGATTGCCCGCGGCCAACTGACTCTTGAGTCGGTGACTTTCTTGCGCGGGCGCAGTTTGCAAGCCCAGATTGTCGTTGTTGACGAGGCACAAAACCTTGAGCCAACGACCCTCAAGACGATCCTGACGCGAATTGGTGACGGCACAAAAGTTGTGTTTACCGGCGATACCAGCCAGATTGATGCACCGTATATGGGTGAGTCGAATAATGCATTGGCCGTGCTGGTGCAAGCGTTCGCCGGCCAAAGTTGCTTTGGACATATCACTCTTGAGGCCTGCGAGCGAAGTGAAGTTGCAAGTCTGGCAGCCGAATTACTCTGAAGAATTGCAACCAAGTAATTTGCAACACGTATTTATCCATCCAAAAACTTGAACTGCATCTAAAAATAGTCGTACTCTGCGCTTAGTGCTGAAGCCGTGGGTTTTTACCGAGGGTGTCCCGAGTCTTGATCGGGTCGCTGAAAGTTGTGTTACAGCAAAAAGCGTCACAGATAAAACTGTTAGAGCAAATGAAACTCTCAATTGGAAACAGTTCGCAAACTGCAAAGGAAGAATGAGACTTTTCTTTGCGCCTCAATCTGAACGACCGCAGGCTCGACAACGCCGCGAGGCTAAGGCGCAAAGTTTGTGTCGGTTATGTTCAGTGCAGACAACTTGTCTGGAGTTCGCTCGTGAACACCATGAATACGGTTTTTGGGGCGGAGAAAGCGAAGAGAAGCGTCACCTCGCGGGGTTCACAGTTGCCGCACCAATCGGTGTTCGCGCCCGAGGTCTTCAAATACCGTTGGCTGATACTTAACTTCGTTTAGCAACACCGAGTTTGAAGTGGTTGGCGTGTCATGATTGAACTATGCGTTTACGACCAAAATCTCGAACAACAACAGCACCAAAATCAAACCTTCCGCAAAATCCGGATGCGTTTGTGACTGCTTTCATTGAATTGATTCAAGGACATCATCTCTCTGCTGCCCTCGAGATGGTCGCGGACGATTGTGAATATGACAATGTGCCGATCACCAAAGTGTTTGGTCGATCCGCAATTGAACAAACTCTTGGAGGGTTTCTGGCCGAATGCAGTTCATATGAGTGGCTAATCCATCATCAAGTTTCAAGTGGTGATTTAGAACACGGCGTTGTAATGAACGAGCGAACTGACCGATTTGAAATAGACGGTCGGTGGGTAGATCTTGATGTCGCCGGTTTATTTGTTATCAGCAATGGCAAGATCGCATTATGGCGAGACTATTTTGATCGCGAAGTTTTTACAAAAGCACTTGCTGCAAAATAGTTCGCTGCACTGCAACACGCATTAGTTACATTGCCACTGATGATTAATGCGTTAGCCAATAAATCGCTCGAAGACATTCGGTTCGCCGTTGTCGACACCGAGACAACTGGTTTGTCCGGCACTGACGACTACGTATTGCAACTAGGCGTTGTGATCTCTCGGTCTGATGGCACAATCGAAGAACAATACGAAACTTTTGTCAGACGAAACTTCTGGAAGCCAGGTCGACTTGGAGCATTTAAAGTTCACGGCATCACGAGGGGCAACCTAAGGCGAGGCATTGCTCCAATTGAAATGCTTGAGCGACTCAATAGTTACCTTGTCAACACGGTATTTGTTGCACACAACGCAAAATTTGACATTGCATTTCTCACTGGCGAAGCAAACCGTGCCAAGACATCAATCAAATTAAACGGCCCGCTCGACACATTGAAACTTTCTCGATCCCTTGACCCCAAGCGCTCGCTTTCTCATCGTCTTGGCGATGTAACTGCGCGCTACAACGTCGTGGTAACTCGCCCACATGACGCTCTTGCTGATGCCTTGGGCACCGCGCTGGTGTTGCCCCATTTGCTCCGAAGTCACAACATCACTACTGCCGAACAGTTGGCAACCCACTTCGGGGCTTAAATTAACTAGCCACACCGCTCTTTTTATAGCGATCCAAAACATTTTGGGCAGCCTTTTTGCCAAGATTTTGGTATTCAGCAGGTTTAAGAACTTTTACCCCGCCGCCAGCACGCAATAACAGTCGACCAAGCCAATGTTGAGATGTAATTGACATCGTGATATCTACAACATCGATATTTTTGATGCGCTTATTAACACGCGAAATATAGGGGTAAGACTCAACAATCCATCGCGCAGAGGGTTCGACACGCAGGGTTACTTGCGACATCTGCGCCGAAAACCATTGCTGATCTTGGTCATCTTGATCATTTAATTCGTCAAAGATCCCAACTGGTTTGAGTTGCTCGATTCGGTCAATCCTAAAAATACGATCTTCGCCGGATTGGTGGTCGTCTGCTGCAACATACCAACGACCGGCGTCTTCAAAAACTTTTCGCGCAGTAATTATTCGCTTTGAGCGTTTTAGTGTGGCTGGTGAAAAATACTCGATGTCACATCGTTCGCCAGTCGCCACTGCCTCACGGAGTTCATTAACAAACTTTGCCCGCGGCAATTCAACCTTGATTGTCTCGGCGCCCATTGGCATTAGCGGCGCAATTTTCGTCAGCGCGGTTGAGAGTGGACCCTTTTTATTGGCACCTGGCAACTGCAACGCAGTTTGGGCCATCACCGAAATTGCAAATAATTCAGCAGTGCTTAGTTTCAGCGGCCGAGAGAACAAAAGCGGAACTTCGGCAACAACCATGCCGTTGTCCATGAATACGTCGATCAAAGCATCTGGTGTGTACGGTGGCACGCCACAGACAGAGGCCATCAGTAAATCTTCAATCAATTCTGTTTCTGTGAGATTGAACTGTTTGGCCATTGTTGAAATTTTCACGCGTTTGCGCTGCATTATCCACGGCAACATAACAAGAAGCCCAGTCACGCGCTGGGCTGCACTGCGTGGCCCACGACGACCAGACTTGCGCACGGGTTTTTTAACCGTCTTTTTAACCGTAGCTTTTTTGACTGGTTTTTTTGCCGTCTTTTTAACTGTCTTTTTGGCTGTCTTCTTTGCTGGCATCACTTATCACCTGCTAATTGCTCGAGCCACTGAATCACTTGCTCGCGCACCGATGCTGGCGCTAGAACTTCTGCGCTATCAACCATTGCAAACAACCACAACCGAAAAGCCGACATATTCGCACACGGAATTGCGAACTCAATGCTTCCGTCTGCGTGCTCTTTAATAATCGCAGCATCGCCGAATTCGTTTCGCACTCCGGCTGCTAGAGATGCATCTACCAGCACGGTCGCCGTTGTAACTTCGCCATCACCCGCTGCCATCATTTGCTTTTCGGTCGGTACGGCAGCAGCAACATCAAAACCCGCTGGCGTTTTGAATGCACGCATCTGGCCCGCGTTCACTTTGCCTTCGATCCGGTCAACGCGAAACACGCGCTGATCTTTTCGCAAATGATCAAAACCAATCAAATACCAAAATCCGCTTCTTGACAACATTCCATAAGGGTCAACTTGACGCTTTTCGCCCTTGTAATCAAAGTTAAGGGTTCGCCGCTGCATCACGGCGTCGGTAATTGAACTCATATTCTGATCAACAAATCCGATATTGACACTTACCGCCGTTGGTCGCAAGACTTTTTCGCCTCCGAGTTTCCAAAGTGCTTCTTCTCCATGTTGAGCACCAAGTCGAACCGTTGCCACTGCGAGTTGTAGCGCGATCCGTTCGTCATCTGAAAGCTTTAAGTCACTTAACTCATAATTTGAGCGATTGACCCAATATGTGACCTCACCAGCCGAGTCACCGCCCAAGGTTTTGGTCTCAATGGGTATTCCCATTTTGCGCAGCGCTGCCTTGTCGCGTTCAAATGCAGCTCGAGCTGCCTCATCACTATTCGGGTATTGCTTACCCAGTTCTTGGCGAACCTGACGCAATGTCAATGGTCGATTTCGATCTACCAGTAGTGCCAATAAATTTAGCATTCGCTCAGCTTGAGAGATATTCACGGGCACAGACCCAGCGTAGGTGATCTAACGATTACCACGATGCAGGCGATACCAGTTAATTAACCCATGAGTTGATGAGTCTTGAGAGTCGCGAAGATTCTGACCATTTTCAGCCGGCTTGGTTAACGAACCAGATATTTCGGTGGCAAGGGTTTTGCCAAGTTCTACACCCCATTGATCAAAACTGTTTATACCAAAAACGACTCCTTGGACAAAAACACGATGCTCATACATCGCGACTAACGATCCGAGCGTTCGCGCAGACAAATTAGAAGCCAGCAAAGTAGTCGACGGCCGATTGCCAGGCATTACTCGGTGTCGACTATTTTCATCATCGCTGTTGTCGCTGGTTATCTCTGTAAGAGACCGTCCGAATGCCAATGCTTTTGATTGCGCGAACATATTGGCAATCAAAGTGTCGTGTGCCGACTTTTCATTATGAGTTGCCTGTGCGAAACCGATGAACTCGACTGGCACGACATCGGTACCTTGATGCAACATTTGAAAAAACGCATGCTGTGCATTTGTTCCCACTCCACCCCAAACGACTGGCGAGGTTCGCATTGAAGTCGGCTCACCATCAACTTGAACCGATTTGCCATTGCTCTCCATCATTAATTGCTGCAAGTAGCTTGGCAATAATTTAAGTTGATGTGCATACGGCACGATGGCTTGACTCGTATGCCCGAGCACGCTGCAGTTCCAGACATCGATCAATCCAAGAATCAACGGAAGATTCGTATCCGGCACAGAATTTTGCATCTGGTCATCTACTGAACGCATTCCTACAAGAAACTCGTCGAACACATCGACACCAAATGCAAGCATTGGCGCCAAACACATCGCCGACGAAATTGAGTAGCGACCGCCAACCCACGGCCAAATTTTGAATGAGTGGGCAGCGACGACGCCCGACTTCGCAGCACGATCGGGGTGCGCCGAGACAACCACAAAATGTTCAGCAACGATTTTATTGTCGTTGTCGACACCAAGTTTTTCGGCAAGCCACTGTTTGGCAATTCGAGCATTGCTCAAGGTCTCGACAGTGCTAAAAGATTTTGAGCAGACAACGAACAGAGTCTCGGCGGCGATGCACTTATTCAAGACTGATTTGATCTCATGAGCATCGATATTTGCGACAAATACACACTCGACCTCAGATTTATAGTTCTCAAAAAGCGCCTCATAGACCAGTGCCGGGCCGAGATCACTGCCACCAATACCGATATTGACAATTTTCTTGAACTTTCTATCGCTTCGAACTGCGTCAACAAACTTTTTTATAGCTTGGCGTTCTGCATGCACTTCGGCAACTACATCAACACCATCAACAATCACCGAAGTTTTGATATCGGCACGCAACGCTGTGTGCAGAGCCGATTGCTGCTCGGTCAAATTAATTTTTAACCCTGCGCGCATTTCAGCAAATTGCTCAATAATTTGCAAATCTTTTGCCAAGACCAACAACTCGTCTAACGCCTGTTGATCGATTAGTTGCTTAGAAAAATCAACGAATATTCGGGTATCAGGGTCACCCTTATCGTCACCTAAAAATCGGCTGAACCTCTCACCACGAGTTAAATCTTGATCAAACAAAACTTGTAACGAGGTAGCTGTGATTCGACTGCCTTGGGCTAAAACTCGTTGCCAAACTTTAAAACCCTCATCAACCATTAATTTAAGGCTACTGACTAGGGTGATTGCTCGTGTCAAACTCAACCGAGCGCTCTGGTATCGCCTACGGATTAGGCGCCTACATCACTTGGGGATTACTAACAATCTATTGGAAATTTCTCAAACAGTTTAATGCAGTCGAACTAATTGGTTGGCGAATCGTAACCTCGTCAATAATTCTGCTTGGCGTAATTATCTACACTAAAAAACTACGCAACTTATTGATTGCGTTGCGTGATCCAAAACTGCGCGCACGAATTGCCCTCGCCAGCATCATGCTTTCTATCAATTGGACAACATATGTCTGGGCGGTTGTTCACGAAAACATTATTGAAACCGCACTCGGGTACTTTATTTCGCCGCTATTTACGATGATCCTCGGCTTTGCTGTCTTGCGAGAGACCATGAGAACTGCACATCGTGCGGTGATTGCACTTGCCGTAGTTGCAATAGTCATTCTCACCTATTCATATGGTCGACCGCCCTATTTGGCGTTAATCATTGCTGGTTCTTGGTCTATCTACGGTTACCTCAAAAAACAGGTTCCACTTTCAAGCCTTGAGAGCCTGACGGCAGAAGTCGTTGCGCTTTTGATTCCCGCCGTTGCGATTCTATTTTGGTGTTTCAATCGTGCCGACAGTGTGCCAAACAATGCGACAACAACTCAGTGGATTTTTGTTTTGTTTACGGGCTTAATGACGGCCATCCCGTTACTGCTCTTCGGCGCGGCGTCACGAAGGGTTCGTTTAAGTTTGCTTGGCCCTATGCAATATCTTGTTCCGACATTTAATTTTTTTCTGGGTTGGCTGGCTTACAACGAAAAACTCGACGTCATGCGAATAATCGGCTTTGCATTCGTATGGTTTGGTCTGGTAATTCTGTTAACCGATTCGCTGCGAACTTCGACAACAAAAACCAAAAACGCCTAAGCGTTGCTAGATACGCGAAAGACCTCGCCAATCAAAAGCAACTTCATCGATTTGATCAAATCTGATGTTCGGCGGGCATCTCGGTAGACCATATTGAAACGACCGAGACCAGACAAAATAACGGTCAGCATGTCTTCAAGTGACTGAGCGGAAACATTTGAATTGACTTCGCCCTGCTGAATCGCTTTTTCACACATCTGAAGAAGAATGCGACCAATTCGGCCGCTCACCGGAAGCACGGCCTTTAGCACTTCTGGATGTCGATGGGCTTCTGAAGAAACGCTCATCACGAATGCAACGACTGCTGGTTCACGAACGGTCAATAACGCAAGCGAGTCGACCATGTTTGAGATGTTTTCTGAGATTTGAGCGTCTGGCCGAATTGACGATTCGATTGTTTTGCAAACGAGTTCTTGCACATCAGCAAAAACTGCGACATACATTTCAATTTTTGAAGGAAAATAGTGATAAATCGCCGCCGTCGTGATGCCAACACTCTGTGCAAGTTTCTTGTTGGTCGTCGCGGCAAATCCTTGCGTGGCGAAAGACCGCCGAGCCTCAATCAGCAGTCGTTGACAAGTGTCAACACCAGCACAATTTGTAGGACGACCTAATTTTGACATTGCGAAAATATTAGTTAATTAAGTTGCCAAAATCCGAGTCAGAGTAGCTGCAAGTTCGACTGGTTTGTCGCCTTGCACTGAATGTCCTGCGCCATCCACAACAATCACTTCACAGTTTGGTTTTCGACGCCTCAATTCGGCAACATCGGCATCATCTACAACCGGCGAAGCCCCGCCGCGAACAAGGGTCAAAGGGCACTTCAGTTGCGAAATCACATCCCACAATGCAGAGAGTCGATCAAGACGTTTAGTTGGTTCTTGTGGTGACGGGTGACTTGATCTGTCATACCGCCATTGCCATGACTCATCTGATTGTTGTTTGGCATTGTGCAAGATTCCGCGACGAAGAGAACTCTCTGACCTTGTCGGATTGTGTTCGATTGTGCGCGCTAACAAATCTTCAAAACTCGCGAAAGATTGTGGCCCGTTCACGAAATCGGTGATCGCTTTTGCTTTCTCCGAGTTGACCCCTGGTGTGATGTCGACACAGACAAGCGACGAAACCAAATCAGGTCGCTGACCTGCAAGCGCAAGAGTCGTTAATCCACCTAGTGACATACCTACAACAAGCCGTGTTTTGGGCGCCCAAGTTTCAATGGCTGTTGCAACATCAGGTGCCAACACAGATGGCTCGTAGTTGCCGTCACTACGCCACGAAGAATGACCATGACCCGGAAGATCTATTGCCAATACTGAGATACCCATTGCTAAAACAACTGTGTCCCATGTATGGGCGTTTTGAGCGCTGCCGTGTACAAAGGTAATTTCGGGAGATTGCGTGCCCCACTTCAGTGCACTTAGTTTTCGTCCGTCACTAAGCGAGCAAGAAACTCGCTCAACTTTGGGTAGTGCTGAAACCTTTAACGAATACTCAGAAATGTTCTCACCGAACATTGAAAATTCGTCGTAATCAATCATCGTTTAGTACTTATGGTGTACTAGTGCTAGTACTAGTTGAACCTGAACTCGGTGCTTTTGGCACCGTCGTCGTTGGTGATCCAACAGTTGTTGTCGCAGATGGCAGTGTCGTCACGGTTGGCAG
>ERZ889217.1084-NODE-1084-length-14635-cov-6.551509_pt1 | contig 14635 bp, 11 predicted proteins | sample MGYA00521098_ERZ889217 | MGnify/ENA primary metagenome ERZ889217 (study PRJEB32303, sample SAMEA104408613) | aquatic metagenome | biome: Brackish water; feature: Pelagic; material: water | place: Baltic Sea | collected 2014-06-10T22:04:00 | depth 2,362 m ...
GGGCTGGAGCCCGACGGTGCCGGGGGAGGTGAACTCACGCTCCACCTCACAGGCACGAGCGTCGTGCTCGAACAGGAACTCCGCGATGCCCTTCCCCCGGGCCTGCGGCGGATCTGGAACGACGTCGATCCCCGTGGGACGGCCGAGTTTACTGCCCGGATTCGCCATCATGTCCGCGATCGGCAGACCGAGGTGGAACTCGAGGCGACGCCCCTCGGCGACACGGTGTCGATCGAGCCGGCCTGGTTTCCCTATCGGCTGGAAAGACTCCGTGGGCAACTGTCGTGGAAGGACGGGTTGCTGCGGTTCGAGGGAGTGCGGGGCGTGCACGCTCGGACGACGCTCTCCACCGAGGGAACCTGCCGGTTTACGCCAGACGGTGGCTGGCATGTCTCCTTCGCCCGGCTCACAGCCGATCGGTTTCGGGCCGACCATGAGGTGCTGCGAGCGCTCCCTGCGGGACTCCAGCAGGCCGTCGCTGGCGTGCGGCTCAAGGGGCTCCTGTCGGTGGATGGTGCGCTCGACATCTATTCCACCGCCCCGCGCGAGGTGACCGTGCCCGGCGGCCGTACCGAACTGGTGCCGGGACCGGCGGCGGCTGCCTGGGATATCCAGCTCGATACGGAGCAGGCCACGCTCGACGTGGGTGTTCCGCTGAATCACGTGCACGGTGGAATCCGCCTCCGCGGGACGAACGATGGCCGCGTTTGGCGGAGTTTTGGTGAGGTGGCGATCGATAGTGCGATCTGGCGCGGCCTCCAGCTGACGGCGATCCGGGGGCCTCTCGTCATTGACGCTGCTGGGGCCCGCTTCGGCGCACCGGCCGCCGCGGTGGCTGAGCCCGGCGCGTCCCGCCGGCTCACGGCCCGGGTGGCTGGGGGAACACTCAACATCGACGGGAGTGTCGCGGCCGGAGAGGCCGGACGATTCACTGTGGGCTTGGCCCTCGCCGACGCCGATCTTGAACGGCTCACCGCCGACCTCACAGGTGGGCCAACCACCTCGCGGGGACGCGTGCACGGGGCCGCCGAGATCAGCGGATCGCGGACTGGCAGCCACTCGCTCAGCGGCCGCGGCCAATTGCAGCTGCGAGACGCCGATCTCTATGAATTGCCCGTGATCGTAGCGCTCCTGAAGATTCTCCGCGTCAAGGCGCCTGATCGCACGGCCTTCGAGAGCAGCATGGTCGATTTCCGGATCGAGGGGCCACGGGCCTATCTCGACACCATCGAACTCTCCGGCGACGCGATCAGCCTCGTGGGAGCCGGTGAGGTCGATCTGGATTCCAACATCCGGCTCACGTTCCGTCCCATCATGGGTGAGTCCGAAACCCAGCTGCCGGCGATGAAGCGGGTGCTCGGCGGCGCTGGGGGACAGTTCCTCGTCGTGCATGTCGATGGCACGCTGGCCGATCCGGTGACGTCCACCGAGGCCTTTCCCACGCTGGCAGCGGCCGTGCAGAAACTCCAGACACAGCGGCGGGAGCCGCCAGGCGATCGGGCGGCGTTTCGCGGAGAGCCGCCCCGATGAATGAGGGGGCTCTGGTAAATTAGGCAGTCAAGCCGGCTTTCGAATGGTGACGGCGGTAGATCGGAGGATGAAAAGACGATGAACTTCGTGAAGATGCATGGTGCCGCCAATGATTACGTCTACGTCGACTGCTTTGTGGAGCCGACCCCTGCTGATCCGGCTGGGCTCACTCCGCGGATCGCCGACCGGCATCGCGGTGTTGGCGGTGATGGCCTGATCCTCATCGAGCGGACGCCCCGGGCGGCGGCCCGAATGCGGATGTTCAACGCCGATGGCAGCGAGTCGGAAATGTGTGGCAACGGCGTTCGATGCGTGGCTCACCTAGTGGTGGCCCGCGGATATGCTCCGGCCGGACAGATCACGATTGAGACAGGCCGCGGCGTGCTCACGCTCGACGTGCGGCCCTCGGGCCCGCGGACATCGCAGGTTCGGGTCGACATGGGCGAGCCACTCCTGGCCGCCGCCGAGATTCCCGTCACTGGCGCTGGCCCTGGGGCGGTGGTGGATGCGGCCTGTCCTCCTCTCGAGACTGAGGAGCCATGGTGGGCCGCAGCCGGCCTCGATCCACGGATGACCTGTGTTTCGATGGGCAATCCCCACGCGGTTCTCTACTGTCGGGATGTCGAGAAAGTGCCACTCGAACTGGTGGGACCACGGATCGAGACCCATCCGACGTTTCCACGGCGGGTGAATGTGCATGTCGTCGAAGTAGTTGAGCCCGGCTACGTGCGGATGCGGACCTGGGAACGGGGGAGTGGAATCACGCTCGCCTGTGGTACAGGGGCCTCGGCCGTGTGTGTGGCGGGCGTCCTCACCGGCCGCACCACTCGACGGCTCGTGGCTGACCTCCCTGGCGGAAGGCTCGAACTCGAGTGGCCCGAAGGAGGCCACGTGTTCATGACGGGGCCAGCGGAAGAGGTGTTTACCGGCGAATGGCCGGAGACGTGACGAAGAAGAGTGGACCACAGGGCTTTCCCAGGAAGGAAGCACAAGGCTTGAGATTCACAACCCCGTTCTCCATCGGTGCCTGGTCACTCGTGTCGACGGCTGCCATTCGGCAGTGGATGGGCACGCTCGATTATCGCGTGGAGTTTGGCGATCCTGAGGTCGATCCGGTGCATCCCCGGTTTCGGGGCGGGAAGATCTACGTGTTCTGGCACGAGAACATTCTCATGCCGCTCTACCTGCGTGGGCATTCCAACATCTCGATGCTGTTGTCGCGGCATGCCGACGCGAACATCCTCGACCGAGTGGCGCGGATGATGGGTTTTGGAATTGTCCGCGGAAGCACCTTTCGCGGTGGGTCGGCGGCCCTGCGGGAGTTGGCCGAGCGGGCCGCTGTGAGCAGCCTCACGATCACGCCCGACGGCCCACGCGGCCCGCGCCGCCGGCTGGCGGCGGGCTGCGTGTTTCTGGCGAGCACCTTGGGCATCCCGATCGTTGTCATGGGGTTCGGCTACGACCGCCCGTGGCGGTTTGGAACCTGGGATCGGTTCGCCATGCCTCGGCCCTGGTCTCGGGCCCGTGGGCTGGTCAGCCGCGCCATCGCCGTGCCCCCCGAGCTCGACCGGGATGGGATCGAGAGCTACCGGCAGGGTATCGAGTCACTCCTCACGCATCTCTCCGATGCGGCCGAGGGGTGGGCCGTTCTAGGCGCTCGAAGACCGGGGCAGCAGGCGGTTCGCAAGGAACGTTCCCGGGTCGCCTTTCGCACCGCTGCGGAGCGGGGTGATCCAGGAGTTTCACTCGCGGATGAACTTGCGCGGCATGGGCTTAGCCCAGCCGATCCCCGAGTGGCAGCCTGAGTCGGCCGCGTCAACGGGCCGTGGCTTCAAGCTGCCGCTCGACGGCCAGGATTTGGGCCCGCAGGGATTGGATCTCGTCACGAAGGGCCGAGATCCCGGCGGGATCGAGTGGTGCTGCAGGCCGCCTCGCGGTGGTGGGCTGGCCTAGTTCGAGGGACGGAACACCGCTGGCCGTTGGTTCTGCCTTGCCTGTGAGTGCTTCCTCGAGTGGCTTCTCGAGTGTTTGGAGCACGACATCGGCTCGCCGCGGCGTACCGCCCGGGAGCACGTACTCAAGCGTCACCGGTCTGCCCACGGGGCCATTCGTGACGAGTTGGGTGAGTTCATTGGGAGACCGAACGGGGCGATCGTTGAGCGACACGATGACGCTACCGGGCGGCACACCGGCCCGGGACGCAGGCAGATCCTGGACGACACCGATCACATAGGCGCCGCTAGCCTCGGCCAGCCCGAAGCGGGCTTGGAGGCCCTCGTCAATTGGCAGGGTTCGCACGCCAAGCGCGGTACGGCCGCTGGAAGCAGTCGGCGAGACCAGCGCCGTGGCTGCTGCCATGGCCGGAGGATTACTCGGGCCGGGCAACGGCTCCGGCCGGCTGAACGAGGGCTCGGCATGGACCGCGCGTGGTGCGGCAAACCGTGGCGGTCGCTCCAGGCCATTGGCGGCGGCCGCGGCTGCGGGCGGGGCCAGGCGATCGGGGCCGGCCATGGGTGGTGCGGCCGCGAAGGGTGCCGCAGCCTGGAGTTCTGCCAGAGTCACAGGGGATCCGGCCGCTGGAATGGCTGACTGAGGTATCTCCACGGAGGGAGGCACGGTTGCCAGAACGGTCGATTCAGTCATCGTGGAGGCATGAGGATCGACCTGACTCAGCCTGGACGCAGCGGCCGGCCGGGCGGTCGCGGTCAGGTGGACGTCACGAACCTGCTCTCCCCGGGCGATGGCCATCCCCACCTCTTGGCCCGGTGCAATGGCGGTGAGCGCCTGCGACACTTCGTCAGCGCTGCGGAGGGGCATGCCATTGATCCCGCGGACTTCATCACCGGGAAGAAGACCCGCGGCTGCGGCAGGACCGACCGGGGCCACTTCGTCGATGATCCAGCGGCCGGGCACCGACGACTCGGCAACCGCGAGGCCCAGCCAGCCCTGACCTGGAGCAGATACGAGGGGCAAACTAGCTACAGCGGATGTTGGTTCTCCCCGTGGGATCTCTCGAGGGGGCCCGATTGGTGTCACAGAGGTGGCGCCAGGCTCGAGGCCTGCAGACGCTGACGGCTTCGGACCGCCAAACGGTAGCGGGATCGGTTCGCCGATCGAGATGTCACCGGGCTCAAACGCCACTGCTGGTGCTGACTCTTCGCCTTTGCAGGCGGTCAGATCGCCGACCATTCCCCCGGCATAGACCAACCCGCTTAGCAGGGCCACCATTCTCGGCCACGTCCAGGCTGTCTCACAGATCTTCATTTCGGGCAGGCCCTTCGTCGATGCTCCGAGTGGGGCGGCATGCTTCCCCCGGCTCCTCTAAAAGATATCGCGGTGCCCGCCGCGACTGAAGGGTTGGTGTTCCCGCGGCCAAAGCAGCGGCAAAACAGGACCCGGGAAAGCGAATCCACAGGTTGTGCACCGCTGCCGCTGCCCATACGGCTGACTGTTCCGTCGAGGTGGGCAGCAATTCAGCCCACCATTCATGAGAATTCAGCCTCCGGTTCGTCCCGATGTGTTGGGAGTGTTTGACAGCACTGCAAGCACTCCTATACTCGCGCCCCGTTGCGTTCGAAGACCTGCTCACGGTTTTCAAACGTTGCGATCACACACGGATGAATCGCAGGCTTCCGAGGATTCGGCCTGCGGGAAGGAAGGACCCATGGGCAAAGCCGTCGCTGCTGCGGTAGTGGAATCGCCGACGCTCGCCGATAGCGTGCGGGATGCCCTCCGCGGAAGGATCGGCGACGAGCGGTTCGCGGTCTGGTTCGGGGATGCCGTGTGGAGCGTTCGTGGTTCTGCTGGCGAGCGGCAGGTCGTGATTCGTGCCGGTCAGGGAGTGACCCACGACTGGCTCCGCCGGACATTTCGCGGTGAGGTCGAGGCCGTCGTTCGCGAGCGGTTTGGTCGGGGGCTGGCTGTTGCCTGGGAGCCCGCCACCGAGGCTCCGGTGGCCGCAACGCGGCCCACCCAACAAGCCCCTGACAAACGACTCCGGGTGCGACGACCGCCGCAGGATTCCGTTGCCATCCAGCCAGCCGAACAGAGTGCAGCGGGGAGTCGACGGAACCCGCGTGGGCTGGCTGAGTTCGTCGTCGGCGCCAGCAATCGGATGGCCTTTGCGGCGATCGAGATGGCCGTGGCGCGGCCGGGCGAACTGTCTCCGCTGGTGATCCATGGGCCGAGCGGCGTGGGAAAGACCCATCTTCTCGAGGCGGCCTGTGGCCGGAGTCGAGAACTGCATCCTGAGAAGTCCGCCGTGTTTCTTTCTGGCGAGCAGTTTACGACTGGATTTCTCCAGGCCCTGCATGGCAGTGGGCTGCCTGGCTTTCGCCGGAAGTGTCGGGCCGCCAGTGTTCTGGTGATCGATGACCTCCAGTTTTTCGTCGGCAAACGGGCCACGATCCAGGAACTGCAGCAGACTATCGACGCCCTGCAGCGGCAGGGCAGTCAACTCGTGATCGGGTGTGACCGGGAACTAGACGCCCTGCCGGAACTCGGGGCGGATCTCCTGACGCGGCTGCGGGGTGGGATGAATGCGCGGCTGATGCCTCCCGACTACGAGGTCCGGCGGGGCATCGTGGCCGCGATTTGCCGCGGGCGTTCGCTGGATGTTCCCGACGATGTGGTTCACTACGTGGCCGCGCATATGACGAGGCACGCCCGTGAACTCTTCGGTGCCGTCAATCGCCTGGAAGCCACGAGCCTGATGCTCGGCGTTCCCATCGCGCTCGACCTTGCCCGTGAGGCGCTGGCTGACCTCGTGCGGTCGAGCAGCCGGAGCGTGCGGCTCGCCGATGTGGAGCGGGCGGTCTGCACGGCGTTTGGGATCGAGGCGGGCACGCTCCAGTCGGGCCGGCGGGCTCGGTCGGTGAGCCATCCCCGGATGCTGGCGATGTTCCTCGCGCGGAAACACACGCATGCAGCGCTGGCTGAGATCGGCGGCTACTTCGGCCGCCGGAGCCACTCGACCGTGATCGCGGCCCAGAAGACGGTCGCTGACTGGCTCGCCAAGGGCACGCCCATCGTCCTGGCTGAAACGGCCTGGGATGTCGAGGAGGCGATCCGTCGCGTGGAAGACATTCTCCGTGCAGGCTGAGGGATAGAGCGGGCCCGAGCCAGGGCGCGGTCTCAGTCGGTGTTGGTGAGTCGCTCCTCAAGGCTCGCCTTGTACCGCACGCTCGACTCCGGGCCACCGAAGCCGACCACGCGGCGGTCGATCGCTGTTCGCCGGCTGGCGATCCGGCCGGCCTCGATATCGAAGCGGATTTCGCCATCCCAGATCCGTTCCAGGAGCCGGGCTTCAAGCCGTGGGTCATCAACCGGGGTCAGGACGGTCGTGTCGACTGCGATGGTCGCCATTCCGTCGTGAACCGCTTCGAGCCTGTACCGCAGTCGGGTCCGAACGGCCTTGCGGGGCCCTCCAGGCACCTCGACAACAACCTCTTGCGGGATCGTCCACTCGTAACCCACCGCGACCGGTTCGTCTGGAAGCGGCACCACCACGAGATCGCCGGTGGCCGCGGCGGGGCAGGGCCGAAGTTCCCGCCGTTCCAGAATCCGCCCGTCTGCTGCCACCCGCATCCGCACGAGCGGTACCCCGAGGCTCAGTCGCACTCCCTCGTATCCCGGGGGCGGCTCGTCGGTGCTGTCGCTGACCCACCGAACCTCCCCGCGATCACTCGATCGCGAAGTCATCGCGACATCATCGACGAACTGTTCGAGCGTCGCTGACCCGTCATCGGTGACGGCTGTGACCTTCCAGGTTCGAGTGGAATCGGTCATCGTCTCCACCGATTGCGTGACACCGTTCATCGTCGTTTCGGTCACGGCGCGGTGTGCGACGCGGCTTTCGATCGCGTCTCCGAGTTGGTACGAATATCTCAGGAGCACCGGGTCGGCCGCGTCGCTCGCAGAGGCCTGGACGAGGATGGCGATGATCGCCACCACATGCCGCCACCCGCGACCCAGATTCTGAAAGCCACTCATGACGCGCCACGCGGCGGAGTCGATGCGGCGGCCTGCAGGCCTCCTCCCCAGCCGAGTTTCTCGCGGAGCGTTGAGTAGTAACTCTGGTGCCCAATTTCCACGAGCACGAACCGTGGCTCTGCCCGTCGGACCAGGATTGAGTCACCGGCCACCAGGGAGCTGATCACGCGACCATCGACCACACAGGCCGAACCTGGATTGGGTCGGGGCACACGGAGTTCGTACGACCGGGCGGCGGAATCGACCACAGTCCGGTTGGTGAGCGTATGCGGATTGAGTGGGGTGAACACGAAGGCGTCCATGTCCTTGCGCACGATTGGTCCTCCGGCGGACAGGTTGTAGGCCGTGGAACCTGCCGGTGTCGAGACAATCAGACCATCGGCCCGGTAGATCGTGGCAGGTTCGCCGTCCACGACGAGCTCAATTTCAATCATGGTGAAGGGGGGGCCTGCCAAGAGAGACACTTCGTTGAGGCCAAGTTCCTTGCGAACTGTCTGGCCACGGCGGAGTTCGCACTCGAGCATCATGTGCTCCACGAGTTGGAAACGGCCGGCGCGGAGTTCGGCGATCGCTTGCTCGGCCTGCCGCGGGGCGGTGTCGGCCAGAAAGCCGAGCCGGCCGAGGTTAATGCCCAGCACTGGCACCTGGGCATAGCCCATCCAGCGGGCGGCCCGCAGGATCGAGCCGTCTCCCCCAAGGACGATGACCAGATCAGCAGCGTTGAGCACGCTCGACGTGGCGGCCGTATCGACAGGCTCGTCGCTCTCCTGCACCACGCGGACAACCTCGTGGCCGTCCGCTTCCAGGAGGCCGGTGAGGCGGGCCGCCTCCGAGGCGGTTGTCGCCGACCCGAGGAGGAGGATTCGCAGCGTCGCCGGCGGCATCTGCTCGGCACGCAGGCGGGAAGCACGCGGCATGGGAGGGGGGATTCCGGTGGTCAGTCGTGGGCTGTCGCATGCGGGGCTACCGTGGCCCCGGCTGGTCCGCGGCCGGCCAGCCGGCGACACGTGGCGGCAATCCCGGTGGCATCAAGGCCCACCTCCGCCAGCAGTTCCCCCCGTTCGCCATGCTGAACGAACCGATCGGGCAGACCGAGTCTGACGATCGGACCGTGGGGGATGCCGGCATCGGCCACCAGTTCGAGGACGGCGCTGCCAAAGCCGGTTGGCAACGCGTTCTCCTCAACCGTCACCGTCCAGGGGGCGGCTTCAATTCGCTCCTTGAGGGCCGGATCGAGTGGCTTGACGAAGCGGGCGTTGATCACTGCCACTTCGAGCCCGTCGTCTCGCAGTTCCGCGGAGGCCTTGAGGGCCTCGCCCACGAGCGTGCCGCAGGCGATGACGAGTCCGTCTGATCCATCGATGAGCGTCTCGGACCGACCCATCTCCAAGGGCGTTCGGGCGAGATCATAGTTGGCCACGGTCGCCTTCGGATATCGGATCGCGACCGGGCCGTCCTGGCGGAGGGCCCAGTCGACCATCGCTGTGAGGTCGTGTTCATCCCCAGGTGCGAGCACCGTGATGTTTGGGAACAACCGCATGTAACCCAGGTCATAGGAGCCGTGGTGGGTCGGCCCGTCGGGGCCGGTCAGGCCGGCCCGATCGAGCATGAAGACAACCGGTAGGTTCTGCAGCGAGACCTCCTGGAAGATCTGGTCATACGATCGCTGCAGGAAGGTGCTGTAGATGTCGACGATCGGTCGGCAGCCCGCCTTGGCCTGGCCAGCCGCGAAGGCCACGGCATGCGACTCGCAGATGCCGACATCGAAGAACTGATTGGGAAACTCGGCTCGTACCTTTTCCAGTTTGTTGCCCTGGCACATGGCAGCGGTGATCACGGTGATCCGGGGGTCCCGCCGCAGATTCGTGGCGATCGCTGCCGCGGCGACGTCGGTGTAGGCCCGCGTCGAAGACTTCTTGATCGAGATGATCTCTTCATCATCATCACACTCGAAGGGAGCGGGCGTGTGAAAGAAGACCGGATCGGCCTCTGCAGGCTTGAAGCCGTGCCCCTTCTCCGTGAGGACATGGAGGAGGATCGGCCCCTCCTCGTCCTTGACCAGTTCGAGATAGCGAATCAGGTTCGGCAGCGAATGTCCTTCGACAGGACCGAAGTAGCGGACCCCCATTGCCTCAAAGAGCCCGCCGCCTTGCAGCGAGTTCTTGATCGAGTCCTTAACCCCCGTGATCATTCGCTCCACCTGCTCACCAACGACCGGTACCCCCTTGATGATCTCTCCGGCCTGGTGCTTGATGCCCCGGTACCAGGGATTGGTGCGGACCATGTCGAGGTATTCCGCGAGGCCACCGACCCGCGGACAGATCGACATCTTGTTGTCGTTGAGGATCACGAGCAGTCGCTTCTTGAGAAAGCCGGCATTGTTGAGGGCCTCAAAGACGATGCCCGAGGGCAGGGCACCGTCGCCGATCACGGCCACGGAATGGCGGTCGCTGTGGCCACAGAGCCCGTCGCCACTGGCCAGACCCAGAGCGGTCGAGATGCTGCAGCCTGCATGGCCCGTCATAAAGAGGTCGTAGGGACTCTCTTCCGGGTTGGGATAGCCCATCAGGCCGCCTCGGGTGCGAATCGTTCCAAACTGGGCGAATCTGCCAGTCACAAGTTTGTGAGGATAAATCTGGTGCCCGGTGTCCCAGATCAGCCGGTCGCGACTGAAGTCGAAGACCCGGTGGAGGGCGATGCAGAGTTCCACCACGCCAAGGTTCGAGGCGAAGTGGGCGGTCCGCGTCGTGGCCACCTCGCAGAGGGCTCGCCGCATTTCGCTGGCAAGCGATTCCAGTTCCTCCGGCGAGAGGTTACGAAGGTCATGGGGCGAGGTGATCGTGGGGAGGATAGCTGCCATGAGGATTCCGCTGCTTCGCCTTTAATGGTTCCGAGAAACGATCCAGAATGCCAGGGCCGCCAGGTCAGCCGCCGCCGGTCCGAGATCAGCGGCTGCCGCCGCCGCTTCAGAGGCGAGTTGATCTGCTCGCTCCCGTGTGGCTTCGCAGCCGATCACCGTCGGGAAGGTGAGTTTGCCGCGGCCGGCATCCTTGCCCACCCGCTTGCCCATCGTCGCCTCGTCTCCTTCGGCGTCGAGCAGATCATCGGCGATCTGGAATGCCAGCCCGAAGGCGGTGCCAAAGCGATCGAGGGCCTGGAGTTGGGGCTGCGCGGCTGCCACCGCGATGCCACCGAGTTCCAAGGCGGCCCGGAACAAGGCTCCTGTTTTGCGGCGATGGACCCGTTCCATCCAGGCCACCTGATCCGCCGGCGGAGCGGTTGAGAGGTCGTCGATCCAGCCCCGTTCCGTGGCAAGGTCGTCGGACTGACCTCCCACCAGCGCCTCGGCACCTGCGGCCCGGGCCAAGGCCAGACAGGCTGGTCCGGCCGCAGCGGCTGGCAGGCCGCGGACGAGAGTCTCAAATGCCAGCGGCTGGAGGGCGTCGCCGCAGAGGATCGCGGTCGCTTCATCGAAGGCGCGGTGGCAGGTTGGCCGGCCGCGCCGCAGGTCATCGTCGTCCATGGCTGGCAGATCGTCGTGCACGAGCGAGTAGGCGTGGATCATCTCCACGGCCACGGCGGCGGGAGCAGCTGCCTGCCAGGCTTCGGCTTCGGTCAACTGACCACCGCAGGCTCGAGCCGCCCAGAGCGCGAGGGCAGGCCGCAGTCGCTTGCCGGGCGCGAGCAGGGCATGCTGCAGCGCAGCGACAAGCCGGGGTGGCGCTTCGGCCGACAGCGTGAGAGACGCGGCCAGCAGAGGATCGACATACTCCTGGACGCGGAGCAGCCGCGCTGGCACGTCTGTGGCACCGTTGAGAGCGTCACCAGACGCCACAGAACCAGCGGTGGCCGGGCAGCTTGCCATCCGAGGCCTTGGATGAATGGGGCGAGGCGGGAAGCCGACACTAGCTTCCCTAAAAAAACGGTCGCGAAGAGAAAAGTCTATGATTCATCCGAGGCTTCGTCCATCCCGGGGAGGGGGCGTGAACGAGTGGCTTTCGAGCGGGCAGCACGTTTGGCGGGCCGCCGCTGCTCAGCATCAGGTTCGCCCCCTTCAGCCGGGGCGAGGACCGGGCGTCCCTCCTCATCGATCCGTACCAGCACGTGAACGCGGGCCTCCACCCGGGAGAGTTCCTCGTGCAACTGCCGCAGGAGGGCAACGCCCCGTTCGTAGGCGTCGATCGATTCGGACAGGCCCAGTCCGCCAGACTCGAGCCCGGTCACGATTTCGCCGAGCCGGATCAGCCCTTCTTCGAACGAGGTGGTCTGGGCTGGCCCTGACGCCTGGGGCAGTGGGGATGCCTCCGGTTCGGATTCAAGTCCATCATCTGAATCATTCATCGTGCTTGGTCTTCTCCACGGTACTCCAGATCCGGCCATCGGCCAGTTGCGTGATCATGCGGGTGCCGGGAGGGAGCCCGGCGATGCTCCGCAGGGCGGTTCTGCGTGGGTCTCCCTCCTGCCAGGTGATCGACCAGCCGCGGGCCAGGAGCTGGAGCGGGCTGCCGGCCTCGAGGCGGGCGGCAGCTGCGGCCAGCCGCTCCCTCCCTCGTGCCACGCTCGCGGCTGTCAGCCGCTGCAGCCGCATCGCCTGCTGGGCGATCTGATCCCGCCGGTCGCGGATCAGCCGCTCGGGATCAGCAAAGATCCGGGACCGCGCCAGTTGCACAACCCGTTCTCGCGCTCCAGCCACCCGCCGGGTGAGCCCGGCTTCAAGTCGGAGACCAAGCCCGGCCACGGCTGCCGCCACCTGCTCGCCATCGGGTGACACCTTCACCGCCGCATCCGTGGGCGTCAGGGCCCGGAGATCGGCTGCGAGGTCGGCCAGGGAAACATCGATCTCATGCCCGATGCCGGCCACGATCGGAATCGGCGACCTGGCCACGGCGCGGACGAGCACCTCCTCATTGAAACTCCAGAGGTCTTCCAGGCTCCCCCCGCCTCGGACCAGCGCGATCACATCCACCGGTGGGTTGAGCCGCGCGGCCGCCATGAGGGCCGCGGCGAGTTCCTCGGCAGCCCCGGCTCCCTGGACCCGAGAGGGCACCACGATCACCTCGCTGCCCCGCCAACGGCCCTGTAGTGTGCGGAGGAAGTCAGCGATGGCGGCGCCGGTGGGGCTGGTTACCAACGCAATCCGGCGCGGAAAGCGAGGAATGGGCCGCTTCCGTTCGGGGGCGAACAGTCCCTCGGTCGCCAGTTGGGCATGGAGCCGGCGGAGCTGGGCCTCGAGCGTGCCGGTACCGAGCGCGTGCAGCCGATCGACTGTGAGCTGGTAGGTGCCACGTGGGGCGTAGACCTCGATCCGGCCGTGGCAGACCACGGCCATGCCGTCGGCCGGCTCGATCGCGAGTCCGGTCACGGCGCCTCTCCAGATCACAGCCCGAAGAAGGGCCGATTCGTCCTTCAGCGAGAGGTAGATGTGGCCCGATGAGGCTCGCGTAAGATTGCTGATCTCACCGGCTACCCAGATGTCGGTGAACCGTGTCTCGACGGTCTCCTTGACTCGGGCGGTCACCTCCGACACGCTCGGCGGTTGGTCCGGTGGACTGCGGCGGTCGGGCGTGCGGCGGTCGATCATCGGCCGCGGAGTGTAGCATTTGGCCTCCAGATCCCTCTCGGCTGCCCAAGACTAGAGACCCCAACGATGACAAGCCCTCCATCCGCGACACCGTCGCAACCGCCCCCCCGCGGGCCGCTCCTGGTCGTGTTTCTCACCGTCTTTATCGACCTCCTCGGCTTCGGCATCGTGCTGCCAGTGTTGCCCCGTCAGGTTGAGCCCTACCTCAATGCCATCGGGATGCCGCCGCTCGAAGGGGGCGCCGGAGGGGCGGTGATTGGCGTGTTGTTCGCCGTCTTCTCGCTGATGCAATTCATCTTCAGTCCGTTCTGGGGCCGTCTCTCGGACCGGATTGGCCGGCGGCCGATCCTCCTCATCAGCCTCACCGGCTCGGTGATCTTCTATGCCCTCTACGGCTACGCGGTGAGCAGTCCTGTCGACCCAGTTCCCACGCGATCAGCCGCCCTGACAGCCCTGGGGCTCATCCTTCTGGCTCGCGTGGGTGCAGGCATCGCTGGGGCCAGCGTGGGGACGGCGGCTGCGGTGATCGCCGATTGCACGACACCGGAGAACCGCGCCCGCGGCATGGCACTGATCGGCATCGCCTTCGGCGGCGGCTTCACACTCGGGCCATTGATCGCCTACTTTGGTCTGACGGTGTTTGACCAGGCCCGCTGGGGCGTGGGGGCGATTGCTTCGCTGCTCTCCTTCGTGGCCCTGATGATCGCGGTGTTCGTGTTTCGAGAAACCCGCCGGGGAACGGGGACGACGAAGGTGTTTCCCAGCGTGACTCGGAGCATGGCGGTGCTGCGGATGCCAGGCGTAGGCGGCTTGGTGTTCGTCTATTTTCTCTCGATCTTCGCCATGGCGAACTTCGAATCGACCCTGGCGTTGCTCACCAAGGCGGCCTTTGGGATGGGGGACAACGCCAACTTCCTCGTGTTCGCCTCGATCGGGTTCACCCTCATGCTCGCAGGAGGCCTCTACCGTCCCCTCGCGAAGCGGCTGCCTGAACGTCAGTTGTTGGCCATTGGAGTCACGCTCCTGCTGGCCGGCATGGTGTCGGTAGGGCTCGTGGCCTGGGGCGTGATGGGGCGAGGCACGATCGCGGAGGAGGGCAGCCCCTGGCGGCTGGTCTTCTATGCGGCTGCGACGTTGGCAGTCTGTGGCTTTGCGTTCGTCAATCCATCGGTCTCCGCGCTCATCTCCCGGCGGGCCGATCCCGAGCGGCAGGGGGAAGTGCTCGGCGTCAACCAGTCATTTGCCTCCCTGGCGAGAATCCTCGGGCCCATGGCCGGCCTGAGTCTGTTCTCGCTCCACCCTTCGCATGCGCTGCCCTATGCAGCAGCAGCGGTGGTGCTAGCCACGGTTGCCGCGGTGCTGCCGGGGATCATGCGGGAGCCTGCTCTTCACCATCCCGGGTGAGGCCCCAGGCCTCGAGTTTTCGGTAGAGCGTGGCCCGGCTCACGCCAAGAAGCCTCGCGGCCGGCGGTACGTTGCCGCCACATCGCCGCAGTGCTTCCATCGCCAGTGCCCGCTGCCGGTCATCGAGTC
>ERZ889217.1085-NODE-1085-length-14596-cov-29.887353_pt1 | contig 14596 bp, 3 predicted proteins | sample MGYA00521098_ERZ889217 | MGnify/ENA primary metagenome ERZ889217 (study PRJEB32303, sample SAMEA104408613) | aquatic metagenome | biome: Brackish water; feature: Pelagic; material: water | place: Baltic Sea | collected 2014-06-10T22:04:00 | depth 2,362 m ...
ACTTCGGATCAAAGGGTTGGGGGTTCAAGTCCCTCCGAGCGCGCCAAATTCTTCGCGCTGAGGCTCTACGGGTTTAGGCCAAGAAAGTTTCGTATACCGAAATTAAAACTTTACGCCAATTCTCGAGATTTGCGCCTTTCATCTTTGAGTCAAGATCACGAAAAATTCGACCAAATATCGCCGCCTGAATCAAAACCCCTATTTCTCGTGCGTCTAAATCATTTCGGATGATTCCCAGTTGCTGTTTATCTCGGACAATTTCCTCAAGTGCGCTGTTGAACATGATTTGCGAATCAGAAATTCGCTTCAACAGATCTTGGCGATGTCGCGCTGACGAAAGCACCATAACCCGTTGCCAGCGTGCATCGTTTCGCAGATTTAAAGCAGCATCAACGAGAGTCGGTATCGCTTGTTGCATTTGTTTCTTGGTTTTAACTTTTGAGAAAATCGCGATCGCCCCATCTACGTTTGCTCGTACATCTCGAACAAATGCCGACTCTAAAGCCACTGCGATCAACCCATCACGGTCACCAAAATGCAAATAGAGAGAACTCTTAGAAATTCCGGTTTGCGCGATTAAATCTTCAATGCGAAAGCCAACCGCACCGTCTCGCTCTAAAAGTGCGATGGTTTTTTCAACAATTTCGTGTAGGTCAGGTGTTTTTCGTTTGGCGCGCTTCTTAATTTTCGTCTTTTTAACGCCACCTGTTGTTGACACTCTTTAAGTTTACCTACGCCTCAACTTTTGGTACTCGGCTCGACAGCATGACCGGAATCGAATAATTGACGACAGAGCGATCTAATCCAATTAGGCGTATTTCTAGGGTGTGCATACCCTCGTTTTTGCTGATCGGCACAACAAAACTGGTCTCTAATTTACCTTCACTATTGGTTGGCGAATTTCCTATAAGCACGGGATTCGAAAATAGCCATGCGTCCATTATTTCGTTCGGTGCATAGCCGTTCGCGCGAATTGTGATTTTTTCGCCCCGAATCAAATGCAATGTATTGTCAGGTCTAAGTGGCACTCGCTCGTTTTTTTGAGTTTTCGATTCGATGGTAAGTGACTGCCCAATCGATGAATTAATAAACGTAACTTCACCTACGCCTGTATTCATTGCCAAAAATGTTTGTGGATACCCATTAATCAATACATCGAGTTTGCCAATTACGCTGAGTCGACTTAATTGTTTCGCACTTGTGGTCTCAGTTAACTGATCATTACTGTCACGCGAAGTGAACGTTCCGGTTGCCGCAACAACACTTACTATCGCCACGACGATTGCGCTAAAAAACATGGTGCGAATGTGTCGAACAGAGAACTCGAACCGAGTCGGAAGTCCGAAAAAGACAACCACAGCAAGCACAAATATCGCCAAATACGTCCACACAGTCGCGAACCCTGTGTTAACTATAAATGCGGCTGCCAAAAAGACGCCCACAACTCTTAGTGCCGGCATTCGCACTCCGATTTGTTCATCGCTTGATTTAGTCAACCGAAGCAACACAATTCGACCCAAAGAGGCCAACGCAGCTAACCAACTTAGCTCTATGAGTGAGTTCGTGAATTCATAATTCACTCCACCTACTGGTGCAAAAAGCAAACTGATCGCAACAACGACAATTACTCCGTAGAAAACAAAACTAAATTCTTGAATGCCTTTATTCGCGCCGATAGGAATTGCAGCACGAGCGAAAATACTTGGAAGTGTTGCAAGAAGAATAATTAGAGTCGCAATTCGAACGTCGAGCATTGATCCGACCGAACCATTCACAATCATGCTCACCGTGAACACAAAGCCCGCAATACCCCCAGCCATGACATCAAGAAGACCGACGATGATCAAAGTTGAAATCCAAAGAGTCGATGGCGCAGTCACACTGAATGACGTCGAATTTGCCGCGCCAAAACCAACTAATGCCCCCACCAGCATCATCAAAACGCGAGGTAACTCCATACCGGCAAGCCATGGGGTGACGGCCTCAAGTCGCTCTTTTGGTGACAGTGCGACAACTGTTCGTCGAGGCTGAATCGCAATCAATCCGGCAATGAAAATCATGATTACTAAAAACCAAAGAATGACGTTCGCCGCGGCTTCTTCTCGCATATTCGAAATCGAAGAAACATTTGGCTTGGCTAAGTTATCGGCCCGAGCAGAATCAAGAGCACCAGCACGATTTAAAGTCAAAGCCATTTCATCAACAACTGAGATACCCTGCGCGAAGATCATTTCTGCGCCGTCAATTCTCTTACCGACAAATTGAATTTTGTGTGAACCAAGAGCGATACCCGAAGGAAGAACAAACTCTCCACTGAAGCTTCCGTCAGCGCTAACTACTACTTCGCCAAGCTTCACCGGAGTTGAGTAAATCCAAATTTCAATTGGATCAGCAGGCATCATCCCCTTCCCGTTTACGCGAATCTTGCCGCCCGCGTTTACAGCAATTGAGCCGTTGGGTAGGAGAGGTTCGGGTGCGCCATTATCTCCAAGCGACATCAATGCCAAAGTCGATTCACCTACGGTTGCAACCACTTGCTCGTCATTCACAACACGAACTTCGAGAGTCGCAGAGACGCCGTCAACAACTGCAGCCGACTTTGACGGAGCTAGTGAAGGTGGAACAGTATCGGACACAGTGACTGATGGCGCCAGAGGTTCAATCGATTGAAACACAGTTGTCTGAGTCTGAACCGTGGAAAGCGGGGGTATCTGAGATGAATCTGGCAATCGATTTTTGACTGTAGTAGTGGTCAAACTAGTTGTCGTTGTCCTAACTCGAGTCGTTGTCGTCGTCGTTATTTGACCATTTCGTTGCGCCGTCGTGGTAGTCACTGCCCGTCGAGAAACTGTTGTCGTGGGCAATGACCCCGCAGGGTTCGCAGTAACTGTCGTAACTACAAATATGGTTGTTGTTGTTGAACTAGACACAGAAGTCGTCGTACTTTGTTCAGGCACAGTTTGTGTCGGAGAAGTTGTCGCACTGTTTGGTCCGGCCGCATTCTGTGCAGGCAATGATGGAATAACGACTGGCGCGATCGGAGTCACAGCGAGCATGTTTGATGCGTCGCTATGACCGACTGCATTTTTCGCCCGAACCACCACTTGGTACTCAGTCCCATTCCTTAGCCCGGCGATGTTTAGCGGCGAGGTGATAGAACCTGCTGGCCACGCTGACCATGTTGTGCCATTGTTAAGCGAATATTCGTGGTTTAGTAATGGCGAACCACCGCTGTTTCCAAGAGTAAAACTCACTGAGATAGCGGCATCGCTGGCAGTTAATGAATTCAAAATTGGTGCACTTGGCACAACTGAACTGATTTCAAATGACCGAGTTACATCGGCTGCCGCATTGTAATTTGAGGTAGCTCCGACAGAGGCAACCAATGTGCAAGTTCCTGAGTCATGCAACGAAACAGACAAACCACTCACAGTGCAAACATTTGTTGTCTGACTCGCAAGCGTTACTGAGTTTCCTGAATCAACTGTCGGTGCAAGAGAAAACGATGCTGTAGTGAAGTTTCGATTTGCAGGCTGAGTAAATGATGTTGTCTGTGAGCGCCTGGCTACATTGATCGTCAAATCATTTGATGTCGCACTGTTGAAGTTACCTTCTTGCGCCTTAGTTGCTGTGACAACACATGTGCCAGCTGAAACTGAAGTGATGGTCACATCGGTAATAGTGCACCCGCCAGTTCCTCCTGTGACGGCATAGGTGACGGCTCCATTACCGTTACCGCCGCTTGTTGAAAGTGTTGTCGATTCACCGTAAACAATTGACGTGCTTGCCGCGCTCAAAGTGAACCCACTTTGATCGGCGCCGGCAATGGTAAGAGTCGCTTCGACAAATGTAATTTCGTATGAATTGTTTACAAGACTGCCGCGGCCTATCGCGTAGGAGCCAACATTTTCGCCAGAATTACGTGAAATTGACCCAGTTAAGTTGTCTGAGCCAATCAAGTTTCCACTTGTAATTTCGTAGGTTAATGACGGGTCGGTTTGTCCGAAAACTTTTGTTTTGTTTGCGGCCCTGACCGTGATCGGTCGCCGATCAATAGTGAGGTTCGCACCAACGTAAGTAATGGTGTAGCTCGCATTTGCCAGAGTTCCTTGAGTTATCGAGTGAGTGCCGACACTCTCGCCACTTGCGCGATTAAGCGCGCCGGTGAGCGTGTCTCCAGCGACCAACGCACCAGAAGTAATGGTGTACGCGAGCTCTGGGTCGGCATCGCCGTAGTTCTTGCGAGCCGAAGTTGCCGTCACCGTGATTGAGCGATTAATCACCGTAATCGTTGCAGCCGACGAAGTGGCCACGTTGTAGTTGGCACTCAGGGCCTTGGTTACGGTGACAGTGCAAGTTGTTCCCACATCACCCGTTGCACTCAGCGTGTCGCCAGCAATAGAACAACCTGCAGTGCCCGCTGAAGACACCGAATAGGTAACGGCGCCGGTGCCAGAACCGCCGTTTGAACCCAAAACCACCGATGTTCCATACGTGATTTGGCTAGTTGTTAGCGAAAGCGCATTTTGTGAAGCACGTTCAATTGTGAGATCGGCGCCAACATATGAAATGTCATAGTTACTGTTGGCGACAGATCCTTGGGTGATCGCATAGGTTCCTACGTTTTCACCAGACACTCGCGACAACGAACCAGACAGTGAGTCGGAACCAACGAGCGAACCGCTAGTAACCGTAAAAACCAGCGAGGGATCAGCCTGATCGTAAACCTTTGTCTTTGCCGAAGCAGTAATCGTTATTGGTTTCCTTGTAATTGCAAAGTTTGCAGAAACAAAACTGATTTCGTAGTTGCTGTTGGCAAGCGTTCCAATATTTAGTGCGTACGTTCCAACGGTGCTTCCCGACGAACGCGACAACGAACCACTTAACGAATCGCCACTCTCAAGCGACCCATTGGTGATTTCATACTGGAAAGTTGGGTCCGACTCGCCATAGACCTTCGTCTGCAACGAGTTTGCCGTAATGGTGATCGGCTTTGCGGTGACACTCAGATTGGCCGACACAAATGTGAGGTTGTAGTTAGCCGAGAGCGAGAGCGAACCTTGCGTGATCGTGTACGAGCCAACTCCGGAGCCAGAGTTTCTCGCAAGCGCACCGCTAATCGAATCGCCGACGATCAACGAGCCAGTTGTCACCTGATAAGTAAGTGCAGGATCAGCCTGTCCATACTGCTTTGACTTCGCGTCTGCAGTAATCGTTACACTGCGCATTTCAATTGTCAGAGTTCCAGATACAAAAGTGATCAGATAATTGTTCGACAGGGTTAGAGTCCCTTGTTGAATTGCGTACGTTCCAACATTTGAGCCACTGGCTCGTGAAAGAGCACCAGTAAACGCATCGTCTCCGACCAAAGTTGCACCGTTAGTTATTGAGTACGTAAGGGTCGGATCAACGTCACCGTATTGTTTTGTCGTGTCTGCGGCCGTCACAGTTACAAGTTTTCTGTCAATTGTCAGCGCACCTTGAACAAAGGTGATTGCATAGTTTGAGTTTGCAAGACTGCCTTGAGTGATGCTGTAAGTTCCAGCTCCTGCACCAGCCGACCGAGTTAGTGAACCAGACAGTGCGTCCGAGCCAACAAGCGACCCCGAGGTAATTGAATATGTAAATGAAGGGTCGTTTTCACCATAGGTTTTGTTTTTGTCGGCCGCGGTAACAGTAATTCTGCGTTGCCCAAATGTCACCGTCGTTGGAAGCGATACAACTGATTTGTAGTTTGTATCCCCCGCCATGGTTGCAGTTACACCGCACGTACCTACCGTTGACGCACTTAATTCACCACTCGAGACAGAACAAGAAATTGCAGTTCCGTCAACTACCGACCATGAAACTGTGCCACCAGTCGTTCCGCCACTAGTCGACAGCGTGAGTGCAGTGCCGTATGTGCCATTGGTTGAGGCGATGCTCAACGCTGCTTGATCAGCTTGGTTAACCGTTACGGTCATCGTGACGGTTCCACCCGACACATAGTTAGTGGTATTTGATGGCGTGAACGTTGCAGTAATTAGTGAAGTTCCCGCATTCCCAAAGTCCAGATCTGATCCCGAAATTGTTACAACCGATGTTGTGGCAGACGAATACGCCCACGTGCCCGTAGCGGCTGTAGTTGCAACGGTGGGTGCAGTGATCGCGCTATTCGCATCGCCGAATATCGCAGTTACACCCGTCCAGCCAAAGGTTGGTGTTGCCTTCTCAACAGTCACTGTCATTGCCACCGTGCCACCCGAAACATAATTAGTGGCATCAGTCGGCGTAAATGTCGCAGTAATCAGTGATGAACCCGCACCAGCGACAGTTGCCGTTGAACTCGCCAACGAAACAACCGAAGTGGTTTGGGACGAATAAGACCAAGTCCCCGCAACCGAATTCGTTACCGTTGGTGGCGTCAAACTGAACGTGGTATCTCCAAAGGTTTTGGACACATTGCCCCATGTGAACTGTGGACGAATCTTGCCGACTGAAACATTGAGTGTCGCAACTGTGCCGTTGTACTTGCCAAGATCTGTGGGCGTGAACGACCCGGTTATTGTCGTCGCACCGACTGAACCAAATCTCATTGTCGCAGAAGAAATAGCCACAACAGAGGTATCTGCAGACGAATACGACCACGAGCCGACAACAGTTACGCCTCCATACAAAACCGTAGGTGGGCTAATCAGCTGGTCGACATCTCCGTATGTTGCCGTTACGTCTGTCCATGTTGAGGCACTCGGAGTTACACGCGAAATTTCAAAAGATCGCACCACGTCGGTCGCGGCTAGATAATTTCGGTTTCCATCTTCCGACGCAGTCAGCGAACATGTTCCCGACGACACCATCGTGACCGTCAGTGACGACACTGTGCACACATCAGTAGTAGTCGAAGCAATCACTGGAGTGTCGCCAGATGTTGATGTTGGTAAAACCGCAAAAATTGAAGACGACCACGATCGATTTTCGAGCGAAGCAAAGGTGATCGTATTCGAAGGTGACTTCGCAATCGTCACAGTTTGCGTTGCAGTCGCCTGCGAATATTGCGAATCGCCGTCTTTTGTGGCCGTCACAGCACATGTTGCAGTCGCATCTCCTGTTGCGGTCAGAGTGCTGCCAGAAATCGAGCAATCACCCGTTACCCCATATGAAACTGCACCGGTACTCGAACCACCAGAAGTCGTCAACGTCATTGTTGATCCATAGGTGATTGTTGGCGATGAACTAACACTCAGGGTTGCTTGTGTCGCAAAACTAATTATGAAACTCTGCGTGACACTGCTTGCCGCGTTGTAGTTTTCGTTTCCAGACTGCGCAGCCGTCAACGTGCACGTGCCCTCTCTCAGCATCGTTACCGTCAATGTCGACACCGTGCACACACTTGTTGTGCTCGATGTCAGCGTCACGCCCAAACCAGAGCTTGCGGTTGGCGAAAGCACAAACGTTTCAGCCAACCACGCACGGTCTGCTGGGTCTTCAAGCGTCACTGTCTGATCTGCTTTACTCACGGTGATTACCTGACTCGCTGTTGTGAGCGAACCAGACGAATAGGTAACCGTGTAACTGCCTGGGACACCTGTAATGCCCAAGCCGGAGAAGGTCGCAACACCTGAACTCGATGTTGCGTTACCCGTACCCACCACGGTGCCACTCGAAAGCGACGCCGTCACCACTGCTGATGACGCCGTTACTAAGTTGCTGCCAGCGTCCTGAACCTTCACCACGGGCTGGGTGGCAAAGGCTTGGCCGTATTTGGCAGTTGCGGCACTCGTGGTGAGCACGAGTTTGGTTGCGGCACCAACACCAACACTGAAGCTGCTTGACGTCTGGGAGGTATACCCAGTTGCAGCAAATGTCAGCGTGTAATTGGTGGTTGCGGTGCCTGCGAATGTGAGATTGGTAAATGTTGCAACGCCACTCGACGTTGAAACTGTTGTTGTTCCGCCAAGTGTTCCGCCACTTGCAGAGACTTCAATGGATGCCGAGGCAGTAGTAACAACGTTGCTGCCCGAGTCGAGAACTTTGATTACTGGCTGCGTAGCAAGAAGGGCTCCCGCAGTAGCACCGACGGGCTGAGTAGTAATTGCAATTTGAGTAGCCGCACCTACAGTCGGTGTTACCGATTGTGTTGCAACAGTGAGAGCACTGCCTCCGTACGACGCAGAATATGTAATGGTGTAGGCCGTTCCTGCGGTTCCCGAAATGCCCAAGTCGCTAAATGTTGCAACGCCATTTGATGCTGTAGCTGTTCGGGTGCCAACAAGTGTCGCACCGTCACTTACCGTGGCCGTAACAACGGTTGCGCTGTCATTCGTTACAACATTGCTCCCCGAGTCTTGCAACGACACTTGCGGCTGGGTAGTAAACGCTGCACCAGATGCCGCGCCAACTGGCGTACGTGCCGACACAATTTTCGTAGGTGCGCTTGTAACAACGATTTCCTTGTTTGCACCCAACGAACCTGTTGTGCTTGGCGCTGGCAACGTCAGCGTTGCCGCATTTCCCGCGGCGTCAACAATTGATCCGCCATTCAGCGCAAGTGACGATGTCGACACATAATCAAGGTCCGAAGAAGAGTCACCAGTTTGCACGGTGTAGGTAAAGGTCAGCGATGTTGTGCCGCTTCCCGACACATAATCCACTGCTCTATCTGTTGATCCTGTTTCCAATGTAAGTCGAGGTGTACCTGACACCGTTACTGCTTCATTAAATGCGACTTGGATTGAAACTGAATCGCCAACCGTAAACGTGCCATTGGTTGAACTTGACGTCACATTTGAAACCGTTGGCAACTGCGTGTCATAGGTGAATGAAGTCGTCAAACTTGCCGTGTTGTTGTTCTCGGCAGCGTCAGTAAATTTGTCCGCCGCAACGGACACCGAACCAGTTCCACTCTGCGTGTTTGCTGTAGGCGTAAACACCACGGTGTACGACGTGCCCGAAACAGCAGTAAATGATGACAATGTTCCACCACTCAATGTGATGTCACCTTCAACAAAGTTCGTCGAAGCTTCAGACAAAGTGAAAGTCAACGTTGATGTTTCGCCCGACTTCAACGTTGACGCACTCGTTGCAATCGAAACAGAAGGCGCCTGAGTGTCATAAGTGATCGTAGTGGTCGAACTTGCCGTGTTGTTGTTCCCGGCAGCGTCAGTAAATTTGTCCGCCGCAACAGACACCGAACCAGAACCGCTTTGCGTATTTGCTGTCGGCGTAAACACCACCGTGTACGACGAGCCCGAAACAGCAGTGAACGACGACAGAGTTCCACCACTCAATGTGATGTCACCTTCAACAAAGTTCGTCGAAGCTTCAGACAAAGTGAACGTCAATGTTGAGGTTTGACTAGAGCGCAATGTGGTTGAAGTTGCTGCAATGGTCACCGTTGGTGCGGTCGTATCTACCTTGTGCGACGTACTTGCAGCAACCGCAACTTGAGTAAGAGTTGAGGCATTACCGGCCGAATCATTGATAGTTCCACCGCCAAGATCAAGCGAGTTCACAGTGACCGACACACCATCGGTGTCCGTATCGCCAGCGACAACGGTGTAACCAAACACCAAAGCACTTGTACCCGACCCACTGATATACGTTGCCGAACGAGTGGTTGAACCAACCAGAACCGAAATGGTTGGGGTGCCCGTAACTGTTACGGCCTCCGAGAAGTTAACCGTTACTCGTATGGAGTCGCCGGCAACATATGTATTGTCCGATCCTGCAGACGACGTAACGGATAGTGACGACACTGTTGCAACTTGCGTGTCGTATGTAATCGTCGTAGCAGAACTTGCGGTGTTGTTGTTTGCAGCCGAATCGGTGAATGCTCCTAGCGCTACTGACACCGAACCAGTTCCACTCTGCGTGTTTGCTGTAGGCGTAAACACCACGGTGTACGACGTGCCCGAAACAGCGGTAAACGACGACAGAGTTCCACCGCTAAAGGTGATGTCGGCAACAGCAAAGTCTGTCGAAGCTTCAGACAAAGTGAAAGTCAACGTTGACGTTTCGCCCGACTTCAGCGTTGACGCACTCGCTGCAATCGAAACAGAAGGCGCCTGAGTGTCATACGTAATCGTTGTGGTCGAACTTGCCGTGTTGTTGTTCCCAGCAGCGTCAGTGAACGCACCGCTTGCAACAGACACCGAACCAGAACCGCTCTGCGTATTTGCTGTCGGCGTAAACACCACGCTGTAAACCGTGGACGAGGTAGCCGTGATCGAAGAAAGCGTTCCGCCAGTAACTGAGACATCGCCTGTTGCAAAGTTCGACGACGCCTCCGACAAGGTGATTGTCAGCGTTGACGTTTCACCAGACTTCAACGTTGACGCACTCGCTGCAATCGAAACAGATGGCGCCTGAGTGTCATACGTAATCGTCGTAGCCGAACTTGCCGTGTTGTTGTTTCCGGCAGCGTCAGTAAATTTGTCTTCCGCAACAGATATAGAACCGGAACCGCTCTGCGTGTTTGCTGTTGGCGTAAACACCACCGTGTACGACGTGCCCGAAACAGCGGTAAACGAAGACAGAGTTCCACCACTAAATGTGATGTCGCCTACCGCAAAGTCGGTTGATGCTTCTGACAACGTGATAGTCAGGGTTGACGTTTCACCCGACTTCAGCGTTGTCGCACTCGCTGAAATCGAAACAGTCGGTGCCTGAGTGTCATACGTAATCGTCGTAGCAGAACTTGCCGTATTGCTGTTCCCAGCAGCATCAGTGAACGCACCGCTTGCCACAGACACCGAACCAGAACCGCTTTGCGTGTTTGCTGTCGGCGTAAACACCACAGAGTATGACGTGCCGGAACCTGTAAAGGACGACAACGTTCCACCACTAAATGTGACGTCACCAACAACAAAATCTGTCGAAGCCTCAGACAACGTAATGGTGAATACTGAAGTGTCCCACGATTTCAAAGTTGATCTACTGGCGGTAATTGAACTAACCGAAGGCACTTGTGTGTCGTATGCAATCGTTGTGGTCGCACTTGCGGTGTTGTTGTTTCCGGCAGCGTCAGTAAATTTGTCTGCCGCAACCGAAACTGAACCAGAAGTACTTTGCGTATTTGCTGTCGGAGTAAACACCACGGTGTATGAAGTGCCGGAACCCGAAAAAGACGACAACGTCCCACCACTAAAGGTGACATCACCAACAACAAAATCTGTCGAAGCTTCCGACAAGGTGAAAGTCAACGTTGAATTCTCCCCCGACTTCAACGAAGCCGAGCTCGCTGCAATCGAAACAGCTGGAGGCGTGGTGTCTTGAATGGTGAAACTGCGCGTTACATCAGTCGCTGCGTTGTAGTTTCCGTTTCCACTTTGCGACGCAACGATTGTGCACGTTCCCGTGGTGACCATGGTGATATCTAGGCCAGATGTCGTACACACACTGGTGGTTGAAGACGAAATCGAAACTGGTTGACCCGAACCTCCCCCAGTTGGGGCAACAGAAAACGGTGTTGCAGAACGTTCTTTCGTTCCCGGGTTGGTGAACGTAATGGTTTGGTCTGCCTTACTGAACGTAATTGTGGTGGCAGATGAGGAAGCTTCGGCGTAGTTGGAATCTGCAGCCTTTGTTGCAGTAACCGTGCACGTTCCTGCTGAAGCTGCAATCAGCGATGATCCGCTTACTAAGCATCCTGCCGTTTCCGCAGAAGTGACTACATAGGCAACCGCTCCTTCGCCCGAGCCGCCACTTGTTTGCAAAGTGATTGGTGAGCCAAATGTTCCCATGGTCGATGTAACAGTGACAGTTGCTTGTGGAATCCCGGAGATCACTCCACACCTGATTCCAATTCTGTCGGTGATGGAACCTGCGTAGGCAGAAATTCCCATACCCACCATTCCCGCAGGGCACAGGGCTAAATCAGGAGTTCGTGTTCCAGAATAGTCAAGGCCGTATACAAAACGATTGTCAGCACCGCCTCCAACAATTCTTCGGGTATTGCCATCCGGAAGTACTCCACAATAAATTCGGAATCCAGCTGCATACGTACCGTTTGAGTGAACCTCCAAACCAACTATTGCTTCGTTTGTCCGGCACTCCGCGTATCCAAGGTTGTATGAAACTGATGTTCCCCAACTTGAAGTATTTGCAATTTGATTCCAACTACCGGCTGTGCCCGGACGTGAAACTGTCGACTGGTTTAAATCCGTACATTCTGCATACGGTCGAGACAACACGCCCCAACCAGAATTCCAACCCGATCCATAAGCAAATAAATAGCGACCTGAAGTTCCGGTACTACAATCTTCAAATACTTGGCCACCGCCACCTGTCGTCGGGAACGAAGTTGATTCCCAGTTATACGAAACCGAGTAAGCCTTGGTCGTTGGTGCAGATGCAAAGAGCAAACCAAACACCACAATGAGCGTTGCGACGCCACCAAAAATGGAATTGCGTCGATTAAAGAAACGGCGAATGCGAGACAAGGAGGTACGCACAGATGCGCGACGGCGCACAGCGTTCATTCCCTCCACCATTTCAATAGCCTCCAGCCCTGGAATATTTGTCCTAAGTCTAAGGACTAAAGTTCCTACTGTAAAGGCCTACTACGGCGAATTTGCATAAGAATCAGACTGAAATTACTCCCCAAGATCTGACTCGAACCGATACGACTGTTTCCGGCAAGAAACCTTCCGAACCCTCTTTGCGCGCCAATTCATTCAGTTATTTAATTTCGGGGTCGCTTTCATCGTGCGCGTGGGCGCCTTCAGTTACAACTGGCGCTAATTCTCAGATATGGATATCGCACTACCAGTCGTGAAGTTTTTCAAAATAGCGTTGCACCAGAATTCCGCCGTCGTCATCATGCAAATGGCTGTTCAAGCCCCTCCGAGCGCGCCAACAATAATCGTGCGCGGGTCTACCTCCGACAACTCGTTGTCGTACTATTGAAATCATGCTCATTGAATTCGGCGAGCAATCAACCAAAAAACATGCTGTCGTTATAGGCGCCGGTTTTGGCGGCTTAGCCTGCGCGAAAAAACTGCGTAAATCTGATGTCTACTCAGTGACGCTGATCGACCGAAACCCGTATCAATTGTTCTCACCATTGCTATATCAAGTCGCCACGGCGTCTCTGCCCGAAGATGACATTGCATTTCCGGTTCGTACTGCCTATCGCGAAGTGCAATTTGTTCGCGGCGATGTTAAAAGTGTCGATGTAAACACAAAAGAGATCACCTTGTCTACTGGCAAGACAATTTCTTACGACGACTTGATTCTCGCCGTTGGTTCTGAAGGCACAACCTTCGGTATCCCAGGTGTTGCCAAGCACTGTTTTCAAATGAAGTCAGTAAATGATGCTCGTGAAATTCGTCGCTCGCTACTCAGCACATATGAAAGTGTCGAAGACGGGTTGCTGCCTCTCGAGAGCCTCAATGTCGTGATTGTCGGCGGCGGGCCGACTGGTGTTGAACTCGCCGGTGCGGTCAGCGAACTACAACGAGAAATCAAACGCGAGTTTGAACACATCGCACCGAAAGCAACCGTGACACTTGTTGAGGCGGGCCCACGTCTATTGCCGAGCTTTCATCCGTACTCGAGTAAATACACATTAAAGACGCTTACCAAAATGGGTGTGCAAGTCAAAGTCGACGCCGCTGTTGTTGAAGCGACATCAAGTTCATTGCGATTCAAAGACGGAGCAGAAATTGTCGCTGGCACTCGCATTTGGGCAGCGGGGGTTGTCGCGCCCACGCACTGGAAGTTTCTCGGTGAAACCGACCGCGGCAATCGAATTAAAGTCAATTCAAATTTGCAACTCAGCGATTCGATTTGGGTTGTCGGAGATGCCGCGAGTTTCCCCGATGCAACAGGGCGACCACTGCCGATGGTTGCCCCGGTGGCAATTCAACAAGGAAAGCACGTCGCGCGCCAGATCAGACGGAGAGAATCAGGCAAAACACTTGAAGCATTTAAATATCGCGACAAGGGTCAAATGGCGACGATTGGTCGACGCAAAGCCGTTGTCGAAATGAATTCGTGGTTGCGCTTTCAAGGCTCACTCGCCTGGCTTACGTGGCTCGCACTGCATCTCGCATATCTCTCGGGCGGTCGCAACCGCACAAGTATTTTTGCCGATTGGATCTGGAACTACATCGTCTGGACACCGCGCCGAACAATCACTGAATAATCACTATCTCTTGTGATGCGGTAACGCTGCCACTTTAAGTGCAACTCGGATGAACAAAAATTTTCTTGTGCCGTAGCCTGACTGCGTGCATCCTCATCAATTGATACCCCGCGACAAGTCAGCCGTCGCCGGTGCAAAAGTCGGAAAAACTTCAGTGCGCAGAGTTTGGCGCTTTGCACGGCCGTATCGACGGTCGATTATCGGGTTTCTCGCAACAATTCTCTTGACTTCGGGCATAGCCCTTATGCCACCGTTGATGTTTCGACTGATCGTCGACCAGGCAATCCCTGATGCCGACAAGCGTCGAATTGTTTATCTAACGATTGTTTTGGTTGTCGTCGCACTCGGTGATGCGGCACTGCAAATTGTTCAACGCTGGTATTCAGCGCGAATCGGCGAAGGATTAATCTACGACTTACGCGTTGCCCTATTCGACAAAGTTCAGAATATGCCCATCGCGTTTTTCACTCG
>ERZ889217.1087-NODE-1087-length-14589-cov-10.421770_pt1 | contig 14589 bp, 12 predicted proteins | sample MGYA00521098_ERZ889217 | MGnify/ENA primary metagenome ERZ889217 (study PRJEB32303, sample SAMEA104408613) | aquatic metagenome | biome: Brackish water; feature: Pelagic; material: water | place: Baltic Sea | collected 2014-06-10T22:04:00 | depth 2,362 m ...
CAAGGATTTGCCAATGGAGTTGGTCTGGCATTGGCCGAACGGCACCTTCGAGCGCGATTCGGTTCTGAGGTCTGTGATCACCATACATACGTTGTGGCTGGAGATGGATGCCTCATGGAAGGTGTCAGCCATGAAGCAGCCTCGTTGGCTGGGCATCAAAAACTTGGTCGTTTGATTGTCATTTTTGACGACAATCAAATCACTATTGATGGCGGTACCAACTTGTCCTGCAGCGACGACGTAGCGCTGCGTTTTTCTAGCTACGGCTGGTCGGTCAGCAATCTTGGGGAAATCGGTGATGATTTAGATGCCCTGGAATCTGCCCTCACAGCAGCTCGCGATTCACTTGACGATCGACCAAAGTTACTGATCCTGCGCACCCAAGTTGGTTTTCCTTCACCGGATTGGACGGGCAAACATGAGGCACATGGCAACCCTTTCAATGCCGAACATGTGACGCGTACGAAGCAGGCGATGAATATCCCCGACGAGCCTTTTTGGGCTCCCTTGGACGTCGTGGCTGCCTGTCGCGAATCTGCAAAAGTTCACGGGGCGCAACAGCGTTTGGCGTGGGAAGTGCGGCTTGAGGCCAGTGCACTGCAGCAGGAGTGGGCAGCAGTGTGGAACGGTGGTTTCAGTGACTGGCGAGAAGCATTGCCAAGTTTCGCACTCGGCGAATCAATCGCTACTCGAGTTGCGGTGCAAAAAGTTTTTGATGCGGTCTTACCGAAACAGCCAGGACTTGTTTCTGGTTCGGCGGACCTCACAGGAAATACGGGCACGAAACTCTCTGGGCAGATTCCAATGTCTGCAGATAATCCGCAAGGACGTCAGGTGTACTACGGGGTTCGTGAGCATGCCATGGGATCGGCGATGGTGGGAATGGCCGTGCACGGTGGTGTATACCCCATTGGCGGAACCTTCTTTGTGTTCTTCGACTACATGAAGCCACCGATTCGACTGGCGGCACTTTCCAAAGCAAAATGTCTATTTGTGTTCAGCCACGACTCAGTTGGAGTTGGTGAAGATGGTCCGACTCATCAACCTATTGAGCACCTTGCAGCCTTGCGGGCGATACCTGACCTGCAGGTGATACGCCCATGTGACGCAAATGAGACTGCCCAAGCAGTTCGATTTGCGTTTGAGCATGATGGTCCGACAGCACTCATTTTGAGCCGACAGAACCTGCCCGTGCTGACCGATGGGTCAGCGGTTGCACATGGGGCGGGGATCGTACGCCAGGCCGCGGGTAAGGCCGATGTCGTCATTGTGGCCACCGGCAGTGAACTTCACGTGGCCCTGCAGGCGGCAGATGATTTGCAGGCAACGGGTATTGATGCCCAAGTCGTCTCCTTGCCCTCGTGGGACCGCTTTGTGGCCTTTCGGGCTACTAACCCAGTTGAAGCAAACAAAATCCTCCCAAGAGATGTGGAGACCGTCTCGGTGGAAGCGGGTACGACCTTTGGCTGGCAGCTCTTTGCTGACTCATGTGTCGGTATTGATCGCTTTGGCGCGAGTGCTCCAGGTTCGGAGGCTCTCGATCGTCTTGGGATCAACCCATTGAGCGTGGTCTCAGCTGTAAAAAAACTGCTCAAACGTTGAACGGTGCGCGCCCAACGGCGCTCTATCTGTCACGCTTGTGGAATGGTTTCCACAGATCGTTTGATGCGCCTACATGGTGAACATGGGCAAAGTCCATGGCTCGACAATTTAAAGCGGAGCCTGATTACCTCAGGAGATTTAGCGGGTATTCGCGATGCTGGTATTCGTGGTTTAACGTCAAATCCAACTATTTTTCAAAAAGCGATTCAGGGTTCTGCTGATTATGACGAGCAATTCCGTTCTCTGATCTCAGCAGACAATTCAATTATTGATTGTTACTGGGCGATGGTGCTACAAGATATTCATGGGGCACTTGATGTCTTTGAATCGGTCTACAGAAATAGCAACGGCGGGGACGGTTTTGTCAGCGTCGAGGTTGACCCGAACCTCGCCCATGATCACAGCGCCACTCTTTTGGCAGGACAACATCTTTGGGAAACCGTTTCTCGCGCAAACTTGATGATCAAGATTCCCGCCACTGTTCCGTGCCTTGAATCTGTGCAAGCGATGATCGCTGCTGGTCGCAATGTCAACGTCACTTTGATTTTCAGTTTGGACCGCTACCAAAAGGTGATGGATGCCTATCTGGCGGGCCTTGAGGAACGCCTAGAGGCTGGTTTGAGTATCAACGGCATTTCCAGCGTGGCCTCATTTTTCATCAGCCGTGTTGACGCCGAAGTCGATAAACGACTTGATGTCATAGGGACTCCCACTGCTTTGGCACTTCGGGGCCGTGCCGCGGTAGCGCAAGCGAAACTCGCATACGACCGATTCAGAACGACGTTTAGTGGGACGCGTTGGGAGACATTGGCGCAACAAGGCGCATCAGTTCAACGACCCCTGTGGGCATCAACGGGTACAAAAAACCCGAGTTACCCCGACACCTTGTATGTTGACGAATTGATTGGTCACGACTCAGTGAACACTCTGCCTGACACAACTTTAGAAGCCTTCGCTGATCATGGAACCCTGCGAACGACGATTGATCAAAATGTGCACGAGAGTCGCCAAGTGTGGGCCGCACTTAGCGATGTGGGAGTGGACATGGATGACGTGGCTCGCCAACTTGAGGATGAGGGAGTGCTCTCCTTCCAAAAAAGTTTTGACGAACTATTAGCAGCACTGAGTGATAAGGCGCAGGCGTTTTAGGAGTGACTGTCAATGTCAATCAAATGGATGGCCTTTTCTATGGCTCGGCGGGCCTGAGTAATAGTCTTATCGATCGCTGGTCTCCCCTCGCGACGTGAATAAGCCGAACGCAGGACATCCATGGCGACATCATCAAGTTTGCTCACCGATTCTCGCAATTGACTCACGACCTCTTGAAGGTGCTCGATAACTGCAGGTTCAATTGCAGGCTTTTCGTTGTCAGGCTCATTCATAAAAACTCCAAATCGTTCTCTGCCCAATCCTAAAGTAGTGCACCACCATTATTGCTAGTACCGCACGCACTCACCTTCTCGAAGAACTAATCTGAGTGATATGCATACCCCCTCTTCATCGCAGTACATGCAATCTTTGCGTGCGTCAATTCACGAATTGCAACTACTCAGTGTGAACAATCTTAATCAGCAGGTGCCAGATTGCCCAGGGTGGACCGTTCACGACCTGATCTCTCATATCGGGAAAGTATTCGCCATGGTCGATGCCGTGGTGCTTCCCCGTTCCCTCGTTCGCGTTGGGCCGGGATCAGAAGCGCAAGCGCCTAGTGGTGACGCAGTCGTGTCGTGGTTCGCTCAACGTTGTGATTCTGTTCTTGAGTCGCTTTCGGGGGTATCGCCCGATGAAAAAATGTGGACATGGTCTTCCCATGAAACGGCGAGCTTCTATTTTCGGCGTATGGCTCATGAGAGTGCGATGCATCTATGTGATCTGCAAAGAGCCTTGGGTATTGAAATGTCGATGAATCGTGATATCGCCTGTGACGGCATTGATGAGTTGTATCTCGAGATGTTGCCCTTTTGGGCGAAGCGCAATCAGAGAGAACTCCCTCAGGGTTCGCTGCATCTGCACTGCACCGATGGTGCGGGAGAATGGCTTCTGACACCCCATGGTTTTGATCTTGAGGTTGTACATGCACATGCAAAAGGTGATGTGGCGTGGAGGGGTTCTGCCGTGGCTCTCATTTCTGCGGGTTGGGGCCGCAAAAATACCGGAATCGAAATTCTCGGAGATATCTCTGTCTCTGAGGAGTGGAATTCTTGTGCCCCATGATTGCAGTCATGTACGTCATACAAGGTGCTTTGGACTAGGGACGGTGGCGAGTAAGTTTCTTGGGCTTAGTTCGTCCACGATGCATATCTTCTCGAAGCACAATGACCCGATCCGGCTCAATTCTCTTGCCGTCAACTAATAATTCGTCGCCTTGTTGAAGAGGCCGTATCGGCACTTGTTGGTCTAAGGACTCGACTCTGCCATCGCGCTTAGCCTTCATCTCAATTTCTTTATCTCGCATGGCCTCTCGACCCTCACGATACGCATCACCAACAGAGTTCAAACGAGAGCGTGTGCTCTGTGTGGCTCGTTGTGCGACTTTGACGGGAGTAAAACTTGTGATGCTCCGTTTGACGCGCTTACCTGCAAAAAGCACTCCACTGATTCCGGCCACAACGCCAGACACAAACCAAACCAATCGTTTGATCATCGGACTTTCCTGACAGTGTGCGAACGTTCCGAGCGCGATGATGGGACGACTGATAAAACGGCCTTTGAGCGATTCTTTGCGCTGAGCTTCTTGAACACGCGAGTAGTGCCCGTAACGAAAGCTGCCACTTTGATGAATGGTGTGGATAGGGCCAAACGGGTGACTCGACCCGTCCCTGAGACAGCATCAGTGATCGCTTCGGCCGAACCAAGAACTCGATCAAAACGTTGAAGATCATCACGTGCTTCATTGACAGCGAAACGAGCTTCTTGTGTTGATGTACGAAGTTCTGCGAGCAATGGACCCGTTTCGCGCCTGAGCAGATCGACTTCTGTACGCAAGATGCGCAAAGTGTCAAGAACTCGCAATAAAACAACTATTAAGGCTGCAAAGCCAAAGGCCAAAAGTGTGGCGGCCAAAACAAGAGCTAAATCACCTGCAGTCATCATGCGTCCTTCGGTGTCGACGGTGCGTTATTGGGGTTGTCATGGCGTTGCTTCATCCGTTGTGCGACTTCTTTTTCTTGACCATGTTCACTTGGTTCGTACCAACGTCTCTCCGTGAGTTGATGTGGAAGATATTGCTGGGCGACCCATCCTCGCGGATCATCATGAGGGTAGTCGTATTCGCTTCCGTGTCCAAGTGTCGTTGCTCCCGAATAATGGGCATCTCGCAAATGTGCTGGTACTTCACCGACGGCACCGTTACGGATATCGGCTTGGACTCCCCAGATTGCCACTGCGGCGCGGTTGCTCTTGGGAGCGGTGGCCAAGTGGATGACGGCGTGCGAGAGGTTGAGGGAGGCCTCGGGTAGACCCACATGTTCAACAGCTTGGGCTGCCGCTACTGCTACGAGCAGAGCAGTGGGGTCGGCTAGCCCAATATCTTCGCTGGCGAAAATGATCAGGCGGCGGGCAATAAAGCGCGCCGCCTCACCTGCCTCAAGCATGCGCCCCAAATAATACGTAGCCGCCTGTGGGTCACTCCCACGCATGCTCTTGATAAAAGCGCTGACGATGTCGTAATGATCATCGCGGCCATAACGCAATGCACTTGTTCCAAGAGCGGCCTCTGCATGCTCAAGAGTGACAGTGTTTGGATGAGCAAGTGCGGCCGCAACCTCTAGGGAAGTCAATACTTGGCGACCGTCCCCCGCTGATCGGTCAGCCAACAGTTCTTGAGCCTCGTGAGTGGCAGTCGTGTCAAGAGCCAACAATCCTCGCGTGATTAAAGTCCTCATCGCTCCGCCATCCAAAGGTTCTAGGCGAAATAAGGTGCTTCTGGAACGCAGTGGAGCATTCACTTCGAAAAATGGATTCTCCGTTGTGGCGCCGATGAGGGTGAGTGTTCCTTCTTCGACTGCAGGTAACAAAGCATCTTGCTGAGATTTCGAAAAACGGTGAATTTCATCGAGGAATAAAATAGTTCCTTGACCGTGTCTCCCGAGGCGCTGGCGCGCTGTATCAATGACTTCGCGTACATCCTTCACACCTGCGGTGACTGCTGACAACTGCTCAAAGGCCCGTTTCGTCGTGCCCGCAACTGCCAATGCCAAAGTCGTTTTACCGGTTCCAGGTGGACCCCAAAAGATGGCGCTACTGAGTTTGTCTTGTTCAACAAGTATGCGCAGTGGTCGACCGACTCCTAACAAATGCTCTTGACCGACAACATCGTCGATAGTGCGTGGTCGCAACCGTGCCGCCAACGGGGCCTGGGATGCAAGTTGCTCCTTGGCTGCAGCGCTAAAGAGATCGCTCATGGAAGCAATCTGGAAAAAGCACGGCTGTAGGAGTCTTGTCGAAAGTTCACGACATGATCGAGCAGATGGTGAGGATCCATCCATTGCCAGCCAACAAATTCCACTCCATCTGGTTTCGGCTCAATATTCGGCTCATCAAGGAGACCGAATAGGAACCACTTTTGCGTCTGTCCGATGCGCTTGCCACCATCGCGCATTGCCTCGCGAACTGCTGTGGGATATTCGTAGGTGATCCACTCAGGTAATTCGCTGACTAAATGAACATCGCCAGGTGTCAGCCCAGTTTCTTCTGTCAATTCACGCCAAGCAGCATCTACGGGTACCTCACCGACATCGATTCCTCCCTGCGGGAGTTGCCAAGAATCAACCACATCTGAACGTTGAAAGCACATCAGATCGCCGTTCTCGCGACGGATCGCAATAACTACTCCAGCGCGGAATTTCTGAGATGGCATGTCAGGCCTTTGGAGGCAGTACCCGGATGCCTAATTCTTCAAGTTGTTTGGGCTCGGCGCGAGTCGGAGCATTGGTCATCGGATCCTGCCCACTTTGTGTCTTGGGGAACGCGATGACTTCACGAATATTGTCTTCCCCAGCCAAAATAGCAACGAGGCGGTCTAAGCCGAAGGCGAACCCTCCGTGGGGCGGGGCACCATAGGTGAAGGGCTTGAGGAAAAATCCAAACTTACGATTTGCTTCTTCTTCACTAATGCCGAGAGCGGTGAAAACTCGCCGTTGCATATCAGGTTCGTGAATTCGAATGGAACCCGAACCCAATTCCCAACCATTGAGCACTAGGTCGTATGCCATTGAGCGCACAGACATCGGATCCGACTCAAACATATGCAGGTCATCTGGATGAGGTTGGCAGAAAGGGTGGTGTCCTGGCTTAGGTTGCCCGGTCTCTTTGTTGATCCCCACGAAAAGTGGGAACTCAGTTACCCAGACATAGCGGTAAGGACCTTGGTGTACGGGAGGACGGCCAAGATCGTTGCGCAACTGCCCGAGGACTTCGCAGGTCATTTCCCATTCATCGGCAACGATCAGCAACAAGTCCCCTGGAGCGCCCTGGAGGGCCGTTATCACCGCTGATTGCTCGGCAGCAGAGAGGAATTTCACAACAGGAGATTCCAAAGTTCCATCGGCTGCAACTTTCATCCAAACAAGTCCCTTGGCGCCGATTTTCTTCGCCCGGTCGGTGAGTGCATCAAGTTTATTGCGCCCGAATTCTTCTGCTTTGGCCTCAACGCGTATGCCCTTGATTGAGGATGCGCCGGCGAAGGCCTTAAATTCGGTACCCGCGAATACGGAGGTTAACTCTGTTAATTCCATGCCGAAGCGAAGATCTGGCTTATCGACGCCAAATCGCTCCATGGCCTGTCGCCATGTGATTCGTTCAATGGGGTCGGGTCGAACTCCAGTCACTGCTTCGGCTGCGCAAACAACTGCTTCGCCAATTGCCTCAAGCACATCATCTTGATTGACGAAACTCATTTCCGCATCCAACTGCATGAACTCATATTGTCGATCGGCTCGCAAATCCTCGTCGCGCAAACAGCGTGCTATCTGGTAGTAGCGATCAATTCCGGCAACCATCAGTAATTGCTTGAATAACTGTGGGCTCTGAGGGAGAGCATAAAAGGAGCCTGGTTCTTTACGTGAGGGAACTAGGAACTCACGAGCACCCTCGGGTGTTGAGGGCACCAACATTGGAGTCTCAACCTCAACAAAACCTTGACGTTCCATGGAAGCCCTGACCGCAGAGTTGACTTTGGCGCGTGTGCGTAAATTGCGTTGCATACGTTCTCTACGAATGTCAATGTAGCGATATTGCAAGCGAACATTTTCGTCTACGTCATCGGCACGTGCGTCAACTGGAAATGGTGGGGCCTCAGCCGAACGAAGAACTTCTACAACACAATCACCGATTTCTACTTCGCCAGTCGCAATATTGCTGTTGATTGTTCCCTGTGGTCGTGAACGCACGACTCCGGTAATCCGTACAACATATTCGCTACGAACGTCAACGTCGTTGTCGATCACGCATTGGATAATTCCAGTATGATCGCGAAGGTCGACAAAAGCCAATCTGTCACCGTGCTCGCGCCTTTTAGCTACCCAGCCGCAGACACTCACAGTCTGGGAGATTTCACTCGGACGCAGATCACCACACATGTGTGAGCGCATTGAAGTTTGGCGAATTGAGGTCTTTTCGGCTGGCGTTGTCATGAAAGTGCTTTCGTTATTGTGGGGAGTAAGTCTTTGCGTGAGACGGCGTACTGCTCTTGATCAGAGCGCAGTGGACGGATGATTGCCGTATTTGAGTCAACCTCATCACTACCAATGATGATTGCCAAAACAGCACCGCTTCGATCTGCTGATTTCATTTGACTTTTGATACTTCGACCTTGATAGGCGCGGTCCGCTGAGATTCCAGCGGATCGCAATTCATGGGTGATCAACATGGCTTGTCGGCCACCAGTGATATCGACGACAAAGACACTCACCTCGTCGGGCACGGGAGGGAAAACGCCCTCATCATCGCAGGCCAAAAGAGTGCGGTCGAGACCAATAGCAAATCCCACACCAGCGGTTGCAGGACCACCTAAGGCTTCAACTAGTCCGTCATAACGCCCTCCTCCACCGAGGGCATTCTGCGCTGAATCCATAGTTCCACCTACGAACTCAAATGTTGTGTGACGGTAATAATCCAGTCCGCGTACCAACTTGTCATTGATGACAAAGGCGATACCGAGTTCTCGCAGTCCCTCTTGAACCGTGTCAAAATGTGCTTTCGCTGCGGGACTATAAAAATCGGAGATACGTGGTGCGCCATCAATGAGTTGTTGATCTTCGGGTCGTTTTGAATCCAGGACGCGCAGTGGATTCTTCGTCAGGGTGACCTGACTGGCTTGACTCAAGTGCTCAAGATTATTGCTGAAATAATCTTTCAAGGCCTGCATATAACGCTCCCGATCTGAAGGTTCGCCGAGACTGTTGAGGTGCAGCGAGACCTGCTGAACACCAAGTTTGGCGAAGAAGTTCCAAGCAAGAGCGATGACCTCAATATCAACGTAGGGATCCTCGACACCAAGAACTTCAATACCAACTTGATCAAACTGACGAAAACGACCCCGCTGCGGGCGCTCATAACGAAAATTGGGACCTGCGTACCAAACCTTCCATGGTGTGGCGGGATTGTGCTGCACGAAGGCCCGACAGACACTGGCAGTCTGTTCGGGGCGCAAAGCAATATGGCGATCACCCTTGTCCACGAAGTCGTACATCTCTTTGGTGACAACATCGGTGGCTTCCCCGACACGATGAAATACCCCGATATCTTCCAGTAAGGGAGGAATAATCTGCCCATACCCAGCCGCTGTCACCGTCTCAGAAAAGATTCCAACGAAGCGTCGCCAGCGGCCCGAATCGGGCGGCAGGATGTCACGCATTCCAGGACTTGTTTGAAACTCAGGCACAGGCTCTCAGGTTAGCGGTATCTGGGCATTGGTCTCGGAGAATATCTCGCCAAGAAGCGGGTAAATCAGCGAATTTACTCACTCCTCAGAGTCTTCGAGGGATCGTCCAGTACCTGCACGGTAGGCGTCATAGACCCCATCGATCCTCTTAATTGTTCTCAATACTGATTCAAGGTGCGCTGGGTCGGCCATTTCAAATTCAAAGTGCATCTTGGCGACTCGGTCTCCCCCAGTGTGGGTACTACAAGCCACGATATTGACATGCTGCTCAGACAAAGCATTGGCTACATCGCGCAGCAGTGCCGAACGATCAAGTGCAAGGACTTCCACGCTTGCTCGGAAGATCGTTCCTATTGTGGATCCGTCCCATTCAACGTCGACTAAACGCGAGGATTGCTCATCCACAAACGAATCAGCATTCGCGCAGTCCGAGCGATGAACGCTCACTCCTCGTCCACGAGTGATGAAGCCCACGATTTCATCGCCAGGCACTGGGGTGCAGCACTTCGAAAGTCTCACAAGAACATCATCAAAACCATCTACATGGATGCCCACACTATGAACTCTCGAGGAAGCGGAAGATCGTAAAACCGATTCCGGCAAGCGTTCGATTGAACCAGAATCTTGGAATCTGGCAAAGACTTCATGGGCAACTTCTTGAGCGTCGACTTGGCTTTCAGCGATCGCGCATAACAGTGCTTCACGATCAGCGAACGATCTTTTTTCAATCTCGCGCTGTAAGTGCTCACTGTTCATTGCCTGGATCACTGGCAGACGATGACGTCTGAATTCGTTCTCTAAAAGTTCGCGACCGGATTCCACAAGGTCATCACGTTTCTCACGCGAGTGCCATTGCTTGATTTTGTTGCGGGCTTTGGGCGAAACGACAAAATCCAACCAATCTGTTGATGGGCTTGCGCTTTCTACTTTTGAGGTGAAAACCTCACATGTATCGCCCGACTTCAAGACGTGTGTGAGTGGCACCAATCGTCCATTGACGCGCGCCCCGATACAAGCATTTCCGATTTCTGTGTGTACCGAATATGCGAAATCAACTGGGCCCGATCCGACCGGGAGATCAATGACTCGACCCTTCGGGGTGAAAACAAATATTTCATCTTGCTCAAGATCAGTCTTCAAACTTTCCATGAATTGAGCCGGATCAGAAATATCGCTTTGCCAGTCAATGATCCGATTTAACCAGTCAATGTCTGGGGTCTCTTTTTGATCTTTGTATGCCCAATGTGCCGCTACACCCCATTCCGCACGTTGGTGCATTTCGCGTGTTCTAATCTGAATCTCCAAAGGTTTACCGCCAGGTCCAATGACGGTGGTGTGCAGACTTTGATACAAATTGAACTTCGGCATCGCTACGTAGTCTTTGAAGCGACCTGTGATGGGCTTCCATTGCCCATGGATGCTTCCTAGAGTGGCATAACAATCCTTGACTGATGCAACAACAATTCTGATGGCCATAATGTCGAAGATCTCATCAAAATCTTTAGCTTTCTGGATCATCTTCTCGTAAATGCTCCACAGGTGTTTTCCACGTCCACTGATATCGGCATCAATATTCAGCGTCAGCAAGCGTTCGCGAACGTCAGCCATGGCCTTGGCCAAATAAAGGTCGCGCTCGGGACTACGACTACTGACAAGATGATCGAGTTCTGCGTAGCGTTTCGGGAACATTGAGGCGAATGACAAATCTTCAAGTTCTTGTTTCAATCCTTGCATTCCCAAACGATGTGCCAAAGGAGCATAGATATCCATGGTTTCGCTGGCAATACGCTGTTGTTTCTCGACAGGCATTGCCGCAATAGTCCTCATGTTGTGTAGGCGATCAGCCAACTTGATGATCAGAACGCGCAAATCCTTGGCCATCGCCACGAGCATCTTGCGCATAGTTGCCGCTTGTTGTTCCTCCTTGGAATCAAACTGCAGACGCTCAAGTTTGGTAACGCCATCAACGATCGCCGCAACGTCACTTCCGAAATTCTTTTCAACATCAGAAATAGTGAGTTCAGTGTCTTCAACAGCGTCGTGGAGTAGCGCTGCCGCAACTGTTGTCTCATCGAGACCGATATCGGCCACGATCTTGGCGACTGCTAGAGGATGGTTGATGTATCCCTCACCACTTTTACGGGTTTGGCTGGAATGCGCTTGTCTGGCGACCTCAAAGGCTTTGGTGATCAAGGCGGTGTTAGCTTTTGGATGTCGACGGCGAAAAGACTGCAGTACGGGGTTGACCTCGTCCACGGCAGAGTTCATCTGCCGACGCCAAGGGAGAAGTCTGGTGACCGTTGCCATTGTTTAAGTATCGCAGGCAGGAGTCAAATATTGCGACTACCGAGTCAGAATGAAAAGAGAGCCTCGATGGGAGTTGCGCCCAATTTGAGCCGCCCTGCGAGGAAAGGAAGTTCAATAAGAACGGCTAGAGCAACGATCTCGGCACCTAAGGCCGATGCCAGGCGACAAGTGGCGGCGGCCGTTCCGCCAGTCGCTAAAACATCATCAACGATGAGAACTCTTTGTCTAGGTTGAATGGCATCACGGTGTATTTCCAGTTTGTCCGAACCGTACTCAAGGTCGTACTCCTCGCGCACGACTGCCCACGGTAGTTTTCCCGCTTTACGCACAGGGATGAACCCGGCACCAAGAGCGACTGCTATCGGTGCTCCGAGGATGAAACCGCGGGCCTCCACGCCGATCACGAGATCAATTTTCTGATCGATAAAACGTTCGGCAAGCAGGTCAATGCAAGATGTGAAAGCCTTGGGATGGCTGAGCAATGGAGTGATATCTCGAAAGGTCACTCCAACAGTTGGATAATCCGGGATTGCACGAATGAGGTTTTTAAGAGCTTCAATGTCCATCTCGTCGATTGTCTCTCTAGCGTCGTCGCTTTTTGCGTGGACGCGGCGGATGTGACAATAACGCGGTTGAAGTAGGAGTGAGATTGTTGGGTTGTGTGCCATCTGTAGCCGAAGCTTGTCGGCGCACCGATTTCGCCCCAGTTGCCGTTCCTGACAAGACCATATGCGCGAGTTCCGCACCTACCGCGTTGGCACCTCTGAAATTGCGGAAATTCGCTTCTCGCTCTTTAATCAGTGAGAGCAATGGAGACGCAATATAGATCGACGAATAAGAACCGATGAGTAATCCAACCAAGAGGGCAATCGCAAACTCGCGTAATGCAATCGCACCTAGCACACCAGCACCTAGGACGAGCAGCGATATAACTGGAAGCACAGCAGCCAAGGAGGTGTTGATCGAACGCATCAGAACCTGATTCATCGATACATTCGTGATATTGGCCATTGAGGTTCGTGAACCTGCGAATTTATCAAGATTGTCTTTCACCCTGTCGAATACAACGATTGTGTCGTATAGCGAGAATCCTAAGATGGTGAGGAAGGCCACCACCGTTGCAGGAGTCACCTCAAAGCCAGTGAGCGAGTAGACACCGACACTGATCAGCACATCATGGAGCATCGCCAAAATTGCCGCCAAGGCCATGCGCCACTCAAAGCGCCATGTGATGTACAGGGAAACCAAGACCATGAAGGCGATGAGCGCCCGAATAGCCTTCTCTGTAATTGAGCGGCCCCACGACGAACTCACAGAACTCACGGAGACCTCATTGGCATCGGTTTCTGAGGCCGTTGCCAAATCATCTTTGACCTTGAGTTGGAGCTCGGGAGTTTGATCTCCCACTTGAATTCTTAAGGATTTCGTGGATCCATTCGTCAGAATTTGAATCTTTGCGTTACTGGTTTCAATTCCATTGTTGGAGAGCACAGCACGGGCCGCATCAGAGTCCATACTTGCAGTAACTGGGACTTGCCAAGCCACGCCGCCCTCAAAGTCAATACCGAGATTTAAGCCGCGGGTGAATAATGAGCCAATAGTCATCAGGATAAGAATTAAAGAGATCGTGAAACCAATCTTTTTCTTGCCGATAAAGTCGAACGATGTTTCACCGTGGTAAAGGCGTCCAAAGGCACTGCGTTGTTGAACCGTGTTCACTTCTTCCATCAGGCACCCCCTACAGACTGAACCGTATTATCAATACCGAAGAACCGTCCCCGTTGCAGCCTTTTGCTGCGCGAAAGTAGCAACATCGTTGGGCGAGTGAAGTACCAAGCGATGACGATATCGCACATGGTGGAAAGCCCCAAGAAGAATGCGAAACCGCGCACTGATCCAACTGTGAGGTACCACAAAGTAAACGCACCAATTAGAGAGACAATGTCAGCAGCCAAAATTGTGCGCCATGCCGATTTGAAACCTCGTTCGGCAGAGTTTTTGAGGCTTCGACCAGTCTTCAACTCGTCTTTCAGTTTTTCGAAAAATACGACGTAAGAGTCCACAGTGACTCCAACGGAGACGATGATTCCTGCGATGCCAGCCAGGCTCAGTGCTAGACCATTCGTGCTTGAGAGCAGAGAAATGACGTTCCATTGAATCAGACCTGAAAGTATAATCCCTAGGATCACGACAAGTGCCAAGGATCGGTAATAGAGCAACATAAAGAGCAGTACCAATGCCACACCAATGAGGCCCGAAACAATCGCTGCGTGAAGAGAGTCTTCACCAAGAGTTGGTGAGACGAATTGAACCGCTTGCACTTCGAGGCGCACTGGCAATGATCCACTCTTGAGAACTCGCGCCAAATCTTTGGCTTCGGATTCTTTGAAACTGCCCGTGATATCTACACCACCGGAAAACGATGGCTGATTAACACTTGGGGCCGATTGAACAACACCGTCAAGAACGATCGCCATACGACCTGTCGGACAGACCGTGGTTTTGGCGTAGCACTGGCCAGCACCAATATTCCATAAATCAGCACCAGTCGAGCCATTTCGCAAAGTCACGCGTACTCCCCAACCGCTTTGAATGATGTCAGCCTTGGCATCGTTGTTAAAGACTTCGCCAGTCCCAAAAGCTGGTCCGAGTTGGTAGGTCTCCGAGCCATCGGTGTTATCAACGATGATGATGGCGTTGGGGTCCGAGGGGTCGCCGAGGAAGGTGGAGGGATCAATACTTGAAGTTGGGGCTTGCGCAGTTGATGTTTCGGTCACTGCTGAATCGCCGTCAGTCGT